>Ga0247837_1002907_pt1 | contig 31125 bp, 26 predicted proteins | sample LaCtaG_2_FD_187115 | JGI IMG/M metagenome (GOLD analysis project Ga0247837, IMG submission 187115) | Freshwater microbial communities from meromictic Lake La Cruz, Castile-La Mancha, Spain - LaCruzMarch2015_14.5m | ecosystem: Environmental > Aquatic > Freshwater > Lake | place: Spain: Castile-La...
AGCATAAAGCGGCAAGCGAGCCTGCCGTCATCTTACCAATACCCGATTTTAACATACTTTAAAATCGGTTTTTGGGATGGCCTCTCTCCTAATAGTAGGAGGGGGGCTTTTTTTATAGGCCAAGTATTAGAATTTTAAATAAAAATGAAGAAAATGAAATAGAAGGAAAGCGGGAGAAAGGCACTGCTTTTGTTTACTTTATTCTGAAATAAATTACTTTTTACTTTTTATATTTTTAAAATATTTAAAAAATCCGATTAATATATGTATGCGTTGTAATTTAGTTTTTAAATTCATTTTTTAGAAACGAGTGTTTTTCGCTGAAATTCATTTATTTTTGCCCCATCAAGCATTGTTTCGGCGTATTAAAATGTGTTTTTAAAAACAATCTACACTTAATTTCGCTAAAAATAAGTGTTTGAAGTGGCTTTGATCTAAATGTGTGTGCCTGCTTATTTCAAAATAATATCTTGCATCTGCTTGGAGGTCACTGGTCACGATGCTGATCATTTGTAACACAATCGCTCAATTATATGTCCATCACTCGTTTTAACGCATTAAATACCATCGAAAACCGTCCGGATCCCTTGTTTTTTGACACAGGTGAATCGGAGTTTGATACCATTGCTTCTTATTTTGGTGAAAATGTTTTTGGCGAAGACGCCATGAAAAAACATTTGCCGGAAGACGCTTATTTGAGTTTGAAAGCTGCTGTACAGAGTGGCCAAAAATTGAGCCGTGGTTTGGCCGATGTTATAGCCAATGGTTTGAAAGAGTGGGCACAACAAAAAGGTTGCACGCACTTTGCCCACTGGTTTCAGCCTTTAACCGGCAAAACGGCCGAGAAACACGACTCGTTTTTTACCATGACCCACGATGGGCGGGTAATTGAAGAGTTTACGGGTGGTGCTTTGGTACAGCAGGAGCCAGACGGTTCTTCGTTTCCTTCTGGTGGTATGCGGAGTACATTCGAAGCGCGCGGTTACACCGTATGGGACCCAAGTAGTCCGGCGTTTATCATGGAAGTAGGCGAAGGTAAAACCCTTTGCGTACCAACCATTTTTGTTACCTATGGTGGAGAGGCGCAGGATTTTAAACTGCCCTTGTTGCGTTCACAATCTTTTTTGGATCGTGCCGCCGTACCGGTTTGTCAGTTATTTGATACCAACGTGAACAAAGTGATTGCGACCCTGGGTTGGGAGCAAGAGTATTTTGTAGTAGATGAGGCTTTATTTAACGCGCGTCCAGACTTAGCCATGACGGGTCGCACCTTGTTGGGGCGCCCAGCCAGCAAGCATCAACAGTTGGAAGACCACTATTTTGGCTCCATTCCTGAGCGCATTTATGCATTTATGCGCGATTTGGAAACAGAAAGCCATAAGTTGGGTATTCCTGTACGCACGCGTCACAATGAGGTTGCGCCTTCACAGTATGAAGTTGCACCCATTTTTGAAGAAATCAATGTTGCAGTTGACCATAACCAGTTGTTGATGGACTTGATGGAACGTGTGGCACGTCGTCACAAGTTGCGGGTGTTGTTGCATGAAAAACCATTTGCGGGTGTGAACGGTTCAGGTAAGCACAACAACTGGAGCATGGGTACAAATACCGGGGTGAACCTCCTTTCCCCTGGAAAAGAGCCAAGCAAAAACCTGAGTTTCCTCACGTTCTTTGTGAATACTGTGATGGCGGTGTACAAATACGCCGATATCCTGCGCGCAAGTATTGCACATGCGGGCAACGACCACCGCCTTGGCGCCAACGAAGCCCCACCAGCAATTATTTCTGTATTTATCGGGGAAGCGATGTTCAAATTACTCGGCCAAATTGCCAATGGCAAAAAAACCGACGATGCGGCAGTGAAACGCGCAATAGACCTGATTTCCAAACTACCCAACCTGGAGTTGGATAATACCGACCGTAACCGGACTTCACCGTTTGCATTTACAGGCAATAAATTTGAAATTCGTGCGGTAGGATCAAGCCAAAACTGTGCAGGACCCATGACCGTAATGAATACCATGATGGGTTTGCAATTGATTGAATTTAAAGCAGATGTGGATAAGTTGACCAGCAAAGGCACCGAACAAGGTGAAGCAATCCTGATGGTATTAAAGAACTATATCCGGAAGGCGAAACCAATTCTGTTTGAAGGAAATAACTATTCCGACGAATGGAAAGAAGAAGCGAAGGAGCGCGGCTTGAACAACTTTACCAATACGCCAGAGGCATTGGATGTATTGAGCAAAAAACTGGCGCAGGAATTTTATGGCAAATCAGGAATTATGAATGCTGTAGAATTGGATGCATTTCATCAGGTTCAACTGCACGGCTATGTGACCAAGTTGGATATTGAGGCGAAATCGCTGGTAGAGTTGGTGCATTCGTATGTAATGCCCGCCGTATTGCGCTACCAAACCGAGTTGGCCGATAATATTGCAGCCATGAAGGCCCTGGATATGGACGATTCCATTGGTTATCAGAAAGATGTGTTGAAGCGTATTTTGAAAAATTCAGGTGAAATCAAGGAAGGTTTAGATAAACTTCACAAGGCCTTAGAAAAAGTACACCACGCAAATGATTTGCGGGAAGAAGCGGATATTCTCTGCAATAAAGTCAAGCCGCAAATGGAAATCATTCGCGATGCCGTGGACGACTTGGAGGGAATTGTAGACGATCAATACTGGCCGCTGGTGAAGTACCGTGAACTGTTGTTCCCGCGTTAATTTCCCGTAGCATAAAGCATATACTTTTACGGCAGTTTCCAAATTGGGAACTGCCGTTTTGTTTGAATAGGCGTTTTGAAGTATCCAAGCGGCCAAATTTGCTGGATGTTGGCAAATCGATACAAATACTGGATATTTGCAGGTAAATTTTGGTAAAAGCCTAAGCGTTGGCCAACCAATTGGTATCTTGAAGCGTTTTAGGTAAAAGTATTTTATCATTAGCACATGACATTACGCCGTAAATCACCCGAATCAGCATTGGACCGACTCGAAAGAGAGGGGAATGACGATTTTAACCTACTCAACGAGCTTGGGCCGGGGCATTTTGGCGTTGAGCATTTACTGGAATTGCGGGAAAAATCGTACCAACGTATAGACCAGTTTCAACGCCGACAAAAATTGGCGATGATGGTTGGCGCCTCGGCTGCCGTGTGGATCATGATGGCTTTTTTATCGAAAGTTTTAAATTTTATTTGGCTTGCCTTTGCCGCTTTTGGGTTGGGATCCTTAAGTCTAATTGCCTTTTTGGGGCTGATCCTTTTACAACAAAAGCAATTTGGTACCAAAGGTGAACTAGATTATACGCAACGCATGATTGAAGAGGAATTGCGCCGCCGGGCAGGTAAAATGCCACAAAATCCACGCCCGAAACAATAAGCACGTGCTACAAGACGATCATTTAACACCCGTTTCTCAGTTTTATTCACATTTTAAAACCGCATTTACAACCGGTGCTTTTTTGAAATGTACCTTGAGCAAACCAACGGCCAAAGCGCAGGCCGACTTAAAAAATGTGTACCTGCGCCCAGTTGAAATTAAGCAGGCGTTACAACTAAGTTTTACCTTCCGCTATAAAACCCGTGATGAAGTCAAGAACTTCGGGCTCGAAATGGGCTTAAGTTACCTTCAAACATTGTTGGGAGAAGCCTTTTTGCATGCTGATTTTTTTAGCACCACCCAAGATATTTCCCTCGGATTTGATAAAAAGGGGATTGCTTCCATCCAGTTTAAAAAAGCAAGTCAGGCCGCTCCTGCCGAAACAACCCATGATCGGAATAAGCAGCGCCTGTTGGACCCTGCAGCGCCTTGGTTACATCGACTCGGGATTACCAGCGCAAAAGGAGAAGTGCTGGCGGCTTCCCAGGATAAATGGAAGCAAATCAATAAGTTTCTAGAAATTATTGCCTCCGTTATTAAAACAGATGCATTGCCGACAGATTTGCACATTGCAGATATGGGGTCTGGGAAAGGATACCTGACTTTTGCATTGTATGATTTTTTAAGCAATAAATTGGGACTTACACCCCATATTACCGGTATTGAGTTGCGGCAAAATCTGGTGGATTTTTGCAATAACCTGTCAAAGGAAGCAGGATTTACCCATTTAGAATTCGTGGCGCAGGACATTAACAAGTACCATCCCGAACGGCTTGATATGCTGATTGCCTTACATGCTTGCGATACGGCAACCGATTTGGCCTTGGCAAAAGGGATATTAGGGCAGGCAAAGGCTATTGTGGTAGCACCTTGTTGCCACAAACAAATTCGGAAGGCCATGCATACTCAAAATGAATTGGCCCCGCTGGTGCGTTTTGGTATTCTGGAGGAACGGCAGGCCGAAATTGTCACCGATGGTATCCGCGCCTTATTGTTGGAATCGGAGGGTTATAAAACCAATGTTTTTGAATTCATTTCTACCGAGCACACGGCAAAAAATGTCATGATCACAGCGGTGGCGGACGCGCGTTTGAAAGCGCAGGCGTCACAAGCATTGGCAAAGGTGGCTGCCTTAAAATCGGGATTTGGGATCGATCAGCATTATTTGGAGGGCTTACTGGCTCAAAATATCGCCTGATTATTGGAAAAATAGTATATGCTTTTGTGAACACTAGATAGCTTGCAAATTTTGTTTAGTTTTGCCGCCGTTTTAAACTTTTCAGGTAGTATTTTTGGAGGCTGTCTGGATAAGCAAGACGTGCAATAAAACGAATTTCCAACAATTTTTCACATCAAAACAAAGATTCCGGATGAGTTCTTTGCTTTACTTAATTCCATTTTTCGGTGTAGTGGGTCTGGTTTATATGTTTATCCTCCAGCAATGGGTGGTTAAGCAAGATGCCGGCGACGAAAAAATGAGCGGCATTGCCGCCAATATTGCGGATGGCGCCATGTCTTTCCTTAAAGCGGAATACCGTGTACTAGCCATCTATGTGCTTGTTGCCAGCGTACTTTTAGGCTGGTTGAGCATGCAAGTAACAACCAGTCACCCACTTATTGTTGTCGCTTTCGTGATTGGTGCTATTTTCTCCATCACCGCAGGCTTCATCGGTATGCGTATCGCAACCAAAGCCAATGTACGTACGACACAAGCGGCGCGCACAAGTTTGGCCCAGGCACTTAAAGTTTCTTTCAATGGCGGTTCTGTTATGGGACTTGGTGTTGCAGGATTGGCTGTAATTGGCTTGAGTGTCCTGTTTGTTGCTTTTTATATGTATTTCATGAACGGCATTTATGGTCGTGATGGACATATCGTAATGTCGCGGGTGCTGGAAGTATTGGCGGGTTTCTCGCTGGGTGCTGAATCAATCGCGCTGTTTGCCCGTGTAGGTGGCGGTATTTATACAAAAGCGGCCGACGTAGGTGCTGACCTTGTAGGTAAAGTAGAGGCTGGTATTCCAGAAGATGATCCACGGAATCCTGCAACCATTGCCGATAACGTAGGTGATAACGTAGGTGACGTTGCTGGTATGGGTGCCGATTTGTTCGGTTCTTATGTTGCAACCGTATTGGCTGCCATGGTATTGGGCAACTCTGTTATTCGCGACAGTGGCGGCATCGACGACGCATTTGGCGGCATCGGTCCGATCTTGTTGCCTATGTTGATTGCCGGTTTGGGCATTTTATTCTCCATCGTTGGTATGTTGCTGGTGCGTGTAAGCCAAACGGCTGAATTGAGCGCAAGCATCGTTCAGAACGCGTTGAACCGCGGCAACTGGGCAAGTATTATCATCACAGGTATTGCTTGTTACCCGATTATTCAGTGGATGTTGCCAGCACAGATGACCATGAATTTCTTTGGTCGCGGCTCGGTGATTGTTTCCAATACAAATGTGTTTTTCGCAGTAGTGGTGGGCCTCGTTGTAGGCGCATTAATTTCGGCGATTACCGAATATTATACCGGTTTGGGTAAAAAGCCGGTTTTGGCTATTGTGCGCCAATCTGCTACGGGCCACGGTACGAACGTAATTGCCGGTTTGGCCACGGGTATGATGTCTACCTGGATGCCAATCGTAATGTTTTCTGCAGCAATTTGGGGTGCATACAGCCTGGCTGGTTTCTATGGTGTAGCCATTGCGGCATCTGCTATGATGGCAACTACTGCGATGCAATTGGCCATTGATGCGTTTGGTCCGATTGCCGATAATGCAGGTGGTATTGCTGAAATGAGCGAATTGCCCAAAGAAGTACGGGAGCGCACCGATATTCTGGACTCTGTTGGTAACACAACGGCAGCAATCGGTAAAGGTTTCGCGATCGCATCTGCGGCGTTGACGGCCTTGGGTTTGTTTGCAGCATATGTAGATTTCACGGGCATTGAAGGTATCAATATCTTTAAAGCCGATGTATTGGCTGCCTTGTTCTTAGGCTCCATGATTCCAGTTGTATTCTCTGCGCTTGCCATGCAAAGTGTAGGCCGTGCAGCCATGGATATGGTGGAAGAAGTGCGTCGTCAGTTCCGCGAAATTCCAGGTCTATTGGAAGGTACGGGCAAAGCAGAATATGGTAAATGTGTAGAAATTTCTACCAAAGCGGCTTTGCGCGAAATGATGCCTCCTGGTTTGATCACGATTATTACGCCAATTTTGGTGGGCTTCTTGATGGGCCCTGAAGCATTGGGTGGTTATATGGCTGGTGTTACCGTGAGCGGTGTATTGTGGGCTTTGTTCCAATCAAACGCTGGTGGTGCATGGGATAATGCTAAGAAATCCTTTGAAAAAGGCGTTGAAATTAATGGTCAGACCTACTACAAAGGATCTGAGCCACATAAAGCGGCTGTAACCGGTGATACAGTGGGTGATCCATTTAAGGACACCTCTGGTCCTTCTATGAATATCCTGATCAAATTGACCTGTCTGGTTGGTTTGGTAATTGCGCCTATTTTAGGTGGCCACATGGATGAACCGGCTACAGGCTTGAACGAACCGGCTCCGAAGGTACAGCCATTGGATGCTCCGGCAACACAGACGGCAGCTCCAGTACGATAGTTGAAATAACCTGCAATAAGTAATAGTTCCGGAAAGCGGCTCGAACACTAAGTTCGGGCCGCTTTTTTAATGGGCATTTTAATTTCAATTTTAGTTCCTGTACCGGGTTCACTTTCCAGCCGTAGTTTCCAGCGGTGCGCCGTACACATGGTTTTTACATAAAACAACCCAAGTCCAAACCCTTTAATATTGTGCACATTGCCCGTCGGCACGCGATAAAACTTGTCGAATACCCGCTTTTGATGTTCTTTGGGTATGCCAATGCCATTGTCGGATACCGTTAATATGAGTTCTTTGCCTTCCTGGTACAATTTGATCCCAATGGCTGGTTTGTTCTGCGAATACTTTACCGCATTATCCACCAGGTTGTGCAGGATGTTGGTCAAATGCATCCGATCCGCACGAATGATGGCGTTTTCAGCCTGAAGATCAAGCGTAAAAAAACCTTGTTTTTCGTCCACTTTTAATGACATAGAGGCGGAAACATTTTGAATTAATTCCTGCAGGTTAATCTCTTCCAGGTTTAATTCGATGTTATTACGTTCAATTTTGGCCAGTTGTAATACTTTTTCTACCTGGGTGTTGAGGCGCAGTACCTGTTCTTTGATGATACCTGCATACCGGTTTAGGCGCGGATCCTGTTTGATGAATTCGTTTTGAAGGAAAACATCCGTCGAGATATTGATGGTAGAAATGGGTGTTTTAAACTCATGCGTCATGTTATTGATAAAGTCGCGTTGCAGCTCAGAGAGTTGCTTTTGGCGCAAAATAATAAACATGGAATAAGTAAAAAATGCAACCGTCGTGAGCATCAGCACGGAAAATACCACGACCCACCACATATTGCTCAAAATATTAGCTTCCATACCGGGGAATTGTACCCCGAAGTAATGGTTAAATTCACTGCCGCTATGTCGGGGCAAAGGAGATTCTCCTTCACTGACCGCTTTGCTGGTGTATTTAACCAGTTTCCCTTTCACCATTTGATCGCTGGTACAGTCGAAAATACCGTATTGATAATCCTCTTTCAGGCCTTGTACTTCAAACGCTTTATTGAGGTAAAACTCCAGAATATCGGCTTCAAAGGGATTGTCAACATTTACAACCCAATAATTAGAAGACAATTGTTCGACCAGTTTTTGTTTTTGTAGGGTGAATTCATTGAGCACCGAAAGGCCATTTGCGGCATCGAGTAGCGCCTGGTTTACTTTGCGGTTGAATTCTCTTTCCTGGAGGTCCCAGGTGCGGAGTACCCAATAAGTTTGTACGGTGAGCAGGCTCAGGATGGAAAGTGCTCCGAGCAGCATTACCCTTCTGACGATGGTGTTGGTCATAACATTTAAAATAAGTTACAAAGATACGGGCACAAGTGGGCGGGTGCAGGGCATTAGGCAAATGTTTGCTTTTGGGGGAAATAAAAAAAAAGCAAAACCAACCCTTAGGCCGATTTTGCTTTTAAAAATGCGATAGAAACAAGTGAATTATGCTTGTTCCGGCACTACATCAAACAGGACACTTACAATAACAGCAGGGTGGAATTTTACCGTAGCCGTGTAGGTACCCAGGTCTTTTACTTCTTCTGGCATTTCGATGATGCGTTTGTCGGCATCAATACCCAATTGTTCTTTCAGTGCGGTAGAAACGTTTTGTGCACTTACAGAACCGAAAAGGCGACCGCTTTCTCCTGCTTTTGCATGGATACGGAGGCTAAAGCCTTTCATTTTATCGGCGAGTTCGTTGAAAGCAGCGATAATAACCGCTTCTTTTTTAGCGCCTTGTTTTTTCAATCCATCCAGACGCGCCATGTTGGTTTTGTTGGCTACGATAGCCAGGCCTCTGGGGATCAGGTAGTTGCGGCCGTAACCGTCTTTTACTTTGACGACATCATGTTTGGCGCCTACCTTTTCGATATGATCGAGCAGAATGATTTCCATTGCTGTTGCGAATTGTTGAGTGATGAATAAAGGTGGAACTTGGGGTCAATTGATTTATTTCATCAAGTCGGCGATAAACGGCAACATACCAAGGTGACGGGCGCGTTTTACAGCGGTCGCTACACGGCGTTGGTATTTGAGGCTGTTACCGGTGATACGGCGTGGCAGCAATTTGCCTTGTTCGTTGATGAATTGGAGCAAAAAGTCGGAATCTTTGTAATCAATGTATTTGATACCGAATTTGCGGAAACGGCAATATTTTTTGTGTTTCAGCCCGATTTTCGGGTTGCTAAGAAACTTTACATCTTCTCTTGAAGCAGCCATCGTAAAGGATATTGTTGAAAAGTGGATGGTGAAGGTTGGTGAAAACGGTTTGATAAACTAAACCGGTTGCCGTTGGTTTAAGCGTCGAGATCGACTACAACTGGAGCGGGTGGTGCAGCAGGCGTTGCTTCGGCTACAGCAGGTGTTGTTTCACCGTCTGTTGCTTTTTTGCGTTTGCCGATGCGACCATTGCGCTTATCGTCGTTGTATTTAACGCCGTATTTGTCGAGTTTTACCGTGAGGAAACGAAGCAAACGCTCGTTACGTTTCAGGTTCAACTCAAACTTGCCCATGAAATCGGCTACTACGCACGCAAACTCGATGCAATAGTAAAAGCCAGAGGAGCGGCGGTTGATACTATAGGCCAACTGGCGGAGGCCAACTTCATCCACAGCGATGACGGTAGCGCCATAACTTTCTAATTCTGCTTGGATGTTCTCTGCTGTCGATTTAACTTCATCGCCCGACAGCACCGGATCTACGATAAAGGTGACTTCGTAATGTCTCATTATCAGTCTGTTGTGAAAAAAATGTGAACTTTTGTTAAAAGCGGGTGCAAAGGTATATTTTTATTGCGAATTAGCAAAGCTGGATTTGTAATTTTGCTGCATCAATCAATGATTTTCAAGGGTTTCGCACATTTAGCATGGATATTACACAACAAGGTTACGTTCAAACTGCCGTTTCGGCCGAAGGGTTGGCTACGATTACCTTTTTTCACCCCAACCACAATAGCCTTCCAGGCAAATTATTGGCTGATTTGACCGCTGCTTTTGAGGAAGTAGGGGAAAATTCGACCGTTAAAGTGGTGTTGCTGCAAAGCGCGGAACATAAAACTTTTTGCGCAGGCGCCAGTTTTGACGAATTGGCTTCCATTGACGATTTTGAAACAGGACAGCGCTTTTTTGCCGGTTTTGGAAATGTGATCAATGCAATGCGCACTTGTCCGAAAATCATTGTAGGCCGGATACACGGAAAGGCGGTAGGAGGCGGGGTTGGTTTGGCGGCCGCTACGGATTATTGTTTGGCTTCTATGTATGCCTCGGTACGGCTGAGCGAACTGGCGGTTGGTTTTGGTCCGTTTGTGATTGGGCCAGCGGTGGAACGCAAAGTAGGATTGGCTGCTTTTAGTCAAATGGCGCTTGCCCCTACCGAGTGGCAAACGGCTGCCTGGGCCAAAGAAAAGGGCCTGTTTCAGGAGTCTTTCGACAGTGTAGAACAATTAGATGCCTATATTACACATTTCACGGGACAACTTTGTGGCTATAGCGCAGAGGCTTTGGCTGAATTGAAACGGGTTTTTTGGCAAGGCACAGAACACTGGGACGCACTGTTGTATGAGCGTGCGGGCATTAGTGGTCGCCTGGCGTTGTCGGATTTTACAAAGGCAGCAATTTTGGCTTTTAAGAAGGGTTAAGCCGGTTATTGGGCTTCTTCTGTGGGCTCCGAATCACTTATCTGTAGCAAAAACTCAGCCTCGGTCCAAATCTCCACAGTACCCAATGCCTGGGCTTTTTTAAGTTTAGAACCCGCTTTTTCGCCTGCCACCAGGATATGGAGGTTTTTACTGACACTGCTGGCCAGGTTCGCGCCCGCAGCTGCGGCACGTGCTTCTGCTTGCTCGCGCGTACACGTGGTGAGCGTGCCTGTAAACAAGATGCTTTTGCCCGAAAGCGGCCCATCAATGGCACTTTCCGGCTTTTTATCGTCTTCTGTTTGCGTCAGGTTTACACCGAGTTGCTCCATCGTTTGCAGCAGGGCAATGTTATGGTCGGTGTGAAAAAAGTGGTACACATTACGCGCCAACACGGGACCTACGTCTTTTATTTCCTGATAGCGCTCCAAATCCCAGTCTTTGAGTTCCAGGACATGCCCGATTTCGGCTGCTAACAACTTAGACCCTTTTTGTCCGAGGTGGAGGATGCTCAAACTGTGCAACAAACGATAAATTGGATTGCCTTTTGCCTTTTCGAGCGCGCTGCGCATGTTATTTGCCGATTTTTCACCAAAGCCTTCCAGTTTTGCAATGGCGTCATAATCAAGACGGTACAGGTCGGCAATAGAGTGCAGCCAACCGAGTTTATAAAATTTCTCAATCGTACTTTCTCCGAGTCCTTCAATATCCATCGCATGCTTAGAAGTGTGAAAAATCATGCGTTGTACCACCTGGGCTTCGCATTCGGCATTTTCACAGCGCCAGATTGCTTCCTCGTCTGGTTTGATGAGTGGAGTATGGCAAACCGGACAGTTTTTGGGGTATTCAACGGGTTGTTCGGTGCCATCCCGGAGTTCGGCGAGCGATTTGACGATGTAGGGAATCACGTCGCCGGCACGTTCCACCAGGACCTGATCACCGATACGGATATCTTTTGTGCGGATAAATTCTTCGTTGTGCAGGCTCACATTTGAAACAGTTACACCTGCAAGGGCTACCGGCTCCAGTTTTGCTACTGGCGTGACGGCACCCGATTTACCCACTTGAAACTCAACATCCCGCAGGCGGGTAGTGGCTTGTCGTGCTTTGAATTTGTAGGCAATGGCCCAGCGCGGATGGTGCGATGTGTAGCCGCACAAGGCTTGCAATTCGAGTAAATTTACTTTTACCACCATGCCATCCAGTTCGTAGGGATATTCATCGCGATAATCTTGCCAGGCCAGGCAAAAGTCAATCACCTCTTGAATATTCGCGCAGGTTTTGGTAGCAGGCAAGTGTTGCGTAACGCCTGTTTTGGCTAAAGGTGTTTTAAATCCCAGCGATTCTAACAGGTGGATACTTTCATCGTGGCTTTGAAAGGATTGCATCACATTGTTGCCGGTTGCATCGATTGCGTAGCCCAATTGGTAAATAAAGGCCTCCAAACCGCGGGCTGCGGATTCTTTGGGATCTTTCATACGCAAGGCACCGGTAGCAGCATTGCGTGGATTTGCAAACAGGCTTTCTCCTGCGTCTTGGCGTTTTTTATTAATTTTATCGAAATTATCCTTCCGAATCAAGGCTTCTCCGCGCAATTCGGCCTTTGCAATGCCTCGGGAAGCAAATGCTGCTTGCAACGGGATCGAGCGCAAGGTGCGCATATTGGCCGTAATTTCATCCCCCATTTCGCCATTTCCACGGGTAGCGCCGCGGGTAAGTTGATCATTTTCATACACCAGCGCAATGGTTCCGCCGTCATATTTGGGTTCTACGCAATAGGCGATGGCGGCATCTTTGGGCAGATTGCACAGTTTTTTTATCTGTTCGTCAAAATCGTTCAGGTCATCCGCATTGTATGAATTGCCCAGGGATAGCATGGGGGTCAGGTGTGCTACCAGGGTGAAATTTTCGGTCAAATCGGGCGAAACCCGGCGCGTGGGTGAATCCGCCGTCTGGGTTTCAGGAAACTGATTTTCGACGGCCTCCAACTGTTTGTATAATTGGTCATATTCAAAATCGCTGATCACCGGATCATTTTGTACAGAATAACGCCATTCATGAAAACGAATCAATTGTCGCAGCAGGGCAGCCAACGCGAAAGCATCTTCGGGGAGCGGAAGCCCGGCGGCGGGTTGGAGCAACTGTTTGGATTGCTCATAAAGGGTGCGTTGTTGTTCGGAAGTGTACACGGTGGACAGGAAATTTTGACGTTGGACAGGGAAAAACAGGTAATTACATCTTTTTAAGCGCAATTGCGGCCAATTCTTTGGCTTTAGGCAAGTTTTCATGGGGTGTGTCCACGGCATTGAGGGCAATGCTCAATACCAAATGGCCTTTACGTACCAGCAGAGTTTCGGTGTTGGTGCTCCACAGTGCCTCGTCGCCCAGATTTTGGACTTCCTCCTCGTAGGTATTCCTGCGGTCGCGTCGCAATTGTGCTAACTGCAATTTGCTTTGTTCGTTGGTAAGATACCCAAATACCTGCACCACCAGGCGATTTTGTGGGTCGAACCACTGTGCGCCTTCTTTTTCATTGTTGCTTTCCCGTTCACGCCAATCGGGTTTGTTCCAGGTGCGCAGGCAAAAAGCCTGATCGGGCAGTGTGCGGGAGTTTAAAACATCTTCTTTCGGATTTATGCCAAATAATTGAACCAGCTCAGAATCGGTGATTAGTTCGCAACCATGGTCTTTCCAGAGGTTGATGCGTTGGGTAGAAGCGGTGCTGCTGGTATCCGAAACCGCTTGATCTGGCAGGCGGGCAGTATCATGTTGCTGCACACTGCCCGAATTGCAGGAAAAAAGGGTAGCGGCAGACAAGACGGAAATGTAAAAGGCGATGCGCATTGAAGATAGATAAATTAGGTTAGTTGTTTTTCAGGGGACGCTTAAAAAAGCAAAGCAGTGAAAGATTTGCAAAATAAGGGCAAAGATAGCGCCATATCGGGCAAAATACACATCCTCTCCTCCACCTATGTGCTATTTAAAACCACAGCATCGAGGGAGGTTTGATATTAATTCGGTTGAAAAAATAGTCAAGGGGGTTAAAATTGGTACATTATTCCGTTCTTTTGCCCTCATTAAAACGAAAATTTCAAATCAAGTTCAAGACAATAAACAGGTATGCAACAACAGAACAAAGAAATTTGGGGCCATCCCCGCGGACTTGCACTGCTTTTCTTCACAGAAATGTGGGAACGCTTTAGTTATTATGGCATGCGGGCCATTTTTACGCTGTATATGATGAAGGCGTTGCTTTTTTCAAAAGAGACGGCCTCTTCTATTTACGGTAGTTACACCGGTTTGGTTTACCTCACGCCCTTGATTGGTGGATATGTAGCGGATCGCTACTGGGGTAACCGCAAATCGATTGTAGCGGGCGGTATGTTGATGGCCATGGGTCAGTTTTTGATGTTTGGCAGTGCTTCTATGTACCAAAATGTGGATGTTGCAAGCAGTTTATTGTGGGCAGGCCTGGTTTTTTTGATTGTGGGCAATGGTTTTTTCAAGCCGAATATTTCATCCATGATCGGGCAGATGTACACAGAAGGCGACAAACGCCGGGATGCGGCCTACACCATTTTTTATATGGGTATCAACCTGGGTGCGTTTATTGCCCCCTTGGTATGCGGCTTTGTTGGGGATACCGGTAATCCAGCCGATTTCAAATGGGGCTTCTTATCGGCCGGTATCGGGATGATCCTGGGCACCATTTTGTTCCAAACCCAAAAGGATCGTTACGTTATCGCCCCCGATGGCAGTCCAATTGGTGCGCAACCCAACACGTCTATTAAATCAGATGATGGCAATGAATCTGCTGGCCTTGGTGCCAAGCAATTGTTGTTGGGCGGCGGCATGTTGGTAGGTTTATTCTTCTTATTCTTCTCAGTACTAGAATTCGACTGGATTGGCGCATTGATCTATTCGGCCACTATTTCGATGATGACCATGATTATCACGGATGGTTCGCTCACCAAAATTGAGCGGGATCGGATCCTGGTCGTATATGTTTCTGCCTTTTTCGTGATCTTTTTCTGGGCGGCTTTTGAACAGGCAGGCGCATCGCTTACCTTTTTTGCGGAAGAGCAAACAAACCGGAGTCTGTTTGGGATGATCATCCCTGCCAGTTATTTCCAATCGGTCAATGCAGTGGCGGTCGTATTATTGGCGCCACTTACCGCTGCAATCTGGGTAGCCCTGGCGAAACGCAAATCAGAACCTAATTCTTTGGTAAAACAGGCCCTGGGCTTGGTTATCCTGGCGTTGGGTTATGCCGTGATCGCGATCGGTGTTAAAGGATTGGGCCTTGATTCAAAAGTAAGCATGTTTTGGTTGATCGCATTGTATGTGATCCATACCATTGGCGAATTGTGTTTGTCGCCCATCGGCTTATCGCTGGTATCCAAACTGGCACCCATGCGCTTCGTTTCCCTCTTGTTTGGTGTATGGTTTTTGGCAAACTCAGTGGCCAATAAAGCGGCTGGTCAGTTGAGCGGCCTGTATCCACCTGCTGGCAGCGAATACAAAAAAGCCATGGACAATGGCATTGATGCCACGACCTACCGCGGTATTCTGGAAGGCACGGTTCAAATGACGCCCGAGCAAGCACAAATAACCGAAGCAAAAGAAATTCCTACGCAATATCCCAAGTTTTTGGGTAGCCCAATCAAAGATCTGTATCAATTCTTCATCATCTTCCTGGGGATGTCGGGGGTAGCAGGGCTTATTTTGTTTGGGCTCTCGTTCCCCTTGCGGAAAATGATGCACGGCGCGGATTAGTGATGAATGATGAATGATGAATGATGAATGATGAATATGCTGTTTCAAGTTTGATTTCTCTAAAAAATTATTTACGATTTGTGTGTTTTTTAATAAATCGTGCTGCAATTTGATTAGGTTTTCATCATTCATCATTCATCATTCATCATTCATCATTCATCATTCATCATTCATCATTCATCATTCATCATTCATCATTCATCATTCATCATTCATCATTCATCATTCATCATTCATCATTCATCATTCATCACTTTTTTTCGCTAATAACAGCTGAACGCGTTGTGTTTTATGCTATGTTTGTAGCAAGGACTATCTTTGAAGCTCCTAGCCGTTAAATGTCTTTATTTCAAATTGAATTTCAACACATTATGCAGTACAAGAACACAAAACTGCTACTGATCGTTTTGTTTGCACTCGTAACCGGGTATGCCAACTACGCACAGGCGCAATGCAATTTCACGCTGGAGATGGGCGATGCCTTTGGTGATGGGTGGAATGGCGGCACTGTGACCATTATAAATGGTGATTCTACCTATGTTTTTGGGTTAAATAATCTCTCGGATGATGGAAACGACAGTACCGTTATTTTTTCTGTAAAAGATGGATTGCCCATTATTCTGAGTTGGCAGCCCGGCTTTTTCGATGCGGAAGTTTTTTTTAGTCTGTACGATGCTGATGGAACCTTGCTTTATTTTGATTCTATCCCCAATCAGGGTGGACTATATAATGGCATTGCCAACTGCCCAAGTTGCTACAAACCGACGAAGTTGACCAATGAGAATATTTACGATACACGCGCCAAATTGAGATGGACCAATGTTAATCCGGTTATTCCTGCGGGCTGGTACGTAATTTATGGCAAAAAAGGGTTTGTTCCGGGCCCGGGTGTTGGAGATACAGCGTACACTACCCTGCCCAAAGTTACCCTGGCGGGCTTGGAGAAAAAAACGGAGTATGATTGGTACTTACGCCAGGATTGCGGCAACAATGACTTGAGTTTGCTCACGGGGCCAGTCAGTTTTGAAACTTATTGGAGCAATGATGTGGGTGTAGTAGGGGTTGAAGGGCCGCAAACTGCTTGCGATTTGGGCGTTGAGACCGTTAAAATTTTGATGAAAAATTTTGGCTCAAACCCACAGTCGCTTATCCCTTTCCGGTACAGTGTGAATGGCGAAGATGCGGGTGTGCCCCAACCACAGGATGGTTTTTACACGGGGGTTTTGGGCAAAGACAGCACCGAATTGATTGCATTTGAAACCACCTATGACTTTTCGGAGGCGGGCGAATACCTGATCACCGTATACACCCAAATGGGCGGTGATGAAGATTTTACCAACGACACCTTTAATTATTATATCGTCAACCGCCTGACCGCACCTTACAAGCAAGACTTTGAAGTTTGGTCGGGTGGCTGGTATGTTGATACGGCCAGTGTAGCGCCTTCCTGGGTATTGGGCGACCCTGAAAAAATGGACCTGGATACGGCTGCAAGTGGTGTAAATGCCTGGTTGACGAGTTTGACCAGCGGATATAATCTTAGTGAAAAATCCTACCTCGCTTCCCCTTGTTTTGATTTTTCGGAAGCCAGTTCGGATCCTTATATTTCATTTGCGTTATACCTTAATTTGAACACATTTTTTGATGCGGCTTTTCTGGAAATGAGCCTGGATGATGGTGCCACCTGGAAAAAGGTTGGGGCGCAGAATGAAGGGTTAAATTGGTACAACACCGTCAATTCGTTCCAGAATTTGGGCGATGTGTGGTCGGCATCAACCCAAGGCTGGGTAAATGCACGGCATCAGTTAACAGGCGCACAAGGACAAGCGCAGGTGCGTTTGCGTTTTGCATTATTCGGCAGTCCGTTTTCACTGGGCAATTTGGACGGAATGGGCGTTGATGATATTCGGATTGATGTTCCGTTTGTAAAAGACCTTGCTGGCCAAAAAGTGAGCACGCTGGGACAGTCTTCTGAATGTGGGTTGCAAGCCGACAAAGTCACGTTTGTACTTTCCAACCTGGGTTCAGCCGCTCAATCGTTTTTCAAAGTGGCCTATTCCGTAAATGGCGGAACACCCGTTGTGGAAAATCTGAATAATGTAGTGCTTGCGCCAGATGCATCGTACACCTACGTTTTTAATACGCCTTTCGACAGCCGCGATGGTGCGTTTGAAATTAAATGCTGGCCGGTACTGACTGGAGAACAGCAGCCTACCAACGACACCGTTATTTATAACGTACGTCATTTGCCCTTGCAATTGCCTTTAAAAGAGAATTTTGAAGCATTGGGTGCGAGTGGTTTATTGCCAAGCGGTTGGAAAGCGAGCGCTGGGTTTGTGGGCAATGGCCACGCCAATGTATCGTATGTGTATTATGTCAACATGTACGACGGGCTGGATAGTTTTGCCCTGAGTTCACCGCGGTATGGGGTGCTTTCGAGCGACGATTCCTTGAATTTTCAGTACCGCATCACCAATTGGAATTCCAACGGAGCGGTTGGTACGGTTTTGGCCACGGGCACTAACTTTAAAGTGCAAGTATCGGACGATTGTGGCGGTACCTTTACCACCCTTTATACCATTGATAAATCGAACCATACGCCTACTGCCAACTTACGCAAAGTGTTTGTAGACCTCGCTAGTTATGCAGGCAAATCACTCATTGTGCGTTTTGTAGGAAATTGGACCGCCGGCGATTTTAATTTTGACCTGGATAATATCAATTTGGATGCGGGTATATCAGCCACAACTTCCCTCGACGGTTTGACCTTATTGACCTTGCAGCCGAATCCGACCACGGGTTATTTTACCATTCGTGCACAGTTTGAACAAGCGGTAGAAAACCTGCAAGTGTCCGTATTTGATTTGGTAGGCAATCAATTGTGGAGCCAGCAAAACGATAAAGTGACCGATTTGAACGCGCAATTTGATTTATCGGCTTATCCTGCAGGGATGTATTTTGTACGTCTGATGGCGGAGGGCAAAATTTTGACCAAAAAGATTGTAAAGCAGTAAGTTACATTTTGGCGAGTTTGGTCATAAACCAAACTTCAAATCCGGTGTAAATTACATAGCACCATAGGAAAATACCCACAAACCAAGTGTTTTGTGGGTGTTTTGCTTCTTGGTATAGCAGTAAAAAAGCGATTGCCAGCACCATTTTACCAAAAACGGAAAGAGAAATCAGGTTGTTGAAGGCATACTTATCGCTGCTTTGCGCGGTAGCACTGCCTGCGTAGTACAAGCCGGTGCATACCAACATAAACAGCAATACCGATGCAATGGATAATTGCCAATGCATTTGTGCTGCGGGTACCAAAAAGTGTAAAAAACCTAATGCAGTGGAAACGCAGAGCGTTAGTCCTAACAAGTTCAGGTAAAACGATTTGGCGCGCATACAGGGTACTAAGTTTTGGAAAAGACGAATCACCCGTCGCGCAACAGTTGCCGATAAAGGGCATACAACGAGGCGATCATAAAAAGAATGGTGAGAAAAACAGCCCAAAGGGGCCGTTCGAGTTGAAAGTAGCCATCAAGGTACTTTCCGATGAAGACTCCAGCAAGGCAAGCGCCAAATAGTTGAAACGCCATACCGCTGTACTTACCAGCCGCCCGAATTGCAGCCTTACGCTTTTCCTCCGGCGACGGTGCTTGTGCCATTGTTGGCTGGTTTTAAATCTGCGTTTTTAACTGCGCCATTGGAGGCACCGAGATCCATTTTACAGGAAACATTAAATTTGGCACCGCTTTGTACCAAGAGTTTGTTGGTCGTGATTTCGCCGTCTACTTCAGCGGTTTCGCGCACATTGAGCAATTCACTTACGTGTAAAATACCGCTGAATTTGCCTTCAATAACAGCATTTTGGCAGCGTATTTCGCCTTCAATAGAGCCGGTTGGTCCAATAATCACCTTAGCCTGACAAACAAGTTTGCCTTTGATGGTACCGTCGACCCGGAGATCACTTTCACAGCGCACATTGCCTTCAATAACCGTTCCTTTTACCAGTGCGTTGATGGCTCCTGCAGTAGGTGTGCTTGCAGGTTTCTTAGTATCTTCTGTAGTCTTGGTGTTGCCAAACATAGTAACTTGTTTTTTTGATTATACAAAAATGAAAAAGATTTCCGACGCACCCAAGCAATCGGAAATCTTTTTACAAAAATGCCCCTAAATGAGGGGAAAACCCTTAGAATTCTTAGAAGTTCGGGCAGTAAACACCACGACGTTCTGGTCCGCAGATTTTGTACACCAGCGAAAATTCGAAGGCGCCATTACCGTTGGAAGCCGTAGAAAGGCTAGACGTATTGATATCGTAGCTGAAGCCGATGGTGAATTGTTCGTAGTCAAAGCGGGTGCTCAAAATCAAAGCATCCATCAATTTGCCATCAGAAAGGCGGTTGGCCAAACGTGCCCAAGCACCAATTTGGAAAGCCTGGTTGTAACGACGGCTATTCCCCAAGAGGAATTTGAAGGAGTTACCGAAGTTTACCTGCCAAGATGGTCCTTGGAAGAAGGATACAACCCCTGGTACCAAGCCAAAACGTTGTCCAGTGAGGAATTCACCACCTGCATGGAACGTAAATTTGCTGTACAAAGGAATGTTTGCGTTTTCGAACGACTGATCTGCGCGGTTCAAGTGGCTGAAAGCACCACCGAAGTAGAAGTTGTTGTTTTCATCAAATACGCTGAACCACAACGCGCCCGCTGCAAGATCTACAAAGATGAAATTAGGATCCAGGATGGTTTCACCCGTCAAATTTGGATCAAACTGACCATTGTTGTTTTGGCTTGGCCATTGCAGGTTGGCACTGTTGATGCTCCGCTGGCTTACACCTGCATCAGCACCCAACACCAGGTAGTGTGCTTTTTTGCGGTAGCCGCCCATTTTCTTGGCGTATGAGCCCGACAAACGCGCTTGAATCGTTCCGAACTCGGAAGCGCCCGCTTTGTCACCCCAAAAAGTACCGCCCAATCCGAAATAATCGTAGCGACCTACTGGGATTTTCTGATCATACGATGCAGAATAGGTGTTGTAAGCATTGCTTTTCAGTACAGATGCCCACTGGTTGCGGTAGTTGGCAACAATGCGGTGGTTGCAATTCATAACCCCCGTCAAGGCAGGGTTCAAATTGAGCGGGCTCTGGTAAAACTGAGAGAAGTGGATATCCTGGGCTTGTACCGCCACAGCCGCCAGCATCATCGTCAGGCAAAGCGCATAGAAGTGTAAAGTAGTTTTTTTCATAAACGGACGAACCTTGTTGTTTGGTTGAAATCAGCGTACAATATTAGGCAGGGCGTGCGTAATGGCCAAGCTTTTTTTGTTAAAGTGTGCGAAGGTAAGCTTTTTCGGGTTTTGCTAAAAAGGTTTCAAAGAATTGAATTCAAAAAATAAAAATTTAACGTTTGAACAAGAACCAAAACGAAGCAAGGCAAACTTCTATTTTGGACAGAACGTTAAGGTTTCGGGAAATAAGAGGTTTTAACATTTGAAAACGCTGCCTAGGCACAAAGACAATCTTTTTTTATCGCTTCATTGCTACTTGTTGAACCATTTTATTTTTCCAAGCGCTAAATGTACCATTTATTATCTGTTTGCGCGCTTCTTTCACCAACCAAAGATAAAAGCCTAAATTATGCAATGTGGCAATTTGCATGGCCAGGATTTCTTCGTTTATAAAAAGATGGCGCAAATAGGCCTTCGAATGCACACGACTGGTTTCAATTGGGCTCTCTGCATCAATCGGACTGAAGTCGTTTTTCCATTGCAGGTTGCGAATATGGATAATCCCTTCTGCAGTATAAAGCACCCCATGTCGAGCGTTGCGCGTTGGCAATACACAGTCAAACATGTCAATGCCACGGGCAATACACTCCAGGATATTATCAGGTGTTCCAACACCCATCAGGTAGCGTGGTTTATCTTTGGGTAATATTTCGGTGACTAATTCTGTCATTTCATACATTTCCTCGGCTGGTTCGCCTACCGACAGGCCGCCGATTGCGTTGCCTTCCCGCCCGAAACTGGCAATCGTTTCGGCCGAAATTTTGCGCAATTCGGGATAGGTGCTTCCTTGTACAATCGGAAACAAGGTTTGGGAAAAGCCATACAGGGGCGTTGTCGCATCAAAGCGATCAACACAACGCTTCAGCCAACGATGGGTCATTTCCATCGAATCTTTGGCATATTTGTATTCACACGGATAAGGAGTGCATTCATCGAAGGCCATTATAATATCGGCACCGATCACCCGCTGAATATCCATCACGCCTTCCGGGGTAAATTCGTGTTTCGAACCATCAATATGGCTTTGGAAGGTCACCCCGGTTTCCTTGATTTTGCGCCGATGACCAAGCGAATACACCTGGTAGCCGCCACTATCAGTTAATACCGGACCTTTCCAGCCATTAAATCCATGTAATCCGCCCGCCTGCTGTATCACGTCCAAACCTGGTCGCAGGTACAAGTGGTAGGTATTGCCCAGGCATATTTGCGCCTTGATGGTCCGCTCCAATTCGTGCTGATGCACTGCTTTTACGGTGCCTGCTGTACCTACCGGCATAAAAATGGGGGTTTCGATCGCGCCATGATCGGTTTGTATCAGTCCAGCCCGTGCACGCGTATGCGTATCTGTATGTAAAAGGTCGAAAGTCATCTTGCTTAAATCAATGCGCGCCTACGCCTGGTTCCGGTGGCTGTCTAGTTTGAGTAACACTGCAATCATCAAGGTAGACCCAATTAAAGAGGTGCCCCCATAACTGATAAATGGCAGTGGAATGCCGATTACCGGAAACAATCCCATGGTCATGCCAATGTTGACAATGAAGTGAATAAAAAAGATACCCGCTACACAATACGCATAGCATCGCGAAAAATTGGAGCGTTGCCGTTCGGCCAGTACGGTGATGCGGTATAATAATAAGGTGAACAGTGTAATGATTGCCGCCACGCCAATAAAGCCTTGCTCTTCCCCAATGGTGCAAAAAATAAAGTCGGTGCTTTGCTCAGGCACATATTTGAGTTTGGTCATGTTGCCTTCCAAGAAGCCTTTGCCACTAAAACCGCCCGAACCGATGGCCATTTTGGAGTGCAACATATTATAGGCTGAACCGCGCGCCTCGGCGGCTGCTTCGGCCGGTTTGAGCCATATCTTGATGCGCAACTGCTGGTGCGGGGCTAAAACGGTGTAACAGGCAAAGTTGGCCGCAAAAACCAGGCCCGATGCCAACACCAAAATCAACATGCGCACTTGTAATTCCCGCTGAATCAGGTTGTTCTTACGCAAATAATTGGGTAAAAATGCCGCAATAAGCAACGCCAAGTGCGGGGCCAAAACCCAATATTCGTACAATGGGGTGCTCAGGGGATCAATTTTTGATTTTTCCAAAAACCAGGAAAAAATGGGCGTCCACCACAAAATAAGCGGAACGGTAAGCGCAAAAGCGATCCACCACGGACGGGTGCGTTCTTTAAAACGGCTTATCAATTGATAATTTGTGAGTAAGATCAGCCAGGCTGCAATCAAGGGCGGCTCAAACACCAGGCCCAAAATGACCATCGCTGCACTGCCAAATCCTAAAACGTACCAACTGGGGGACAGTCCTTCGCGGTATAAAACCAACAAAAACGAAAAGAAAACCAGGGCAGAACCCGTATCTACCTGCAACAAAATAATGCCTACAGGTACTAAAAAGATGGCAAAAGCGATCAATCGGCTCCTCCATTGTCGCAAATCGACCCCCGCAGCACTCAGGTAACCCGCCATGGCCAAGCAAGTGCCAAACTTTGCTAATTCAGAGGGCTGAAACGAAAATCCGCCAATGTGGTACCAGGCATATGCGCCATTAATTTCCCGGCCAAATAAGATCGTACCGGGGAGTAAGGCTAAGGTAAAAAGGTAAATTATAAAACCGTAAGTGCGCCAAAATACCCAATCGGTCATCATAATAACGAAGATGAGCACAAAGCAAACGACCATGAAAAACAACTGCTTGCCCGTGTTGTTGCTCAAATTGAAAAAGGCGTAAGGAGCCGTGTTGTCGTAATTCACTGCATAAATCATCAACCAGCCAATAGAAACCAAGGCAATGTACATGCCAAGGGTCACTTTATCTATTTCGCCAAGTAGAATCGGCGTGTTGCGGGAGCGAGACACAGTGTTGTATTTTTAAGATCGAACGTTGATGCAGAAACGGGCTAAAAGGCAAATATAGCCAGGATTGCCAGTATGCGATTAAATATCTTACCACCAAGGGCTGTTAGTAGCGTTGTAAAAAGTCGCGTGGATGAATCTGACTGTCTTTGGCCGGGTATGCACCGTCAAATTCACTCAGGTTGGTGATGAACGCCAAGGCTTCCAGGCGGCTTTTAAATGCACCGACTTTTAACTTATAATACGGCTTTTCGTGAATCATTTCAGCGGGTACGTCTGGGTAGGCGTTGCGGAAGCGCACCCGACCTGCTTCAATTTGGGTGCGGTCGGTACTGGCCATGATTTGCACGCGCCAGCCTTCCAGATGGGGCATGCTGCGGTTTTGATTGGTCCAGGTTTTGTATAATTCGGCTACTTCCGGTGTTTCGTTGAGTTGTACTTCTTGTGCGCTGGTCGTTTGGCACACAAAAAACAAACAGAACAGGCTAAGGGCGATTTTAATCATGGCGGGCGCTGGTTTGGTCAAGATGGAGCAAGGGAAGTACGATATTGCAGGTGTTTATTTTCCAATAATTTGCATGGAGGCGGATGTTCCAATGCGATCTGCACCCGCTTCCAGCAGGGCTGTTGCTTCTGCAAGCGTCTTTATGCCCCCTGCTGCTTTTATTTTCATATGTTCGGGTGCCAGTGTGCGCAATTGTTGCACCATGGGTACGGTTGCCGGAAAACCATTGAATCCGGTGCCGGTTTTTAGCCATTTTATGCGTACTTCATCGGCAATTTCAATGATGCGCTGCATTTCCGCAACATTGAGCAGGCCGCATTCCAGAATTAACTTCAAGGTATTGCCGCGTAATTGGGTGGCCCGGGCGATGCTGTCAATGTCATTAAAAACAACCGACCAGTTTTCGCTTTTAACGGCAGCAATGTTGAGGACGGCATCGATATCATCGGCCCCTTCATCCACGGCGCGTTTAATTTCTTCGCTTTTTGCAGCGATTGCACTATAACCAAGCGGGAAGCCTACCACGGTTGCAAGGCGCAAGTTGCTGCGTTCGCCAAGGAGCCGGCGCGCATCCCGAACATAAAAAGGCGGAATACACACTGCGGCAAATCCATATTGAATGGCTTCTTCACAAACACGGCGCACATCCGTCAGGGATGTATCTGGCTTGAGCACGGTATGCTCCAAAAACTTAGCGATTTCGATCATTGGGCAAAAATAATGGATGAAACGCTTGATTCCATTTAAATGATGGATTTTAATCTAAAGTGTCCTCAAACAACTATTCTAATGCCACAGCACAGGCTTTTTACCCAAAAAAAGCAGGCCTCCTCGCCTGGGTAGAACGAGAAGGCCCTGTGCTTTCATGTGGTTTTCGCCTCAAATGTAAGGGCTCTACTTGAAATGTACCACTTTATAAGGCCATAAAAAATCATTTTTTTTCACCCAACAAGTTATTTACGCAAGTTCGGGTGCTTATTCAGCATTTAATTGCTTCCAAAGCATGTCTTTTAATTTTTGAATATTGGAATTGGAAACGGCCGAAATAAAGATACAGGGCACGCCTTCCGGCAGGGTTTCGCGCAACATTTGCTCCAGGTCCTGGTCGATCAAGTCGCATTTGGATACCGCCAAAATGCGGGGTTTATCCAACAAATCGGGGTTAAATTCCCGTAATTCGTTCAATAAAATATGATATTCCTCCGAGATATTTCGAATCGTGTCGGCTGGAACCAAAAACAGCAGGATACTATTACGTTCAATATGCCGTAAAAAGCGATGTCCGAGGCCCTTGCCTTCGTGCGCGCCTTCGATGATTCCCGGAATATCGGCCATGATGAACGTTTGGCCTGGCCTGGATTCAACAATGCCAAGATTGGGTGTCAGGGTGGTAAAAGCGTAATCTCCGATTTTGGGTTTGGCTGCCGAAACGGAACTTAAAAGCGTGCTTTTCCCGGCATTGGGAAAGCCTACGAGCCCTACATCGGCCAAAACTTTAAGTTCGAGGATGATCCATTTTTCAAGACCGGGTTCGCCGGGTTGCGCATATTTTGGTGCGCGGTTGGTGGAGGTTTTGAAAAAATCATTGCCTTTACCTCCGCGACCACCTGGGAGTAAAATCTTTTCTTCGCCCGCTTCGGTGATTTCCAACAAAATTTCACCGGTTTCCGCATCTTTTGCAACGGTACCCAAGGGGACATTCACAATAATCGTATCGCCATCGCTGCCCGATTTGAGTCCGCCGCGCCCACCTTGGCCATCCTCGGCAAAAATGTGCTTTTTATAGCGCAAACTCAAGAGGGTCCACTCTTGCGGATCTGCCCGAAGGATAATATGCCCACCGTGCCCGCCATCTCCGCCATCTGGCCCACCCAAGGGCATGGCTGGTCCGCGATAAAAATGCGAACTACCCGCTCCGCCTTTGCCGGATCGGAACATGATTTTTACGTAATCAACAAAATTTTGCTCTGCCATGTATGGAACTGCTGTCAGCAACCGGTCTTCAAATTTGAAAACGGTTGTGTACAAATAGGTTAAAACCGGGCAAAGGTAGGTAAAATAATAGCAAAAACCTTGGTTTTCTTTATTTTATAAAACAAAACTCGATCTTTGACGCCATAAAAAATATAAAATCAAACTATGTTGGAAGATATCAATGCAAATGCTCCTTTAATTGAGCAAAATGAATCGGAGCACGTGTGGTTAGAAGGCCCCAAAAGCAGGGGTTTTGAATTGTGGTTTGCCTTTCGGGTCTTTTTTCAATTTATAAAAGGCTTTCGTGCCCTGCATTTTAGCGGTCCCTGTGTGACGGTGTTTGGGTCGGCCCGATTCAAAGAAGGGCATCCCTATTACGAATCTGCGCGGGAAATCGGGGCCAAGATTGTCACAGAATTGGGCATGACGGTGATGACAGGCGGCGGTCCGGGTATCATGGAAGCAGCCAACCGGGGTGCACGTGAGGCGGGCGGCCCATCGGTGGGCTGTAATGTGGTACTTCCGCATGAACAAAAAGCCAACCCTTACCTGGATAAATTTGTGACTATTGATTACTTTTTTGTGCGCAAAGTATTGTTGGCCAAGTATTCCTACGCATTCGTGATTCTGCCGGGTGGATTTGGCACCATGGATGAGTTTTTTGAGATGCTAACTTTGGTCCAGACCAAAAAAGTGATCAATTTTCCGATGGTGGTGATGGGGACCGACTATTACAAGCCGTTGCTTGAGTATATGCACTGGATGATTGCGCAGGGTACCATTGCGGCTGCAGATTTGGATCTATTGTTATTTACCGACGACCCGAACGAGGCGATTACGCATATTCACAAATATGTAAAGTCAAATTATGTAATTCGGCGCGGAAGGCCCATTTCCTGGTTGTTTGAACGGGCTTGAGTAAAAAAAACCGGATTGTGTTTCCACAACCCGGTTGCATTCAACAAGAATTTCCTCTTTTGTCATTAAATCCAAATCACTTCAAATCATTATTCACTTTATTTTGAAACGGTCGGGCCGTTTTTTTTCTTCTTTTCGCTGTCTTGTACTTCTTCTACCTTTGGTGTTACAACCACCGGTTCTGGCGCTTTTGTTCCTTTCTTCTTGTCTGCCACTGCAATAGTCACTTGTTTTTTCTTCGCTTTTTGTTCTTTGGAAGATTGCGGCACTGCGGTATCTCTAGACCATTGGTCGAGCCATTGGTACAGGCGTTGTTTGCTTAGGTTTGCCGCCAATTGCTGGAAATGCAACATGTGTTTTGACTGGCGATAGGCTGTCAGCAGTTCCATCATCAGCATTCCGTCTTTTTCTCCGCGCTGAACTGCGGCCTGGTAAGCGGTTTTGGTGGCCACTTTGTCCAATTTGGCCTGTTTTACGCTGATTTTTGCATCCAAATAACCTTTATGTAAAGGCGCCAAGATTTCATTCCCCGCCAAACGATCATCCAAGAGCATCCGCTCAAATACTTTTTTCATAGTTTTAAAAATTGAAATTCCAATGATACTTCGCGCTGTATTGTTTTATATATAGCCTTCGGCCTCAATTATGGGCAACCAGCGCTCAGCATGACAATTGGATGCTGCCTTTCAGGCGGCGTTTAGTGTACTTCCCCAAATTGGACTGGCAAAAGTACATAACTTAACACTAACTTAATATTAAATTTACAAAAGGGACACAAACTTAACATTAGACGCTAAAAATTGAATTGAAAGAAGGTTTTAAGATTCCCATAAAAAAGCAGACCTTTGCGCCCCAAAAGCGCTACTTGCAAACAATCAGCGCACCAACCTTCATCGCTCATGGCCAATGCAATTTTACTGCTCGAAGATGGCACTGTTTTTCGCGGAAAATCTGCCGGAAAAATCGGTGCTACCACTGGTGAAATCTGTTTTAATACCGGAATGACCGGTTACCAGGAAATTTTTACCGATCCCTCTTATTTCGGTCAAGTACTGGTCGCAACCAATGTGCATATTGGTAATTACGGCATCAAAAAAGATGAAGTAGAGAGCGATGGTATTAAAATTGCGGGTTTTGTTTGTCGCAACTTCAATACCAATTACAGCCGCAAACTTGCCGATCAGGCCATTGATGATTATTTTGAGGCAGAAGGGCTGGTTGCGATTTCGGATGTGGATACGCGCGCCATCGTGCAGCATATCCGCGAGCGTGGGGCCATGAACTGCATCATTTCTTCCGAAACAGACGATATTGAGGCGCTCAAATTACAACTTGCGGCCACCCCAAAGATGGCGGGCCTGGAGTTGTCGAGCCTGGTAACCACCAAAGCACCTTATTTTATTGGCAACCCGGATGCTGCGCGCAAAATCGCAGTGATGGATTTTGGTGTAAAAAAGAACATTCTTCGAAATTTTGACGCCCGCGATTGTTATTTGCAGGTGTTTCCGGCCCGCACGCCTTATGCAGAAGTAAAAGCCTGGAATGCCGATGGCTACTTTCTTTCCAACGGACCGGGCGACCCAACTTCGATGGAGTATGCTGTTACGCTGGTAACAGCGATGCTTGCGGAAGAAAAACCACTGTTTGGCATTTGTCTTGGCCAGCAATTATTGGCTTTGGCAGCAGGTTTGCCTACCTATAAGTTGCACCACGGCCATCGGGGTATCAACCACCCTGTGAAAAACCTGCGCACCGGCCGTTCGGAAATCACCAGCCAGAACCATGGTTTTGGCGTGGTCGAACAAGCGGTGTACGACAATCCAGGTTTGGTAGAACCAACGCACATCAACCTGAATGACAACACTGTAGAAGGTATTCGTTTGAAAGGGAAACCTGCCTTTAGTGTACAATACCACCCGGAAGCAAGTCCTGGTCCGCATGACGCCCAGTACCTGTTCGACGATTTTGTTACATTGATTGATGCGCAGAAAGTTGGCTAAATACTACAAAGGACGCCAAGGCTCGTTGATAAAGTACGAAGCCGTAATGCCCATAAAGTAGTACCAATCCCCTTTTTTAGGATTTCCATTGATGCTGATGCCGTCCAGGTTGTCGTTGTACACCGGGCGCCAGCCCCCTTCTATGCCAAACGTAAGGCGTTCGGAATAGTCGAACCTGATTCCCAGACCAATGGGCATCGAAATGAAATACCGGTTTACGATGTTGTTTTCCGGCAAAGAAGTGCGCAGGTATTTGGCACGGTCGCTGGCCAAGCCGTAATACTCCGGCTCTGGTTTGCTGTTGGCAGCCCCAATCCCAATAAAAAAGTAAGGCGACACGTAAAAGTTATGGATACCGGTAAGGGTAACGTGTTCGAGCGCAAGGGGAATCCATTCGCCGACCACCGCAATTTCATGGATTCGGGTGTAAAACCTGAATTTCCGGCCGTTGAGTACTGGCGAATTGACATCATCGCCCGAAATGGAGCCAGAATAATATTGCGCCTTTACATGAATTTTTTGTGAAATGTGGTAGCGGAAAAAAGCCCCAAAACCGAGGTCGGTTTGCTTTAGTTCGATGTCGCGCTCTGCTACATCGCCCGAATAATTGGTGGCACCGAGCATCAGGCCTAACTCCATATAGTGCTGATAACGCTTGTATTGGGCTTTGTAAAAAAACTGCGCGTTGGCAACCAGTGGAAAGAAAAGAATCGGCAATAGGATTAAAAGGAGCGGCTTTGCGACCGTCGGTGTTTGCTTAGTGTTTGTCGTCACGATAAAAAGTTTTTTCTGGGCGTGTTAAGACCGCAGAAGGATTAAAAGTGAGCTGCAAAGATTAGGGGATTTGTTGGCACTTACACGGTTTTATTGATAGTAAGACTTTAATTTAATGTAAAGTTTTGATTGATTTTGCTGTTTTTATGGCATTATTGTGTAGTATTTAACATTATTTATGTAGGTTAACATGGTGGTGGGTTGACCCAATATTTTAAATCCGGTAGATTTGCAGGCATTCCAAAACAAACGACAAACCTATGAAAAGCGCCCAATTAATCTTTGGCCTCTTATTTTTGCTATGTGTAATTAAGTTAAATGCACAGATTAATATTGCCGATACCAACCCAGTAGTTGAAAATTTTGATGGAATGGGGGCGGGGACTACCCTACCTACGGATTGGCGCATTCATAATAGTTCCACGCCTACATGGGCATCGGCAACTTCAACCTTATCCGCACAAGCAAGTTCGGGCAGCCCAACCACAGGCGGCACGTACAACTGGGGTTCCACGGCATCAGAACGCGCGGCAGGTTGTATGACCTCCAGTGGTTTTGCCAGTCCGAACAGTTTATTGGCCTATTTCCGCAACACCAACAGCGCCGAATTGACCACCCTGACCATTTCTTATGATGTGGAGCGCTATCGTGTTAATATGGCTGCTGCATCAATTCAATTTTTTTACTCTTTAAATGGCAGTACCTGGACGGCAGTAAGCGCTGGCGATGTGGCCGCTGGAAGTTTGCCAACTGGAGCAAGCGCATATAGTTTTGATCCTCCGCAGTTGACCGTAAATGTTTCCGCTTTCAATATTTCAAATTTGGGAATTACCCAAAATTCAGATATCTACCTGCGTTGGAACATCAATACAACAGGAGGTAATTCGCAGGGTTTAGGCATTGATAATGTGAGTGTTACCGCCACTTTTGCCGCAGTAGCCGATATTAATATTCAAAGTCCGGTGGGTGTAAATGCGGCATGTGGGTCTGCTACGGCGGCCTTTGGCGATGTAGGCGTAGGAAGTACGGGTACGGCAACGGTGCGGATTGAAAACCTGGGCACCATCGATTTGAACTTAACAGGTCTGCCTTTGACAATTACCGGTGCCAATGCCAATCAATTTAGCATTACCAACCAACCGACCACGCCCATTACGGCAGGGGCTTTCTCGGACATGGAGATTGAATTTATCCCAACCAGCACCGGTGCCAAAACAGCAACCATTTCTATTTCGAGCAACGATGTCAATGAAAGTCCGTGCACCATTACACTCAACGGTACGGGCATTGCGCAATCCCTTTATTTTCGGTCAAAAAATTCAGGCGACTGGACGGATGTAAACACCTGGGAGACTTCTTTAAATGGCA
>Ga0247837_1002910_pt1 | contig 31079 bp, 28 predicted proteins | sample LaCtaG_2_FD_187115 | JGI IMG/M metagenome (GOLD analysis project Ga0247837, IMG submission 187115) | Freshwater microbial communities from meromictic Lake La Cruz, Castile-La Mancha, Spain - LaCruzMarch2015_14.5m | ecosystem: Environmental > Aquatic > Freshwater > Lake | place: Spain: Castile-La...
TAAGGATCACGAAAGACGAGGTCGGGCGTCAGTTTGTCCTCGCTGCGCAATGCGGCGAGTTCCTGCTTGATGAGCTTGTCCGGCTTCTTCGAGATCGCCGTGCGCTCGTAGAGCATGCTCTTGATCTTCTGCTCCAGCGTCCGCGTGCTCCAGTTCTCCATGCGACACATCTCGGCGTAGAAGTCGCGCTTCAACGCATCCTCCATCGGGACGATCATCCGAAAATGTGTCCAGCCCAATTGTCGCCGCAGTGCGGCGACAATTCGCTCGTCCGGGAAAGCCTCAGCGAACTGAACCATCCGGTGCAGACTTTTGGCGGTAAATCCCCGGCCAAACTCTTCGGACAATTGTCGCCCCAGTGCGGCGACAATCTCTGCTCCATAGTCCGCCCGCTTCTCCTTGAGAATATCCTGATGAATCCGGCATCCGATGTGCCAGTAGAGCGTAACGAGTCCAGCGTCGATGGTTCGGGCAACGGATTCGCGGGCCGTGAGGATGAGTTCGCGCACATCCGCAAGCAGCGGCGCGGCAAGGGCGGCGGGCTTGGCAGCGAGTGTGCGAGGCTTGGACTTTGCGGACATGGCGTGGGCAGAGTAGCGCGATCAGGCGGCTTCAGGAAAGGTGAATTGTCGCCGCACTGCGGCGAGGTTCCGCCTGCGAGTTGATGGCAGACAATCCCAGTCCGCCGCCCTTCGGGCTGATCTTCGATCAGTCTATTTAAAGGCTTTCCAAAAGCGTGTTCAATTCTGCTTCTGCGGTGGTAGCAGTCACTCCTGATACGGATTTGGTCAACACTTCAAGCTCCACTTGATAGGCCATACGATCCGAATCGTTAATCGCCGAGCCTTTCAACTCACCGTCTAAGGCCTTGATCCGAATTCGCCGCCAGAAATGAGATCCTTTGTCTGAACAGCCCGATAAGACACCCAAAGCGACACTAAACTTTTTCCGACCGAGCGCTGTCATGGCCCGCAGTTGTGAGCGCACGTCGGGCTCGCAATTTTTAAAGCGCTGATCAAGCCTTCCCATCGTTTCTTCAGCTTCATCGTATTTGCTGGCGCGGATTTGGCACATTGCGAGTTGCATGAGCATTTCAAAACTTGGATTTGGTTCTAAGTTCATGCACTCCATTGACGCCGCTAACGCAGCATCGAGGTTGCCAAATCGCAGTTCAACACATGAAAGCCGGTGTTGGAAAAATGATTCTCCGTCAACGCTCTGAAGTGCTTCAAGTCGTTGTCTGGCCAACGCTTCGTTACCCTGCTTCGTTGCCAATTGAACTGCGAAATCTAAAATGAAGCGATCATCTCCATGACCCGCAAAAATGCGTTCTAGCCTTTTCTCTGCTTCATTTAGCTGATTCAGATGAAAGTGACACGAAGCCATTTCGCGGTGAAGCGCAGCCCCTGATCTGCCTGCTTTTTCAGCAAGGCTAAACCATCGAAGAGCTTCGCTCCAATCCCCGTGCTTTCTCGCCATAAAGCCCTTTATGTAGTGCACGTCCCGTAGTGGTGCTATGCCTTCATAAACTTGAATTTGCTCATTGGCCTCTTTCCAACGATTCTCCTGAATTAAAGCCCTTATCAAGAGGTTCCGAGCCAGCGTGTTTCGTGGCCTAAGTGCTACAGCATCGTAACCAAACTTGATCGCCTGCTCGTATTCGCGCACATGATAACGACTCTCGGTCAACTGGATTGTGTCGGAAGCAAGGAACATGGCCCCATCTGCGAGAGCAGCGTCTCCGGCGCTGTTTGCTGACTGAAAAAGTAGCCGGGACATCTCTAGTCGAGAACCGTCGAGTTCTTCATCATTGAGGCATTTTTTCAGCGCTTTCGCTACGGCCAAGTGATCTGAATTCATCAGCAGGCGCGTGGACTTTGCAACGGCATCGCGAATGGGTTCAGCGATGGCGTATAACCCGCGCTCATCGGGGCAGACCAATGCGTTATTGATTAAATCAAACATCGTTTTGCCCAATTCCTCAGCGTCCACCCCAGTCGACAATCCCAGTGCTGGAAGTGGAAGAGGGCTGTAAGCAGCCAAGATGCGCAAAATAGCGTTGGCTTGTGGTGTTAAATTCTTTTTCTGTAACAGCTTAACGAATTGGTTGGCTCGAAATTCCACCAGTCGATTCTTATCTTTAACTACGAGGGAGACGCCATAATCGCGCGCTAATTCTACCGCGTATCTACACGATGGTGGTTGTTTGCCAGTGTATTGAGCCAGTTCTGATATCTCGCCAGGTGTTAGCTTCACTTCATAGTGGCGCGCAAACGCTGCGACTAACTGTTTTGCTTCATCATCCTTGAGATGGTTAATCGTAATGACCGGAATGCTGAGTCCGCCTGACATATTTGGGCGGCGATCCGAAACTATGTAGAGATATTCGTCATTCGACGGGGCAAACGCTGAAAGCAATCTCCGAACGGGTTCTGTGAACCGACCTTCATCGTCAAGAAGGCCGCCTTGATCTAGAAACACGGGCAGTTCTTCATTCTTGATCAGCAGCTTTATAGCTGCAATCGCCCTGTGAAGACGCTCGTCGTCATTTTGCTTCTTGATGCTCTCCACTATCGACGCCCACCCATCTTTGGTAGCAAAGGGTTCGACGAGATCCGCGAGCTTTATCGTTAGATCAAATATTTCGTCTCCAGCTTCGACTCGGATGATGACGTTGCGCCGGAGATTTAAAGTCGACTTGCTGACATGGCGAATCAAGCTTCGACGACCGTTGCCCGGAAGACCGGTGAAGGCTATTATTCTTGGCGCATCAGAGCCATCTGACGGAAGAGCAGTTCTTTGATACCTGTTAACATCATCAGTGCGACCAATGAAAAAAGGACTCTGTTGTTGGTGGAGTAGTTCATCCAAGTGATCGCGAATCAGTCGAGCAATCTGCTTTGCACTATTGCATGCGAAGGTCTTGGCACGTTGGAGCCACTGGGGTAGATCTTTATGCGTTATTCCGCTTTCAATAAGGACCACCAAAGAACGTGAAATCTTCCGCTGCAATGTTTGGTGCCAAGCTTCATCACTTTCGAAGTTTACCCAATCTGATTTGAGGGAGGCAGACGAGGCAAAGAAGACAAAAGCTGTTGAATCATCCAGGCCCTTCAAAATACTTTCTTTGAATTCAATGCCGCTACTGAAAGAACGGGCGTCACATACGCAATACTGACGACCCAAATGGTCTGCAACGGCCCGGACAAGCTCACTGTTGACTGTGGAGTGCGAGAGAAATGCTTTCATTGTTCCAAGTATGGCTGTTCCGCAGGTCAGTATTCATGCCTTCGCGTAATCCTCTGCACCAGCTTCCACAAACTCCTTGCTCTTCTCTTCCATCCCGCGCTGAAGCGCTTCCTCCTCGGTGATGGCTTGTTCGGTAGCATATTTGCGCCCGTCTTCGGTGATCTTCATGGATGAGCTTTCGGCTGGGGCTTTGAGTTTGCAAGCTGAGGCTCAGCAGGCGGCAGCGGCACTCCATTCATCGAGCTTTTGCTTCAGCAGTTCCTTGGAGGGCAGGTAGAGCTGATACTCCTTGGCGTGGATGTTGGCGTCTTTCGGCAGGGTGAGCTCGACGACGGTCTTTTTGGCGGATTTGCAGAGCAGGAGACCGATGGTGGGATTCTCTTAGGGGAGCTTCACCTCGCGATCGTAGTAGTTCACATTCACCCCGTGAGATAATCGGCGAGGCGTGTTTTGATGTATCGCTTGCCCCAGGCCGTCTTGAGATACTTTTCGCGTTTCGTAGCGTCCGTACGGCTTCGACAGGCCTCGTAGTAAACGAGTTCCAGTGGCAGCCGACCTTTGGTGGATGGAACCTTTCCTTCCTGATGATCCGCGAATCGGCGTTTGAGGTCTTGTGTGTAGCCGACGTAAAAGTTTCCGTCGGCGGCGCTGCGCAGGACATAGACGTAGTGAAACATGACGGAGGGAAACGTATCTCACGGGGTAAATCTGCATCTGGCCGAGGTCCTGATGCGTGAGTTTGTCGAGCTTGAGATCGATGATGACGTAACAACGGAGGAGGCGGTTGTAGAAGATTGACCCCGTGAGATAGGCACCCGTTTCGCTTTTGGGCTTTCGAAGCTGGTATCTCACGGGGCAGGGGTCCACGAAGTAGTGATCCTCATCGAAAGTGAAGCGCTTCTGGCGGGCCTCGAAAAGGAAGCCTTTGCCGAGTTCGAGGAGGAAGTGCTCCAGGCGGTCGATGATGGCCTGCTCAAGGTCGTTTTCGGAGTAGCTGGCCTTTTCATCCAGGCCGAGGAACTCGAGCACAAGGGGCTCCTTTAGCAGATCCTCCGGCCTGACGATGACCTGACCTTCTTTGGCAAGTTTGCGGATGCCTGCCTTGTCCCGGCTGAGGGCAAGGCGCTCGTAGAGGCAGGAGGCTTTCTGGCGTTTGAGTTCGGGCACAGACCATCCGGCGTTCGTGGCCTCGATCTCGTAGAAGCTGCGTTCGTCCGGATCTTTGATGGTGAGGAGGACGACGTAGTGGGTCCAACTGATGGTGAAGGGAGATTTGCCAATAGCCTGCTGGCGAATTTGAGCCGGAACCAATTTTTCAGCAGGCTGCTGAAGAATCGCCAATTGCCCAGACGCCGTCTGGGCAATCTCGGTCGCGGTCAATTTTCCAGTAGGCTGCTGGAAAATCTTTTTCGCTCTCGATTTCGCAACCGGCTGCTGCGAAATCGTCAATTGGTCAGCAGCCTGCTGACCTTTCTCTGGCAATCTGAATTGGTCAGTAGCCTGCTGACCAATTGTCACTTGTTCAGATTCGCCAGACAGCGTCTGGCCAATTCGATCACGAAACAGAACGAAGAACTGTCTCATGAGCTTGAGATTGGTCATGGAGTAGCCTCTGCCAAACTCGGCAGTCAAGGCTTCTGCGAGACCGGACAACATGAGATCGCCATACGCGGCACGCTTCGCGCCTTTTTGCTCGTGCTCTACAATACGGCGGCCGATTTCGAAGTTGGTCATCACCTGGAAGGTGTCCACGACGGTGGACACGCCGCGCCGGGCGCTCTGGATGAGCTGGCGGACTTCGGTGAGAAGGGTGGTGAGGCCGTCCGGCTTTGTCTTGGCCGGGGTGATCGCTTTTTTGGAGACGGACGGCTTTTTCATGGAGGGCTTGGGCGTTGCAATGGTCTCCTCGTACCTGGCACCATCGACCATGCAGCGGGGGAACTCGGGGACTTCAACCCCAAAGCAAGAGCTGATCAAATCAAAATCCCGAGTTTTAAAACCACGGATGAATCGGATTGAGCGGATTCAGAAGGATTGGAAACAGATCCCATCCGTGTGCTCCGTGCTATCCGTGGTTTTGAACTCTTGGATTCAACCCGTCATTTCCCAAGGATTCGTCGGCCTTGCTCCAATAGATGATGAGTTCGTAGCGCATGGGCTATTGATACACATCTTTACGGTGGCGGACGCGGTTGATGCGCACGATGCGAATCTCATCAGCGATCTCGTAGATGATGCGGTAGTCACCGACGCGGATTCGCCAGTCGTTCTCGCTGCCGATGAGTTTCCGGCTTCCTGCTGGTCGGGGATTCTTTCCCAGGGCAATGAGCGCGGCGACAGCACGGGGGCGGACTTCCGACGAAAGCTTTTTCAGGTCCTTTTCGGCGGAGCGCTCGACGATGACTTGATACATGGGCTATTTCTTGTCGAGATCGGCCAGGACATCAGCGAGGGGACGATAATGAAGAGGCTTGCTGCGGGCCTTTTTGAGCCACGCGATATCCTCCACATCTTCCAACCGCTCCATGATCTCTCGATATTGTTTGATCGGGAGGATGACCGAGACGGGTTTGCCGCCACGGGTGATCACTTCGGGTTCTTTGGTGAACGTGCTCATGGAGAAAATTAACCCTACTAGGCGGTGGTGTAAACCTCAGCACCGCTCTCCACAAACTCCTTCGATTTCTCCTCCATGCCTTTTTTGAGGGCTTCCTCTTCGGAGATGGCTTGTTCGGCGGCGTATTTGCGGACGTCCTCGGTGATCTTCATGGAGCAGAAGTGGGGGCCGCACATGGAGCAGAAGTGGGCGCTCTTGGCTCCGTCCTGGGGGAGGGTTTCGTCGTGGTATTCGCGGGCGGTGACGGGGTCGAGTGACAGATTGAACTGGTCTTCCCAGCGGAACTCGAAGCGGGCCTTGGACAGGGCGTTGTCGCGGTATTGGGCGCCGGGGTGGCCTTTGGCGAGGTCGGCGGCGTGGGCGGCGAGTTTGTAGGTGATGACGCCGGCTTTGACGTCTTCTTTGTTAGGCAGGCCGAGGTGCTCCTTGGGCGTGACGTAGCAGAGCATGGCGCAGCCATACCAGCCGATCATGGCGGCGCCGATGCCGGAGGTGATGTGGTCGTAACCGGGGGCGATATCGGTGGTGAGGGGCCCGAGGGTGTAGAAGGGGGCCTCGTGGCACCATTCAAGCTGCTTGGCCATGTTTTCCTCGATCATGTGCATGGGGACGTGGCCGGGGCCTTCGTTCATGACCTGGACGCCTTTGGCCCAGGCGCGCTTGGTGAGCTCACCCTGGACTTCGAGTTCGCCGAACTGGGCCTTGTCATTGGCATCGGCGATGGAGCCGGGGCGGAGGCCGTCGCCGATGGAGAAGGAGACGTCGTAGGCGGCCATGATGTCGCAGATGTCATCCCAATGGGTGTAGAGGAAGCTTTCCTTGTGATGGGCGAGGCACCACTTGGCCATGATGGAGCCGCCGCGGCTGACGATGCCGGTCATGCGGGAGGCGGTCATGGGGACGAAGCGGAGGAGGACGCCGGCGTGGATGGTGAAGTAATCGACGCCCTGCTCGGCCTGCTCAATGAGGGTGTCGCGGAAGAGCTCCCAGGTGAGGTCCTCGGCCTTGCCGTTCACTTTTTCCAGGGCCTGATAGATGGGCACGGTGCCGATGGGCACGGGGGAGTTCCGCAGGATCCACTCGCGCGTGGCGTGGATGTTTTTGCCGGTGGAGAGATCCATGACGGTGTCGCCGCCCCACTTGGTGGCCCAGCGCATTTTTTCGACTTCTTCCTCGATGGAGGAGGCGACGGCGCTGTTGCCAATGTTGGCATTGATTTTCACCAGGAAATTTCGCCCGATGATCATGGGCTCCAGCTCGGGGTGATTGATATTGGCCGGAATGATGGCGCGGCCTGCGGCGACCTCACTGCGGACGAATTCCGGGGTGATCTCGTTCGGGATGCGCTGCGGGAAGCGCTTGAAGATGCCGGGGGTGTATTCGTTCTGGATCTGGGTGGAGCCGGCGTGTTGCTTGTCCAGGTCGCTGCGGACGATGTCCTGGCCGTGGTCGGCGATCTTGGCCCGGCGCATGTTTTCGCGGATGGCGATGTACTCCATCTCCGGGGTGATGATGCCCTGTTTGGCATACCAGAGCTGGGTGACGGGGTGGCCTTTGCTGGCCTTCAGCGGCTGGCGCTGGGCATTTATGGGGGCCTTCAACGGGCTGAGCAGGCCTTCGCGCTTCGCTGCGGCGTATTCGGCGTGGTTTTCCGTGAGGTAGCCGTTGTCCCGGGGCTCGACGGCGCGGCCATCATAGGCGGCGACATCGCCACGACCTTCGATCCAAGGACGGCGCAGGGCGGGCAGGCCGGTTTCGACGGTGCCTTTGTAATCCGGATCGCCCCAAGGGCCGGAGGTGTCATAAACACGGACGGGGGCGTTTTCCTCGATCTTGCCATTGAAGCTCTTGGTGGGGCTGAGCTTGATCTCGCGCATGGGGACGCGGATGTCCTTGTGGATCTGCCCCTCGACATAGACGCGGGAGGAGGCGGGGAGCTGCTCGCTGGAGTGGGCTTCGAAGGAGTCTTTGGTGGCGATCATGAGGAGGGGAGAGGGAAGGGGAAATTTGGGCTTGCTGCGCAAGCGTTGGCCGTGGTTTGCAGTAGTTGGCGGTGGTTTGAAGAACGGGAAACCGGGGAGAGGTGGAACGGATGAATCTTAAAATGAGGGTTCCATCCAAGCACTGAGATTCCTCCGAGCGACTCCCTTCGGCGGCATGACCCGCAATCAGGTTCGGAGGGTTTCCCGCGCTGGCGAGATCTCAGCCCCTGCAATGGGACGCCCCTGTCGTAACAAGATGGATATACGAGACCGGGGCGGGTTTCGTCAAAGCGTATTTCGAATCGGGCCAGAAGGTGTTGTTATGGAAATTCTAATTAATGCTTGAAATAAAGTTCTTATGAGACCAAAATAGTTCACATCCATGAATAAGCTGTTCTCCCACTTCCTGCGCCTTGGCTTGTCGGCCGGGATTTGCGTGGTGATGTTTGGAGAGGTGGCGCGTGCGGATTTGATCACTGAATGGAACAATCAGGTCCTGGAGGCGATCAAGGCGGAGTCCGAGATTTCGCCGGAAGCCACCCGCACCTTGGCCATGGTGAATGCGGCCATCTACAATGCGGTGGAGGGGATCGCGGGCGATCATTATATCTTCACCAGCACGGGCTACTCAGGCCCGTCAGCCACAGCGCCGGAGGGGGCATCTATGGAGGCGGCTGTGGCGGCGGCAGCCCACACGATCATGCAGGGCTTGGTCACAGCGGGGTATTACACCGGGCTGGCCGGTGATTTTGCGTCTCTTTATTCCAGCCAAATCTCGGGTATTGCCGACAATCAGGCTAAGCTGGATGGGATTAACTTTGGCACCGTGGTGGCGTATGACATTTTAAATTGGCGCAGCGGCGACGGCGCATCAGGTGCGTCCGATCCGGGTCTTTACACACCGGTGGGCACCGTGGGCCATTGGCAGCCGCCTCCGCCAAACACAGGAGCGCTTCCTGGGTGGGGAAATGTGGCGACCTTTGGCATCAGCAACACTTCGGGCTACACGGGCAGTCTGCCCGGAGGCACGATTGAAAATTACATTCAGTCTGCCCAATACGCGGCAGATTTCAATCAGGTGAAAGAGCTTGGGTCAAGCAGCAGCGGGACACGCACGACCGATCAGCTTGAGGCCGCTTTCTTTTGGTCTGGCGAAGAGGGGACGACCACGACGGCGGGCCTGTGGAATCAGATCGCACAAACGGTGGCGGCGAGTGAGGGGCTGAGCCTGCAAGAGTCCGCCCGGCTTTACGCGGCCCTGAATGTGGCCATGGCCGATGCCGCGATTGTGGCCTGGGAAACCAAGTATGATGTGGACTTTTGGAGCCCCTTGCTGGCAGTCGTGAATGGTGAGGCGGATGGCAATGGCTTGACGCTTGGGGATGAAAACTGGACGGCTCTTTTGGCGGAGCTGAACTCTCCGGCCTACTTTTCAGAATTGAGCGCCATGAGCGCGGCGGCGGCGGAAATCTTGGTTGCCTTCCTTGGGGATGACATTGCCTTCACGCTTGAGAGTGACTATGACGGTGATGGTATAGTCGATGACACGCGCTTTTATGCCTCCTTTAGCGAAGCTGCTGAGGAAGCCGGGCTGAGCCAAATCTGGGGTGGTATCGGCTATGGCACGAGCCATACGGATGCCTCAACTTCAGGTGCCGCGTTGGCCAACGATATCCTCAACAATAACTTTGCCCCCGTGCCAGAACCCTCCGGCATGATGCTGGTGATGTTGGGAACAGGCCTTCTGGCCTTGAGGCGACGGAGGATCGAGCGCCCATCGATTATGGCTTCAGATGCACCTCTTTAGCCGCCGACGCAGGCTCCACCCAACGGCGCAACCAGGGGACGATCAGCACACTGCCCATGATGATGCCTGCCCCGATGTAGAAGCCACTGCTCATATGCTCCTGTGAACCAAAGATCAAAACGGCCAGGATGATGCCATAAACAGGCTCCAGATTGTAAACGACGTTCACTGTGAAGACGGACATCCGCCGCAGTACCGTCATGTAGCCTGCATAAGCCCCCACGGTGCAGACGGAGGAAAGGATGAAAAGCCAAAGCATGTTCATCGCATCCGGCGGCGTGATTTGACCCGGCGAGGTCACGAGCCAAGCCAAGACCGTGACCATCAGTGCACCGAGCATCTGATAATAACCCATGATCGAGTAATGCCAGCGAGCGACAAGTTGCTTGTTAGTCACGCTAAAAATGGCAGCAAGCAGGGCGGAGACGATCCCCACCGTGAAGCCTAACCAATAACGCAACTCCACCTCGTAAATCGTCCAGACCGCCCCCATGATGACGATGCCGACCAGAAGCTCCAGTGGACGCCATTTGCGAGTACCATCCACATACGGCTCGATGAGACTGCACCAGAGCATGGCCGTGGGTAAGGCGGCGAGGCTGACACTGGCCGTGGCCAGTCTGGCGGAAGCAAAGAACAGCACCCAATGCAGACCGAGGATGGCCCCCACCCCGAGCATCTTCCACATCTCCACCGTGGGCACATTCAGCCGCCGCTTCTGCCAGCGTGTCAACAAGACGAATCCGATGGCCGCAATCGCCGTCCGCCAGAGTACAACCTCGATAGGGGGTAGCGTGATCAGTTTCCCCAGGATGGCCGTGAAACCCCAGGCCAGGATCACCAAATGCAGCAGCAGGTAGTCACGCACAAGTGGGGTCATGGAAAGTCACGCTACACAAGCCTTGAGCTCGGTCATCGCCGCGTGAGTATCCTCGGGGCCATAAAAAGACGTGCCACAGACAAAGAGATTGGCCCCGTTGGCCTTGGCGATAGGGGCGGTGTGGGTGTAGATACCGCCATCGACTTCCAGGTGATATTTAAGGCCATGGGCATCGCGGTAATCACGCGCTGCGGCCAGCTTTGGCATGGTTTCCTTTTCCATAAAGGGTTGACCGCCAAAACCTGGAACGACGGTCATCACCAAAAGTAGATCAATGTCCTGAAGGTATGGAATCGCCGCATCAAAAGGCGTGTCGGGATGCAGGGCTATCCCGGCGTGTTTCCCAGCAGCACGAATGCGGCGTAGGGTCTCCAAGACGGAAGTGTCATAACCTGCCTCGACATGGATGGTGATGTTGTCAGCCCCGGCTTTGAGAAACCGCTCCAGATAATGATCCGGCCGATGAATCATGAGATGCACGTCCAGATACATGCCGGTGCATTTGCGCACCGTTTGCACCATTTGCGGACCGAAGGAAATATTGTCCACGAAGGCACCATCCATCACATCCAGGTGCAGCCACTGCACACCCACATCTTCCGCCCGCTTCACTTCAGCAGCGACCCGCGACCAATCGGCGGCAAGGAGGGAGGGCAGGATGAGGGGTGTTTCGTGTGTCATGGTAGGGTCTTGCAGATTGGTTAGGAGTTCCAGGGCCAGGGAGCAACTAGGAAGTGAATGAAAAGGTCGTCCGCCGATGAGAAGTCTTCTCACATCCAGGTTGCGATTTCCTAATGAGCGGTGTTTGAATCAAGTGTGACATTTTTCTGTCGGTCCCTGGCCATCGCTTTTTTGATTTCCCTATCCGCCTGTGGCGGCGATCCAGAATCGCGCACGCCTGACACGCCCGTGTCTTCATCTGAGCAGGCAGGTAGCGTATGGGTTGTCGATGCCCCAAAGACCGGTGGACGCCTCTTTCTGTGCGGCACCATTCACATCTTAAGAGAAGAAGACTACCCTTTATCTCCGGCTTATGAGGCCGCTTATGCAAACACGGACAGCTTGGTCTTTGAGTTGCCGCCGGGCGCAGGTGAGGGATCTTCCATGACCACTCGGATGCGCGAACTGGGCGTGTATTCCGCAGATTCCTCTCTTGAGGCCAACATTCCCCCTGATACTTGGGAGGCAGTGAAAAAATGGGCGCGTTCAAGAGGGGTCGAGGCTTCCTCCCTCAATCGCTTTCGCCCCTGGTTTGTCGCTCTGATCATCACCTCGACAGAGTACGCGGCTTTGGGTGCCAAACCGCAATGGGGAGTAGATCATCATTTTGAGAACCGTGCTAAGCGCGAAGACAAACCCGCCCTAGGATTGGAAACCGTGGAATTTCAGCTCCAACTCTTCGTCAAACTGACCAACGAGCAACAGCGTGAAATGTTGGACCAGACCCTGGCCGAAGTTAGCACACTGCCTCAAGAGTATAACAAAATGATTGATGCCTGGAAACGGGGCGAGTTGGACCCACTGCGCGAAATGCTCTTCAGGGAAGCGACCAAATTCCCCGATCTAATGGATCTGTTTCTGTTCGATCGAAATCTGACCTGGATGCCACGCTTGGAAGAAATGCTGCAAAAGGGGCAAAAAGTCATGCTCCTGGTGGGCACGGGTCATTTTGCAGCGGACAAAGGTCTGCTCAAGCTATTCCAGGATCGCGGCTACACCGTGCGACATTACCGCGATATTGAAGATCTTTGATGGAAGGCCACGCCACCACTCTTGGTTGCAAAACCTCTCCGTTGTCTGACAGTTCTCTCTTATCCATTCAGCATGAAGATTCTCGTCACCGGCGGCGCCGGATTCATTGGCTCTCACACCGTCGAACGCTTACTCCAAAGCGGTGAACACTCGGTGACTGTGCTGGACAGCTTCAATGACTATTACAATCCCGAAATCAAACGCGCCAACGTGCGCAGTTTTGCGGATCGAGTCACCCTCTGTGAAGGCGAACTGAATGACGCACCACTCATCCTCAATCTCTTTCAGAACGGGCAGTTTGATGCCGTCATTCACTTGGCAGCCCGCGCCGGTGTGCGTCCATCGATTGAGCAGCCCGAGCTTTACATCGATACCAATATCAAAGGGACATTCAACCTGCTGGAGGCCGCCCGTAAAACGAATTGTCGTCACTTTGTTTTTGCCAGTAGTTCCTCTGTTTATGGGGTGAACAAAAAGGTTCCTTTCAGCGAGGAGGACCCCATCTTGCAAACCATTAGCCCTTATGCGATGACCAAAATGGCAGGCGAGCAAATGTGCTCAAACTACAGTCATCTCTATGGCATTAAAACGGTGTGCTTGCGCTTCTTTACCGTCTATGGTCCTCGTCAGCGGCCGGATTTGGCCATCTCGAAATTCACCCGATTCATTGAGGACGGAAAAGCCATCGATAAGTTTGGCGACGGCCATACCGCCCGTGATTACACCTTCATCCATGACATCGTGGATGGCATTATCGGGGCGCTCAATTATCGTACCGGGCCTATCTGCGATATCTTCAATCTAGGCGGGTCACAGACCGTGGCACTGAATGACCTTATCCACACCATTGAGACCGCAGTGGGAAAAAAGGCCACGATCAATCAACTCCCGGAACAACCAGGCGACGTACCGCTGACTTCTGCTGATGTCAGCAAAGCCAAAAAGCTGCTGCAATTCAACCCCGGCACCACCATCTCCGAAGGAGTACCTGCCTATGTTGAATGGTTCCGGCAAATGCGCGCCGAAGGAGTGACCTTGTCGTAGTTCACTGTATCCCGCAAGGCGTGTAAAAGCACATGCGGAAGTCACGTTGAAAGGACATGCGCTGCATTGCCCTTCTCGTTGCCCTTGTCTTTTCCTCCGCTGCCCTTGGCGCTCTGGATGCCTCCAAACTGGCAACCATCCGTCCTGCCATGGAAGAGGCGGTGAAGGCCAAGCAAGCCGCAGGAATCGTGACCCTGGTCATGGAAAAGGGAAAGATCATGCATCATGAGGCGGCAGGCCTGGCCAATATGGCCAAGAATACGCCCATGAACAAAGATGCGGTTTTCTGGATCGCCTCGATGACGAAGTCGATCAACGCCACAGCCGTCATGATTTTAGTCGATGAGGGTAAGCTGACCTTGGACGAACCTGCCTCCAAATGGCTGCCGGAGTTGGCAAAGGCTCAATTGGCAGATGGTTCCGCACCTGATCAACCCATCACTCTTCGCCTGCTGCTCAGTCATACGGCAGGCATCGCCTTCCCGCCGCGCAAGGCTACGGATGGTGCCTCCTCGCTCAAAAGTTATGTCACCGGCCTTATCAAACCGCCTTTGGCTTTCCAACCCGGCAGTGACTATGAGTATGGCTTTGGCCCAACGGTGAGTGGTCGTATCATCGAGATCGCCTCAGGCATGGCCTATGAGGATTTTCTGCGTGCTCGCATTTTCGCCCCCCTGGCAATGAAGGACACCACCTTCCACCCAGATGACTCCCTTCGCGCACGCATTGCATGCACTTACAAACAGGATGAGGAGACAGGGGAGCTTGTGCGTGCTTACAATCCCTTTGTCACCGATGATGCAGCCGTGCGCCGTACGCCCGAACCCGGAGGCGGCCTTTTTTCCACCGCCGCTGACATGGGCCGTTTTTATGCCATGATCGCCGCAGGGGGTGAGCTGGACGGAATCCGTATCCTTTCGGAAAAGGCTGTGAAGGACATGACGACACCCGTCTCAGCCGGTGGTCGTCCCCTGCCTTATGCCTGTGGCTGGCAGGTGAATCGCGAGGATCAGAGGGTATGTTCCGCCATGCCCATTGGCAGCTTCGGTCATGGCGGCGCCTTTGCGACCAATGGCTGGATTGATCCCGTCCATCAGATCGTCACCGTTTATCTGGTGCAAAACGTCCTGGTCCCTGACAGTGGCAAACCCAAAGATGCCTTTCAGCGCCTCGTCATGGAGGCTGCCGGGATCACGGTCAAGCCACCGGCAGCGAAGAAGAAGGCAGCGAAGTGACTCGCCTCCCCGCATGGGTATAAAGGCAAAGTCCAACCGCGAGCAACACCACATCCCTCACAATCAACTCGATGTAGTTGCCGTTGGCATCGCTGCTGCCAAAGCAGCCGCATTGGACATCAATGCCACGATAAAAAGAAATGCACAGGGCGATGAGGAAAACCACCAGACTGCCATTCAGAATGATCAGCCCGCCTTTTCTCATCGGCCCTGTGATGACGGCCTGACCTGCCAGGATTTCCAGCCAAGGCAAAAACATGGCCAGCCAAGCAGCATAGGGGTCAGGTAAAAGGTCAAAGCTGCGCACATCCATCACAAAGGCCGCAGGATCCCAGGCCTTCATCAGACCCGCGTAAATAAAGATCCCTCCAAAGACGAGGTGAAGAAGAGTCAGGACGAGCTTCATGATGCGATGAAGAAAACAAGACTTCACTCCTCCTCAGGAAGCAACAGCGCAATCGCCGCAGCCGGGATGAAGAGCAGACCTGCATAATACAAAGCCAGACGGTAATCGCCCACGGGCACATAAAGCTTAAACATGACCGTTCCGGCAGCTGCCACAATGCGCCCGATATTGTAGCAAAATCCTGCCCCTGTCGTGCGGAGCAAGGTGGGGAAAAGCGGCGGCAGACACATGGTAAAAAGACCGAACACGCCCTGACACAAACCGATCACTGCATACCACCAGAGCATTTGATGGTGTGTCCAGGTTTGAGAAAAAGCCGTCAACATGCAAACGCCATAGGCCAATAACATCAGTGTGATCGCCCGGCGGTAACCCATCAGTTTTGCCAAGGCACCGGCCACGTAATTGCCGATGATCGACCCAATCATGATATACATGAGTGCGACCACGACGGCGTTCGTTTGCTGGGGGCCGGTGAGATTCTTCACCTCAGGCAAAGCACGAATGAGACTCTGCTGCCAGAACATAAACGCCCAGTGAGCCGTCAGAGAGACCGCACAGATCACCAAGACGCGCCATGTCACGCCTGCGACTTTGGGACCGAACAATTCGCCAATGCGGGGTGGCTTCGTGTCCTTGCGTGCCGCCTCCCATTCCTCCGTTTCAGGCACCGCTTTGCGAATCCAAAGGGTGATGAGCGCGGGTAAAATCCCGACCAGGAAAATGGTGCGGTGACTTTCGTCATCCTTCAGCAGCCAACCAGCGAGGCATGCTAACAACACCCCCAAATTAACCGCCGTCTGCAACGTGGCAGCGATCCAGGGGCGCCATTTCTTCGGCCAAGTTTCTGACAATAAGGACGCCCCCACAGCCCACTCGCCGCCAATGCCTAAAGCCGAAAGGAAGCGACAAATCAGGAGATGCCACCACTCCGTGCAGAAATAAGAGAGCCCGGTGAATCCGGCATAAAACAGAATCGTTAATACCAAAGTACGACTGCGCCCCATGCGGTCTCCGATCCAACCAAACACCCCCCCGCCCAAAGCCCAGCCAACCAGAAACGCAGCCTGAATGATCGAAGCCTTGGTATCTACCTCCCCGGAGGAAGCGGCGATGCCGTCTTTCATCAAAAGGGCTGCCACAAAGGGCGTGGCCACCAGCGTGTAGATGTGCATGTCCAAGCCGTCAAACAGCCAGCCTAACCATGCGGCCAGTCCCGACTTTTTCTGATGAGTGGACAGATCCCGCAAGCGGGTGATTTCAGGAGGCGCGGCAGGGGTGGTCATGCGAGAACCTGAGCTTTTAACATTTGCCCGAGTCTGGCAAGTTTAATGGATCACCAAAAGCCCCAGTGCCGGGTTTCTAAAATGTAAAATCCAAGCAGCAAATTTGCCAGGGCATGCATCAGGACACATGCCCCAAGGCTTTTGGTGCGCACGGCGACGAAATAAACCAGGGAGCCCCAGATGAAGGCGACCGCGTAATCTGCCGGATCATGAGCTAGCATCACCAAGAGAGTCACAATCCCATAAACTTTCCACGAATGACTGCCAAAAGGGATTTGCGGCCACGTCCCATCCCCGGTCCTGACATACCGCATGAGAAAGCCCCGCCAAAACAGCTCCTCAATCAAGGGCACCACCACCACCATGCGAACAAAACGCATCACAATCGCGGCCAATTGCCACTGAGGCCACTGAGCGAGTATTTCGGGGTTGAAACCGTCGAGACGCTCCGCCCAACCTAACCCAACAGGTGCAACCCAGAAAGCGATGCCCAAGACCCCCAAGGGCAAAGCCCAGTCAAGACCACGCCAGGGAGCCAGGCGATAGTGCTTGGCAAAGAATAACAACAGCGCCCCGACAAAAAACGTCTGAGCGGGATACAACCAGTGCTCAGGTGCCTGCTGATACCAGGGCAATTCAGAGTTTTCAATCCGCAGCCATCCAGGCACCAGATTGAGCAACATGAAAACCGCCAGCGGCAGTACATGGGCAGCGGTGACGGATTCGCGCAGGCGTTTCAGACTGGAGGGCATCTCACAGACGGAGTCGCACCAGCCCTCCATGATGCAAGTGCGGTCTTCATATGAACTCCGCACTCACAGACGCTTCTATTACCGACGCTTCTTTTTAGCACGGCCATGCAGGATCGCTCGGGCCTTGTCTTCCTCATCCAGAACCGTGGTGTATTTGTAGCTGAAGCCTTCCAACTTTTTGCGCTCGATCTTCTGATTGATGAGCCGCTCAATACTGGCCACATAAGGCAATTCCTCAGCGCTAAACATAGTATATGCGTCGCCTTCTTTTTGTGCACGCCCCGTGCGACCAATGCGATGAACATAGTCTTCGGAATTCTCCGGCACCATGTAATTGATGACGTGAGTTACTCCACTAACATCCAATCCTCGAGCTGCGAGGTCAGTCGCTACAATCACTTCAAACTCACCATCGCGGAAACCTTTCAGGGCTTTTTCACGCTCGCTTTGGCGGATGTCTGAGTGCATAACGGCAACCTTGTAAGTGCCCACTTCTTTAACCGCAGCATAGATCTGATCCGCCTGTGCTTTCGTCCGGGTGAAGATCATCAAGCTATCAAAATGCGTCTGTTTCAGGATGGCCAGCAAAAGCTCCTGACGTTGATCACTCGCCACCGGATACATGTAATGGCTGACCGTTTCCGCAGGTGAAAAGCGGATGCCAATTTCAATGCTCACCGGGTCCTTCAGGGCAAACTCAGCCAAGGTTTTGATCTGTGGCGGCATGGTGGCCGAGAAGAACAATGTCTGGCGTGACTTGGGCGTGCGCTCCACGATTCGGCGAACGTCAGGCAGGAAACCCATGTCCAACATACGGTCCACCTCATCCAGGATGAGCACTTCCAAATTCTCCAGATTGGCAGTGCCATCTTGCATAAAATCCAGCAACCGACCGGGAGTCGCCACAACGACATCCACGCCTTGTTGCAATCCTTTACGCTGCTTTTCATATCCCACCCCGCCGTGCACCAGGAGTACGCGCAGACCGGTATGGGCACCGTACTTCTCAAACTGCTCCACCACCTGGGCGGCAAGCTCGCGAGTCGGTTCCAGAACAAGACAACGGAAGCCGCCGGGAGCACCAAGGCGGGTCAATGTCGGCAAAGCAAAAGCTGCTGTTTTACCTGTGCCCGTCTGTGAAGCGCCAACGACGTCTTTGCCATCAAGGACGACAGGGATAGCCTGAGCTTGAATTTGCGTGGGCTTCTCATAGCCGGTTTCGCGAATAGCACCGAGCACAGCCGGGCTTAAACCCAATACCTCGAACGCTTCGGGGAAAGGCCCCTCGGGCACAGGTGGGGCGGGAGGTGGTGGCAGGGCGGCGTAATTTTCGCGCGGCTTGGAATCACCCGCGTCGCGTTCACGAGCCGGACGTTCACCACGGCGGGGAGCGCCTCGTTCTGATCTTTCTGGACGAGGGCCTCTGGATTCACGAGCAGGACGCTCAGGGCGGGGACCACGAGAGACATCTCCTTCAGAACGTTCTGGACGCGCCGGACGTTCGCGTCGCGGACCTTCGCGCTCACGACGTCGCTCTTTTCCTTTCCCATCCTGCACCGGAGCTTCGTGCGGAAACATCTTCGCCACATGATGCGGCTCGACAGGCTGCGCTTTGGCTTTGGTTTTTTTATCGCCCAGTCCGATGACTTTTTTGATGCCTGACTTCAGGCGGCTCAGCAGGGACGCTTTTTTCTTGGGCTCGGAATGTCTCGGTTCGCTCACAATCGTTTTGGTTAGGGGAGTCAACTGGCTCTATCGGCCACGAAGCACCACAATGCAAATAGAGGGGTGATGCAAATACGCACGGCTGATCGGTCTGGGCGGCTTGTTTGATTGCCACCTTTTGGTGGAGCATAGCGGGTTCGAACCGCTGACCTCCTGCATGCCATGCAGGCGCTCTACCAACTGAGCTAATGCCCCGGAAAAGAAAACCGGCTCCCCTGGTCTGGGGAGCCGGAGACTAGCGTCTTCGCTCGTTTTGACAAGCTGATTTTGTGACAATTTCAGATTACTTTTTGCCGGAGGCGTCAGCCTCTGCCGGTTTTTTCTTGCTGTCGTAGATCTTCTTTGCTTCGGCGATCTGATCTGCCTTCATTTTGGCTTTCAGTTCATCGCGATACTTCACCGCAATTTCCGCCTTGTTAGAGGCGTCCACTGCCAGATCGGCATACGCCAGAGCGCGAGGCAGAAGATCCTGTTTGTTTTCATTGGTGCCCAGGCCACGCTCATACAGGCTGGCAAGACGCAGCATCGCAAGAGGCACGCCCTGCTCAGCAGCATTGGAGTACTGGGTCGCGGCAGCAATGGTGTCTGGACGGCCACCACCACCGGTCTCATAAATCTGCCCGAGAGCCACCTGGCTCGCGGCGAAGTTGGCGTTGGCAGCACGCTGATACCAGCCCATGGCTGCGACGAGGTCCTGAGCCACGCCAGTACCGTTCTGATAGAGACCTGCAAGACGATGCTGTGCCTGAGGTAGGCCTGCATTTGCTGCACGGAGGTGGAAAGAGAAAGCCTTTTCAGGATCTTTGTCCACGACGGTGCCTGTTTCATAATAAACACCGACATTGTAGAAAGCCTCGGACAGGCCGTTTTGAGCAGCCAGACGGTAAAGATCCAGAGCGCTTTTTGCGTTCTGCTGCACCACGGAAACCGCCTTGTCACCTTCTCCTTCGTTCAAGCCGGACTCAAAGTAATTGCCGAGACGGAAGAGTGCCTGGGCATCATTCGCATTGGCTGCTTTGGTGTAGTATTCGACCGCCTTTTTGAGGTCTTTCTTTTCACCACCCAAACCATTTTCATAAATGGCACCGAGGAGACGATTGGCAGCGGCAAAGCCTGTGGAGGCTGCATCTTCAAACATCTTCAAGGCTTTGGCCGGATCTTTTTTGACCAGTTGCTTGCTGCCTTCGGCTGCAGGATCGCCATCAAAAAGGCGCGCTGCATAGGTGCTCATAGCGACCGCATTTTTCTGCTCTGTAGCTTTGATCAAATAGTCCAGAGACTTCTGCTCATCCTTCGGCAGGCCGGTAACACCTGCAGCGTAAAGCTGGCTAAGACCGAGGGTGGATTCACCATCACCATCAGCGCTGCCTTTTTCCAACAATGCCTTGGCTTTATCCACGCTTTGCTCAAGGCCACCTGCACCGGCGACATAAAGATTGGCCAGCAAGCGACGGGCCACTTTGTTACCTGCGGCTTCTGCATCCTGAACAAGTTTTACAGCCTCAGCAACACGCTCCTGATCCTGAGGGAACGCTTGAAGGAGAACCTGGGCGAGCTCGGCTTTGGCAAGAATCTGTCCCTGTGCAGCGGATTTGCGGTAGAGTTCGATGATCTCATTCACATTGCTGTTGCTGAGAACTCCCCAGTGAGCCAAGGCGTATTGGGCATCTTTGTCGCCTTTGGCAGCCAGTTCATTGACCTTGGCGAGCGCTGCATTGAAGGAGGCATTGACATCGGGGCCTTTGCCCGGCTGTCCGGCAGAGGCTTTTTGATCTGCGGCAAGTTGTTCAAGGATGGAAACAAGAGCTGGGCTCACGTTCGGCATTTCGGCGGTATCAAGACCGGCGACAGCGACCATGGCTGCAAGTTTGACTTTAAGGGCTGTGAGTAACATATGGGGGTTGGTTAGAGAACTCGGTTTTTGACCCGCCACAGCGGGAAGCGCTCATTTTTTCCGGTTTTGCCCTGATAAATCAAGACTTTACCGCTCATTTTAGAAAATTCTGCGCCAGAGCAGGCGTCTGGCTCGCTACAGAGCGATGACCGAAACCTTCAGCCTTTCACACTCCCGACGGAGATCATCCAGGCCTAACAATAAAGTCTTACCAGACTCAACGGCGATCACATTCACCCCCGCCTCGGCCGCCGTTCGAATGGTATCAGGGCCGATCACCGGCACGTCAAATCGCATATCTTGGTTAGGCTTTGAAACCTTCACCATTGTTGCCCCGCCGCGCCCCATGGCACCGCCACGCTTCACCGCTTCATTGGTCCCCTCGAAGGCCTCGACCGCCAAAACCGTGCCATTTTTGACCACCACCGTTTGTCCGATATCGAGGCGACTGCTTTCCTTGGCGATGGAGAAACCATAGTCCGCATCCTCCCAGCGACGCTTTTTGATCACAGGCCCCGCTACATGTCCACGAGCAGGCATCAAATCCTCCAGGAAGGTGGTGGCTGGCAAGAGGGCGATACCGTCCTTGGCCATCTCATCTCCAATGGCACCGAACAACGTCTCCGCATTGCGCTGTTTCAGCCTTGCCAACATCATCAACAGGCGCAAGTCAGGCCTCAGATCGAAGAGATTTTTCGGCGCGATTTGCCCGACCATCACCGTTTGTTTAACGCCCTGCCTAACAAAAAAAGAAATCATTTTGCTGAGCTGCCCAACACGAAACCACTCAATGGCGTCAACCATCTCAGCCAACTCGGGCTTGGTTTCATTGAGGAATGCCGCCACCACCAAACGGCGGACGCCGGCCCTGCGTGCAGCCTTTATAAAAGTCTCGGGATAGATGCCGTTGCCGGCAATCAAAGCGATGGAGGAGAGATCGGAGGACATGAAATCAAAGGGCCGAAAACAAATACCCTAACACCATGACCGCCAGCACAATGGCTGCAACCCAACGCCAAAAAATTTCTCGTGAGCTGGATGATCCTGACTTCGCCGAACCAAACTCACGTTTGACGAATTCATCATAATCGAAGTCTTCATCCGGCAGGTCCAGCCCGTCATAAACCTCAGCGTTTTTCTTCCAACCAGACTTCGCGCAGGCACCGCAATCATCGCAGGCCAAGGCCCCACGTGGCACCCATTCACCACATGCAGGACATTGACCTGGAGGTCGGAAAGACATGAGACGAGATCGATGGCAACCGGCAGTTGTTTAAGTATCTAAAACAACTGCCGGATATGGCTTCTTTAGAGCTTCGACAGACTGTCATCCAGGGCTGCGATGACAGCACCGATGCTGGCCTCTGTTTCATCTCCCATATTAGAAATGCGGAAAGTTTTGCCCTTCAGCTTGCCGTAACCTCCGTCAATAATCAGGCTGTGATTCTTCTTCAGGAGGCCGATGAAGGCTGCGACGTCGATCTCCTTATTGTTAGCCACACAAGTCAGGGACTTGGAGCGGTATCCCTCTGGGGCAAAGAACTCGAAGCCATTCTTTCGCACCCATTCATGGATCATGCCATTTAGCTTGGCATGACGGGCATAACGATTTTCTAGACCTTCGGCAAACATGGTCTGAAGCTGATGACGCAAACCGTAAATCAAACTGATGCAAGGCGTGCTGGGAGTCATGCTCTTTTCGCCATTGGATTTGAACTCCAGGAAGTCAAAGTAATAACCACGATCATGAATCGTAGCGGCACGGGCCATGGCTGCTTCAGAGGCAGTGAAGAGCGCAAGCCCAGGAGGCAAGGCAAATGCTTTTTGGCTGCCGGTCAGCAACACATCAATGCCCAATTCATCGAAGTTCACAGGCAACGTCGTGAAACCGGAGACGGAGTCCGTGATGAACATCACATCTGGATACTTTTTCTTCAATGCGGCGATCTCAGTCAGGGGGCTGAGCACGCCGGTCGAGGTCTCATTGTGGATGAAGGTGATGGCATCGAATTCTCCTGTCGCCAGGCGTTTATCGATCTCTTCAGGAAGAATGGGCTGCCCCCACTCCACCTGATAGGCTTCGGCTTCTTTGCCGCAGCGTTTGGAAACATCCAACCATTTGTCCGAAAAGGCTCCGTTGCAGCAATTCAGCACTTTCTTTTTCACAAGGTTTCTGATCGAACCTTCCATCACACCCCAGGCGGAAGATGTGCTGAGAAACACCTGCTGTTTTGTCCCGAAGAGTGTCTGCAGCATCGGCTGAATTTCGGCATACAAATCCTGAAAGCCCTTGCCGCGGTGCCCCATCATGGGCTGAGACATGGCCGCAAACGTTGCGGGGCTGACTTCGACGGGACCGGGGATGTAGAGTTTGACGTGGGTGCTCATGGGTTGGTTTTGCCTGCGGCAGGCTGGTGAAAAGGGGCTGCGAACGTAGAAGCAACGCGCCCACGTGCAACTGCGGATGCAAACCAAGTGGCACCCGAGAAAAAGGCTATTCAGTTTTAAATATCGAAGCCACAAGCTCCAAAAGAGTGCCGCGTGCGATGTAAAAGACATCCGGCCCTGCATCCACTTGTCCGTAATAGAGGGCGGTCTCCATGCCTTCTTGCGTAGGGGCAAAGTTGACTTGGATGTCACGTGTTGGTCCAGTATTTGTTCCCGGTTCCCCGAGAGTAATGATCAATCTCAACGCAGGATTTTTAAGCGCGGGGATGGCATTTGTTGCATCAGCCGACCAATCTTGAACATTCAGTTTGGCCAACAAACCGGCCAGTCGATCCGCCTTTACCCGATCAATCATTGCGGTGATATCACGCGAGGCCCGTTCACCCGACCATTGAGCCGTGGTCGGGTCATAGTTCAAAATCACCGGTGGGTTGCTCCCCAAAGCCAGACTGATTCTCCGCAGCGCAAACTGGGTGAAGCGAAGAGCGCCCAGCCCTTTCCATTTGATGCCATCATGCGGGATGCTGGGTAGCAGTGAGGCATCCATCTGATAAACACTGGGCTCACTGTCATATTTGACAAAAAACTGTGCATTCTGCCGATTGGCACCAAAAAGCAGTCGGGTGGGCTTGGCCCCTTGTTCGGTCCAGGTCACACTCAGGAAGGCTTGGTCGAGGCCATAGCTGCTCAGATTGGCCGCTGAGTCCGAGGTGAAATTGCGAATGGGATGCGTGTTTAGAGCCTCAAACAAACGGGCCACTCGATCACCATTGGCAGGCTCCAGACGGTTATGCCTGCGCAGAAACCAGGACTCCTGTTTTTTTTCCAGCATGACCGGGGCAAACGTCCCGGATTCAATCACGACCGATTGCACAGCATCCTCATCGATGCGTGCCAACATGCGATCACGCAAGTCATTCGGCTGTGCCCAGAGATCACGCAGAGACTTGGATACTACCGTGAAAACAGGACGGCGATGACTCACCGTGGCCTTGGTTTCGACGGCGTCCGGGAGCGGCTTGGTCAGGGTAATTTCAATCGGGGTATCCGTTTTAACCCGTGTGACCATTGTTATCTTCAAAGATTGATCATTGATGTCCGCCCCCCCTGTTCCCGATTCTTTGACTGCCGCTGAGCTGTTGGCCAACTCCACGGCATCTTTGATTTCAAGATTAAGAAGGGTCGAAACCAATTCACCGATCTTCTCTTTGCTGCCTCTGGTGCTGAGTGGCTTTTCCAATACCCAAAGGCCCTTTGCCCCAACTCGCGCCAGTTCAATCTGACCACCCTGCTGCACCAATTTCAGCCCGATCACATCATCTGCCGCAAGACGTACCAGTCTGCCATCTCTCCAATCTTGAGGAGTCGGTTTTAGCAACTCAGGCAAATTGGTTTTGGCGACATAATAGGCCACTTCGTCACTATCCTTGGTTTTTTTGAGCGCCAGATAATGACTCCCCTCAATGGGTGAGGCGGCACCGAGCCATAATTCTAAAACGCAGGTGTTTCCTGCCATGAGGCGCAACTTCTGTCTGGGCTGGTCCAAGGCTGTTTTTCCCCAGCCCGCATCATCGAATTCTTCACGATGAACGCGCTCAATCCAACCAATGACGGTCAATTCATTGAGCAGCTTGGCCACTTTATCAGAATCGGCATGGTCATTGAATGGACGCCGCACCCACCAGCCTTTTTCTTCACGAGCCAGAGTGACTCCGTCTCCGCCGCTAGAATCAATCTCGAATTGGGTGACCTCGGCACGATTGAACTTCACCGGCCCCTTCCGCATCTCACGAAGATCGCGTGTAGAGGGCAAATAACGCTCGACCCCAAGAATGGCGGCCCCGAGAGCGATGACCAGCAAAAGAAGAATAACCGTGGTGCGTGGTTGCATGGTGGCGGAGTTCAGGCTGCTCGTCTGGAGGCCCAGATCATCAGTCCAAGGACCAAGACCAAGCCCGGCATGGCAATGGTGGTGATCCAAAAGATCAGTTCATTTTGGCGAGGATTAAGTTGGATACGATAACTCTGTTTAAGCTTGGGGGGCGCGCCTATCAGCTTCTCCCGGTTTACAATCCAATTGAGGCTAGCGGCCACAAAATCACGATTCACCGCAAGGGCTGTTTTTTTGTCCAACATCGATGAGTTGCCCACGATCACCATGCGACAACTGTCCACACGCAGACGCTCGTCCGCCACGCTTCCTCTCTCGACAGAGGCTGCGAGGTAGATCGGCTGCTTGTTATCCTCCTCATCCACCACCGGCAGCTCTTCGAGATAATTCTTTTCCCCCCAATAACGATCCGTCGCACCGATCAGGGGATGCACGGTGATGTTCTGATTTTGCAGATATTCGTCTGAAAAACGCACCTCCAGGGATTGCGACTGTCCGGGCATCGTCACAGTCGAGGATGAAAGTGGCTGGGTGATGGAAGATTCCACATCAAAAATGGCCTGAACCGAAAACTCTTTTCTGGTGCCCGCACCGGTGCTCTCTGCGTAGAGCACTCGGTCTTCACGCGGAGTCACCCCATTCAAACCCAGAAAAGCATGCAATCGCGACGTTTCACCGGCCGGATCAAGCATCACAAGCAATCCTGCGCGTTTGCCTTCCCAGTAGGCTTTCAGCATACTGATCTCGCGTTCAGAAAGATCGTAACGAATGCCCACCAAAAGCAATCCGTCCGCATCTTCAGGCACCTTATTGATCTCGGCAAGATTCAGCGGCATCAGTTGAAAATTTTGCTGTCGGCCGAGTTCCCCCAAAGCCATCATAGCATCGGTCAATGCGGCCTCAGTGCGGCTGCCTTTTCCGACAATCAGATAAAACTTTCGCCCGTCACCTTCGATCACATTGATCAAAGCCGAAGTCACCGCATCTTCGCCACGAAACTCTTTGATCGGACGGCTGGTCTCTGTGCCGGTGTCACGGATCACCATCTCCTCCTCGCGGATAAACCGTGTGCGATTTCCCACGCGGATAACGATGCCGTTTTGATCCAAGGCCAGCCCAGTTTCAGCCTTGAGGGCCTCAGCCCTCTCAATGTCCCGTAGAGGATCAATGGAGCGCAGTTTCACTCGTCCACGACCATTGATTCGATACTCTTCAAGCAAAGCCTGCACATCGGGAAAAACCTTGGAATCACGGGCAAAGACGTTCGCGATAAAGACATCCTTCGAGAGCTTACCCAAATAATTCATCGTCGCTGAACTCAAGGTATAGCTCTGCTGAGGACTCAGGTCCCAGCGTGTGTGATAGCGATAGCTTAGACGATTCACGCCAAAAAAAATCGCCAGGACAAGAATGACCTGAAGAGCCACATTCAGGCCGATTCCCCATCTTTTAGGAAGAGAGGCGACTGCTGGCGAACTGGGTTCTGGCTTGGAATCAGGCATTGCGACGGTAGGCAAAAAGGGATCTTCGGAACGGTCAGGATCTCCACCGGCGGAACTCCACCACTTGATGGGTCAGAGCCAGAAAGAGCAGGGCCAGACTGGTATAATAAACCAGCGGACGTGTGTCGATCAGTCCGTTGGTGAAGGTGCGGATGTGCTCCCGGCTGGCAAAGTAATTGGTGATATCCACAAAGGTCTCATTCACCTGACGGCCAATCACGCTGATGAAAAGTCCCACCAAGAAGTGCAGCAGACTGGCGGTGAAGGACATCACAGCGGCGATGATCTGATTGGAAGTCAGCGCCGAGGCCAGACAGCCCATCGCCAGATTAAAAAGCCCCATCGCAAAAAGAATCAGATAGCTGCCCTTCAATGCCCCCACGGGCATCTCAATCTGGCCCACACTGATCCAATCCAAGAGTTCAAAATTCAGGTAACTCGGCACCCATAGGACGCAGTAAATGATGACCGACGCTATGTATTTGGCCCAAACAACCTGCCAAGCACGGACAGGTGCAGTGAAGAGCGTCTCAAAAGTTCCCATCTTCTTTTCCTCCGAAAAAAGACGCATCGTCAGCAGAGGAAAAACAAAGAAGTAGGATAGCCAGAACCAAATGGCATCGAAGGTCCAGGTGACAATCGACCCCTCACTGGGCGCACTTTCCAAAAGGGATAAGGCTGCACGCAGACAAAAACCATTTAGCACCATGATCAGCGCCAGGACGATGTAAGCCATCGGCGACACGAAAAACGAGCGCAGTTCTTTTTTTAGCAGTACCCAAAAGATTCTCATCGTGTCAATCAGATCAAGATTTTACAGGCTCAGAAGCGGCCAATTCGACAAACACATCTTCCAGGCTGGGAAGTTGACGGTGCAGTTCCCTCAGTTTCCACCCTTTGGTTGCTGCCAAATTCATGACCGCTTCACGAATGTCATGCCCCGGCTCCACACGCAGGATATAGCGCTTCCACGATCCGTCCTGTGAATCTTCAGCCACTTTGCGCACGGCTGTAATGGATTCCAGTGCAGAGGCCAAATCGCCTTTTCCCTCCACCTCGACAAAAACCTGGGTCAGTGCTCTTAACTTTTTAGTCAGGTTCACCGGCGTGTCATTGGCCAACAAACGCCCGTGATGGATCATGATCACACGGTCACAAATCTGCTCCACCTCCTGCAAAATATGCGTGGAAAGTAGGACGGTATGTTTAGTGCGCAGATTGCCCAGCAATTCCCTCACCTGCCTGATCTGAACGGGATCTAGACCGCTGGTAGGTTCATCCAAAATCAAAAGAGGCGGTTCATGCAGAAGGGCATCCGCCAGGGCTACACGCTGACGGTACCCTTTGGAAAGATTGCCAATCAGCCGGCGGCGGACATCCGTGACCGAGCACAGATCCATCACATCGCCCACCCGCTTACGCATGTCACGCCCACGCAGGCCTTTGAGTTCTCCCCGGAACCTCAGGTACTCCTTCACCTTCATGTCTGTGTATAAAGGAGCCATCTCCGGCATGTAGCCAACGGAGCGACGGACCTCCAGAGATTCACGAAAAACATCATGCCCATTCACTCGCACACTGCCAGAGGACGGGGGCATGTATCCAGACAAAATCCGCATCGTCGTGGACTTGCCTGCACCGTTGGGTCCTAAAAAACCCACAATTTCCCCCGGTTGCACCTCAAACGAGATACGATCCACCGCCATGCGTCCTGCATATTGCTTGGAAAGGTCTTGGACTGAGATCATTAGCGATAAAAATTGAGGGCGGCGGGAATGTTTTTTCGGAGGATTTGAAATAAAGACCAGGGAAGGCCCGATGACAACCACTGAACAGACTTTCCCCCCAAGTGGTCTGTTCATTTGCTGTCTGACCTTATGGAAAGGTCGGCTTGCACCGTTTCATTTTTGATCGTAACTATCTACCAGCCATGAATACATCTTTTCTTTTCGCTGCTTTTGGTCCTCTGGGCACTCCCGAGTTGATCATCATTGCCATTCTCGTTCTCGTCCTCTTCGGTGCCAAGAAACTGCCGACCTTTGCCCGCAGCCTCGGCAAAAGCATGGGCGAGTTCAAAAAAGCCCGTGAGGAGTTCGAACATGAACTCACGAACGCCCAAGAAGAAGCTCAGCGCCCAACGATCCCCGCTCCGGTTGAAAAGCGTCAGCCTGTTGGATCTTCACAGGATGCCTAAGTTTCACGGGTGCCCGAATGGTTTCCAAAGATATTCTATTGAAGCGGCGGGGTGTCATTCCCGCCGTTTTCTTTTTTTCAATCGTCTTCTGGCTGACGGCGACAGGACAGGAAACGGCCAACCCCGTCGTTTTTTGCTCCTATAACCTGAAGAATTGGCTGCAAATGCAGCGATCTTTCGGGGACGACAAGGCTCCACCCACCTCCAAGCCCGAAAAGGAAAAGGCCAAAGTCGTGGAGTTTATCCAAGCGATTCGGCCAGATATCCTGGGAGTGTGTGAAATCGGCACCCTTGATGACCTCAAGGAAGTTCAATCCCGTCTGGCGGCTCAGGGGATTGATCTGCCTCACCTGGAACACTGTGCAGGAGGTGATACCACCCGCAGCCTTGGATTACTCTCACGATTTCCAATCAGTGCGCGAGATTCCCAGACGAAGCTGCAATATCAAATCGGTAACATCACCTACCCGATGCAGCGCGGCATCCTGGACGTGACCGTGGATATAGCGCCTGAATTCCAAGTTCGCTTCCTCGGCGTGCATTTAAAATCCAAACGAGTCATCCCCGAGGCCGACGAATCCCTCATGCGTCGCAATGAAGCGCACCTGCTGAGAGTGCATCTGGACAGTATTTTCGCCAAAAATCCGCAGGCCAAAATTGTCAGCTACGGTGATTTCAACGAACACCGCAATGAACCTGCCATCAGCGAGATCATCGGCTCACGCTCCAGCCAGAGCTACATGATGGACTTATTTCTGAAGGATGACCACGGCCTTGTCTGGACCCATTTCTGGGACGCTGCAGATGTGTATGGTCGCCTTGATTATCTCTTCGTCAGTCGCGGGCTCCGCCCTCTGGTGGATTCAAAAAAAACCTACATTTACACGGCACCTGACTTTATGGAAGGCAGTGATCATCGCCCCCTTGTGATGACATTGAATCCGCAGCGGAAAGTCTCAAGCATTCAGAAGTGACCGCGCTTGTCGCACATCCTGCTGGATTTGCGCCAACAGGGCATCCACGTCGCTGAACTTCTGCTCGGGTCTCAAGAAAGCCCCCAGTCGCACTTCCAGCTCCCGACCATAGAGGTCGCCACTCCAATCCAAAAGATGCACTTCCAACGAAGGGGCCACCACGCCTGACTCGACCGTGGGGCGAATGCCTAGATTGGCAATGCCTGCATGCCACGCCCCTGCGACATGGGCTTCGACCGTATAGACCCCGTAGGGAGGCAACACCTCAGCCTCGGGCTTCACATTCGCTGTCGGGAAGCCGAGTTGTCGGGCCAGCTTCCGCCCTTCTTGCACCACGCCTAACAAAGAATAATTTCGGCCTAGCAGCGCTGAGGCTTTCGACAAATCTCCAACGGTGACAGCGTCGCGGATCGATGTGCTGCTCACCACTTCACCGTTCACCCGGATGGGAGGCACTCCATACACGGCGAAATCATGCTGCTGCCCCAGGTCCATAAGCGCATGAATGTTACCGCTTCGGTTTTTCCCAAAGCTCCAGGTATAACCCACTGAAATGCAGCCCAGTGGGCGGCAAGACTGAACCAATGAGCTTACAAACACTTCCGCAGGTGTCTCTGCCACTTCACGTGTGAAGGGGCATAACAACATGCCAGACACCCCCATATCCATCAGCAATCTTTCCCGCTGACGTTCTCCACACAGCCGCTTGGGCGTCAGCTCAGGACGCAGCACACTGAGAGGGTGGGGATCGAAGCTCATCACCACCGCTTGCCCATGATGCTGGGCAGCGTGCTCTTGCGCCGCACGGATCACTTCCTGATGCCCCAAATGCAAACCATCGAAAACACCGATGGCCAGTGACACAGGCCCCATCAGTTGAGTGAGGTCTTGGATGGAGCGCAGTTGAAGCATGTCTTGGATGTGGCCCATCCTACGCCTTTTGGCAAAGAATGGATGTCTTTGGCGACCCTCAAAAAATCACTCATCCCTCCAGGGTAGGGCTCTTGCTCCTGCAAGCGCCGCCGAACGCCGAACAAACTCCGTTCACACCTCCAGGCACACGCAGGCGCTGTGGACCAACGCGGCGGCTGGAGGACCAGCCGCCCTACCACCAGCCTGCCTACCACGCCGTTCAGCCCGCGTAGTTGATACTCACGATGTCGCTCTCCAGACCGACCTCATCGGCGGCTGATCCAGGACGCGCGCCATGTACTCGCGGACTTCCGCCACGCCCGGAGTCGCCAGCGGTCGCCCATCGATGTAGGGCGAGCTTGTGTCCGTGCCGAGTTTCGTCCAGCCCAGCGTGCCGCGCTGACGAGCATAAATCGCCAGTCCGTCCACACCCTTCTTTTTGAAGTCCAGGGTAATGAGGCCGCCCTTGATGGACATCGTGATCACCGGCTTCTAGGCGTTTGGGTCAAAGGCGGTGCCCGACGACGAG
>Ga0247837_1002914_pt1 | contig 31058 bp, 15 predicted proteins | sample LaCtaG_2_FD_187115 | JGI IMG/M metagenome (GOLD analysis project Ga0247837, IMG submission 187115) | Freshwater microbial communities from meromictic Lake La Cruz, Castile-La Mancha, Spain - LaCruzMarch2015_14.5m | ecosystem: Environmental > Aquatic > Freshwater > Lake | place: Spain: Castile-La...
GAGGGAGGGGGAGGAAGTGCAGGAAGTGCTCTTTGTCATGAAGGGACAAGTGGCAGTGGGGCCTGTGGTAAACGAGGAGTTTGTCAGCGTGCTCATCATGAAGCAGCGCGGAATAGTGGGCGACTTTGCAGTGCTGGTGCAGGCGCCTTCATTTACCAACTTCAGGGCGGAGGCAGGGGACGTATCGGGCTTCGCTGTGCCTTCGAAGCCCTTTCTCACCATTCTGCACGGGAGATACGCTCACTTGAAGGACAAAATGATGGTTTTCTCCAGCCGCAGAGCCAACTTCGCGAAAGCAGCTATAAAGAGAACCCTCGAAGAAGGACATTTCTGTGCCCTCCCTATGACCAGCGACACCGAAATGCAGGAAAAGGAGCAAAGCCTGATAGAAGCCCCAGCACCCCGCCTCTCCATCGACCTCGAACGCAGAGCCTCCGCAGTGGTAAGTCCCATCTAGAAGCTGGACTGGGAGGACGTGGACAGGGCGGTGAATGGAGTGGCTGCCGCCAACAAGCGCTTTGCAAAGACCTTCACAGCCAGACGCAAGACTGGCCTCAGGAGGTGGGCGCACATACTGAAACACGACGCCCGAGCCAGTTGCAACTGACTACTTCCTAGTGGCAATTAAGTCTCTAACACCACACTGCCGCAGTTCGCTCGGTCCTTGGCACAGCAAGACCAGGGAGCGGCCGGCCTGCAGGGCGACTTTGCCCATTGAGGGTATGGGAACAGGCGCAGTGACTTGCACTAAGGAACCGAACTTGCTGGAGTTGTCTTCGAGCAGGAACTCGCCCTCTGACAAGCGAATTAGAGCATGGCAGCGAGACACGCTGATGTCGTTCACGCGAATGTCGCTGTCGCGGCCTCTGCCCAGGCGGATACTGCTGCCTTCAGCCATAGATAGGATGAATATGGCATTTGGGGCTCTTTTATTGTCTTCCCAGGCTTCCAATACGATGTAAGGCGGCTCTGGAGGGGGGAAATCGTAGAGATTTAGGGAAGTTGCGTGGTAAGTTAGGGAGAAGGGCAGTTCCGCTTTGCAAAAGTCACACTCCAAAGTCTTCCATTGGTAGGAAGTGAAGGATCGCTTGCGGCGAATTGTGACTTTGCTGCTAATCCAGTCTTTTAGACAGAGAAAATGAATGAATTGCGCACTTTCCTGGCATTTACAGTGAAGCAACAGCGGATTTCCCCTGTCCTTTTCCCCTTCACTGCACATTTTGCATACATTCCCCTCCGCAACTCCCTCGAAATCCCCCTCCTCACAAGCCTCCAAGTCAGAAACTGCCTCCAAAGGGCTTTCACTACCACTCCGCACTTCTCTGACCCTAAAAGGGACCTTCCCCAGCCTAATCACCTGGTCCCTCCTCAGTACCAACCCCCTCGCCAGCGCGTCCCCGAACCTCACGACCTGCCACAAGTGGTCATAGCTGACACTAGGCCGAACCCAGTATTCCTCCTGGTCCTTATATATGGTAAGCTGGGCTGTTTCCACACTGTTTTCCCTCAATTCAGTGAGTTTCACACTATCTTCGCTCCTGTGCAGCTGAACTGATATATTGGCTTCGAAGGCAGAAGTGGAGACCTGTGTGGACTCGTAGTCGTATAGGAAGTAAGAGTCGCGGAACCAAGTCTTGACCTGCAGATATAGACTTAGGCCTGTACTGGGCTGCATTTTATAGGGGTTTAGGGCTGGATACAGGACTGCTAGGGTTATTCTGAGGGAATCTATCTACATTGGGCGAGTCTTTGATGGAGTTTCTCGAGGAAGGCGGGGGAAAGGGTGGGTTTGAGCTTCTTTTTCAGTGGCTTTGCACTGAGAAGTCGGTCTCGGAAGGACTCGACCTCGCTGTCCTGCGTCCCGCCTTCCACCAGCTGCACCACATCATCCAAAGAAGCCACGTTGTCGTAGTTAAAGCCGGGCACCAACTCCTGAGCAAACAAGGCGGTGGTGCCTTCCTTCTCAGCCAGCAAGTTCAGGTACACACCTCTGATTTCGCTTTTGGCGGTGGAAGACGCTTTGCTGTTCACGCTATATTCGCAGACCTGCAGAAGAGACGGGTGGGATTGGATGTTATTGAGGAAAGCAGTTTTTTCGCCTGTTTGAAGGTCGACTTGGACAGGGGGGGAAAAGCTCTGCAGTAGGGCTTCGGAGTCCTGGACTAGGAGGAAATAGATGCGATAGGCGTCGAACAGGGCGCCCATGCACAGGTGTCTGAGGGTCGAAGTACTGACATCGCCGAAATCCGCACATGCAAAGAGAGCGTTGCGAGTGCTGTGCAGGCTTGTCAGGGTGTAGCTGTGCATGTAGTCATTTTCCGCTGGGGACAGCCGGGGACTTGCCCCTGTGGCAGGCAGAAACTGAGTCAAGTCTTTGAACTTTCGCTTGGCTTTTCGCTTTTCGACTGCAGCTGAAAAGACGAATAAGGCCTTTTGATTCATTTCCCTCACAATGGCCATCAGTCGCTCCAAGTCCTCCTTCGGTGGTTCCGGCCCATTGCTCTCCTCATCATTAACCCTCTCAATTCTCCCCTCCCTGGGTGGGAACTGCACCCTTGGCGTCTCTCTTTCCGCCTCTTTGCAGTTCTCCATCCGCACATACGTCTCTATCCGAGGCTGACTCGCTGAGCGAGGCACGAGGTAGATAGAAGTCTTTGCCTCTTCAGAACTGTTGGGCAGAGAGTCGTGCACCTTGTCGAACTCCTCCAAAGTCCACCAGCCTTCCGTGACTTTCAGCTCGTTGTAGCTTTGGCTCGATAGGTACACATCGTCGGAGGCGTTGACATAGTCGCTCATTATTTCTATATATCAGGACGAATCTATAGATTAGGCTATACGCTGGAGAGAGCGATAGGACCGGCGCATGGCTCGGCCTGCGTAAGAGGACCAGTCTCTTTCGCACAGTTCCTTCAGACCCTGTCGGCTGTTAACTGCTTGGAAGAACTTGAGTGTCCAGTCCTTTTCCCTGCTCATCGCGCCTAGTTTCCCTTTCACTACGGCAGCCACATCAGTCACTAACTTGCTGTAAACCGTATATCCGTCCAGAAGTATGCCGATTGCTTTGTGTCGGAGAGAGGAGTTCCCTGTCATTTGTAGGTCTTCGCATGAGAAAATGTATGCGAGAAATGTGTCGAAGCACTGGTCAGCGGCCTGGGAAATCACCTCCAAGTGCAAAGAGTTGGGAGTCAGTCGTGGGTCTATTTCCCCTTCAATGTAGGCAGTAAGTACCTCACTTTGAGCCCTTTTCCGCTCTCTGCGCAGACCGACTCGCCCATCGAACTCCATTCTTAGTCGAAATCGCATGATCTCGAGGAGGCTTTCCAATGCATCCACACATCTGTCCTTCCTCTCTGGCTCCCAGTCCTGCCACATGTCAATATTCAGTTTCTCCCTATACATACTCGGACTCTTCTGAAAGAACGGGCGTAAACCCTGCACTTCCCATACATCACTGTCCCTTAAAGCAGGGAAACTCCATTCCTGCGGTTCACTGGTGTCGTAGGAGTCAGAAAGCGGCTCACAGGACTGAGTCTGAGTAGAGTCACAGTAAGAGCAGGTTGGATCTGAGTGGAAATTGTCCTTGTAATCAGCTGTGTTTAGGAAATAGAATTTGTCGTCCATTTGATTATGGATGTCTACAAAAAGGCATAAAGGGAGAGTGGGACTGATAGGAGGGATATAAGAGACTTGGAAGAGGGGGTTTCGGCTCTAGCTTTGGGCATAGTAATCTGTCTTTGGCCTGCGTCTATGACTTTAGTGTCTCCCTGCCATACTCCAGCTAGCAGCAAAGGACAAGAACAGGCGGAATTGAGCTCTGCGGACTTTTTTCTCTCAGCGACTACTAGCCTTACTGGTTCCCAGTCTTCCCATGAGTAAATCTTCCATTTCTCCCTCTACCTACTCTGAGAATTTGAAAGAACGGGCGTAAACCCAGCACTTCCCTCATATCACTGTCCCTTAAAACATAGTCACTCCATTCCTGCGGTTCACTGTATCTTAGGAGTCAGAGAGTGGCTCACAGGACTGAGTAGGGGAAGCGGAAACAGGACGGACCGTCTGGAGGTGGTCCATGAGAGTTTGGCCGGTCTACAAAAAGCACAGAGGGAAGTGATAGAAGAGACTTGGAAGAGGGGGGTTCGGTTCTATCTTTGCCTAAAGTAGTCTGCCTTTGGCCTGAGTATATGGCTTTATTGTCCCTCTGCCAAGCTAGCAGCAAAGGGCGGAAATGCACTCTTAGCAGTGGCTTTAAATGCACTATCTGTAACTCCGAGTAGTGCCTTTGTAACAGACTGGAGCCCTGTGAGTAGCTTTCTCTCTGCAGACACAGCTCTACTGCAAAGAGTGGGTTTCTAGTAGTGCCGCAGGCTCTCAGTCACCTAAGCAGTCCCCATAATCGCAATTCATCGAATATCATTCAAATGGACTCGGCAGATACATACAAACTGGCCTGTTCAGAGCGCGGCTGCAAGCCTATTCCAGAGGTCCTGCAGGCCCTCTCCTTGCGTTCCTCTCAACTCAGTCTGCTTTCGCCTTTCCAACTCGTACTTCTCATGCAGACTGAGCCAGATGCAGTGAGTCTCAGCTCCATGCTGCAAGAAAGTCCGGCCCACTTGAAGGAATTGAGGATATCGGGGATGAACCTAGGCCGCGGACAGCTGTTAGCCCTCAGTGCAGGCCTGCAAGGCAGCATCTCTCTGTCCCTCCTGGACCTGACCAACAACCAAATCAGCAGCAAAGACGGTGCCTCCGCCTTATTCCAAGCCCTGGAGACCAATCGGTCCATCGAAACACTGGACCTGTCCCACAACTGTCTGGACAGTGACAGTATGGAAGGACTGAGTGAGTTATTGGAGCTTAGTCAGACTTTGCGCACGGTGATAGTGGACTTTAACCGGGTGGAGACCTGCGAAGTGCCCATTGCTTTGGCGAAAAACGAGGTTTTGACCTGTTTTTCGCTGTCGAATAACCCACTTACCTTTGAATGTCTCTCCGCACTGCTGGACTCACTGGTGAATAACCGGTCTTTACGCTTTCTTGGACTAAAAGGATGCCCTATGGACGGCGCAGCCCCTATAAAAGAGAACTGCAACGGCCTTCTATCCAAGCAAGAAGTGATCATCCTGAAACTAGCGCATGTGCTGCGCTACAGCAGCCTCACCGCCCTTGCAATAGACCTAGATATAGAGGCAGAGGTGCAGCTGGAAGAGTTGGAAAGCACGCTAATCAAGCACAACCGGGCTCTCACCTCCCTCCGAGCGCCTCAAATTGACTGGAATAAGGTCAAATCCGGGCCTTTGATGGGCATTGGAAGAGCGTTGAAGGCGAATCAGTGGCTGAGTCAGAATGAACAGCTGCCGAAGGACCAGAGAGCAGAGCTGAACTCGGAGTTGGAGGAACTGGTCACTGCCAAAGCAAGGCGCAGAGCTCCTTCAGAGTGTTTGGGGTACATTGGGGACCTGAGCGCCAGCAGTTCCGAGGCCTTTCAAAGGCTGTTTGTGGGGAAGACGACCCGGAGCAATAGTCCGACTCTGCTGCGGTCGGTGGACTCGGCGGCGCCGGCGGTGGCTTCTCCGGAAGGGAAAGGCCCGGGGCAGCTGGATATGCAGGAGGCGGACTCCAAGACTTTGGGAGTCACGGCGGAAACGCCTCAGTTCAGTCCCTACATCCAAGCCTTTTCCCGCCACCTGCCTGCCAAGCCCTCTCCCCACTTCCTCTCCCGCACCCCTTCCCAGCAGTTCGAATCCGACCTCAACGCTCTCATGGACCTGTCCCTGCACAAAGTCACCCAAACCGAGCCCACTCCGCCCAGCAGCCAAAACGTCTCTGTGGACTCGAAAGGACTGGGCAAGCAGCAGTTCGAAATGATCCTGGAGCTGGTGGATATTAAGGACGGGGAGCAGAGACGGAATATGGAGGACTTGGAGGAAAGGGTGGGTAGAGTGGAAGGGAAATGTAGGGAATCGGAGGAGAACTGGCTGGGAGTGCAGAGGAGTATTAGGGAAATTAGTGGGAAAAGAGGCGAAATCTCGCCCGACTTCCGCCAAAGCCTCACTATTTCCGAGCGTCTCGAAGCCATGGAGAAAAAAGAAGCCTCGAAAGTGGCTCTTTTCGAGGCCTTAGGTAAGGAAATGGACCAGCTGAAGGCAGACCGCTCAGCCGACCAAGTCCGAATTGCAGCTTTAGAGTCCCAATTACGCACAGAAACCTCCAAAAACGACCTTTTCCTGAAATCCCAGTCCGACCGTCTGACTCAAGTGGAGAAACAGCTGGAATCAGTGAAATCCAAAGTGACACAACCTGCCGATTTAGCGCTTTTAGCAGAGCAACTGGCACTGCTGAAGCAGGAAAGGGAGGAAGACCGGGTGCAGCTGCTAAACCGAGTGGACAACTTGGAGCAAAGAGACACGCAGGTCGACAAACTCAAGTACTTCGTGTCACTTGTGCAGAAAGATGCGTCTGCAAAGGTAAAGAAGCTGGAAACAGTGCTGAATTCTGCGAATATGAGGAGTTGGGAGGCGAGGTTGCAGGCTATTGAGGCGGATAGGAGGGAGGAAAGCGGTGCGGGCAGTCTGCAGTCCCTGTCTGGCACTCCCCCGGGGTCGAGAGGGGCGTCTTTGTCGAGAGTGAGTGCGGGAGGAGCGCAGCTTGCGAGGCTGGAGGAAAGAGTGGCGGATGTGGAGCGGGAGTTGAGCAATTTCGCCAATGTGAAGAAGAAATTGGCGGAAAATACGAAGAAATTGAGGAGTTTGGAAGTCCTCAATGGGAAAAGCGCCCCACGACAAGCCACTACACCTACTATTCCACATTCAAAGCAATCGAACCAAAACCGGCCTCCCGACTCCCTGCCAAGTGCACAGTCCACACTCACTCTCTCCAAACTGGCTGCAAGTGGCAGTCTCACGCATAGGGAAAGGCGGTCGAAAGGCACACCAGACCCGCCCACCGACACTTCCTTCGGCCCAGACTCCCGCCCTCTAACAGAGCGAGGTCTGGGCGACTTCTTGCCAGGGGAGGCAGAAAGCGTAGTGATGGGGGCGCTGCTGGAGAGGACTCAGAGAACAAAGTTGCTGCAGACAGACTTGAGAATGAGCTATCGGTCCATTAGTCCGCTTTCCGCCTCGTCCAGGACGCAAAGTCGCCACGAGCCGAGTGCGGACCTGCAGGAATATCTCAGAAAGAAAGGCTTTACCTTCCGCGAGTCTTAGCTAAGAGCTGACATCTTCTGACTCGCGGTAACAATGGCTCAGCGTAGAATCGACAAGGAACTCGCAGCTCTGCAGCACGACACTCTGACCAATGTGAGTGCCGGGCCTGCAGGCGACGGAGATCCCTACCACTGGACAGCGACAATTACAGGGCCAGAAGGCAGTCCCTACCAGGGTGGAGTCTTCTTCCTCAACATTCAATTCCCCACCGATTACCCCTTCAAGCCACCCCGACTCGCCTTCACCACTCGCATTTTCCACCCCAACATCAACTCCAACGGAGCAATTTGCCTGGACATTCTGAAGAACCAGTGGAGTCCGGCGCTGACCATTGGGAAAGTGCTGCTGTCCATTAGCTCCCTGCTGACTGATGCCAACCCTGACGACCCGCTGATGCCAGACATCGCCCACTTGTACAGGACGGACAGAGTCAGGTACGACAGCACTGCTAGAGAGTGGACTCGGAAGTACGCGACTTAGTACTAGAGGGTAATTGAAGGCACGTTAGGCTAGTTATCAGTGTCGGCTTGGCTGGAACAGTCGCCACCGTCGAAGTTGAACTCTGCTGTGTTGCATACATCATCGCACACACCATTCGAAAATATGTCAGAAGTGCAGGTGGTCGGTATTTCTTCTTGGAAGGCCTGGGAGCAGTCGCCCTGGTCGTAGTTGAAATCCGCAGTGTTGCACGCATCATCACAGAAACCATCTCCCAGTATATCCTGAGTGCAGGTCGGTACGAAGGTCTGCTGGGCGCCACAGTCGCCTCCGTCGTAGTTGAAATCGACTGAGTTGCAGATGTCATCACAAAATCCGTTTCCTATGAGATTCGCAGTGCAGATAGGCACGGCTGCAGGCACACAATCTCCCAGGTCAAAGTTGAATTCCTCAGTGTTGCACAGGCTGTCACAGCTGCCGTTTCCCTGCATGTCTGACGTGCAAGTGGGTTGCACTACTTCTGCGCAGTCGCCTTGATCATATCCAAATGCCTCAGTGTTGCACGCATTATCACATACCCCATCTCCCAAATCCGCCGGGTCGCAAGTATCCACATTCACAGTCTGCACTTGGCAGTCGCCCTGGTCAAATCCATATTCCGCCACGTTGCAACCCTCATCGCATTCGCCATTTCCCAGTAGGGAGGAGTCGCAGGCTGCCGATGGAGCTGGAACTACGCAGTCGCCGTTATCGAAGTTATAGGTATCGGTGTTGCAGGCGTCATTACAGATTCCGTTTCCAAGCATATCCTGGGAACACTGAATAGTCACAGTGACTTGGAAGGGACTGGTGCAGTCACCCTGGTCAAAGTCGAAATCAGGCGTGTTGCAAATAGCATCACAAAAGCCGTTTCCCAGCAAATCCGCTGTGCAGGTAGGCGGTGGCAGCACTATGCAGTCACCTTGGTCAAAGTTGAATTCTTCAGTGTTGCAAACATCGTCACAGACGCCGTTTCCCAAAGAGTCTACCAGACAAGCAGCTGTGGCGGCGATTATCACTCTACAGTCGCCGGCATCATATCCGAATTCTTCGAAGTTGCATGCATCATCGCAGACTCCATTTCCCAGTAGTGTGGAATTACAGTCGTTGCTGGAAACGGAAGAAGTGCAGTCCCCTCCGTCGTAGTTGTATTCATCAGTGTTGCAGACGTCATCACATACTCCGTTTCCCAGCATATAGGCGTTGCACGATGCAGCTGTAGGCGCAATCAAACAATCCCCACCGTCATAGCCAAACTCCTCTCCCGCGCAGTCCGAGTCACATCGGCCATTGCCCAAAAGAGCCAAGTCGCAGCCAGCCACTTCCTGGGCCGGAACTTCCGAGGCAAAAGCAGTGGTGGGCTGCTCACTGACCTGTTCATCAAAGTCCGAGGCTGAGATTTCCTGAGAGTTGTTTCCCGTTTCCACCTCAATAGTGTCTACCGCCTGGCTGCTCACACAATCGCCATTGTCGAACCCGAACACACCTGCATTACATGCCTCGTCACAGACTCCGTTGCCCATCATTGAAGCCAGACAGCCTACAACTGCTGACACGATGGGAATTCCGCAATCTCCATCGTCGAAGTTGAATTGCGGGTCATTGCAAGGCGCATCACAGTTTCCGTTACCTCTCATGGACTGAGTGCATCTCGGCGCTTGCAAACAATCTCCCCAATCGAACTGATATTCTTCAGTATTGCAAACTTCGTCACAGATTCCATTAGCCAGCTGGTCATAGTTGCAGGAACTCTGGCAGTCGCCACCATCATACAGTGTGGAAGGGGTGTTGCATAGCTGGTCACACACCCCGTTACCGATCTGTTCCATCTGACATGATGCTGTGTTGCAGTCTCCGCCGTCATAGTTGTTCAAATCATTGTTGCAGATATCGTCGCATGTCCCATCTCCAATGAACTCGGCAGGACAAGGGTTGGAATTCGCTGTGGAGATGCAATCTCCCAAGTCGAAGTTGAGTTCTGGGGTGTTGCAGGAGTCGTCACAATTTCCATCTCCCAGTTGCGTTCTTTGGCAGGAGTAGTCGGCGCAATCCCCTGAGTCGAAGTTAAAGGCGGACGTATTGCAGGCAGAGTCACACACACCATCTCCTATTAGCGAAGTATCACAGGAAGCCGCCACAGGCCCGCAGTCCCCATTATCAAAGCCGAACTCCACTGAGTTGCACGCGTCATCACAGTGGCCGTCTCCCACCATAGACGCAGCGCAGTTGTAGGAAAGAGGCTCTGTGGGACAGTCGCCATTATCGTAGTTGTATTGGAGACTTGCGCATGCTTCGTCGCAGACACCGTTTCCCAACATCCAGTACACACATTGGGTGGGGCCGATCACTAGTTGACAGTCCAGTCCGTCGAAGTTGAAGACCGCTTGGTTGCAAGGCTGGTCGCAAATGCCGTTGCCCAGCATAGACGGCAAACAGCCTCCCACCTGACTATCACAGTCGCCACCATCGAAATTGAACCCTTGGAAGTAGCAGTCCGGATCACAGACTCCGTCTCCTATCATCTGCGGCTGGCAGCCTCCCAGAGGCACAGTCTGCTGGCAATCTCCGCCGTCGAAGTTATTCTCCTCGTTGTTGCATTGGTCATCGCATACTCCATCCCGGATCCAGGAATACGGACAGGGTCTTGACCGGTCGCAGTCTCCCCCGTCATAATTAGCCTCGGCCACATTGCAGGGCTCATCACATTCCCCGTCGTTGAGCCAGATTGTGGGACATCCAGGAGCAGTGTAGGACAGGAAATCAGCCATCGCTCGAGCTACTACACAGTCGCCCAAGTCATATTGGTTCATTGGGTTGTTGCACACAGAGTCGCACTCCCCATCTCCGATCCAGGCAGGGTCGCAGCCTGTGTCCCGGGGCGGGGCCAGACAGTCCCCGTTATCGAAGCTGAAGAGAGCAGAGTTGCAAGGCTCGTCACAGTTGCCGTTGCCCAGCATCCAGTCTTGGCAGAAGTTCTGCTGCAGCTTGGATTGCACTGAGACGCTCGCAGCGAGGCCCAGGCCGAGGCTGAGGGCGGCTGCCAGGATCACTGCTTTCGCCATTATATGTTATATAGGCGTTATCATTTTGGCGTAGAGATATGGCAGTTTGCTCGGGAAGTCCCTGCAGAGCCGCAACTGCAGTTCGCTAGCGCCTCTGGAAAGCTGTCCATCGCCCGACTTCCAGACTTATTCTTACACTTGTGCCTATCAATAGACACCTCTTCACGGATTTCTCACTAATAAGGTCCCTTCTTGCCCCGGTTTTCACCCTAGCGTAGTCCACTGCTCTGTTCCGCATACTGCCAGAACCTGCTCTAGACGAGGAAAGGCAAGTTTTAATTGAGATTAGTAACATGAACCTAGCAGGACTCTGAACAATATCTGCCTAGAGACTCTGTACAAGAGCAAGAGAGCCTCATAGTGGATTTCTTGCAATGTTATCATACTTCAGCACTACCTTCACGACTATTCGATTATTAAAGCACTGACGTGTTCTAATCCTAAAGTAGTAGCAGCTGAACACAGTAGGTCACTTATTGGAGCCAGCCGGTCTCTTTGATCAAGTCCTTCATTTCCGCAGTGCTGGGCAAGTAACTGAAGCGGGGCCTGGCAGTCCTACAGGCCCGCAGATCTGAATAGAAGCGTAGCTGGCACTGGAACATGTAGGCCGCCAGCGGTGCTGTGCGGTCCAAGACAGGGAGCTCTGGCTCTTTCGCTCTGCGCTTCGTCTTTTTCCTGACTTTGACACTCGCTGTCATTTCCTTTAGCGCGATATCCCACAAGAGACTAAGTTGAGCCATCCGCAGTGCTTGCTTCTCTTTGTACTTCCACCACAGCATCTGTATCAGTCGCACTGTGTAGCACTTACTTCTGCCCAAAAAGCGAGTGATGTAGTCGCCAATAGCATTAACCTTGCAACTGTCCACCATACAGGCGTGCAACTTGGTGCGGGAGCTACAGGCTACCTCAGGTCCCATGAGGCCGGAATACAGACAGAGATTGTCGATAGCGTGTTGGCGGACTAGACGTTTGGGGTTGATAGTGAGCAGGACCTTGCGATAGCAGCGCTGCAGGATCACAGCGGCTCCCATTTTCCTCGAGATCTCCTGCATTGTGTTCTTGCGGTGGTGCAACTCCTGCAGCCAGGCCAGAGAAGCGCCTGCCAGACAGCTCAGTGCTAGCCAAGTCTGCTGCTCTGTCTGGGTCTGCAGATGCACTTCCCGCTCTGCCTGTGCCTTCACTCGGGCCTCGAGTCGCAGCTGCCTCTGCTGCTTCAGCATTGCTCCCCTGCTTTTCTTCTCTCTCAGCGCCTCTCGGTACCTCTCTATGACCTGTTCTCTGCGGGCCTTCTCAGTCTCCCTCCGCTCCCATCCTTCGTCCCTCTGCCTCCCTACGCCCACAATGTTCCTGCGGACGTAGTTGTTTGCAGAACGCCTGGCTTCAGCTCGCTGAGCTAAGAGCAACTCGACCTTGTCGAAGAGGGTCTGCCGCTTGCTTTCATCCTTGCGGAGTTCGTCGAGGTCAGCCAGGACTTGAGTGCGGACTAGCGGCTTGGGACGTCTGTGAGGCAGCGGTCCGAATTTGACAGAAAGGGACAAGTCCGCCTCTGACAAGCTTTTGAAGCCGAGACCGAGCCATTTCAGTCGAAAGTGAGCACCGATTTCGGTCACTTCGATAGTGTCTTTCGAGCAGATTTCGTCGTAGAAGTGCTCAGTAGGGTCCTGGTTCCTGCCCAAGTAACACACCACCTTGCCTTTGAAGCGCGTGATTGCTACTTGTACCGGGGTCTTTTGCCCCTCCAGCGGCACTCTGACGAGTTGCCATTCGTCGGGTTCCAGGCTGAGACTCAGAGGCATTTCATCTGTTAGAATGGAATAGCGCCTCGTAGCGCCGGAGCCACTGATAGCCTTGTCCAGCCGGCTTAGAAGGTGCTGGTAGTCGTAGTCAGATGGAGTGTTTCTGTGCTTGCGCAGGAGTTCAGCGACCTCAGGGTCCGAGTAAGTCTTGAAGATCCCGGGCGAAGGCAGAGCTGTGGGTCTGTAAGTGGGAGAAAGTAGGGCGGGGGAGTGCACCAACTGCTGCAGACTCGTAGAACTGCTCAGACCCAAGGTCGTCCGCAGCACAGCCAAACTCCCTACATTTGCAGGGGATAGCAAGGTGGCTTCTGGAGTGTATAAAAGCCTGGTCTCTGCACCAACTGAGAGAGTGGCCTTGTGTCTCGCCATTACGGATTGGTCAGCAAAACTAGCTATATAGACATCACTCCTGGGACGTGGAGTCGCTGGAGTCTTCGTCAGTGTGTTCCTCTCGGAAAGGAGGGGCTCTGCTCTTGCGCCCTACCAGCAAGTCTTGCTGTGGGGCAGGGACCGCAATCACCACTTTCCTTCCTCTCTCTACCCACAAGTAGTCCTCGATCACCTGCAAACGCTGCGAACTCAGCACAAGGAAGGAGTTCCGTCCTTGAGATGCTGCCCCCTGAGTGAGGTCGCCACAGCGAGGCAGAGGTGGAGAGCCAAGACACAGGTCCTCCAGCACCTTGGCTCTGTACCGCTCCCTTAAGTCGTGAATCTGCTTGCCCTTTAGCATAAATTTATCCAGACTCGCGGCTTGCAGGACTTCATCAGGGTCGCCTACGCGCATTGCGACTTTCTTGAGCATGACAATGAGTTCTTCCTCGCTGTCTATTTGCAGGAGATCATCTCTGAGCAGGTGCATGAGACCCAGACCCACCCGGAACAGAAAAGCCGCGCCTTCCACGAAGAACACGTCCCAGATCCGCATGACTACTTCCCTGCGGAAGGTGTAGGCGAAGATGCAGACTAGCCACTGCACGCAGTACAGCGAAGGGTCGATGCAGTGCAGCTGCAAGTGCTTTGCCACTCGAGGCACGTACAGCTTCAGCAGACTGTCGAACACCTTCTGGTCGGTCAGAACTCCCGTCATCACGGAGAAGTAGTCCAGGGGCAGGTACGTCTCCAACACTTGTGCAAGCATCCAGAAGGCCTGTTCCTCGCTGAAGCCCAGAGAAAGCAGTCGTCCCGCAATGAAGTTCATGCCTTGGCAGTACCCCACACTGGGGTTGCGCCAGGAGTAAGCCACCAGCACGTTCCTCAGACTCTGCATTGCTCCTGGAGTGGACAGGAACTCTTCTTCAGGGTAGGTGCGCCGGAGGTCCTTGTCAATTTGCACTGAGAACTGAGTTTCAGTTGCACCTTTCCAAGCCAACAGCAGTGCATAGTACCCAGCGTTGTCCCTCAGCTGTGCATTCGCCCCAGTGATTTCGAGCCAAATACGCTTCCTGTGCTGGTGCGGCGGCCCAGTGAGCATCAAGTTGGTGAGCTGAGAATGACTGAGCATTACCTCCATTTAAAGCTACCCCGCCTTGTCTTGATGGCGGCGTTGAGTCGCTTGAGTTCCTCTTGGTACTCCTGAGGAGCGATAGTGCACAGAGACCAGGAGTTGCGTGTGTCGCTGCCAATTCGGTATATGGCTGGGTTGGCCACTAAAATAAAGAACAGCACGACAAAGACACTGTACAGACTCACCAATAGGTTCTGCCAGGTCGCCATTTGTCCTTGGTGACTTTCGTAGTCGCTCTCGTACAACTGTGAACTGTAGTGCAGAGGGTCGTACAGGTACCTTTCATCCAAGTCTCGCAGTAGCTTCATGTCTTCTGACTGGTACAAGGCCTGTGCTTGTGGGAAAGACCAGGAGCGGTCAGAAGACAGAGAAGTCATGGTCTGCATAACAGTGCGACTCAAGGTCACGTACATGCCCAAGGCACTATGCAGGCCCTGCTTCATGGCCTGGTTTCCAACAGTGACGCAGTCAGACAGACTGCGGTTCAGCGGAGCCACGCAAGCGTCAGCAAACATGAGAGCGTCATGCACAGCTCCCCGCATTTCATTGAAAGAAAGTCCTTCCTCTGAGTTGCCGAAAATCAGGGAGTTCTCCACGTACTCCAACTCATTGGTAGCCCAGGTCGCTGCCCGCAGTGTAGAGGCCAATTCCTGTCCTGCAGGGACTACGTCTTTGTACCCCAGTCCTGTGATGTTCTCAACGAGGCTCTCCAGTACCCAGAAGTTGATGGAGCGAGAGAGCTGCCTGCGTCTGCTCGCCCAGTCTATCGTGATTGGCTCTTCCTCCAGTGCGCCTCCAATGGTGTCGAAGCCTGTGTAGTAGATCAGATAGAAGTAGACCACGCTCACGAGGAAGAAAGAAGCCAACTTGGCGACGACAGTTTTGAGGTGCCGAGGGTCGTAGCTGAGTCTCAGCGAGTCCTTCGCATCTGCGTTCTTTTTGTCCTTTTCGTTTTCTCGGGTGGTGGGCGAGTGGTCAGGCTTGACTTCCTCCGCCTCCTTTTCCTCCTCCACTCCCTGCTGTGGCTTTGCTTCCTCCAGGTCCAGGTCCGCGTTTTCATTCAACTCGTTCAGTCTTTCGCTGCACTTCCCCTTCATCACTCTACACACATATGTAGGGATTTCCAGGAAGATATCCCATACTTCGCGCTTCGACTTTTCCAGCACTCCAAGAGCTGGAATGATCGCGAAGGCCGCACAGAAGGCCAGGACCAGTGCAGAAGCCACGATGAGGAGAATAGCAGTGAGGCTTTCTTTGGAGATGTTGGCTTTGGCGGAGCGAATGAAGAAGTGAGCGCTGTTGTTGAGCGAAGTCAGCAGCTCGCCCTCTCCGTTGCGATAGATGTAGTACGCTCTGCGGTTGGTGAGTTTGAGCGGCGGGCTATGCTGCTTCTGTATCAGGTGCGCCTGCAGTATGATGCCTGCAGTGGCGTCGAACAGGTTCGCTTTGATGAGGCGCACCACTCCCGCTTCCAGCAGCCACGTGGGGATTGTGTCCTCCACATATATATCCCGGTCCTCAGTGCTAAGCAAGTCATAGTTGCAATACAACTTGAGGTGAACATCATGCATACTTCTCAGGTCTTCGCTGAGCCAAGCGAGGTACTGCTCGCGCTGAGCGGCAGGGGCGAAGCCTATGTCAATCAGTGTGATCATGCGGATATAGTAGGCCAGCGACACTGACTGAAGTCGCATGTCGCCCACCAAATTGACGAAGTGGGCGAGGTTTTGGTTGTATTCCACTGCTTTCCTTATGATGTAGAAAGTCAAGATGGAGGTAGTTATCAGTAGCAGGATAGTGAGGATCAGGGTCAGTTGAAAGCGCCTCACGTACTTCGCAGTCCTCGCGAACTCGTGAGAAACCAGCGCTTTGACAGCCTTGTTGAACTGAACCAGACTCACAAACGAGCCCTGTGGGGACAGGTCAGCGGGGGACCCCTGCTCCTGCTCTGACTCGGAACGACCCTCCGAAATTTCCTCGCTGCTTTCAGATACCACAACTTCCCCTTGCAGAGTAACTCGCTTGTTGGAGGTGTCGGAGGGAAAGAGCGAGACTCTAGCCTGCGAGTCACTGCTGTGGTCGGACTCTTCACTCTCCGAGGAAGAGGAGCCGGAGACTTCCTTCTGCTTGAGGATACTGACTTGCTTGCCAGCTTCCCAAGCCTCTGCTTCTTCCTCTGTGTCTCCCAGTTCCTTCACCTCTTCTGTTTCTGCTAAAACCTTGCCTGCTTGCACCTTCAAAACGTACGCGTGTTGCTTCCCAATACTCAGCTTGCTCAGTGCGCAGCTCATTTCCGGGTGGGCCTTCCCCATACGCGCCTCTAGGAACTCATCTTTGCCCATCCTTTCCTTCATAGCAGCGAAGTTCGTCACCACCATGTCAATCCTCAGGTCTGCAGTCTTGGCACTGCCCAAGTCAAAGAGGGCTTCGCAGAGCTGACTTGCGCTTGTGACGTAGTACTCAGGACTCAACATTAGCAGGTGGTAGGTGGGGTTGGTGGGCAGGATCACAGCCATTAGGAAGGGAGGCTGTGAGTCCCCGGGCACAACCTTCACAAGAGTTCTGCTTTCCACCAAATGTCCCGACTTGTTTACGAAGTAGAGCATCAAATTGGCGTTGTCGACAATCGCGTAGGACCCGTGCTCGTGGAACTTCCGCATGTAGTCATCATGCGTTTCCGCGAAAGGAGAGGGAATTATCAGCGAAACGTTCCTCCCCACCAACTCCGCCTTCAAGTACCCGAGCACGTCATGCGCCGCTTCGTTCACATTCAGCACTTCTCCCAGCGTTTCGAAGTCGCCCGAGACTGTAACAATGAGGTTGTCACTGTCAAAGAAAGACAGCGGCTGAGACAAGGCGCCCAGCACAGTGGCGTTCACTCCTTTGCTCTGCGCCTCCTTCTGCACTCGGGCCCGTTGGATGTATCTTTCCCCGATGTCTCCGAAGTTGTTGAGACTCTTCAAGAACTCCCCGTACATGCACAGGACTAGCGTGCTTTTGGGGTTTAACTTGATCAGGCGCTGGTACATCGTGCGAGTGATGCCGATCATAGTGGCGATTTCGCCTGCCAACTTCGTGAGTTTCTCCACTTTGGGAGTGCGCAGTTCGAGTTCGGACCAGAAGTAGAGTTGGCTTTTGGTGACGATTTCGTCGTGTGTGAGTGCGGAGGCGAGACAGCGCTCGAACAGTACGTAGTCGTATGCGTCGTCCTTCATAAACTGCTTGTAGCAACTTGCTGACGTCCGTGCGAAGTGGAAAAACGCGTACTGAGAATCCAATTTGTGAGCGAGTGCTTTGCCCTTGAAGCACTGCACCATCGCCAGGACGTAACTTTCGAACATGTGCAGCTGCAGCGCTCCTGACCACAAGTACAGCCACTCCGCATTGGGGAACTTCTTGAACGCCTCTAGGAACAATACTTCGATTTCCTTCAAACTGCGGTCATGCAGCGAGGCGAAGTTTTCCTCCAGGTCGTCCTCAGAAGCGCGGTAGCTCGACTTTGTGCTGCGACTGCGCGCTTCTTCGATATCAATTACATGCATTCTCGCCTTTATTTCCACCTGGTAGATGTTCGAAAGGTGCTGAATCTTGCGGTCTCGCAGGGACTTGCCGCGACGAATAAGAGCAAGTTGCGTGATTTGCACGAGACAAGGAGTGAGGAAGTAGAAGAGCATAGTGACCGAGCTGTTGGTTTGGTCTGTAGTTTTGAAGAACTCTCCAATCAGCATGCAGAACACAGCAGATGTGAAGGCCACCACGGAAGCCTGTCTCAGCTTGCATACTTTTAGGTGGTGGTAGGGCATGTACTGAATGTGGATGTAGCTCAGCAGGGTGCCAATGGCGAGTGAAGTGAACAGGAACAGCAGCACTGCGGCACTCGTGGAGGCGAAGTAGAAGACTACAATAAGGCCCAGGAAGCACAGTTGCCGCAACACCTTGATGCGGGGGTGGGGCTTGGACTTCAGTCCTCCGCACACCAGACACAAATCGTAGTACAACAAAGAACACAGCACTACCAGGGAAAGCAGCACTGCCACTAGTGCCAGAAAAGCTGCGAGGTACTGGTAGCCCTGTGGCAGGTCCAGGCACTCCGAGGAAGTACTGATTGAGCACCTCATCCCGAACACTAGCGAGTCCATCATGGGGATAAAGAGTATGTTGCAGAGCAGCGTCATCAGCATCTTCAAAGCCTTAGTGAGGAAGGTGGTAAAGCCGTTGATTTTAGGCAGAAAGGAAAGCAGCGTACCCAAACTCAATATCGCCAAGGCTAGTCCTCCCCAGAAGCCCAGCAGAGCTACGTAACCCACCAAGTTGCTCCTAAAATACCTGTCCACTCTCACCACCCAGCACACATCAATCAGCCACTGTGTCTGTCCTAAGTTCCAAGGACTTTCTTCTCGGTAGGGTCCCATGCGGCTGTAGCGTCCGTCCACCAGTACCAACGAGAGCAGCTGCAAGGTCTCTACCAGCACTTGCACAAAGTGAGTACGAATAGAAGTGTGGGTCTTGAGAGTGTTCATGCGGAAGAAGACACTGAACAAGCGGCTTTTCAGCTGCTGGAGAAGGGGCACGGAAACGGAATCAGTGGCTTGGAGGAGTTGTTCATCGTCAGTGTGGCGGTTGAGGATGAACTCGGTTTCGTCCAGGTGACCTTGCATATTACATCTTTGGCTTAGTCTACTTAGGCCTGCCCACCAGTTCGCCCAGGATCTTCGCTACTCGCCTCTGACTGTACTTGGAAGCAAGCGTCTTTGCAGTGTCTCCGTCCTTGTCTTTCGCAGTCAACGAAGCACCTTTCTGCACCAAGGCGTAGACCGCTTCCTCCTGTCCGTACATGGCTGCTATCATTAGTGGAGTCCACAAGTACTCTTTTTCTACGATATCCACCTTCGCTCCAGTTCCCACGAGCATATCAAGCAAGGCCACATCTCCAGCCTGAGCAGCCAAGTGCAGCAGTGACCAGCCCTGTGCTGTGAGCGGCTGGTTGATAGGGAACCCTTCTTCCAAGCAAGAGACGACTTCGCGAATACGGCCTTGGTATGCGTGGTAGAGGAGCCGCGACTTGTTGTCTCGAGCGAGAGCCGGGGCGCTGGAGGGCACAGAGGCAGGGCGGGGTTGGTCTGAGGAAGCACTGGACGAAGTGCGTCTGGGAGCCGCTGAGGAACATGACTCGCCCATTATAACTGTTAGACAAGCCAACCTCCAGTCTAAAGTAAGACGTTGTTGGCAAGAAATAGACGTTTTGGTGTTTCCGGGTAATAATGAAAGGTCTAGTGCTGTGCGTGCTGCTGAGTAGCGCCCTTGCCATCACCCTGAAGAGCCAGGTGAGCTGCGCTGCAAGCACTCGGTGGAGTGGAATTTACGATGTTTGTGTGGCTCTCTGTGAGCAGGATTGGGTGGGAGACGGGATTTGCGACCCAGACTGCTACCAGGAAGCGTTCAATTACGACGGCGGGGACTGCGGCAACTGCGCCGAGGAGTCGCGAGGTGATACATACTGCGACTTCAATTGCAACTTGCCAGAGTTTGAGTTCGACGGAGGAGATTGCGAGGGAGTAAGCAACTAAGTCTTTCTTCCTCACTGCGATACACCTTATAGATGCCTCAAACTCCGGCTGGGTGGCCTCCCATTTGACCTGAGGATGTTCGGCTGTGCGCAGCCTCTTTTCTCTGTGGGACTAATCGAAGAAGCAGGGCTTGAATATGAGAAGAGCTGCTCTATCTTTCCACTTTAAAGTGCCTGCGAGCTTCTGAAGATGCTGATCTTTTCCTCACCTGCGACCCCTACCTTTGAGAAACTATGCCTTCTTCAATCAGTTCTGCGAGGTCTCGATAGGCTCTGCTGCGAGCCAACTTCAGGGTAGCAGGGCACTTACTAATTCGTATGAGTGCAAGTTTCTGTTACTGCTGTCAGGGCCCTCCAGAACTGATTACAGAGCAAGAGGAGGCCATTGCGAAAGCACTGAAACAGGTGTGCATATCAATCGAGGGAGGAGGTGGAAAAGTACGAAAGATGCAGGAACCAGCGGAGAGAAAAAACGAGTGGAAGTGGTGATTAAGGCTTGGGTGAAGGACAAAATTGAAACAGATACTTCAGTGCTGTACTGGTCAATAGCCAAAGTAGTTGTGGCAAGGAGGAGTCTACTGGTAAGATGTATGAGGCCGATTACAATGGGTCTAAAGAACATATACGTTGAAATTATTCTTAGCTCACTTTATTATTTTACTATTTGCAGTATTTTCTATGATAGTCGGCTTGCTCCACGATATATCTAGAAGTTCTGTTATTATTCGAGCGAGTTAGAAAGAGGGCTTGGGAAACTAAATATCGTCTTTTTTGAGTTGGGGAATGTGCCCTGATTGAAGCATTGTCTGAGGCACTCTTGGAGAGAGGGGTCGAGGTCTTAAAGGGCCTGCAGTGCAGTGGCGTTGCCCTTTAGGAAGGCTAGCACTGTCAGCGTTTCCCTGCTGTAAAAGCTTGGAGTCTTCGAATAGAGCTGCCACAGGCCGGATGAGTCCTCAGATGTCCCACTGGAAGTCGGGCAAGCATGATCACCGTCATCACGTGCAGAACAGCTTCGCGGACATTCAGTTTTCACTTTGCAGTCCTGTGATTAAGTAACCGAAAAGCAAGCGCGGGGGTAGCTGTGAGGAAGATCTTGAAAGCTGCTTGTCTCACTGCAATGTTGTTATCACCAGCTTGTCCAGGCAACTAGGAACCAGTTGGCTCCAATTCACTCTGTGCTAGACCGGACACTCGCAGCAGAGAACCCACCACTCCCAAACTGGCTTGCGACGCTTTCAAGTAGTTGTCTCGCAGTAGTCAGGGCCCTGCAGAAGGAACTAACAGACTTTCCACTTCCTGCAGCACAATCGCCCTTGATCGCCAGTTGTGGCCAGCACTCGCACAGTCTGCTTGGCCTGCTTTTGCACGTTGGCGGCTGAATCCCTCAGTGTGAGAAGCAAAGTCTCCAAAAAGCGAGGAGCCCGGAAGACAGTCACTTCAAGCGGCATCAGCCTTTCGAGCAAGCGTAAGTTGCGGACGCGACACTGCCACTTCGCTGCTGCCAGTTCGTGCCGTAGCACTGCCTCCACTACTTGCTCGAGGTTGCGAGAATGCTGGGCATACTGGAGCACAGTTGCCTCATAGAGGCCTGCCTCCGACTCTCCCAATCGATTGCACAGAGCTCCCAGCACTGGACTGAAGTGGGCTTCTATTCCGGGGCGGAGTCAGGCAGGAATTCCCTGCGCACTTCAGTAGCAAGAGGCAAGAAGTCTGAAGAGAGAGTTCTTTCCAAAGCTTCGAGCAGAGGTCACAAGCTGGCCACTTGGAGCGCCCCATGCTGTTCCTTCACCATTGTGAGCAGCGCTTCTAACGTCAACTGCAAGGTCGTAGCCGCCAGCTCCGCCACTAGCAAGTTTGCTTGCATAATGGAAAGACTCTGGCAGTCCATTTACGACTACGACTCGGTCTCACCATAGGAATAGTGCTATTGTGCAGCAGTCCAGGACTCATAAAAGAGAAGGAAAAACAGCTGTTTCTATCGGAAAACCAAAGGCTTTGGTTTTGCTCCTATTGGTGTTGCTCATGGTTTCTCCATATTCAACATAGAGTCTATCTCCGCTGAGACTTAAGTGTCTGCAGGAGGATTTGAAGTTAGGAAAGCAGTAGGTCAGCTCTAGGACTTGGGAAGAGTTGCCTCTATCTCACTTTAGGTCAGTTGTATGCGCAGAGCTGCTCAATTATAGTCTTTAGTCCAATTTTGGAGATTCTTCGCTTGGAATAAGGGACTTACGGAGCAGGTTTACGATGCTATACTGGCATAGAAACTGACTAAGAAGTTAGCCTATTATTCGCGCTGGGAGAGGCCTGACTACAGGGTGTCCTCCCAGTGTGATATGTGCGGAAAAGCCTCTTATGGTCTTCTGCATCCTCAAATTGGCTTTGAACTCCGCGTAAAGGCTATACATTGTCCGAAGGAGCCTGCACATAATCAACGTCATGCTAACTCCCAGTACTGTTCGCACAGTCCACACCCCTACTTGGTCCAGAATCTCCAGGGCGTCACTGCCCCAGTTAAATGCGAAGAGCCCTGCCATTAGGTAGATGACTGTCGTGCCGCTCTCGATTAGCAATGCTTCTGTCTTCTCCAGTGTTTTTTGGTGGGGCCTCACAATGTACATATACATACAGATAAGGACGCAACAGGTAGTGTTGAGGACGGCGAAGTACTTCGGACTGCTGCGCAGCAGAAAAGCTGTGGTGGCGAGGAGGAGTCTGCGAGCGAGAAAGAGGGCGAAGTGGACTAATGCTGCACACCTCTTGGATGGAGCGAAATCTTGCGAGAAAAAGCGCCAGCGGGAGTCGCTGAGAATGGACAGAGTGCGAGCATGGATAATGAAAAAGACAGCCACTGCGCAGGGGAAAAGCAGCACCAAGCCCAGTACTCCGTATCCAGCTGCCGAGTTCGTCCCCACGTAACTCCACTCAAAGTGGCGGTGCGTCACTTGCAGCACGCTGAAGACTGCTACGTCCAGATAGGCAGTGAAGCAGACACTCAAGGGAACTGTCCACTTGAAGGCGGTTAGCCTGCGAGCGAAGTAGCGAGCGATTGGTCTGCTTGGCACTTTGGACAGGAGCACAGTAGGAATATAAGACAGCAAGACGCAGGCGGAAATAGTGAACACAGATACTACGTTGGGGAACAGAAGTGTAGTGGTCAGTCCGTATTGCTGCTCTTGAGTGCAGGGAGTCTGAGACTCCTCGGTTACATCGAGCCAACCCACCAGCGGATTCGGCAGCATACTGACTGCGTTGCAGGCCGCCAGCGCTTCTGCAAAGCCTTTCGTTAGCGGCAGTCCCGACAGTGGCAGGTAGGTAATGAGCTGGAATTGGTTGAAGGCGGAGAGGAAACTGGAGGGGTTGGAAATCAACATAGAAACGATAAGGGAGCTTGCCACAACTGTATTGCTCATTATCTGGGTCTGTTGAAGTGACCGGACAGAAGGATCAGATGGGGAGCCTTTGGGGTGGAGCAGTCCCGAGACAGAGGTCGTTTGGATGGGAACACCGAGAACTGAAACTACTTGTTCAGGAACAAGGAAAAATAGAGTGACATGAACACCTGCTGGTATATAGGAGTCGAAGTAGACCACTGGAACTGCAGCTTCTTGGGGAGTGAGAAAAATGGCGTCACTCCAAGTCAGAGCTATGGACAGACTTTCTGCGGTGGCAGTTTCCACGGATATGTCTAAGGTGCAGTTCATTGCAGTGTTGAACACCACTGTGAGGCTATTGTTCAGTTCTATTCGCAAAGAAGGCACAGGCTGAGTGTAGTCTTCGTCCAAACAGTTAAGATTGTCGTTTCCGAAGACAGATGAACAGGAGGAATAGCATTTTCCCTTATAGAGGATGTAGTTGGAGGCACAGCGGAAGCAGCCAGCCTCCCAGCAGGAAACACAATGAGACTCGCAGGACTGACAGGAAGAAGCATCAGGGAAGGGGAAAAACTCCTGCGCACACTCACAGCGAAAGTCACTGGTCAACTCAGCATTAACATAACAGTCCGAGCACATACTTAAGGACAAGCAATTCCGGCAGTCGCTTGGACAAGCTACGCAATCAGACACGTCTGGACTGGGGAAATGCGCAGCCAAACAAGTGCAAAACGAAGGAGCCGAAGCACTGATTCCTGCTCCAGACTTGCAACTCGTGCATTGATCTTCTCTCGGCCCAAGGCAAGAGAGGCACATATTATGGCAGAGCAGACAGGAACTGGGATCAGGGTCTGGATAGGCGGAGACTTCGCAGTGACAAGGTCCTGGGGGGTTGCTCACTGTTGCGAAATCACTGCATTGCGTGCATAAGTTGGGACTGTCGCCGATACATTTGAGACAAGTGTAGTGACAGGACAGACAGAAACCTGCATGAGGGTTGGGCCAATATGAGGTGTCGCAGACACAGAAGTTGCCCTCGGATAAATGGGCATGAGGGTAGCAAGTTGCACAGTGCGAGGAAAGTAGTCCAAAACAAGAGTTGCAGGTAGAAGCGCAGATAAGACAGTGAGCAGTGTCAGGAGCTGGGAAGTAGTTGAACATACACACACATGAACCAACTGTCAGTCCTCCCGCTATCACCGCGCCAGCAAAGCACTCAGCACATTCGTTTACAGTGCCTCCGACACACAGTTGGCAAGTCAAGTCACACACAAGACAGAGAGACGTGAGAGGACTGGGCTTCCAGCCTGGGTCGCAAAGACACTCGCCACTGTGCAGGGAAGCGTGAGACTTGCACGTCAGACAGTGACTAATTGCCGCGTCTGTGCAGGTGAGACAGGTGACATGGCAAAGTGAGCAGGCTGATGGGTCTGGGTCAGGCCAGTACATTATGTCACACGAGCAAACCCCAGACGAGACTACAGCGTGAGGTTTACACGCATCACAAGAATTTGCCCCTCCAGCACTGCAAGTAGAACAATGGAAGTGGCAGGGAGAGCACAAGTTAGCTGTGGGGTTGGGAAAGAACCCTGGGTTGCACTGGCAAATACCCGGGGAGACTCCACTAATCAGACTTGCACTTGTGTGACACTGAGTACAGCTGGAGGCGGAACTCTCCACACACACAAAACATCTTTCATTGCACAGTCCACACAACCCAGTCGCCGCAATCATGAAATAGTCCTGATTGCACGCGCAGGACCCTGGACTTGTCCCGCTTGCAAGCGCCGCGTTGGGATGGCAGGCTAGGCAGTGTGAGGAAATCGAGCCGACACAAGTGCTGCACCTGGAGTGACAGGGAGAGCAGTGTGTCGCATCGGAGTTCGGCCAAAATCCAGAGTCGCACAAACACGTCCCTGGACTGAGGTCTGACAGCAAGGCTGCGTTGTTTCCACACAGAGTGCAGGCTTTGTTGCCGCCCGCATTGCAGGCCAGACAGTCGCCGTTACACGCTTCGCAGTTCGAAGCATTGGGGAAAGCAAAGTAGCCTGAGAGACAGAAACAGGAATCACTGATAAGTTGAGCATTGTCAAAGCAGCTGAAGCAGTTATTGAATAAACGTTCACTGCAGGTTTTGCAGTCAGGGAAGCAGGGGATACAAGCGTTGGAAGCAGAGATATAGAAGTGGGCGATACTGCACGCACAGGGCCCGGGTACTACCGCCACTGAGGCATTCGCTATACAGGCGGAGCATAGTCCTATTCCAGTGCACTGTTTGCACATTATTTCACAAGGGACGCAGTTCGCACTGCTGGGATAGGCATAGAAACTCGGGAAGCAGAGGCATTCATTTGGGGATGGGGAGGTGAGTTGGGCATTGGCGTAGCATTGAGTGCAGTCTGACGCCGTGTTCCCGCTACAGTCAGCACAGGAGGAAATGCAGACAGAGCAGTTGGCAGTGTCTGTTGGACGGTAGTAGTGTAGCATGCAACGACACTGTCCTCCACTATTTTCCGTATTAGTGCCACAAGAAGTACAGGCGAAGGGTCCAGCCCCATTGCAGAGAGCACAGGAATTATCACAAGCAGAGCAGTTCGCTGCTGTGGGATCGGGGAAATAGCGACTCGCGCATCGGCAAGAACGCTGACTCGAGGCTGTAATGTAGGTGACTCCTCCGGTATAGCACAAAGTGCAGTTATCCAACCCTGTACACGCTCTACACAGTGCAGGACAGGCAGAACAGAGCACTGCTGTATCGTCAGCAAAGTAGCCTTCGTCACAAGTGCACGCCCCTGTGCTGAAGTCGGGCGGAATGGAGGCGTGAGGATAGCAGCTGGTGCAGGCAGTGCTGCTAGTGCTTACACAGATGTAGCACTCGAAGTAGCAGGGCTGGCAGTTGTTCACATCAGGTGTGGGCTTATACGAAGGATTGCAAGCGCACGTACTGCTGCCTCCTGAGATCACTATCGAAGCGTGCGAGTAGCAGGCTGTGCAGTTTTCACTGATTCTACTGCATCTGCGACAAGCGCTGTCACAGATGGAACACAGGGTAACCTTAGGGTTGGGGAAGTAGCCGATTATGCAGGAGCAAGTCCCAGAACTCAGCGAAGCGTTGCTAAAGCACGTCAGACAATTAGAGACCGCTCCGCCATTGCAGGTGACACAGGTTTCAAAGCACAGTGCACACTGACTGGTGGCAGTTCGGAAGTAGAAGCCATTGAAGCATTTGCAGGAGCTGAGATTGAGGGCAGCGTTATCCTTACATTCAGTGCACTGCGCCACATCTGACCCTGAACAGTTGAGACATGTGCGGTCGCACATCAAGCACATGCGACTTGTGGTCTTAGTGTAGTACCCAACGTTACACACACAAGTATCAGGAGCGGACTCAGAGGCCAGCTTCGCGTTAGTAAAGCAGGAAGTACATTTCGTTTCAGAAGCGTCTTCACAAGAGAGGCAGGTCGGATGGCACAGTGTACAGTTTCGGGAGGTGGGGTTAGGGAAGTAGGTTTGTATGCAGGAACATACTCCGCCTGATAAGCTACCATTGCTGTAGCAATCTGTACAGTGGTTGGGATCTTCTGGCCTGCACCAATAGCAGGTCGGCTCACAAGGCTGGCAGTTGTCAGGGGAGCCGAAGTAAGAGACGTTGCAAATGCACCGACCTGATTTATAATATGAGTTGATTGGGCCGACTATAGAGGCATTGGGATAACAGGAGACGCACTGCGCTATAGAGGATCCAATGCAAGTCTTACAGGTACTCGCCGCGCAGGTATAGCAAGGGGCATTTACAGGATTAGCACAGGAGCAAGTGCCCCCGACAGCCAATTCAACAACTCCTCCAGACTGAGAACAAGTGAGGCAGTCAGAAGCTGCCGGGCCCATGCATGTGAGGCAAGAGATGTCGCATAATTCGCAGTTTCCCAAAAAATCTCGATAATAGGCCGAGAGGCACGTGCAGACGCCTAAATCGAGAGTAGCATGCGACTTGCAGATTGTGCACTGATTAGTACTTGGCCCATAGCAATAGGCACATGTATTACTGCATATGAGGCATTTGGACGCATCAGGACTGCCATAGAAGCCTTTATCACACCCACAGCTGCTCGGCGCGGCCAATCTAAGGCTAGCGTTGGGGTGACAATTCAAACATAGAGTAAGGAGAGATCCCAAGCAGGTTAGACAGTCAACATAGCAGATAACACAGTTGTCTGCAGCGGGCGAAGGAAAGTAATTAGACCAACACACACACGTGTTCATTATTGTCAAAATGGCATTGTATAAGCAAGTTCGACAGTCAGTAATCAGTCTGCTAGAACACGAGGCACAGGTATAGTGACAAAGGACACAGTTGGCTGCAGTTGTGTCGGGGAAGGCATTGGAATTGCAGACACATTTACTCGATGAGGGAAGGGCATTGGACTTGCAAGTTATGCAGCTAACCGCCTCAAGTGCACAAGTAGCACACGTCGAGTCACAGGCGGAGCAGTTTTTGACATCAGGGTTCGCATAGAATCCTGACTTGCAATGGCAATTGCTTGCAATGAGATTGGTGTTGGAAAAGCACGAGGTGCATATAATGGCTGCCGCTGCACACGTTTTGCAAGAAAAAGCGCAAGGCTCGCATTTCGCCACAGTAGGGTCGGGGTAGAAGCCCGGGTTGCAAACGCAAGAACTAGACTTTGCAACGATATTGGCTCGGTAGGAGTTGGCATGACACAGCACACACTGGTTAGAAGACAGCGCTGCGCATGTGTAGCACTGCGGAGCACACGGTGAACACGTAAAAGCTACAGTGTTCAGATACGTCCCGACTACACAAACACAAGAAGTGGGAAAGTCTCCAGCAGGAACTGCAGAGGAGTAGCAGGAAAGACACTGAGTGCTGTCGGGGCCGGTGCAGTCTGGGCAGACACGATGGCAGGACAGGCAAGAGTTGGGAGACCCGTAGTAGCCTTTCACGCACACACATGAGCTCGGGGCTTTCCCGGAACTCAGAATTGCATGTGGAAAGCAAGAAATGCAGTTATCGGGTGTCGTCTCTGTGCAAGCTTGGCAGCTGAGAGCGCAGAGCTCGCAGAGATGTGTGGAAGAAGAGAAAAATCTTCCAGCGTTGCATACACATGCGCCTCCAACCAAGTAGGCCTGACTCTCACACACAGAACAGCCCTTCGTTCCTCCTCTCGTGCACAGCACACAAGTTGAATCGCAGCTCTGGCAATTCGAAGGGTTAGGATCTGGAAAGAAGCCAGAGTTGCACCGACAGGCACATGGAGCTGTTGTGACTAGTGAGGCGTTAAGAGTGCAGGTCGCGCAGTGAGAGGTGAGAGGACCGGAGCAGGTCTGGCATTGTTTGGAGCAGAGGGAACATGAAATGTCCGAGCTGAGGTAGGAGTCGCTTTGGCAAAGGCAGGGACCTGGAGCTGAGACCTGCGCATGCGCCTTGCAAGACAAGCACTGTGCTACGACTGCTTCCTCGCAAGTTGCGCAGAGTCCAGGACAAGGCAAGCACCCGTTCACCGCTGACCCGAATCCGCTGTCACAGGTGCAAGTGCTTCCTGAAAAAGAAGCGTTAGAAGTGCACGCGGAACAGTTGCCATTTCCAGGACCCGCACATTGGCTGCACCTCCCATCACACTGGACGCAAGTCGCAGCATTGAGTGCGGGGTAGAAGCCCGAACTGCAAGCACATGCACTTGGAGTTGCGGGTGTACTCAGCTCGGCATGGTCATGACAGACATAACAGTCGGTTCTGTCCGGTCCGACACACTGATAACAGGTCCCATGGCACGCTCCACATAGCCCAGTACTGCTGCTGCCGTATTGCCCCACAGGACAGTGCTCACAACTGAATCCGCCAGAGGGCAAGGGTAATCCAGCATCAGTAGGCAAGCAAGCCAAGTCAATCATGTGTCGGCACTGATAGTCTGAGATAGAACAGGCAATGCAGCTGGCTGTGTCGGGACTCGGGAACGTCCCTGGTAGGCAGTAGCAGGCAGAAGTTACCTCGTTGCATGCAATTTGGATGCTTAGTTGAGCCTCTACTCCCACCGTGACCAGAAGCTCCACTGTATAGGTCCCTGGTCCTGGCCCAGTTATTGTAACTGAGCACGAGTCAATGCCCGAGGCAGTCCAATTTGCCGGTTTTGCTGACTCATAGTTTAGATAGCCCTTCAGAACTAGCGGACCTGTTGAGATCGCTGATATGGTAATGGTCTGAGTGGATATGTGGGTGTTTTCGAAACTGAAGAAGTTGCTGGCGAGGGCGGAGAGGATGAGGTGGGAAAAGACTGCATGGTGAGTGGACTGCAGGTGTCTGCGGTGCAGCAACAAGGCAGTTTTGCTGTCCTCGAAGGCTGAGTCGTAATGAGAAAGTGGGCTTGCAGGACTTTCCTTCGGAGTCCACAGTCTCAAGTCGTGGAAGTTTGATTGCGTCTCCTCGATGTTTGCGAAATTGACGCCGACAAAGGTCATTTGGCGAGCCTCATGTCCCAGGCTCACCACATGACAATGAGCGATTTCTTCGTGAAAGTCCGTAGTGCAGAAGCGAGCTTCCGAAGACTCTTGTAGAAGCACTTCAACTCTGAAAAAATACCAGTTTTCTGGCAGCAAGACCCTAGACTGAGCGCAAATTGGGGCTGATTGAGTGATGCAGTAAGAGGTGGAGTGGCGAGCCGCGATCACAGAGATTGGGAGTTTGTCGTCTTCAGTACAGCGTAGTTCAGCTGTAAAGCGTATCTCTGATTCTGCCCATGCTCTTTTCCCCCACCAGGTCCATACAATCGCCTGGTTCTGGCTGGAAAATGCCATTTTTGTCTCGCCTCTGCCCTCCATAGCTTGCCCTCTCAACACGACTGATAACTGCCTTTCTCGAAGAGATCGAGACTCTAGGTCGGACTTGGTGAAGTTGAAGTCTCTCATAAAGTAAACCGCTGTCCTTCCAAATGCTTGTTCAAGGTCACTTATCACGAGGGAGTTGAAGATAACGGTGTGTAGCCCGAGGAGTCGCTGGTCCACACCTTCGGAACAAACAGCCAATTGCCCTCGGACAGTCACACATAAAATTACCCGACTGAAGTCCAAAACCAAAACTAGCATTTCCCAGCCAGATGTCTGTTCTAAGGTTGCAGCAACCAGAGACACTTCTCCTTTAGGCAACACCAACGACGCTCTGTATTGTGTACTAAACCTCCGCAGTACGAGAGGCCCGGCTGCGGCATCGGTAATAGTGCATAGAGTCAAGTCGTTCGAGAGCTGTGTGGCTGAATTGATCCACACAGAAACGTGCACTGTCGTTTTTGTTGTTGGCGAAGTTTCTGAGATTTGGGAAGCGGAAACCAGAAGGGAGGATATCGAGGCAGAGACGATGGGAGCGAAGTACCATGTGGTGAAAATAAAAAGGCCAAGCATTATAACACCGATTATATGAAAGTCAACAGGCTTGAAGATGTTCGATATCTGAAGTGAAATTAGAGGTAATTCGAGTGAGCAAAGTACAGTGCTCCAAAGTAAGGCAGTAGAACAATAGCGCAAATGTTCTTTTTATCTTTGTCAGTAAAGACGAAGAAACATAACCATGATCGCAGTAATTTGATATGTGTTCAAGTTTAAAGACGCTTGAAATAAAAGAAGGGAACTGATGTGTCGATAGAAGCGAGGTTTTCTAAAACTACTTTTCAAATAACGACACTTGAGTTTGAGTGTGGCTGATTATAACAGGTTAGAGAAAAAGAGTTAACGAAGCTACACAGTTATAAAATAAAATCGCTAACCCCGTAATTTCCGAAGTACTATATTAAACTTACGGAAGGTAGCATGCTCCCTACTTTAGTAAATCTGACTTAAACTGCCTGGGTGGTGTTGTGAGTGTTGAGGTCATATAACTGCACAGAATTGTAGCTGACAGCAGCAAAGAGCAGCCTTGGTAGGAGCAAGTACGTTGAAATTGAGATTCCCCTAGCCCTTCCTAAGGTGGAGCAGCAACACTTGTTAGGGTGTTAGGGTGTTAGGGTGTTAGGGTGTTAGGGTGTTAGGGTGTTAGGGTGTTAGGGTGTTAGGGTGTTAGGGTGTTAGG
>Ga0247837_1002928_pt1 | contig 30982 bp, 23 predicted proteins | sample LaCtaG_2_FD_187115 | JGI IMG/M metagenome (GOLD analysis project Ga0247837, IMG submission 187115) | Freshwater microbial communities from meromictic Lake La Cruz, Castile-La Mancha, Spain - LaCruzMarch2015_14.5m | ecosystem: Environmental > Aquatic > Freshwater > Lake | place: Spain: Castile-La...
CGTTTCTGCTCAGCTGCGAATTCTGCTAAATACCGGGCTTCATCCTGCAGCGCCTTTTCCTTCATTACCCGCTTTTCTTCCTCTTTGCGTCTCCTTTGTTCTTCCATTTGTCGCTCAAGTTCCAACTTGTACTGCAGTTTTCGCTCCTTTGCAGGGTCGTTTGGCTCAGTTTCTGGAGTTTGGGGCAGGGCGGAGGACTGGTCTTGGCGACTTCGGTCCTTTTCTAAGGTCTTGGCGGCCATCATGTCTCGCAGTTCCTGGGCGTATCGCTGCTTTTTCTCCACTTCTCTAGCCCGCAGGTCTTCACTTGGGCCTGGGAAGTAGGGGTAGGCGGCTTCAGGGATTTGGGGAGCAGGGAAGGAGGGCTGGCTGAGTGGCTCTGCAGGTCTGAACAGCTTCCTGTTCCCTTGCTGTTGGTCCAATTCCTCATAGTCGGGCCGTTTCCCTGCGTAGCTCTCACATGGGTCAGGCTCTTTGAGGGAAGTTGGCCTTGCAGGCAGGGTAGACTGCACTCCATATGCACTATCAGCGCCTGTCAATCTTCGGGCTCTTTCTTCAGCTCTCAGCCTCAATCTCCTGTCTCGTTCGTTTTCCTGCCCTGCGGAATGCACAGCGGCCCTCTGGTCGTTGCCTGCGTCTAACCCCAAAACCTGTCTTCTCGCTTGCAACTCCGCTGCACTCACGTCCCAATTGGCAGCATTTCCACGGTTTCCCTGGCCTGCGGACATACTCATAGCCTTATTTGTGTAAGTGGGTGCTACTGAACTCCTTGATACCTAGAGTGCGAAGGCTGAATAATAGCTAGTTCCCGCGGAAGCCTCTGCGACCTCTGCTGCGCCCTCCTCGCCCTCCTCTCCCTCCTCGACTGGGAAGCTCCACGTCTTCGAAGCCGGGGGGACGCTTGCCTGTGAGCTCTGTGAGTGACTTCTCATCCACCAACTCAGGGGGCAAAGGGGCTTGGTAGCCTGGCTGAGTCCTGTCCAGCTGGTTGAGACTGAGAGTAGCAGTGATGCTGGGCAGCGCAGTTTCCCTCACCACTTCCTCCGAGTCGCCCTCCACAGGCTCGAAGTGGTCCACTACGTTGTGTTGCTCCAGCGTCCACACCACTTCCAGCCCCGGAATACGTCTCCTGAGCATCTCCACACTCAGAATCACCGTCGGGATTGCCCCTCTGAGTCCCTTCATTACCACTGGGTCGAGACCGCGCTCTAGCAGGAAGGAAGCTGCGTGTCCAATGCAGCTGCCCACCGAGCGAGTGGAAGAAACCCTGATTTCGTTGGGAGGCAGGTCAGGAGCGGAGTCCTTGGGCACCCGGCGGTACTCTTGCATAGAATTATTAGGATTACTGGAGACCCTGCAGACACAGGACTATAAAGGGTTCAGAGATGGCAGCTCGCAAATGTTCAGGACGTATGCAGCCGTCCTTTTTACTGGCTCCCAAAGTAGCCTCAACCACCTACTCCCGTCCCTCTGATATCTCCAAGCCCTTTGCACTGCCCCACGCCCTGAAGTTCCGACATCGTCGATTGGCTTCGGACTGTCTAGTTGCCAAGGCTAGGCCTGTGAATAGCCCTGGTCTGGGAAGCCAAGGAAAGCCAGCTGGGAGGTCCACTAGTCCTCGAAGTCCTTTCAATGGCCTGGACCATATGCTCAACCTAGTCTGCAGAAAACTATCCAGGAAAAGTCCGAAATGGTCTGCGTACTGCTCCCCCAAGCAGCACAGCAGTCCCGTTCGCTCCCCAAAGCCTCGGAAAAGCCTCAAACAGCTGCAGCCACAACCCACTTCTCCGCGTATTGCCCTCCCTAAAGTCAACTTGCAGTATGAAGATGGAACTTTGAAGACTCCAAAGCTGTACAAGCAGCAAATCTTCAGGGACGTTTTCGATGAAAGCGGCAGACCTGAGCGGATTGTACTCCTCGGACGAAGATTCCGCTTTGGAAGTCTACCAGAGAGACGGGGAAAGACTGCAGCCGCAGTTGTCTGGCCGCAGGGAGCCGATAGCTGAGTACGAAAGTGAGTGCGAAGGCGAGCAGGCTGACTTGGGACTGGAACTCTTAAAGAAACTGCAGACTCTGCAGAACCGCTCCCAAAGCGACACAGCCTGTGAAGAGCTCCGAGACTCCCACAAACTCTGCCTCTAACTGACTTCTCCAGTAATAGGAACAGCTCTATCAAGTCTCTAGGACTAGCGGCTGGTCTTTGGGTAATATGGAGGACTCCAAGGTCTTTGAGGACGAAGCTTCGGACGGCATCAATGCGCTGAACTTGAAGTGGATGATCGGCTTCAATAAGGACATCGTGAATGGAGTGCACAGCATCACGACGCAGACCCGCAAGGCCATCTTCTACACGTCCGCACACACCGGCGTTATTTACGACCGCACTACCGGCAAACAGCGGCTGCTCCAAGGCCACTGCAACAAGATCAGCTGCTGTGCAGTGTCTCTGGACAAGCGCTGGATCGTCACCGCCGACAGTGGCGACGACTCTTTAGTGGTGGTCTGGAACTCCCTCGACGCCATCCCAGTTCGAACGATCCCCGCGCCCTACCCCGAAGGAGTATACCGCATGGACATATCAGACGACGGGAAGTACTTGGTGACTCTGAGCAACAGTTCGCCCCAACTGCTGACTGTGTGGGACTGGAGCATCGACTCCGAGGACTCGAGTCAGTACATTGTGGCACAAGAGACGGTGCCCACTTTCGGAACTGATGCAGGGCTGAAGAACACAATGCATAGCTCTGTACGGCTGAACCCCATTTACACCAACCAAATCGCCACCAATAACGCCAGCACTGTTATATTTTGGCAGTTCTCGGAGGAAACGAAGTCGCTGGAGTGCTACAGCAACTCTGCGCATCAGTCTGCGAGCTTCACCCAAACTGTCTTCATGCGGACTGATGACGGCCAGCCCAACCAAGCAGTCACCGGCACTACCGAAGGCTCAATCATCGTCTGGGGCATGAGCACTGTGCTCGACGCAGAAAACGACCCAGAGCAGCGCAAGCGTCTGAAAGTAGTGAAGCTGGTGGAAGCCTCTGTGACCGTCCTTACTACCTTCAAAAGCTACTTAGTGCTGGGGGCTTCGGACGGTGCGGTGCGCTTCTACAACCCCAAGTACACGATTGATGCGTGGTTCGAGAACTTGGGTGCGAAGGATATACGCAGCATTTCCTTCGCTTTCTATGAGGACGAGGGGTATCGGTCGCAGGACAGTGACGATGACGAGCCCTCGGATCTGGACATGTCCACTGATAAGGAGTTCTACTGCCCTAGCTTCTTCATTGCCTCAGACAACGCCAAAGTGGTCAAGATCAGGACCAAAATGAGAGGCTTTGTGCCGCCTCCGGGAGCCGAGTCCTATAAAATCGGGAAAGTCGTGCTTCAGGGCCTGAAATACCCTGTAAATACCATCGCTGTGCACCCTTTAAAGCCACTTTTAGCAGTGGCTGGAGGACGGAAAAACAAGCTGTACCTCCAAATTTGGGACTACCGCACCCATCGAAGAGTGAAATTCGACCTGGACAAGTCCAGAGAGTCCCCAGTGAAGGCGCAAAAGGCAGAGCCTTTGTACCTTGAGTACAGTCCAGACGGCCAGTACCTCTGCATGAGCTTTTCTGACGGAGCCTTCATGATCCTGGACCCAGACAACCCTTTCTACGAAAAACAGCCGCAAATCAAGTACACCGACCACCCCAAAGCCATCACCCAGATAATCTTCAACAAAGCCGCTACCGCCATGGCCACCATGGACCGCGAGTTCTGCGTCACCCTCTTCAAAAAGGGACACAAGCACGGCAACAAGGACCTGCCGATCGAGTGGAACTTCCACGGCTCCCGACACGGCCACTCCAGGACTGTCAAAGCCATCACTTTCGGGGAAATCGCTGTAGAGCGGGAATTCGCAGGTGGGAGAGAGGACGGGTCTACTCAGTTACGCCTGTTTTCAGTGGGAGATGACCGCTACATGAATGAGTACAACACCAGTTCCACTTTCCACACTCAGCTGGAACTCGTGCCCAACAAAACCACCAAAATCGAACAAGAGTTCCGCCCGACCTGCTGCATTTGGTACCCCATCAACACTGGACAGGACCTGATTCTGACCATGAACGACGCTCACAAGATCAAGTTGTGGGACGTAAATAGTCTCGAATGCAGGAAAACCTGCCTCGGGCCGACCTACGGCCCTGTCACCAAGCTCCGTCTCCTAGAAAAAGCCAAAGGCGACCGTGGCGTGAAGGACTACTTCCTGGCCTACGCTGCAGATGAGAAGATTGCAGGACTGATGAAACTCCCAGTGAACGGAAACCCTAACAAGTTCATGAGTCTCATAGCCCACCCGAACAAGATCAAGGACTTGAAGCTGTCCTCGGACGGGAAGTTCATGTTCACGTGTGGGGGAGATGACTTGTGTGTGGCGATGTGGTATGTGGATGTAGGCGCGATTGATGCGCAGGTCATATTGGGGGGAGAGGGTGATGAACCCTTCTTCAACCTCATTGAGGGCGGGAAGGAGGGGCAGGCGTATAGGGACATGAAGGACTATTTCTACTATTCGCAGATAAAAAGCAAGCAAAAGGACACTGCGAAGGCCATCAAGCTGGAAGGCAGTGTGCCGCTCAGTGAAATCGCGAACTTGATGCGAGCCATGGGCTACTACCCAAGCGAGCAGGAGATAGAAAACATGAAAAACGAGGCGAAGCACAGTCAACTGGCAAAAAGCGGGGGCGTCATGGCCTCTCTGGACCTAGACACGCTCTTTAAACTGTATGTCAACCACAGGCCTGTGTACGGCACTACGCCTGACCAAATCATCAAAGCTTTCGAGACGCTGGGGGGCGGCGGGACCAAAAGTGTGAATAAAAACCGACTGTTTGACCTGCTGACGACCGAGGGAGAGGCGCTGTCTCGCAGTGAGCTGGAGAAGTGTCTCAACAAGTTGCTTATGTGTGAAAGTGAGGAACGGGAAGCCAGGATTCCGGAGGAACTTTCTGCTGAAGAATTCATCACCAACATCCTGGAGTTCGAAGTAGTGGGCGAGGAAGAGGAGGAAGCGGGGGTCGGGGAAAGTCAGAACGCCAGTGCTAGGTAATTCTCAGTTCCCTCTATCGCTTGCCTCGGCCCCGCTGCTCAGGGACCACCGCCAAAGGGGGCTCCTTCACAAGCAGCTGCTGATATCGAAGCGTCGAATCCCCACTCCTAAAGCTCGCCTGCGACATGGACCGCGCAGGCCTGTAGACGTGCTGCCACACAGTCTGAATCCTTTGCTGCACTTCAGGACTCCGAGGACTCAAGTCTTTGTCCAGAGCTGACTTTATTTCTGCCCAAAGGGGACTTTTGGGACTGGAAACTTCGCTTTTGACTCGAGGAGAAGTAGCTCGCTGGAAGGTGGGAGCAGTGATGTGGGGTCGAGACGGCCCGAGGACTAGTTGGAGACGAGAAATCTGCTGACTTCGCTCTTTTAGCTGCAGCTTTAACTCCTTCATTTGGCAAATTGCGGTGATTTTCGCAGTATTTCGCTCCAATTCAGACTTCAGTACTGCCAAGCGCTCCTTCAAAGTCCGGTTTTCACCTCCCAAAGCCGCTATTTTCGCCTTTAACAACTCACTTGACGACTTCTGCGTAGCTCTGGATTCTTCTCGAGGGAGCATCGAAGGTCTTTGAGAGTCCTGCACTTCCTGCAGCAGGGAAAGGAGACTTCTGGCTTCTTCCTCAGCCCGGACTCTGCGTATTTCGCTGTCTCTGTGTGGAGTTTACAGCAGTTTCTCCTGGATTTGGCTTCTGTCCGAGACTTGGCTGGCTCCCAGCTGGAAAGAGGTCAGTTCCGCACACATAAAGCGGTTCCGCTCATTGAGGGAGTTGACCTGTTCCCTCAATTTGGCCGCTTCCGAGCGTCTTTCCTTGAGGAGGAAATCCCGTTCTTGCAGTGCTTCCGGAGGCTTGCGGGAGACCCTGCTTTTGAGCACTGCAATTTGCTCCTTCATAGTCCTGATGATGCCTTCGTACTCCCGCACCAGACTTCGGTCCATCCAGCCCGCTGAGTAATATGCAAAGGTGGATTTCGTGGGCGGACCGAGAGACTTTGGTGCTCGACCCGGCAGCGATGGAGGCGCTGACGGCGCTGGCTAGACCGCAGGTGATCACCTGCATTGGCTTCGCTCGCCTGGGGAAGTCCTTCCTCATGAACCAGCTCTGTGGACGTGACTGCTTCCCTGTCTCCCCCGGAGTCAGCATCTGCACCCGGGGTCTAAACCTCGCAATTGACGGACAGACGGTCTACATCGACACTGAGGGACTGGCAGGGATGGCCGGCGGCCCAGACCACGACTCCAAGATCTTCCTATTGGCCTTCCTACTCAGTTCAGTACTGGTTTACTGCAGCAAAGGAGTTATTGACGAGCCGAGTATCAACCAGCTGTCCTTCGTGACGCAGCTCACTACGTCTCTGCAGAGTGACAATAAGCCGGGACTGGTGTGGCTGTTGAAGGACTTTGCGCTGGACTTGAGGACTGTGTCGGGGCAGGAAATGAGTGCGCAGGAGTACTTGAGGAAGGCGCTGGACGGCGACACACCACTGAGGCAACTCATTAGAGACACTTTCCCTGTCAGAGACTGCGTCACTCTCGTGCGTCCCTGCCAAGAAGAAGCGGACTTGTACGACATTTCCAAGCAGAACCTCCGACCTGAGTTCCAGCAAGGTCTCCTTGCCCTGCGGCGCAGCATTTCCACCCTTCTCCGGCCCAGAGAACTGCAGGGCAGTCCCCTTACCGGCCAGGTAGTGCCTATATAGACCTTCTGTGACCTGGCAAGTCGCATAGTGGAAATGCTAAATGCACGCGAATTGCCTCATTTAGGCACAGTTTGGGAGGGAATTTCGACCAGTAGATGTGAAGCGGGGAAGGCTGCAGCCCTGGAACTGGTCATTAATGCAGTCGGAAGGGCGCAAAGCAGTCTTCCGATTAGTGAATCTGACCTAAAGCAGGGGTTTAAAGCGGTGAAGCAGGAGGCAATTAAGGTGTTTCGCAGTGTGGCGATGGGGGACAGGATGGGCAACTTTGAGTCTGCGCTGAAGGCTGAAATCAGGTCCGAAATGGGCAAATTCGAGGCTCAAAATGTGGAGAAATCGCAAATTGTATGCACGAATGTGCTTCGAAAGCTATATAAGGAGTTCATTGAAATGCTGGACTTCCACTCAGCGGAGGAATTGGCCCAGGCCTGGACGGAAATAAAGAACGAGTACGACAGCAAGGGCCGCGGCCCCGCCAAAGCCTCCATTTGGAACATCCACGCCACCGACCACATCCTCCAAACCATGAAACTCCTGGCCTACAAGATGGAGACCAAGCACCGACTCGACCTATTCAAGGTGAAGTCGCAGTTGCAACAGACCAGTCAGGAGCTGGACAACGTGCGGCGCTCAGGGCCAGTGGACGTGGAAGCGGTGCAGAAGCCACCGAGCTGTCAGGAGTGCAGGATGTGGTAACTACTTAGGATTGGGAGGCTGCTTGTCCAGCATGTCCAGGACTTGAGTAGCGCGGAGGCTTTCGTTGGGGGAGGGAGGAGCGTGCAGTAGTTCGCGGTTGGGTATGGCGATGGTGTCTGTAAGGGCGTTGAAGATTTGAGTGAGGACCAGGATTTCGTTAGAAGCCAGACCCCGAGGAGTGGGGTAGGTCGAGCTGATGATCCACTCTGCTAGACGGCTCCTCATTTCCTTCTCATTGGTCAAATCCGGAGAAGCCTCAATTCCCCTTTCCACACATAGCGTCAGCAGTAGGTCAGGCTCCAGTCCATCGAGCGGCTCTTCCAACAGCAGCCGGTCTTCCTCTCTGATCTCAGCTAGCAGACGACTTAGCTGCCAGCGGACAATCAGCCACTCTATCGTCCTTAGCGGAAACCGCTGCGGGGACCAGTAGTCCTTCACGGGAAAGCCCACTTTCTGGAGTAGGAAAGTTGCAGGTCGGATGAAAATCCTGTTGATAGTTTTGAAGCCGGTGTAAGGGTCCATGCCCAAAAACTGACAAATGGCGACCAAGTTCTTCACATCCATCTTCCCAAACAAACAGTGGTTTCGGAAGAACTCCGGGTACTCGTTCAGTTGCTTGAAAGTCACGCTGTGGGGGTAGTCCCTCACCAGCGCGAGCAAAGGCGCATAGCGGTTCTGGTCCAGTGCCTTGCAGGTGTCGATGACGTGGGAGTGAATACGGTAGGCGTGGGTTAGGCGCCAGACCAGCTGCTTGCGTAGGTTGGCCTCCAGCTTCACAGGGTCGAGGAAGGTGGAAGGGATCATGTTGGGGAAGAGGAACAGCAAAGGCGGCAGTGCGAGCTCTGCGAACGGCACGATAATGATGAAGCTAAAGGGGATCATTTTGAGTATGTCTCCCTTAGTTTTCTGCACCAGTTTGCGCTCACGCAGTGTAAGTCGCTCCCCACTCCTATAGACTTGCACCTTGCGTCCCAGCATAACCCGGAAGTTGTGTGAGAAGAGTTTGCAGCCTCGGACCACTTTCTTCAGTTCTCTGACCACCACTGCTTTGGACCGAGTCCACAGTCCGCCTGGAGGCGTCTCGTGTTCATGCCCAAAGAGCCGAACTGGCCCTAGGAGCGCCCGGCACGTCAGAGGACTCAGCAGGCGCCGAGTCAACATTTTAGCAATGGACGGAGGTCGCTACGCTGCTAGAGGCGCTAATTTGCGCATATAGCCGAGCCAGAGGGTTCTTGTGCCCGAGAGTGGCTGAGGTCTGCAGACTCTCCCAACAGACTCGGAAGAGCTCCTGAACGTCTGGCAGCCGGTAGGCGCTTTTAGTGGTGTTGTTGCCTGGACTCACAGGGTCCAGCGTCTCACAGACAGTGAAGACAGGCGCAGGGCGGGGGTAGAAGTGGGGCTCAGTGGAACTAATGCCTGTAGTGCTGGGCTGGAACTCGCAGCCATAGAAGCGAAGGACGCCTACTATAAGGTCACCAGAGGTAGCGCAAGGACAGGCACGCATATAGGCCGCCACCCACAAGACCAGACTATACGAACTCAAGCCTCCCAAATAGGCAGAGTTCAGTCTCCGCTGGTACAAAACCTGCTTCAAAGCCAATATGCACTCTTGAGCGTAGGGGTAATCCTGCAACAGCTGCTTCACCCACTTCACTGCCGCCAGGCCAATGTGCCTTCTCTCCACGTCTTCCTGGGTTTCAAAGGTGATGTCTACTTTCAGCTGCTCGCGGAAGTCTCCTCCGAAGCACTGCGGGTCCACTGTCAACTTGACTACTGGAACAGTGGCGGTAGGGATGGGCTGCACTGCTAAGGTCCAGTTGTAGGGAGGGAGAATTGCGGCCAGGGCAGCCACTGCGGCCACTATTTCAGCTCGGTTGAAGCCTGTGTTGGCGATGACAAGGTCCAGGTCGCTAGTGGGGAGGGCGAGGCGGGTCGCGAAAGAGCCGAAAATGCCGATATAAGCGCTTGGGAAGAGGGCAATTACGACCTCTTGCAGACTCTTGAGGAAACTCATGACTGTCTTTTTCCGCGACATCATCACTTTCCATACATTCACCTTAAAGAGATGCGCCTCAGTTGTTAACTGTTCGTATGAAGGAGTGAGGGAAATAGGCACAATCGGCTTTGCAGTTTCTGCTTCTGACACAGACGGAGGTGCAGTAGCGGAGGGTTTTGGCAGTGCTTGTACAGGCCTAGGACTATGCGGAGAGACGGGGATTGACGGCTTTGTGGCTTTGTCGTGTTTCTTCCTGCCGGGCTGCACGATCAGGAACTCAGCAGAGTCCTCCATGGCTTGGCAGGTCCTGCTTATCACGGAGTCGAGGATATCCGCTGCGATGCTTTTCGCTATTTGCGACTGATCGATTTCAGCTACTTTCGTAGTGGTCTGGCGCAGGGGCCTAGCAGGCTCATTCTGCTTCTTTTTCCGCTTTTTCTTCCCTTTGGTTTTCTTCGGTTGCGAGGAAATTGCGATTTCCGACTTCATCAAGTCTTCCGCGATATGCGCCTTGAGCGCTTCCTTCACCCGCTCCGCAGCCTTCCGAGCCACTAAATCAAATGCAGTCCCCGCCCTTTCCAAAGACGAAAACAGCAGCAAGGCCATATACTCCCCAGGGAAAGCATCCTCAGTGGCCATCAGGCTGATAAGGATGAGACTGCGGGGACTGCGGTAATGCTGGAACCGGGTGCGGCAGCCGGAGTAGTACTTGTCGTCTCTGCCTGCAGCAGTTAGGAGCCAGGACTGGGCTTCCTTCGGCCCTGCAAGCTGTGTTTCTGCAGATTGGAATTGAGCTGAAAGAGTCTCGATATTGCCGATTATGGCTGTTTTTTGTTGGCTGCTTAGGGAAAGCCAAAAGGCAGCTAGGTCTTCCATGTCCTCCTCAAACCCTTCCCCGATTTCCCAGGTGAATAACTGAGTTTCTCCGGGTGCCCTCGGGTCCCTCCCCACTGCCTTGAAGAACCCTATCCAGCAGCTCTTCTCAAACGCAGCGAGAGCCACAGCCGCCAAACTCACCGCAGACCCCAGCACCCAAGGAGGACACTGCCATATCCATATCCTCAGCGCAGGGTCCCAGAAGGCTAAGCATGGGGTTTGGAAAGCTGCGCCCTGAGAGATGGAGTGGGCGAGACGGAGACACTGAGGGAAGTCTTGCAGTAGGTAGGAAGAAAGGGTGACTGTGTCTAGGTAATTGTGAGTGTCGCAGAAGCGTAGTTGTTGTTCAAATGCACGCTCAGCTGTAGTGTCAGACCGTATATTTGAGAAAGTGAAGTAATGGTCGACTCTGTCAGTGTGTGAGAGTGCGGAAACAGTGAAGCCGCCTTGTCCCTGTTGCAGTTTGCAGACGAACATGTGTCTGAGGAGGGAGGCAAGCCAGGGGTTTTCTATGGCGAAGAGACGCAGACGCTGCGGCGCAGGGAGGTGAGCCAGCCACTGCAGCAGTGCAGCCGAGGTGGCAGGCGAGCGTCTGGCGCCCGGTGTCTTGAACTCCAGGTCCCAGCGCCGCCTGCGTCTGTCGGCCATTTCCTGCAAAGGCATTCATGGCTAATAGACAATGCTGCGCGCCGGTCTCCGCAGCTTCGCAAGTGCAGAGGCTGCGGTTCAGGCCTCGAACCACGGGCTCGTCTGTAGCGTTACGTTGAATCGCCCGAAGGCACTCAACTCCCTCAACCTACCGATGGTCCACGACCTTCAGAATCTCGTCGAGAAATGGAACAAAGATACAGCCACCCGCGTAACGCTGTTCCGAGGCCTGGGCACGATGGCTTTCTGTGCGGGCGGAGACGTACGCGCTCTCTACAATGCTGGCAAAGGCGAAGCCGACCGCTCCATCCTCAAGGACTTCTTTTGGCATGAGTACATTCTGGACTATGCACTGACAACTATGCGGCCAATACAAGTAGTGGTGTACAACGGCATTGTGATGGGCGGGGGAGTGGGCATTAGCATCCACGCTCCCATTCGCATTGCCACAGAAGCCGCGGTCTTCGCTATGCCGGAGACAGCCATCGGCTTCTTCCCAGACGTCGGCGGGTCCTTCTTCCTGCCCAGACTCGCCAAAGGCCTGGGCTTCTACTTCGGCCTGACAGGGATGCGTCTGCAAGGCAAGCAACTAGTCTCAGCAGGCCTCGCCACCCACTACATGACCAACGACAAATTCGACAAACTCAAAGAAGCGCTGATTGCCAAAGTCACTGCGACCTCTACAATCGCTGAAGTCACTGCCTTGGTCGATGAATTGGCAGAGCCTGTGACTGAGCCTTTACCCCAGCTTAACCTCATTGAGCAGGTCTTCGGAGCACCGAAATCAGTCGAGGAAGTGTGGGAAAATCTGCAAAAGATGGGGGATGAGTGGGCTGCCAAGCGACTGGCCGCACTCACCTACGCCTCTCCCCTCTCTCAAAAGGTGGTTTTCGAGCAAATTAAGCGAGGCGAAAAGTTGTCCTTGCAAGGCTGCTTCACCCAGGAGTTTCGCCTCTCCCAGCAATTCGTCAACGGCAAAGACTTCTACGAGGGCGTCAGGGCCAGCCTGGTGGAGAAGGACCAGAAGCCATTGTGGCAGTTCAAGACTTTGGCAGAGGTGCCGGATGCCTTGGTACAGAGTTACTTCGAGAAGTTGGCGCCGGAACAGGAAGACCTGCTTGTTAGGTAATGTCAGCTTCCCACATATCGCTAGTTTCTAAGGAAATCGGGGGTTTTGGCTCTGTGCATTATGGGTTAGTCTAGCCTACCGCCCGAAAAACTTCAAAGTGTTCTCATACACGAGGAAGAAAACTGCGTTTGCAGGCAGCAACCTCGCCAGGTTGATGGCCATGCCCTTGTAGAACCCTCTGATTCCTTCGTATTGGTAGGTGCTCTGAATACACTCCTTCAGTCCAGCAAAGAGTCTGGACCTGTCCACCTCCCCACTGACCTCATGTCCTCTTTTGAGTATGAATCCAGAGTGCTGTTCCTGCTGCATCCGGTATTTGAGTGTCTGGAAGGGATGCAGCAGGGCTGAACTCAACAACTTACTGATTGCTCCAATAGCCGAAGTCTTGTAATTGTCATGTTCAGGGTTGAAGTGCTCTTTGAAGGTTTCATAGAAGTACATGTGCAGCGTGCCATTCAGACTGAGGAACAAAGCAGGCACCAAGCCGTTGAAAAAGCCCATTGGGCCGTCTAGTCGCCACAGCTTCCTCACAGAGTCGACGATGTCTTGGTGCCAGACTTGCTGGTATTTTAGCAGCATTACTCTGGTCTTGATCACCATCAAAGGGTTCATAGCCAGGGCAGTGACTACGGAGGCTTGGAAGGCCACCATTAGCTTCGCGAGTTCGTGGTGATGGGGGCTGAGCACTTGCCCGACATTGTCCTTGCCTAGCTGGTATACGTAGAAGTACACTCCCCAGGTGATGCTGTTGGCTGTAGAGAGGTACCAGCCTCGATAGAGACGCAGAATTCCGCCCTCTGCGTAGAGGCTGCGCAGCACTTGCATGGAGTGACGGAAGTGAGGGGTAAAGTTTTTGCTGCGGCCGTCTGCTACCATGAGATGCACTTTGATGACTTCTAGAGGGAAAAAGAGGCCTGCTGAAGTGCTGGCGAGGAAGCCTGCGAGAGCCGATTCCAGGGAAGCAGACCCCATATTTCCCTTAAAGAAGCGGAGTGGCTGGACCACAACTTCCGCTTTAGCAGGCCGGACTACTATGGGAAAGGCAGATTTCCTTATAAACCGCGAACTGCATTTCTAATATGTGAATGAGGGCAAGTCTTATGGAATTCGCAGTGATTATATCCCTCTGCAGCCAGTTCTCTGCAAACTTAGATGTGCTTCTGCTATATCTATCTACACCGCTATCACTCATTTGCATACAGCACTACCTAGAATTTCATACTTAGTTCACTCTTCCTAAAGACTCCTTTCTGCAGGTACAGGCATCTAAGAGTCGAAAATTGACTTCCGCCTATAATCGAGTCTTTCAAGGATGCCACAGGCCGCTTGCTAGTTACAGCGGAGTTTTACTCAGTAAACCAGTATACCCCTCCAGCCCCAGTGGGCATAGTGCCCCTGCAGGGTTTCCACTCCACAAAGCCTGTGTAGACTCCTCCATTCCAATACCGCTACTCAATCCCTCCACTATACTCGACTAAGCCCAGTGCAATAGGTAATGAAGCCTGAAAAGCGGCCGATATACGCCCGAGACTGGCAGCTGCAGGAACTCCAGCAGCTCCGGACTCAGGTGGAAGTCCTCAAGCACACGCTCAGTGACTACAAGACCTTACGAATAGCTGCAGGACTGAGTCCACCGGCACCCACCAAGCTGGGTAAAGCAGTTCCTCAGCCCATTAAGGCCGAAAAAGCAGCTGAAGTAGTGGTCCAGACGACTCTCGACGAGTTGCCAATGAAGCGGAAGCGGCTCAAATCCAGCCTTTTTGACTCCGCAAAGAGCGACTTCGTGACGGAGCCTATAGAGCGGGAGAGGCGCAAAGTGCGGAAAAAGGCTAAGAAGAGTGAGTACCACCAGACCCGCCTGGCCTTCAAAGCCGTCAGTAAGTAGGATATATGGCTCAGCTCCCCGCGCCCTGCAAGCGGCACTTCATACCCACTTTCGACTCGTTCTTCAACGAGACCAAACGCAGGAAGCTGAACTCGAAGCAGTGGCAGGAGGCAGGGCCGCGGGAAACTCAGTCGGACTGGGGGGAAGGGGAAAGGAGGAGGGAAGACCTGGGCAGGCCGGCCCCTAAGCAGATGAGTACGGAGACCAAAGAACTAGCGGAAATACTCACTCGACCCAAGTTCAAGGCCAAACCCGTCCCCAAATCCACCTACTTCACCCCCGCAGCACCCATTTCCCTCAAACCCAAAGTCCCCGCCCCTCTGCCTGAAGAGCGCCATCTGACCCTGCCCCAGCCTTTCCGTCTCCACACAGACAGCCGCGGGTCCGAGAAGGAGCAGCGTAGACAGGAGAGACAGGAAGACCACAAGAAGCGGCAGTTCGTGGCCAAGCCAATGCCCTGCTTCCCACAGAGTGGAGAGTCCTCGCAGGAAAGCAGGCCTGTGACAGTACCGGAGCCCTTCAGTCTGCACTCTTCCCAGCGCTCTGAGGACCGACAAGCCTTCGAACAACACCTACGGAAGAAGGAAGAGGCTCGCCAGCACAGTGAAGCCAGAGAGCGGGAGGAGAAACAGCGGCAGGAAGAGGCGGAAGTGCGGCTTTTGAGGCAAAAGACAGTGTTCAAGGCGCAGCCGATCTTCAGACCCCGCCCCTGCTCCCAGCTGTCCCAGTGCTCGCAACTCTCTCAGTCCTCCTTCCTGTCCCAAGACTGGTCTTTTCTTAATGAATGACATGGTACTGTATAGAGTTCATATGCAGGCTAGACTAAGGCCGCCTATATTGAGTTTAGCAGAGTACGGAGCGGATGTCAACTACTGTTTGAAGTCAGCAAGGGGCGTAACAGACTGCCTAGGAGTTCCCACCAAGTACTGTGTCTCTTCCCGCCCAGTGCAACTGACTGCGAAGGACGATATGTGAAAGTGCTTGGATGAACGTAGTGGCCTGATTAGTGCGGTATTAGTCTCTAATAGCAATGGACAATAACAGCGTATATCTGCTATTGCTCACAGTAACTCTGCTTTTAGATCACTGTAGAAAGCAAGGGATAAATTGGTATGCAGGGCAGGCAGTAAGTTCCCTCTTCTTAAACCTTCAAATGTGTTAACGGTCCTCCTAAGGTGTTAGTAAGCGGGCTAAATAGCCGAGTTGACACGGAGGATAGCTGCGACGCTGAGGTCCACATCGGCTTCGGTAGTAGCCCAACTACTGACGCTAATGCGCATGGCAGTGCGGCCCTGCCAGACTGTGATGCCTGCCCAGCACGTGCCTTCTGCCTGGATCGCGGCCACTACTCGAGTGGTGCGCTCAGCCTCTCCGAAAGTAACTAGGACTTGGTTGAGAACGACGTCGTTTAGGATCTCTAAGCCCGCCGCAGAGAGTTGCATTGCAAAGCGTCGAGCCAGGGCGCAAGTGCGTTCTATGAGTTCAGCCAGTCCACTGCGGCCTAGCGAGTGCAGTGCCGCCCAGACCTCCACCCCACGAGCCCGGCGAGACAGCTCAGGAGTATAATCCCCCGGGTTGCGCTGTCCCTCAGATGCAGGAAGGTAGGCAGCTGTGATAGCCATTGCAGCCCGCAGTGCATCTGGGTCGCGGACGAATGCGAGTCCGCTGTCGTAAGGGACATTGAGCCACTTGTGAGCATCAGTCGCCCAGGAATCCGCTTCGGCAATACCTGTGGTGAGTGCTTGGAGTTGAGGCGAAGCAGCGGCCCACAAGCCAAAGGCACCATCGACATGCACCCAGACGTTAGTGCCTGTGCGGGCGTGCAGACAGATAGCTAAGATTGGGTCGAAGGTGCCAGTGTTCACGTTGCCTGCTTGAGCAATTATGAGAGTGGGGCCAGACAGTGGCGGTAGCAGCTCTGCTTGCATGCGGCCTTGGGAGTCTGTAGGCACTTTCACCACACGGTTGCGGCCTAGGCCGAGAATACCGAGGGCTTTGGTCACAGAAGGATGCACTTCTGCTCCAACAATGACAGTGATAGGCGGAGCGCCAAAGAGACCATCCGCTTCGACGTCCCAGCCTGCACGTTTGAGCAAGGTATGGCGGGCAGCAGCGATAGTGCATAGATTGGCTACAGTCGCTCCAGTGACCAGGGCATCTGTAGCAGTGGGTGGGAGTTGCAGTACGTCCAGCAGCCACTTGAAAGCCACGTTTTCTATGCGTGATGTAGCAGGCGAGCTCACGTGGTAAACAGTGTTTTGGTCCCAAGTGCTCGCCATCCAGTTCGCAGCGAGGGTGGCAGGCAGTGAGCCGCCAGTCACGAAGCCGAAATAGCGGGAGCCAGAGGTCGCGAAAGTGGCAGGGGAGCCCACTTCGTCAAGCAGACGGAGAGTTTCGATGGGAGCACTGGGGCCGGAAGGCAGTGGAGTGTCGAAAGTGGTAAGATTGGCAACGGCTGCAGGGCTTGGGGCTACAGAGCAACTGGAGAGGCCAGCAAGATAGCGCACTGAGCGGGCTTTGGCGTCGGTAAGGAGCTTCTCCATACTCTATATGCAGTAATAGGCACTCATTGAAGACTGTGAGTGCTTCTCTCAGAATTCTGTGGGGAGAAACCAATGCAATCGCTTGCCGAGGCCCAAACAAAGTGAAATTCCTTCAATCTGTAGTAACATTAAATGGCAATTAACCATAGAACTTTAGTCTACTGCCTTTCCTCGTGCTTCGTAGGTACCTCAAATGTGCTCGAATCACTAGTAATCCACGGGTTTTCCCTCACTATTTTCTCCTCCATCTCCAGGGTCAGATCCTTCGTTATATCGTACTTCCGCTTCAACTCCTTCACTGACTTCCCCTTGAACAATGTAGCTATTTTGGCACAGCACAGGTCAAACAGTCCCAACAGCCCCAAAGTATACAGCGGAGTCGCCATATCCACCAACACCTCCTCACTGACTCCAGTGATAAACTGAGCGTCCCAAGGGTCTCTCACCACCTCTTCAATCCTATCAGAAGCTAAAGGCTTGGGAATTGGGAGTGGGTTGGTGTAGTTGTGGTGTTCATAGTACTCGACGATTAGGGTGAGGACAGGGGAGGGCAGGAAGGGAAGGGGGATTGGGGACTGGGGAGAGGAGTCTTCAATAAGGCGCTGGAGCAGGGGACTGAGGCTTTGCAGTCGAGGGTCGGTAGGGACTTCGTGGCCTTCCAGGGTGATAAGGATCAGGTGTAACTGAACCGCATTCAATCCAGAGATAGACTAAAGCCTGCTCTGCAGGATGCTTAGCTAGAGAAATAGAGCTAATCAGTCGCTGAATCGCTAGTGATCCAGGGATTTTCCCTCAGTATTTTCTCCTCCATCTCCGGGGTCAGATCCTCCGTTATATCGTACTTTTGCTTCAACTCCTCCACTGACTTCCCCTTGAACGATGAAGCTATTTTGGCACAGGACAGGTCAAATAGTCCATACAGTCCCAAGTCAGTACAGGCCATAACCACATCAACCAGTAGCGCTTCACTCATCCCATTGATAAACGGAGCGTCCCAAGGGTCAGTGACTGCCTCCTCAATCCTGTCAGAGGCTAAAGGTTTCTTGATAGGTGGGGGAGTGGTGTAGTGGTGGTGTTCATAGTACTCTACTATTTTGTAGAGTACAGCGGAGGAGATATTGGGCAGGGAAATGGGAGACTGCGGGGAGGAGTCTGCAGTGAGGCGCTGTAGCAGGGAACTGAGACCTTGCAGCCGAGCATTCACTGAGACGGAGGGGCCGTCTGATGAAACCAGGGTGAGACTTGCGCCTTCCATTGCTATTATAAGCAGAAATGCTACCTTCCTCTATGCTCTCAAGTTCTGTCCGCTTCAACATCCCAGCCTATCTCCCCATTAAATCAGTGCCCAGCTTACCTAGCGCGTATGTCTAGTCTGCAGCAGTCGGTCCTCGTTCCCCTCCAGCGCCCAGGGGTACTCCTTCTTGAGCCGCTCCTCCTCCTCCGCAGTGAACTCCTCCGTAATCCCGTACTTCTGTCTCAGTTCATCAATAGTCTTCCCTTTGAACATGGACGCTATTTTCCCACTACACAGGTCAAATAATCCAAATAGTTCCATCTCGTAACAAGCCAAAGTGACACTAACAAGACAATCCTCACTCAGTGCATTGATGAACTCCGCGTCCCAAGGGTCTCTCACTGCCTCCTCAATCCTGTCAGAGGGTAAAGGTTTCTTGATAGGTGGGGGAGTGGTGTAGTGGTGGTGTTCATAGTACTCTACAATTTTGTAGAGTACAGCGGAGGACAGGCTGGGAAGGTGGATAGTGGACTGGGGAGAGGAGTCTGCAATGAGATGCTGCAGCAGGGAACTGAGACTTTGCAGTCGAGAGTCCACGGAGACTTCGTGGCCTTCCTGGGTAACTAGGGTGAGATAAGCTGCTTCCATACTAGGGTCTATTTGTATGAAAAGCAGTAGACTGTATGACGAGCAAGGTAGACAGCCTTAGCAAGTATATGTATTCAGTTACGAGTGATCTTGGACCAGTCCCCAATAATTACAGACCGAATGGAGGAACTTTCACTCCTTCCAGTGCTCAACTGGACGTCCCAAGTGCCAACGTCTGCCTCTTCAATCCTATCAGAGACTCGCGGATAGACGGGGGAGTACTCTACCATTCGATAAGGACAGTGGAGAGAAGACAATTGAGGTCTGGGGAGAGCAAAGCCAGAAATGCAATAGACATAGCTAACAGTGAGCCTTCCCGGCTATATTTTCCAGCGATCGCCTTCAATTACGATGAAACAGCTCCCTGCTGCTTCGACAAACCAAGCCAGACCACTGCCTCTTCCTAGGCCAAATACCACTCCCACCCACTACTGATAAGTGCCGAGCTTACCTAGGATGCATTTCTAGCCTGCAGCAGTCGCTCCTCGTCCCCCTCCAGCGCCCAGGGGTACTCCTTCTTGAGCCGCTCCTCCTCCTCCGCAGTGAACTCCTCCGTAATCCCGTACTTCTGTCTCAGTTCATCAATAGTCTTCCCTTTGAACATGGACGCTATTTTGCCACAACACAGGTCCAGCACGCACTTTATATCCATGTAATTGCTCGCTAGCGTCAGGTCAATCAGCGGGTCCTCCTCAAACCCATTGATGAACTCCGCGTCCCACGGGTCGCTGACTGCGTCTTCAATCTTGTCAGTGGGGATAGGCTTCTTGATAGGCGGCGGCACGATGTAGCTGTGGTGCTGGCAGTACTCAATGATCTTGTCCAGGATGGACTTGGACACAGACACGAGGGGAATTTCCTCTTGAATGCCGGAGTCTTCCACGATGTTCTTGATCAGCACACTGAACTCCTTGATGCGTGGGTCCGTCACGACCTTCTCACCGTCCTTCGCCACCAGCGTAATGCGTCCCTCCTCCATTCAATTATCAACAGGCCATTAGTCTAGTGTATCCGCCTGCTTACCACTCAAGTCTATTTCCCTTGCTTGTGAATTCGCTCTTCTATCGAGCCTTGAAGTCGACTTTCGAACTCTTCGAGGAGGGATTTCGAGTCGCTTTTCCAAGACTTGGACAGACGAGTGCGGATTTCTTCGAATTGAGCCTTGGCGCTGGGGCTTTGGAGGAGCAGGACTTGCCAGGTGGACACGTTGTCGAGGAGCTTGCGCAGACAGCGCTCTGAGACGGTTAGAGCACGGAGACAATAGCAAATCCTCAACTTCTCCTCCAGCTTCCCAGTGCACAGCAGCTTCAAACACAGCTTATCTATCAGGTTTTCCTGCTGTCTGTCCTTCTCCACGTACTTCAGCACCTGATCCACCAACAGGGTGTACTGCGCTTCCTCCAAAGTCCCCATTAACACCAGCTTCGACAGTGTTTCCGGTATAAGGTTGAATAGCATCGCATTGTCTTTTTTGTTGAAAGTCTCGAGAAACAGCAAAGTTAAGCCTTTTGTGTCTCCATCCAGCAGGCAAAGGACCACTTCAACCAGCTGTCCCCGCATTTTCAGCATGTCATTCAGCACCAAATGGGTCAAAACCAGTACTGCCTTCCTACGCACAGTGCTGTCTGCGTCCCGTAGGCGGCCGAAGAGCTTGTCGGAGTAGTTCTCCAGGACCAGGGGAAAGCGCTGGACTAGGTCTCCGAAGGCCACGACGCAGTTGCCGCGCAGAGTGGCGGGCAGGGTGTTGTCCTCCAGCACTGAAAGGAGGAGAGGCAGGTGGGTGCGGCAGAACACTTGGCTGATGCAGAGGAATTTGGCGAAAGTGAGGAGCAGCGCCTGCTGTGTGAGCGGCGACTTGAAGACCGCAAGGCAGGGAACCAGCCTGACGACCAGCGGCTGAAACAGGCCTATCAGGTTGCGGCTCACTATGCAATGTTCCTGGATATTGAGGACAGAGTCGATATGTTGGTTGAGGACAGAAGCGTGGAAGCCGCTGATATCCTCCAACTCCATGTCCTGGGCATTAGCAGGCTTCCAGTGGTCTTTGAACTGGCCTTTGGTCCTATCCGCGGCTACTAGCACCTTCAAACTGACTTCCCCCACCACAAACAGACACTTCGAAAGCGACTCTTCTGAGACTGTGGGGCTGAATAGCGGCTTCGCGAGTTCAATTACAGCGTAGCGGCTCAGTTCCAGTGCGTGCTTACTCAGTGCTTCCGCAGACCGGATGAGTTGCTGCATGCAGGCGAACCAGGAAGGGTGGAAGGAGAGAGAGGGCAGACACAGCTGTTTGAAGCATAGGATTAGCAGTCCTTCGCTCTTGTCGCCTTGGGGACCCAGGGCTGCTGCGGCCGCCAGCACTTCGCGTAGTGCTTCGCAATCCGGCACTCTGCACAGTGCCAAATTGCTCAATTTGTCGTAGAACCCTGTGAAGAACTCCGGGTGAAAAGTGACACTGCACCGCATATAAAAGGCCAACCCCGGCTCCCCCTCCTGCACATACCCATCCCTCAGCATCTGCAAATGCCTCTGTGTGAGCAGTTCCTTCCTCCACAGTTCCTTCACCAAGTCCTCCAGTGAGGAATGCTCTCCCGGGGTCATTTCCCGATACAGACACAGAAGCTGGGCAAGGCAGGCCTCGGGAGGAACGAGGTGGAGGTTGGTGTAAAGGCCGTGGAAGCCGTAGGTCACTGCATTGCGCACATTTTCGTCTTTGCACCAGATTAAGGGAATCACTCTGCGCATGGCGGTTTGCGCCTCGGGGACGTTTTTGGCCTGCAGGACCACTAGGGTTTCCACTGCGATTAGCACGTCGGACATATACTTGCTTTCTAACATTCCGAAGAGGAGACTGCAGCATTCGCCCAGTTCCCCTAGAAACTGCAAGTAGAGGCCCAAGTAGCTAATGCTCAGGTCCAGTTTGCCCTTCATCGCCTGGGTCTCCTCAGTCGTCAAGTCCTCCGCGTGCTGTTCACTGAGCTCTACCAAAGCCGATTTCGCAGCTTCTAACGTCTCTGTCAATTCCGCAAAAGTCCGATACCCAGTTTCCCCCTCGAACTTGTCCCTGCAAATGAGCATCGAAAGCAGCTTCGCAGCGTTTTTCCTCACCAGTGAGGAAGTATCGCTAAGTCGTTCCTTCACCACACTCACAGCAGACGTGAAAATATCGATTGGAACACAGTCCTCAAAGACCAGTTCTCGTAAGGCTTCTAAGACTTTAGAACGAGAATAGGCACTTTTGTCCCTTGTTCTTTGGTCTAAAAGGGTGAAGAGCTGAGAGCGTTTTTCGATCGTTGTATGCGACTCACTGTCAACATCGCAGTTTTTAACGATGTATTTGATATAGGACTTTACCGCCATCACGATGCCATTGCGAAGTATATAGGACTTGCAGTCCAACAGACGTATGAGGCTGGGCAGGCCCACTGCAAATAGCCGCGGCAGTCTGCTCCCCACTTCCTCCACAAAGGCCGCCACTCCTCTCAAACTCTCGTTGTCTTCCTCGTTTTCCTGCCTTTCCAGGGCGTTTAGTACCTCTGTGAGCAGCGTGTTGGCGAGTTGCGGCTTGTCTCGGATAATCGCGAGTAGGGAAGAGAGGAAGGAGGGGTGGTCTTTGACTGAGAAGAGGAGCTGAGTGGTGCGTAGACTCCAAGTCAGCCACTGGTCCTGGGTAGCAGTGGCGCTCAGCCAGGCAACTAGCTCAGTCGGGTTTATGCCCTTGGCTAGCAGCGCTAGGGAAATAGTCATGACCAGACTGGTGAAGTGGGGGTCTACAGTCCTTCCCTTCCATATGGACTCCAGGTCGTAGCCCACTACAGCCGCCATGGTCTCCCGAACCCGAATTTCGTCCATATCCGGTATCTTCCGTACCACTTCACACAGCAGAAACACTAGTCTGCTCAGTGCATTTCTCACACTGCCCTCGTCTATTTCCCCTCTACAGCGAGTCAGTTGCAACAGACCCACCAGCAGCGTGTCCAGCAGTGACTTCTGCAGGTCTTTGGAGTAGGCGCCGCACTTGGATACCAGTGAGTATAGGACTGGAAAGTACTGGGAAGTGAGCAGAAAGCCCTCCTCTGTGCTTTGGAAGGCTGTAGTGATGGTCTGGAGAGCAGCAGTGGGAGTTTCACAGGACTGAGAAGGACCTTTTAGGTCGCTTGGCAGGGATTCGAAGGTATCAGGCAGCTGGAATTCCATATTGTTCCCTGGGCTATTGGGCCTGGCTGGACTGTTTTCTCCCTTTCTCCGGTCCTCTGTCGATTTCCCAAGTTTCAGCCGCAATTTCCCACATTTCAGCCTTTCCTTTGACTGAAAACGACCCAAACCGCATCGATTGGCAGTCCAGTTTCCCTCCAATAGCCAGTCTTTCCCTAGTCCTCCTCCCTCAGATCTCCCCCCTCCTCCTCTCCCTCCATTCCCTTCCCCTGCCAAAGCTCCATTATCCTCACACGTGTATTTCCTTATTCCCCCATATTCCCCTAGCCTAATAAAGATGAGAAGCCACGGCTTCATTCGTCTGTGCCAAGTGTACTTCCTATGTGCAGGTGGATTTATGCTGTTTATGTCCTGTGCGGCCGCTACTGAGGAAGGCGGAGTTAGTGGTCCAGCCATTGGCATAGATCTGGGGACTACGTACTCGTGTGTGGGGATTTACAAGAATGGAAGGGTGGAGATCATACCCAACGACCAGGGGAACCGCATTACGCCCTCCTACGTGGCCTTCACGAACGAAGGAGAGCGCCTAGTGGGCGAGGCTGCGAAGAACCAAGCCACCATCAACCCTGAAAACACGGCCTACAGCGTCAAGCGACTAATCGGCCGGCGCTACACTGACGAAACTGTGCAGAGTGACAAGAAACTGCTGTCCTACGAACTAGTCCCGAAGGACGGAAAGCCTTACCTGCGCATGAATATCAATGGCAAGCCGAGGGATTTCGCACCTGAGGAAATATCAGCCATGGTCCTGCTCAAGATGAAGCAAATCGCAGCGACCTACTTGGGCCAAGACGTGGTTAACGCAGTGGTGACAGTGCCTGCCTACTTCACAGACTCACAGAGACAAGCCACTAAGGACGCTGGGAAGATCTCGGGACTCAATGTGCTGCGGATTATCAATGAGCCCACGGCTGCTGCGATTGCCTATGGACTGGATAAGAAGGGACAGCAGGAAAGCAACATCTTGGTGTATGACCTTGGTGGCGGCACCTTTGATGTCTCCCTACTAACGATCGAAAACGGCCTGTTTGAAGTGGTGGCGACCAACGGAGACACTCACTTGGGCGGAGAAGACTTCGACCAAAGGACCATGGACTACTTCATGAAGCTAATAAAGCAGAAGTACAACAAAGACATCTCCAAGGACAAACGCGCCATTCAGAAGCTCAGGCGAGAGGTGGAAATTGCCAAGCGCACCCTGTCCTCCACCCACCACGTCACTCTCGAAATCGAGCAGTTGATTCCCGGGTTCGACTTCTCAGAGACTCTGTCCAGGGTCAAATTCGAAGAACTTAACAACGACCTGTTCAAGAAGACCTTGGAGCCCTTGAGACTGGTCCTCGAGGATGCGAGACTGGACAAAAAAGACGTGGACGAAATTGTGTTTGTAGGCGGATCCACCCGCATTCCCAAGGTGCAGAAGATGGTGAAGGAGTTCTTCGACGGCAAAGAGCCCAACCTCGGCATCAACCCAGACGAAGCTGTGGCCTACGGAGCAGCGGTGGAGGCTGGAATCCTGGTGGGCGAGGCTGGGGAGGAGATTTCAGACGTACTGCTGATTGATGTGACTCCGCTGAGTTTGGGAGTTCGCCTGTCCAATGGGACTGTCAGTCCGTTGATCCCTAGAGGGTCGGTCATTCCTGCGACCAAAACGCAGATTTATGTGACTTCGATGGACAATCAGCCTCAGGTGGAGGTCGAAATATATGAGGGAGAGCGGGCGATGTACAAGGATAACCACCTTCTAGGCCAATTCACCGTCTCCAACATCCGGCAAGCGCCTAAGGGCGAAGTGTCCTTCGAAACTACCTTCGAAATAGACGTGAACGGCATATTGACAGTGACCGCACAGGAAAAAGGCACAACGAACAAAGGGTCGATTACCATCGAAAACAGCACAGGCAGACTGAGTAAGGAGGACATTGAGCGGATGGTGAAGGAGGCAGAGCAGTTTGCAGAGCAGGACAAGGAAGCCAAGGCTAGGGCGGATGCGAAGTATGCACTGGAGTCGTATTTGAACTCCGTCAAGAACACGATTGAGGATCCCGAGAAAATGGCCGAGTCACTGGAAGCGGAGGAAAAGGCAGTGGTTCAGAAGGCTCTGGACGAGGCCCAAGAGTGGCTCAAGGAGCACGACGAGGTCAGCAAGACGGAATACCAGGAAAAGCTGAAGGCTGTTCAGAAGATCTGCGACCCAATCATCAGTGCAGACGATGAAGAGGACGACGAAGAAGAAGACGAGGAAGCCGAAGAACATGACGGCCTCTAGGGAGCCATAGACCTTAGATAATGGTTGAACCGAAACGCGCTGGCGCCCTGACCCGCTTTCGCCTGAGCGCCTGTGTCTGCTCTATCTGCCTTGACTATGTGAGTCTGCGAGGACGGCTGAGTGCCTGCGACCACTCCTTCTGCTTTGACTGTATTGTCCGCTGGGCGCAGAGGGAAAACACATGTCCGCTTTGTAAGGCGAGGTTTCGATGGGTGAGGAGGGAGGCGCTGAGGAAGACGTATGGGAGGGAGGGCACTGTGAAGCTGCAGGTGGCGGACAGGACGCAGGACAAGCCTGTGCCGGTCTTCCCGCCCTGTCCAGATTAGCAGAAGTAGCACTAGTGACTAGGAGGCGTGTGGAAACAGTCGTCTGCTTCAGTAGACACCTCACTGCGGTAGTGAAGGCAGTATAGCAGTCCATCTACTTCCCCTTGCAGGGCTTCTAGCGCCAAGTGAGGGAGATGGGACTGCAGCGAGAGAGTGCGCGTTTCCATGTCAGTGACCAGTCGCTCGAGAGCGTCCTGAGCTTTGGCTTTGGAACAGGCTTCCGCTGCTAACTTGACTTCTTTGGCCTTCAGCTCTGTGATTTGCTGGGCTAGATTCTCTGAAAAGTCCTTATAGTTGCTTCCGATCGCTCTTTCCTCCGCTATCGTTTTCCACAACTTGTTCACCTCACTCTGATGCGCCGCCAACTTCCCCTTCAAAGCCAAATTCTCCTCTTGCACCGCCTCCAAAGCCCCCTCCAAAGCCCCCCTCTCCGCCTCATGCTCCCGCTCCGACCTACAACTCCTCATTTCCAACACAGTGTACTTATTCAGCCAGTCGTCCTTCGCCTGTCTCAGCCACTCTGCCTCACTCTTGGCAGTGACCACTGCAGTTTGCAGACTGGCACTGCTCTGTGCGGCCAGCTCAGTCCTTAAAGTCTCCATTTCCGCCTCTAGGAGAGTGATATAATTGCGCAGTTCTGCGACTTCGGAGGAGTCGGGGGAGTCTTCGCGGATGGAAATGTGGGTGAAGAGAGGGGTGGGACTGGGCCTGCAGGCGATTTCTTCCCTTAAATGCGCACATTCGCGGAGGTTTTCAACGTACCGCGCTTCTAAAGCGGCTAATTCCTTGGAAAGGTACTCGGATCTGCTGGATTGCAACTGCGTTTCCCTAAGTTTCTCCCCTAAAGCCGCTTTTTCCATCTGAGCGACCTGCAGGGCTGCCTTTAAATCGGCAATGTATCCCTTGAGGGCGCCACTGGCCTCGGCTTTGTCCCTCCACCCCTGCATTTTCCGCTCCAAAACCATCAAATCCGCGACCTTTTCAGTCAAAACGTCGTTATCATCACTCAGCCTGCCTTTCTCATTCTGCAACCTCGCGATTTCCCTTTGATATTTGACCATTTGCGCCTCTCTCGCCTCAATCTCCCTCGCATTATTCTCAAACTCCTCCCTGTCTGCCTCAAACATTGACTCGGGAGAGGTGTTTGGGGACCCTTTATAGGGCGAGTGGTCCTGACAGGCTAGAAGTTGGCTGTGTAGGAGTGCGTTTTGAGCTCGTAAGTCCTCAATTTCGGCTTCTAAGTCGATTCGCTGGCGCTTTTGGACAGAGCTTTCAGAGCGGCGGTGGTAGGGAGGCTGGAAAGGCGAGCTGTCTGGCGTGATTTTCGAGTAAATGCCCATTTGCCCCAGCAGCCGGACATATATCGCAAATGCAACTCTCAGCGTCTTCCCCAGAAACACATTTTCGTGGAAAGCGTCAAACGGCCCCAACGTGGTCTCTTTATCCTCATACGAGGTCAGAAAGGCGAGTAAATACAGCAAAGCGACCAAATCCGTCTTTCCGCCTTCACTATCCAGTCTGCGGTACACAGAGGTCAGGTAGTCCGCTGCATCCAGGTGGTAGGCCCGCAGTACCGCCTTCAGTCGATGCATTAGCCTGAGCTTCGGCCCGCCATAAGTCTCCGCTGTATCCTGCTCGCCTGTGATAGTCTCGAGCAGCTGGGCGAAGAGCGAGCAGTCGACAGCGCCAGGCAGGGAGGAGAAGGAGAAAGGCTCGCTGGGCTTGGAACTGGCTGAGTGAGGACTACGGCAGTGGAGGAAGCGGGTGCACAGCCATTGGTGCAGCAGGAGGCCTTGCTCGGAGTCCATATTAGCTCCCGCCCAACTTCCTGGCTTTAATATCGGGAAGCTAAGAGGAAACAGACAGTTGTGATAGGACCAATGTCGCTACTTCTACTACTGTATGAAGCGAAGCAGTACCCATTACTGCCTCGTTCTTTGGTGAATGTGCATAGACCGAAGGTCAGATATCACTACGATTCCCATTCCTGTGGGAAGATATCAATTGTGGGAGTATGTGCTTAGGAGGGAGTACGTATTAATCCGTGTAGGGATTGCAGGCTGAGACAATACTTATGGAATGGGACTTTTGCAGGGCAGATAACAGGGATTCGAGCTTATTTTCGCTTCTGTGGGGTAAAAAAATCGAAATTCTAATCTTTAGCATGGTTTGAGACTTGCTTTTCTCGCCTTTTCGGTATTTTCACTGTTTTCCAGAACTATATAGACTAATTTAAGCAAATTTGAAGTTTACCTAGAATTGTTCTGGTTGGCCTTTTTGATGCCCAATCGGACGCTTCTTTGTGGAATATTGCCTAAAGTCTCTTAATTCAGTAGCATTTTCAAAAAGTCCATTTTAAGTTGTTACTTGTACCCTCTCCAAACACTACTATTGAAACTAGTAAGGATTACTAGGCAACTCCCCGAAATAGCACGTTGCAGGGTTAAATAACTGCCTCTATACGTGACTCTGGCAAGACAAGTTGCACAAAACGCAATGTGAAAAGCCAGGACCAGGGCAACCACTACCGTTCTGCCCACTTTCCCCAGGCTTTCGCTATAGAAGAACAGCCCGCTGTACAGTGTGAAAGTGCAAACTAGGAGAGAACGGAGTTCCAGAGAGTTGAGAGCGGCCTAGGGCTTGAAGTAGCTTTGCAGAGTTATGCTGCCCAGTAAGAGGCCCAAAGAGGACAGCGCATTGCGGCTTCTAAGTTCACTAACGGAACTGCTCTGAGCAGCGGCGCAGTGATTGCCAGTATAGTGCAGTTCAAACAATGTGAATTCAGTCCTCTATCAGGACAATTCGGAGGTGCGGTTTTCCTGCAAAACAGTGCGGATTTGGAAGTACGCGAAAGTGAGTTTGTGGAAATAATTGTGAATAGAGGAGTCATTAGAGGGTATAAAGCTACAGTCGGCATTTACAGTTCCCAATTCCTGCATTTCACTCAAAGTGCAATATCTGAGCAAAGAATGACTTTACTCGTAATTGCGAAGTCAGTGTTTCGCCAGGAGTAGGGAGCGAAGGAGGAGCTCTGTTCTGCATGGACTGCGTGAAGGTAGTCATTGCTGATTCGAGCTTTGGCGAACTACTAGCGAAGACTGGAGGAGCCCTGTACCTCTAGCCTGGACAGTGCGAACTAGATGCTCAGCAACTCCACCTTTGATTCCTGCACAGCGAGTGAGGGCGGGGCTGTGTATGCAGAGACCTGTGCAGTGACCTTTCTCAATAGCTCGGCCTTAGGAGACTTTGGGAAAGGAGGCTCTGTAAGACTGGTGGCTCCTAGTCCTGTCACATCTCAGGTACGCGACTGTGCGTTTGTGGGCAATGCTGCAGGACTGAAGGGCGGAGGAGTCTGTTGGGAAGGCATGCAGCACCCTCCTGTCCTCACAGACAATTTGTACAAGGTGAATACTGCTCCATATGGAAATGACGTGGTCTCTTTTGGACTTAACTTCACCCTGAACTCCTCCGCTACACTTACTAATGTAGCTAGCGGGCAAGTCAGTACTGTTCTTATCGTCGTAGACCTAGTGGACCACTATGGGCAGGTAGTCACTATTGAGAAATTCAGCTACGCTCGACTAAACAGCGGCAATATAGCAGGCACTAGCCGTGTTCCAATAGTAAACGGCCGCTTCACCTTCTCTGAGTACTCTGTAACTTCCACTACAGTCCTACCAGGCCTCATCACACTGCAGGTGCAAATGTGCAATTGCACGGTGGGGGAGGCACTCACAAATGCGGATGTATTCCCTGCGCTGCCAATGCCTATAACTTGGACACGGGAGTCACCTGCAAAGAGTGTCCGGAAGAGGCACAATGTCTGGGCAATTACACGATGGTGCCGAAAGCAGGGTATTGGAGAGGGAATATTCACACAGACAGATTCTTTGCCTCTCCACATACACAGGCATGCAGAGGGTACTCGGAAGAAGTGAACTTGACAGGGGAGTGTATGGAGGGTATGAAGGAAACAAGTGTGGGACTTGCTCGAAAGGGTACTTCCGATGGAGCAGAGTCCGCTGCTCCAAATGTCCCTCTTCCCCAATCAGCTCTTTCGGACAAATAAGTCTCTGGATTGCAATTTTGCTACTATTGGTACTGCTGATCAACCTCAGCATTAAGCTACTTCATCCACCATCCCGCCAGTTCTATCTACGTGAAGATCCTCCTGAACTACCTAGAGCTTGTGATGTTATTTGACTCATCCAACTTGGCTTGGCCTCACCAGATGCAGCAGCTCTTTAACGCACACGAGGCAGTGAGCGGCTTCCCCGATTACCTGTTCTCCTTCAGCTGTCTGCATGAGGACGAAAGTGAGGTGCAGACGTACTATCGCAAACTCATAGTGCTGTCCTGCCTCCAGCCTCTTTTAATTGCTGCCTCTTGCAGCGTGTGGCTGGGCGTGGGTCTATGGGAGAGGTTGGTCAGGACTGTGAGGAACGAAGTGGCGGCTTCAGCAGTGATCCTGTTCTTCACTGCCTACCCAGTGTAATGTAGTTACGGGAGTACTGCACTGTGAGGAAGTGCTGCCGGGGGAGTACTGGGGAGTGGGACTCAGTTCAGTCACCGAGCCTACGCCTTAGGCCTGGGCATACCCTGTTTCCTCATAATGGGAATAGCTGTGTCAGTCCTCATTCTGCTTTTCCTCATCCGGCAAAGATGTCAGTTCTTTGGTACAGAGTTCAACATACGCTACGGCTTCCTTACTACTGGGTATCATCGGAACTGTTCTACTGGGAGTTTGTCCAGATCTCTCGAAAACTCCTGCTAATAGTCTTCACCGTGTCCTTTTAGTGTCCCTTTTCTATCACTGATGGCAAGCACATCAAGTTGTACACCCACACAAAGGCCATTATCAAAGCCACAAGCTTCGTTATTACAAGGCACATCGCACTGCATATTGGCCAGAAGAGGAGTGGCACAGTCTGGGAAGCAGTCGCAATCCTCAAAGTCCCACGCACATGCTTCCACCTTACAGCTCTCCTGACACTTTCCATCCCTGCATATAGGGATAGCACTCAACACTGCAGACCAAAGACTCACAGTCCCCTCGGTCATCCTCACAAGAACACTCAGACACTTCTCCTGGATAGTACGTTACAAAATTCTGCCCGACACAGAACAGCTGCTCCTTTAAAAGTTCATAACAGTCACTCCTCGCAAAGTCGCAATTGTCTATGTCGGAGAGCCCCGAGTCAAAGCCACAGGGAGGAATATTGCAGGAAATATCGCAACACCCGTCTCCCCGCTAAGTAGGTAATACCCAGGCCGCAGGACAGCTGCCTTCGTCACAGACTGGCAACATCCCTGCGCACCCGCTCCACAGCCAGCTCAGCAAAACTAGCGCCATTGCTATTACTGGAAGTCCGTGGAAAGGCTGCTTTGTAGGATTAACTATGACTGGTAAGCAGCTTGAAATTACAATACTGGGAACTTTGGTCTATTTTGTATCGATGTTTGGGAAGTTTCCTGCAAAATCTCGGTTTTATTCGAAGTTTGACACGTAAACTAGGAATTCGATAGTGTTTCCGTATGAAAGGCAGCTGGAAAATGGCAAAGTCCGAATTTCGGCGTAATCAGCAAGATGAAATTCTGAAATAGAAGCAGAAAGCCTCGAATGTAAGTTGCACCCGTCACTAGCAAATTAGTGCATGCTACACTGAACAGGCTTATTAGTACTACTACCTAAGAGAACGCACAGCAACAGTCTGGCAATTTGCT
>Ga0247837_1002931_pt1 | contig 30949 bp, 24 predicted proteins | sample LaCtaG_2_FD_187115 | JGI IMG/M metagenome (GOLD analysis project Ga0247837, IMG submission 187115) | Freshwater microbial communities from meromictic Lake La Cruz, Castile-La Mancha, Spain - LaCruzMarch2015_14.5m | ecosystem: Environmental > Aquatic > Freshwater > Lake | place: Spain: Castile-La...
GAAACAGGCGAATGAGGCACGTGTGCGGCAGACAGTACTCAATGCTATGCTTAGTCAGTCCTCTGCAGATGTGAGACGTGCGCACAACATTGAAGGGGAACAAGTGTTCAGCAAGGAAAGTTCAGCACGAGTTGAGCGGTCTAAAGCAGATATCGAGTCTATTTCCTTCTAAGCTCGCACTAAATAAGCAGCAATAGCTAATTCTCAGTTTAAAGACCCATAGAAGCAAGGCATATTCCTCGGCAAGCATTGCTATGACTTTATAGGACCTGTCTCCAGGTCCAGACCAAGTTCTTTTGTCCCTGCATCCTTCCCGACATGTGCAGAGTGTCTGGCGGCCACACAGACCCTCTATATACTCACATGCCTATTAGTATTAGAGACTTCTGGACAGCTGAATGAAATCTGTAATGAGGGCCAAGTGCAGCTCTTCGTTTCTGTCTATGCACTTCTCCATAACGCAAGTACTGTGCAGGCCGCGATGTCAGTCATTACCAAAATGCCAGGCATTTGACTCGCTCCATAGATCAAATATCCGCCTATCAGTCCGTAGCCTTTGGGAGGGTCCCGATAGAGGTATTTCGAATTAAAGAGTTCTATATCAATCATCTTCAGCTCCGCGTAATAGAGTAATTGATTCGATTTGATGTTTTCACGAAGCAGGCGGAGGGCGAATTTGACGCATACTAGTGCTACAAGCAGCCAAGAGAGATGAAACACTGAAAGATTTGCAGTGTCAGCGAGCCGAACTAGTGGCGTAATTGCATAAAATTCAGCAAATCATTGAAAATAAGCGATATATGGAGTTATTTGAAGTCTTGGATGACACTGGTAGCCTGGCTTTAAGTCCAATAAAAGACTTACTGTCAAAAGCAGTTATATATGAACTCTGCCTAAATCACCTTCTAATAGAGACTTCCACGGATATTCCCATACTTAAAGGCAACTCACTATAACTGTACAATAGCCACAGTCTTCAGTCCAAACACAGACTCTTTCTCAGATTACGAAGGTAAATTACAGCATAGCCATTTGCTTTATTGGGCCAGACACTGTTCTTTGCAGTGGAGGGAATGGCCATAGTGAATGTATAAAGTGAATCATCGGACTGGAAATACAGAAAAAGCAGCGAATCCCGGTACTAATATACAGTAGATTGGCATATGGAACTATAGAGGGAAATGCGCGTATACCTTCGGAGGGTTTGATGGCAGCGCACCATTTGCTGCATGATTTCCAGTTATTTCAATGTCTAATTGAGAGCATATCGAGGTGGACATTGCTGAAAGGCAGTTTCCTAAAGAACTCCTATGCGCGGAAATATAGACAAAGATGGAGGGTGCACAGTGCACTTTGTGCCATCTGGCTCAGGCCAAGTTCGCATGTTCCTGCAGCCTCCCCGCTATCCTCATTTGTGCAGGGTGTCTCGCAGACCACATAGAAGCTGCAGGAACTCACCTGCCTGTTCCTATGCAGAAGAAAGCACTCCTCTCAGGAGGCCCAGGAAATGAGGTCTGTGATGAGTGCAGGGCGAAGGCTGCGGTCCGCTTCTGCTTGTGTACCACTCCTCTAAGAAAGTTTTGTGAAGGGTGTGATTTTACCCACTATCAAAAGGCCCGCCACATGACTCATTCTGTACATGCGATCTCCGCTTATCAATCGGTCGCTTCTGGCAAAGTACCACTAGAGACTTTCCGAAAGAAGCAATTCTATATAAATGATTTCCAACTCCGCATTGGAGAAGAACTGGTCCAATTCGATACTTTCACAAAACAGGTTGAAGATGAATTTGGCCTCCTGCTAGCACAAATAACTGAAAAGAAAGAGGAAATACTGAGAGATCTACAAACTCAGAGGGTCAAACTAGTAGCTCATTTGAATGAAATTCAGCAGATCATTGAAAACAAGCGATATGCGGAATTCTTTGAGGTTGCGACTGTCTTGGATGAGTATATACTCAATGGGTACTCGTCCTTGCAGGGGTATAGTGAAAAAATGTTCCGTGGAAAACTCGAATTGCAGCAAATAAAAGACTTATTAGCACAATCAGTGACCTATGAATTAGATGAAAACAGCCTTCTAAGGGGTGCTTTTGTAGACATTCCGGTGTTAAAAGGTAACACATTACGGCTTTACAATGGCCGCAGTCTCCAATGCAAATCCATCACTCTTTCCCAAAACACCAATATCAATAATGGCACTGCCATTTGCTTCATAGGAGCTGATGTTGTTCTTTGCTGCGGTGGGGATGGGCATAACGACGTGTATGAAGTGAATATTCGAAGCGGAGATACGCGGAAAGTGGCTAGTACAAATACAATGAGGCGCTGGGTTGGAATCTGGAACTATAGAGGTGTGTGTGTCTATGCCTTTGGAGGCTATAATGGAAGTGTGAGACTGACCACTTCGGAGAAGTACTTAATTGAGCGAAAGACCTGGACTACCCTGTCGAACTCCATGCATAAGGCCAAATGGAAATGCTCAGTATGTGAGCACTCTACTGGACTGTATATTTCCGGTAATAACGAGCCCGGAAGTTCCTTGGAGTGTTTCAATCTGCAAAATGAAACCTTTCAGCTGCTTAGAACAGAGTCTGCTGGCTGCCATTCCATACTACTCTGTGTGGAGGATAAGCTCTACTTGATCAGGAAAGACACAGTCGAAGCAGCACATCTGTCCAGCGGACCAAATAGAGCAGAACTGGCGGTAGTGAAGACAATTCCTCAAATAGAAAATGGAGAATATTGGCTTTGTCAGCCTGCTAAAAGGTGCGACGGAAAATTAGTAGGCTTATTCAATGTTTCCTCAAAACCCTGCGGAATGTTCAGCTTCGATCAAGTGCAAGTCCAGTTCATTCAAGTAGAAACCTTCACTTATTAGGGTTTATTATCTAGTTACTATATACAGAACTATATATATTGGTTCGACAAAGACGCACTATACCAGCTCATTATTGTATCAATAGATCTGATTTCCTATCTCCAATAATGTGCATTTTACAACTTTGCACCCTGTTTTATATTTCACGGCGATTGCAGATTAGAGCGTTTTGCTTATAATCGAAGCTCTGTCCTACATTCCCTATTATATCGAAAGATAATCAAAATTATGGCTCCTGGCTATTCAGACCGCAAAAAAACAACAAGCAGCCTCCAGGAAATTCAATTGTTAAACGCAAGAAACTCCTCTAAGCAACCAATGAATTACTACTTGCATGCATACTATCCATTGCAGCCTAGGCGAACACAGCCTTAGAAAGTCTCTTTTAGCTACTCTAGAAGTAGCAGGCTACCAAGAAATGTAGCCCTCTAGGCAGCCGCGCCAAGTTGCACATGCGTTTCCCACTAGTCCAGAGAAAGTGCGCCCTGTTCTCCGCCAGCTCCACAAATCCCTTCATTACCGCTAACTTGTTCGACAGAAGTAGACTCTTATGCTCTTTCATCATTTCCACAATGGCTTGCTTCAGCTTCTTCCACTCCTGGAGACTTTTCTTGCTGTGGAAAAGACGTAGGAAGAAGGGTTTGCTAGGGAAATAGGCCATGGAGTGAGTGAGATGGATGCGATTCGCCTCGGAAAGTAGGGTTATTGAGTCGGTCCACCAGGTGTATTGCTGTGCGAACCAGGCTGAATGCCGCTTTTTCTTGCCCTGCTTCATCTTCCAAGTCAGCTCTCCCACCACTGAATTGACTATCACGCTTTGGGCAGGTGCAGGGAACCCTAGCTCAAAAGGCCTCAGGGGAATGCCAATCCTTGTGGCAGTGGATAGGACTTGAATATGCTCATTTCTGGTAAGGTACAGGTCCATCCCTATGGTCAAAGCCAGCTTTCCCAAGAAATACAGAATTACTGGAAAGCCCGGCCTGTAGCTGTAAATAGCAATAAAGCTGACTAGCCATAATCCCCCATTTCTCCAATAGAAGGAACTGCGCAGCCAAATCAACTTCTCCACAAACAGCTGTTTCCCACCCGCAAAGATGCCTATCCAGAGCAACATATTCGCAAGTGACTTCAGAATTTGGTCCCTTACCAGCTCTGACCCAGGGACATCCGCATTCCCTCTTGTAACTAAACCGACGTATAACTCAAAAAAGCAGAAAGCGCAGAAAACGTGTATTTCATACGCATATAGGGAGAATTGAAGTTCTGACAGACTGGGCTGGGATTGCATATCGAGTAGTATGCTGCAGGAGGCGATGTATGTACTGATATAGCCCAACGCGGTATTTAGTCCCGGACTTGCATTGTGTCCCCAGTGCCCTGCTAAGGAGTTATTGAACAGGACGAGGCGAAACAAGTATGGGAAACAGCTCCGGACCAATAGGAGCAGAGTGCAGGAACGGTAGGTGAGTAAGCACCAACCTAGCAGGACTTGGGGCGTTATTAGGCTTAGAAACAGGTACAGCCAGAGGGGAAATTCAGAGACGTATATGTCTTGGAAGGCGGAGTCGCAGGCGGAGTCTTTGAGCCAGTAGAGAAGTCGCTCCTGGGCCGGACAGGTATTCACCATTTACTAAATCGATGGAGGAAAGCTGCGCTAGCCTTGATCTTCCAAGTCCAATTCACCCACTAGATAAGCAGCGATTCCCATATTCCTCAACTAGCCTACGGACTTACTACTTGCCTAGGAAGGCATACCCCTCCACTTTGCAAGCATGCGCCTCATGATGCGACTTGAGCACTGCAAGGCAGACCATGCAGAAGAATGTCTTGGACTGACACATAGTGGACTTGCAGATCATAAACTTGCACCCTTGCGTTCTTTCAATTATCACACTGCACTTCGGACATCTTCGAAAGGCCACGTTGTCAGGGTCATTCAGCCAGTCGTCAGTCGCTTTATCTTCACATGACTTGCCTGGATGCGGTGGCAGTATGCACTTCGAGCAAAACCCCTTCCCACAAATCTCACACGTAACTGCAACTTCATGCGCAGTGGTAAAGCACGCCCACTTGCAGTCGGGTGTGGGACACTGACTACATAGGCCTTACAATACCTTCTGATCCTCGTTCTTCATACTTTCCATGGTAGCCACTAGACGGAGGCGTTGGATGATATCGATGGATTGCCGGTCCACAAGGCTGAATATAATTGCTTCCTCGATTTCAGTGCCACAGTTTTTCTGCGGACATATCGTTTTCTCAGGCACAACTTGTCCACTGCCGATCAATTGGTCGAGATATCCAGTCATGTCGTCCTTGCAAAAACGGTGGTTGCAGGGCAGTGTGATCATGTTACTGGCTGCGTATTCCCCTCCACATATATTGCATCCTAGCATCTTTTCTTCTTGGAAGCTTTGATCTGCAAGGCGAGCAATTTGTTCAGGGTCGTAGAAGGTGTAAACAGCACTGCGGGGTAGTGTATTTTCACACCTCCCACACTTCGCATCGTAAATCAAGTGCCAGCCTGGACGTCTCTGCTCGTCTATCACTCTCCGCAAGCAGTCCAGCCCACAGCAATAGCAGTCTGGAGAACAGTTCAGCTGTATACAGTCACTGTCAGACCGAATATACTGCTCACACAGGGTACAAAAGCGACCTTTCGACTCTACGGAAACCTCAAGGTTCAGACCTGTATAGTCAGAGAGGTCACTGACTAGGGAAAACAGCCCAGCGCGAGCGATTTCGTCTGACTTGGTGAGTTTCTTCAGTGGGAGGTACTTGCTCAAGGCAGCCAAACTGCGCTGTAGCAGCTCTGCAGCACTGAGACCCTCCATGTCTACAATTATCGCGAATATGGACTCTGAGAGTACTCTACCCATACGAGTGCTGCACCGAGTAAAGCGAGCTTTGCAGTACTTGGAGTATAGTCAGTACTCGAAAGGGCTGAAAATCATAGAGGAACTGCTGACGCAACTCCCACAAACGCCCACATTGCTGTCCATACAGTCGCTTTTCCTATTTTACACCGAAGGCTATACCGTTTCGGTGCCTATTGGCGAGCAGGCAGTCGATCTAGACCCTACAGACGTTGGAAACTGGGCAAGGCTGGGCAGACAGCACTTGGAAAGGTGGGAATACGCCCCTGCTTTGCGCTGTTTCCGCCATATCGTGGCTCTAGAGCCTCAGAACCAGGGTCATATGCAGACCTACTGCAGACTTCTGCTGCAGAACGGACAGTACGGGGAGGCCGCTGGAGTGGCCTGTGCACTGTGGAGAGGGGACAGAAGCAGGCTGGAGGGCTGGGTTTACTACATATTGGCACTCTATTTGACTGGGCAATGGGCCCAATCGGTCCAAATCATCGATAAACTCCTGTCTGAAAGGGGAACGGAGCTCAATAAATATCAAGTTTCAGAGCTGATTTCTGCCAAATTTCGGCTGTTTTTCACTCACAACCGATTTTCAGAAGCCGATTTAGCCTTTTCAGCTGAATCTCACCTGATAACTGACCCTTCCCTCCGCCTCTCCTACCACCTCCGCCTCCAAATCGCCCACTCCCGTCTCTCCGCAGCCAAAGAAACCTGCAGAGCAATGCTAGCTCTGAACCCCGAGCAAATAGAACCGCTTAGACAGCTTATTTCCCTGAGTTCTGAGCCTGAAAGAGAGCTAAAGGAGCTACTTGAGAGGTACCCAGAGTCAGAAACCCTGGCTTTGTACCGTATAGAGCAGGCTAATACGCAGGAATTGCCTATACTACTATCCGCCTATTTGCAGGCCAAAATACGTCTAAAGACCCCTGCAGTGGCTATTGCTTTAAAGCGGTTTCTACACAGGGATGTATTGAGGAAAGTGGTGGAAGAGCTACGTATTTCCCTAGAGCAAAGACAGGCTTTCCCGAGTGACCCTGCCACTAGACTGGAAACAGATAGAGTGGCTTGGGGCTTTTACGCCTGCTCCCGCTTCTTTTTCCTAGTGAAAGACCTGGCTAACGCACAATTATGCATCGACAAGGCCTCGGAACTGCTTCCGGATGCAGCGGATTTCCTACTGCTTCGAAGCAAACTGCTGAGTCTGTCGAAGAACCTGCCAGCTGCTCTACATCTCAGAGAAACAGCCAGAAAAATGGACCCTAGGGACCGGTATTTGAACTATAAGTGTGCAGTTTTCCACTTGCTGGGCAATGACGTTAGTACTGCCAATGCTGTCATTGCGCCTTTCTCTATGAATTCGGACTCTCCCGGCCTGCAACTCCACCTCAACCAAGAAATCCGCTACGAGCTGAAGCTAGCCGAGGCCCTGGAAAGACTGGGCAGTGCCACTGAAGCAGCTGACCAGTTCCTAGAGGCAGAGGAACACTTCAGAGACATTTCCTCAGTTCTCTATCGCCTGGAAGAGGACTTTTTACTGCGATTTACTATTAATACCTATGCAGATGGATTGGAGGTGTGTGGGAGTGTGTTCGGAAATCAGCTTTATGTGAGGGCGGTGAAGGGGGTGTTGAGGACTGCACCGGAGATGAAGGAGTTGAATAGGAATCAGGCTGTGGTCATAGCGGAAATGGTGAAAAGGACTATTTGTTCAGAGGATTTGCAGCTGCAAAGGCTGCTTTTCGCCTATCTAATGCGCGAAAACAGGGTATTTTTATGTCTAAAAATCGCCCTAAAGGCCTCCGAACCCGACAAATCCGCCTATTTGCAGGAAATCAGCACTTCCCCAAGTCCTCACCTAAGCCTAGTCCTTAAAGCCTAACTCCTAGCATCATGCCACTCCTTAAACTGCACAAACGTGAGTCTGCCCGAGTCCTCCTGCTGCCCATTCGCCCTGAGCAGCGGAATAGGCTGGAAAGGAGTAAAATTGGCGGGTATTATGTATTCTGATTGATAAGTTGAAGTTTATGTTAGGGTCTTTGCAGAGATTTTCATAGGAAATACTGGCAGCGGCTGGGGCAATCCACAAAACTGTAGGAAGAGTTAGTGAATGTAGAGTATGTACCTATAAACCGCGGTTTCAGAAAGATAGCGGACCAGTATATTTGAGTTGTAGGGGACAATAACCGCCTAAAGCTGCAAATTAGCATTTCCAGCAGCCATACAACGATGGTGGGAGGCTACCACTCTCAAAACATCGACGAATTCGCGCAGAGAGCTGCAGAAAGTGTGCGTGGCAGTGTGGAGCAGCAGCTCGGCCACTCCCCCACAGCCTACGAAGTCCTGCAAGTCCTCACCCAAGTGGTAGCCGGCACCAACTACAAGCTAAAGGTGCGTATCAGTGCCTCCCAATGTGTGCACCTCCTTGTATTCGTGCCACTGCCTCACCTGGGTCTGCCTGCGGCCCTGCAGTCCTGTTCGCCTGGACACAGTCTGAGTGCTCCACTAGTCTAGGCTTAGCTACGGCTCTGATACGTCGAGTTCGCCGGAACGCAGCAGGACGAAGACTTCTTTCGGAGGCTTGCCTTCTACTGTGCAGCCGATGGATTGGCAGGTTCCTACGATTTCTCTCAGAGTGCCTTCGAAGGTGCGGGCGCAGCTGCGGGGACGCATGGTTTCGGCGACCTTTCGAATCTGTGCCCAGGCGAGGTTGCCATTGTGCTTCACATTCTTTTCCTTCTTCCGGTCCCGCAGAGGCTCATTGAGTTCCTTCAAGACCATAGCAGAGGCAGAAGGGACGACTGAAATGGTGGCGACACGGTTGAGGACGGACAGCTGCACTGTCACCTTGATGCCCTTCCAGTTCTTCGTGGCGTCTCTGATGTCTTCGCCTATCTTCTTGGGGGAGAGCCCGAGAGGACCGACCTTGGGAGCCAGTGCGGAGGCGGCTCCGATTTCGCCTCCCAAAGTTTTGAGGATGACTGCTTAGGAAGTACCGATCTTGGCTTCACCAGAGTCGGGCTTGGGAGGCATTCTAAGCCAATCGCTAAATATGGGACCTGGCCCTGGCTATAGAGGCTGGCTAGCGCCTGCGTGGAGCTGCGAAAGGAACGTGGCCTTGGCGATGGAGCGCTCGACCCAGCTTTGCATTTTCTTGTTGCCGCACTCTACAGGGGAATTCAGTGGAGTCGACTCGGTTGGGACTTCTGGGGTCTTTGGGACCGCAAACCAGCAATTCCTGGGGATTTTCACTTTCCTTGGGCTAATATATATCTCTTCTTCCTTTACTTGCTCCTTACTCTCCCACCCTCGAAGCCACATGTGCACCGCCACGGCTGCCAGCACGGCTAACACCCCCAGTCCCAGACCCACTCCGATCCAGTGCTGTTGGAGTAGTCTGAGAAGGCGGGGAGGTTCTGGCTGCAGGTCTTCTGCAAACACAGGTCCAAGGAACAGAGCGAGGACAGCCCAAATTGACATTTTGGCAAAACGTACTCGAGAGTTACAAATGCGTTTTTCAGCGATTTGGAAGGACCTGTTAAAAACAGCGACTTAAAGGAAGCATATTGGTGAGACTAGGATCTACTCGCTTAGCACCAGCCCCCAATTCTGCTCTGTGTCCTCCCTGGCTACGGGCTTGCGTCGAGCCCCAGGGTTGCCGACTATCACCATGGAAGTGGAGCTGCCGCAGGCTGCCTTGTACAGAGCAGCTGCACTCAGACTCTGCACAGGCCGTGGACTTGCGTACTGGCCTTCGGACCCGATTCCCAGCTGTCCGTCTCGATTCTTCCCCCAGCTCCACAGCATTTTCTGAGGTTCGGACCCGATGGCCAGAGCGTGGTCGATGCCGCAGGCAATTTCACTGATAGAGTAGCCTCTGAAGACATCTAGCTTCGTAGGCACTGCGACGTCCTTGCTGTCTTCGGAAGTCTGCTCGAGTCCTAACTTGTAGTAATCGTTAGCTCCACACGCATACACCAGGTTGTCACTGGTCAAAAAGAGGCTGTAAACGCCACTGGCTGCTATCTTCTTGACTACTGTATGGCTGAGAAGTCGCACTTGTTCCGGCTCATAGCGGGTGGAAAGTTCGTCCCCTTTCCCAGGGATATAGGCTTCACTGTTAAAGCCCAGTCCTAACTGTCCGTTGCTGTTGTGGCCCCACGCATATACTTCGCCTTCCTGAGTTAGAGCCAAAGTGTGCGCTTCTCCGCAGGCAACTTGCACAATTCGCTTGCTTGCCAACTTCCCATATAGGCGAATAGGCGTGTGGATGTATAGATCCGGAGAGTCAAGTCCCCAGTCTCGCATCTTTCTAAGGACTGTGTCGAGGTGGAAGCCCAATTGGCCGCCCTGTGCCTCGCCCCAGGAGTACAGTCCGCCTTCGAAAGTGAGTGCCATTGAGTGGAAGCCGCCACACTCCACATGCTTCACCTTTATCCCCTTCAGACTAGCAATAGCCTTGGGGAAGAACACAGAGTTGAGGTTGCTGTGGCCGAGGATACCCTTGTCAGCGTCGCCTACACTGTAGACCTGCTGGTCCATGGTGAGAAGGAGGGTGTGAGTGTACCCACAAGAGGCCTGTAGGACGCCATTGATGGTCTTGATGAGACTGGGAGCACTGACTGTAGCAGGTGCGTCCGGGCCCAAGCCAAGCTGGTTCTTAGAATTGTCCCCCCAAGACCACGCCCTTCCCTCCACACTCACAGCCACACAGTGATCTGCTCCCAGCGCCACTTCCCTTATCACCTCGTCCTTTAACGGAGTCAAGAGTCTGGGCACTAGTAGTCTCAAGTCTTGATGAGGCTGGTCTGGACTCATACTCAAGCCTAGCTGTCCTCTTGTATCCGACCCCCATATATAGACCGCACCTCTGAGTTCACTGAGAGCCAAAACTCCACTATCCGTCTCCGAAGCCAAAATCTGAGTGAGCGTACTTTGCCGCAACGCTGCTCGTTTCCCGTCCTGCAAGCCTGCAGGCAGCTGCAATCGAGTGCTTTTCAGCAAGTGCTTGTACTGCACATTCGACCACAGGACTCCAGCCTGGAACATAGGGAGATGGTTCTGCAGCACACAGGCGAAGTAGCCTTCCCAGTTCTCAGCCCCAGCTTCATCGAAGGAAATCGAGGCTCTGGGACGACTGGGAGCGAAGGTGCTCCAGTGCTCGAATGGGTACTTCATTGAGAGCTCTTCAGCACGGGTGTTGGTGTGTTTCCAGCGGCCGTGGGCGTAGCTGAGTTTGCGGTACTGCTTGGTGCTCATGTACACTGCATCAAAGTGCTCCTCGGCCAACACTGCGTCCTGCAAGCGGTTTTCCTCTCTTGCAATTAGGCTAAGTTTGGAAGCCGCTATAAGCTGCCAGGGAATACCGGAAGTTCCCCTTCCTCTAGGATCCCCATAGAGCTGTGTCATTAGCAGTAGTGAAGTGACATAGTGCTCCTCCGCCTCCGCCAAACTCACTGTTTCACTCGTGATTCCCTGCCACAGGTGGTACGCAATTGCCAACTCCGCAGGGAAGGAAACGCACTGCAGTAAGACTTGCCCCACTTTGCGCAGTAACTGAATACACTTCGCCAAGTCCTTTTCTTGGAAGTAGGTCAGAGTGACGCCCAGGAGCAGGAGTTCGCCCAGCACTGCTTCTTTGCCTTCGGCTGAGGTTAGGTCTTGCAGAAGAGATTCCATGTTAGCGATGCAGTCGTTGATGGAGGAGAGATGGGGGAGTTCGTATTGGTCTTTAGAAGAATAGACTGAATCTAACGCATATAATTTCGCAGGCATCACCAATTCAAAATTCTGCGGCAGTTTTTCCTCCTCCCTATTGAGCAATTCAATATCCTCTTCACTGATATACGACCGGGAGACAGGTCTCAGCTCCATATCAACCCTGTGCATATCCGCCTCCTGCTCCACCGCTCTCATCAGACTCATATATGCGGCTTCCCGGACGTCAAAACGAGCTTCAAAGCTGATAGTCCAGCCTGTGACATGGTCCGACTTGAGTATGTTTTCCTGACCAAGGAAGGAGTAGGAGTCTAAACGAGCCTTGGCGAATACTTGACTACTGAGAGTTACTCTGCAGTGCAGCTGAATCGCCTATATGAGTGTTACACTTAGGAAAAGACCAGGAGTTCGAGTCCCGCATAGCAATACGTCCTTTATTAGTTCATGTCGCAGGAGGAACTCGAAGCTTTCCATTTTCTTTTTGCTGTTTGCGATGACGCGACTGAAGCTTTTTTCGCTGGAGTTGCGCAGTTTGGCGGCTTCTTTGACGATTCGCAGGCGACTGAGGAAGAGACAGAGGTGCAACTCGTCACTGCAGGGACGCTGGCTGGAGTTGAGGACTTCGAGTAGGAGGTTAAGGAGCTGCTCTCGGTAGTCTACTAGGCACTTCGCTCCCTTCTCCGCACACCTCCAATGCACCAGCTTCTTAACGCACCTGGCCAGCAGATCCGTCCTCACTAGTGCCGCAGTCCTCTCATCCTTCAACTTACTGAGCACAATCCACAAGTAGCACACAGGCAATCTATATCTCCTCATCAGCTCCGCCAAAGCCTGGTGATTTACAATACAATCGGTCGTTTCCAGGGTCGCCACGACCTTTTTTACCGCTTGTCTGCGGGCTTCTCGACCCGGAGGCTGCAGTATCGTCCTACGAAAGCGTTGGCTGTAGGTGACCGTGACCAAAACGTCGCCTTTTGCCTCAGCGAATATGACTGCTGCGACTCGATTAGGCCGCTGGACTGCATCACTAGGGTCGAAATGCACGTCGAAATGCCAGCCAAATCGGTCCTTTTTGGAAGTCTGGTACCTGCCCAAGTCCTGACTCTTCCCTTCGCCCTTCAGCAGAGCGGAAGTCCTGGACGGCAGCGAAACGTCCTTGGAGTGGAGTTGCAGCACTTTGATTTCGCTGCCAATGCAAGGGATGTAGAGCAGAAAGCGAGGAGAAGGGTCTTGCAAGACTAGCATGTGCGCGTTTACTAGCAGAGACAACGGCTTCAGAGAGGCGGGAGGAGAGCTGGAGCTGGACAGTTCGGAAGCACAGTCCTGCGCTTGGAAGAGTTGAAGGAGCTGGTCCCTGGGAAGCTTGAGGGGAGGGAGTGGGGGCGAGCACAGGTCCAGGCTAGGCACAGGCGAGCGGCCTGCCAGATGCGAGGGAATGACAGGAGACCCATATATCAGGTACGGCCCGAAGGTCACCAGGGACCGAATGGGGAAAAGCAGCGCAAAGCCCACTCTTTCCTGCACATTTTGATACACATTCGCAACTCTGTCCATAGCATTCCCTTCCGCCTTCATGACCGCTGCTTCCACACTGGTTTCCATCGCTATTCGCAAGAAGACGCCCTTGAATACAAAGCCCTGCAGCCAGACTTCCAGGACAGTGGGCAGGTCGAAGTTGAGTGCGGAGGTAGTGCTGCTGTTGGGGTGGGAAATGAAGCTGCTTTCCGTGTTTTGGGTGTAGAGAGACCCGAATTCGCGCTGCAGGTCCACTTCGATGTTAGGGTTGGGAGAGGCGCTGGAGACGTAGAAATAAGCCGCTGTGGCCCACACGAACCAGTCAAAATGGTCCTGCAGCTGCACAGCCTTGCGTCTCGCCGTAGCTGCCACGTCCGGCCCCGGCCTAAACTGTTCCCTGTACAGGGCCAACTGCTCCTGCAGCCAGTCCCTAGTGGCTAGGGACAGCACCCTGCCTGCAGTGTCCACGAGCAGCCTGTGGTCCCACTGGGTGCGCACTGCCAAGTTGGCTGTGTTGCTAGGGGCTGTGAACAGGCTGCCTGCGGCATTGGAGAGGTTCAAACAGCGCACTATGGTCTTCTGCCAGTCGGATGGGGAGTTGCGGTCGAGGGAAAGCAGCTCATGCTCCTTGGCGACTTCGTAGAGTTGGACTCGGGAAGGCGGCAGCTGGACGTCACTGAGGTGTTTGAGTCTGTCAGTGTGTTCAGGAATCAGCACAGGCTGCATGCCCCCAGCCTTCGCCCCGCGGCGTTCTGCTTGAACTCCAGTGTCTCTGGGCTCTTCCTGTCTGCCGGGCCCTGGCCTACGTGCAGAAGCGGGGGACGAAACTCCTCCCTTGACTCCTGAACGTCTATTGGTCTTACTGCTGGATATACAGGCACACCCCATATACTATTATCTCCTTCTGCACTGCAACCTCAATTCCCACAGTAACTCACTTCCCTTCCGCCCTATCAGCCACCACTGTCTACTTTACTCGTATAGACCAAAGCGACTGAGCCTGTCTTCGCTGATACAAGAGTCTCTGGTACTGTCTCCAGGGCTGCACTCTTTCAGGCCACAGTCCTGCATACGCCACTGCTTCCTTCACTGGAAAGGCAACCAGTCCTGCTACTTGGCTGAAAGCAGTGTAGATCGAAGGGTTCAGCCGGGCTAGTTGGCCTTGCAGGAGGTCAGCGAGCTGGTCGATGTTTTCGTTTGTGAAGGAAAAGTTGGAAATCTGCTCCAGCACTTTGTCTTCCAGACCTGTTTCCAGTGCAGAGGTGAGAAACACTCGCAGGGAGTGCCAGGCTGAGGAGGAGTCTTGGGGTAAAGGGTCTCTGCAGAGCTGGAAAAAGAGACGAAACAGCCAAAGAACTTCATTTTCACCCGTCTGCGGAACAAGAAACAGTTTAGACTCATCCAGCGTTCCCAGCAGACAAAGCGCATTTCTGGTGCCTGTACTCAGCTGAAACGGCAGTCCCTCCAACAACACCTGTTCCCCATACTTCTGCCTAGGCCTTACCTCCAGCAGGTCTTTCAGCTGTCCATCCAGCCCCGCCAGTCCTTCGTTCCGCCCGAAGTCTGCAATGGTCTTCACAGACTCTGCAGTCTGCAGGCGCTCTTCCCGCCTTTCTTCCTTAATTTCCTCCAAAGCACTGTCTAGGGACTGCGTTTCTACTTGGTCGCAGTCCTCGGGGGACTGGGGCGGCTGGGAGAGGAGTGGCTTGGTGGTGAGGGCTTTGCGGATGAGGGGGAGTTTGCGAGGGTTGGTGAGAGGGGACTGTTTGGAGTCTGCTTTCTGCCGCTTTAGCTCTGCTTCGGGAGTGGATTTCCCCACTAATTCGCGTCTTTTAGCTTCTTCGGGTCTGCGCTTGGGGTCGTTAGGCTGGGTGCGAGGGGTGAATTCAGTGCTTTTCCTGAGAACTGCAGAGGCGGGCTTCCGACTGAGGTCCTGAACTGGGCTGATTCGAGCTTTCAGGATGGCTACATCCTCAGAAAGCTGGCTCAGCACTGCGGATTGGCTGCGCAGTTCTTGTCGTAGGGGGGCCAGCAGCTCTCCCAGTAGAGTTCTAAGAGCTGCTAAGTCCATATCCCACTGTCCTATTATCCCTACATCCACTTCCGCTCTGCATTTAAGTGGAAAGACTTCTTCTTGGAGGCTGGCATGGGGTGGTAGAAGGCCGGACCAGGGTTTCTGCGGCGCAAATGCAGCAATCTCCCACTTTCCGACATAAAGGCAGAGCCACTAATCGGGGCTTTCTCCTCTGATATAGTCACAACCTCGTAAGCCCCAGGCCCTGGAGTACTCGTAGCTGGTCGCTTGGCCTTGGGCTGGGCCGTTTTCCCAAACCTGTCCAGTCCAGTATGACTAAACGAGGAGCCAGCGGGTACTTCCGGCTCCGGGTCATAATAGCCTGGGCCGGGATGGGAGTCTTCCAGGACTTGAGAGTGTGGGTCGTAGAGATTCACCTGGAACCTGCGGGCATGCACAGGCAGTTTGAAGGCTGAAGTCAGGCCCTGGGACTGACTTCGGACCATTGTGTACTTTGGTTCGTACAGAGTTGAGGGAGGCGCGTCTGAGAAAGTTCGGTCCGCTAGTCGGTCCGCCTTGCTGACAAAGCTGGTCGTTAGTACTCTTGCCTTGGTCAAAGGAGTGGGGTCATACGACCCTGGTGCCGGGGTGTCTAGTGCTTTCCTCTTATAACTCGACTTGGCCGGGACGAAGCCAGGCGTAGGGTTGGAAGACCTCCTAATTTGCGTAGGGGTGTAGGTGCCCGGCCCAGGCACCTTATTCGCGAAGTCCTTGGGTCGAAAGCGCTGCAGCGAGCTGACGAACCCTGACAAAAAGCCCTTCTTGCTGAGGGAAGGGTTGCTCTTGCGCTGGGCTGCGTAGTGGCCTGGCCCCGGGCTTTCTCCTGCGAAGGAGGCAGAGAGACTGAAGCGACTGGCTCTGTGGCCAAACCCGTCACTCACTTCCGGCTTCGCCAGGACCAGTTCGAACTTAGAAGGGATGGAGGCTTGAGATACGCGATTATATGCGTCCATAATAACCCCCTTGTACAGCTTCCCAGGCCGGTCTTTCCCCACCTGCCGAAAGGACACTCTTTCCCCCATTGTTGCCTACGACAGTCAAATGGCCTTAGAGATAAGGCCTGCTCTGGTGGAACCAAGGCAGCGATACCCTGCGGTGGAGGCTGTAATTGTAGAGGCCAACCAACTGCTGGCCCAGCCCGAGCCCCGAGCTGTGCTGTACCCGGAGCTGCAGCCGTTTGCAGGGCTGAAGGTCGCTGGCAACTACCAGTTTGAGTACTTGAGGAAGCAGTTGGAAACGTACTATCAGGAAAACGGCAATTCACTGGACAGTCCCCTTGCCGGAAAGTCGAAAAAGTGGCAGCAATCGCTATACAGTTCCCTGCTAAAAGCACTCACAGAACTGACTTTCACCCCCGAATTAGCGCTCCAAGAGCTCTATTTAAAGCGAATTTACCACTGGTTTCAGGACAAAATCCAAACCCGTCTCCCAGAGATCCGACCTGCGCCCCGCACCCTCACTCCCAAGCCTGTGGTACTGAGAACGGAAGCGGTGTCTGCGGAGCATAGGCAGGAAAGACTGGCTAGGAAGAAGTTGGACGCTGTGAAGACTATAGAGGCGCTTTCCTGTGTGACTTCTAGGTCTGCTTCGCCTGTCCTGCCCAGTCCTTTCCCTAAGGCTTTCTGTCTGAAGCCAGACCCACGGCCCTGGAAAGACCCCGAAACGGCCAAGCGCCTCGCCCTGATGCAGGCCAAGCAGAAGAAAGCGAAGGCAGATCAGAGGCTCCACACAGTGCTAATGAAGCGCTGGGGCTCCGCCCACTCCAGACTCGAGGAAACCCTGGCCCAAAGGAGCGAAATGAAGACAATTAAGGCGGAAATCGCCTCTGAATCCAGTGAATCAGGAGAGGAAGCGCCTGTGACGTCAGTGCCGCAGCCGCCCACTCACTCCTTTGTGAAAAAGGCGGAAAAGGAACCAATTAGGCCGAAAAGCAGGTCTCAGATGCCTATCAGTCGCCTCAGATATGCGTACCGACAAGTAGTGCCCTTGACTACGGAGAGGGAGGAGTTGATTCAGCCGAGTTATACGTCCATTTCGCTCTATTCCCAAAGGGCAAAGCTGCCACCTGAGGCCAGTTCTAGTCCGCTGCCTGGTTCTCAACATGCAGAAGTGAATACACTGAAGAAGCAACTAGCGAAAGAGAGCGTCACTTGCCAATTAGACGTGCTGACTGCAGGACTGAGCAGACCTGCAGACCTGCCCCTGGCCCAGCTCTTCAACCTGCCCTCCGGAGGCGAATACTTCACCTTCAACCCCTTTTCAGCCCTCGGCCACCGCAAGAAAAAGAGCAAAGGCAAGAGCAAGAGGAAGAGAAAATAACTAAGCATCTTTGTGCTGTATCCTGGCCTCCAAAATGGCCAATTCAGAGGCCAATTTGGCCACTTCCCTTGCCTGTCTCGTGGCTTGGGCGTCCATTTCGTCTTGCATTGTCAGCACTCGCACATGTGCAGCCTGCAATTGCACCTCCAGGGCTAACACTTCATCCCGAGTGCCGCCCCGGGCCTCGCGCACTACTGAGCGACTCAGCTTTTCCCCTAGTTCTTGCACTTGCTGCAGCAGGGCGTGGCCTCGGTTCCGCAGTCTCGAGAGCTCTTCGCGGTTTTCTTCTTCGTCCCCGGCTTGGATTTCACGCAGCATTTCAAGCGGCAAAAGGCCGCTATTTAGCTCTAATGTGAGCTGCACCTGTCGATATTTCTCCCTCAGATTGCTGCTTTCGAACTTCAAATCCGCCAACTGCGCAGCCACTGCAGGGTCAGGCTTGATAATCGCCTCCGTCACTTTGGCTTCCAAGGCGGAAATCAGCTGATCCTGGCTCTGCACCATTTCCTGCGCAGCCCAGGCCGCAGGCAGCATGTCCCTAGCTCTTTTCAGGTGGAATTTGGACTGCCGCTCCGCTTCTTCCACTATTTTAACCTTTCGTTGCAGGTCCTGGGCCTTCGCTTGCTTGCCTTCTATGCGCATCCAGTCAGTTTTCAAGTCTTCATATCGCTTTCGCTCGTACTCGTAGCGGAGTTGCAGTGCAACTAGCTTTTGTCTGAGGATGCCTTCTCCGAATGGAGTGGAAAGCATGTCAATGAGCACAGGCAGTTCCTCGATTTGCTGGCGCTTGGTGATTTGCTTGTGCAGAAAGTCGTTTTCAGTCTCCAGATTTGTCTTTTCTTTCCTCAAAACAGCCAAATCAGCCCCCAGTGAGCGTAAAGCGTTCCTCACTTCGTCCACTTGTTTGATCCAAATCTGCACTTCCGGCTCCTTTTCCCTCAAATAGCCTACCACTCTGTCCAGTTTCTCCTTTATCACGTACGCGTTTTTCTCGTATTCGTCGAATTCCACCTTTTGGACGAGCCGGTCGTCCTCGATGATTTGCTCCTCTCGGCCTGTGAATTCCAGCATGAGTTTGAGCTGGACGTGGCCGATTTCCTGGTTGGTCTTAGGATGGCGAAGTACGCAGTCAATGGTGAAGGGCGACCCGTCCCTCAGCACACTGAGCATCTTCTGAGTGAAGACCAAGGCATACAGTCCCTGCACAATAGTCGCCTTCACATTCGCCTGCTGGTCTATATGATGCGCCTCCTCCACCGTGTCCGCCAACACCTCCACCGCGCCCACTTTCAGTTCAATGCGACTGGCCAGCGTCACCGCTTCGAAGAGGAACACCTTGGCTTCGAAGGCTGGAGCGCCTGAGACACACAGGTCCGTTCTCCGCTTGGACTTGATACGACGCTCGAGAGGGAAGGTAGTTTGGACGAGTTCGAATTGCAGGTACCAGGGAGCGGGCCGGTACATGTCTGCCCGCTGGACCTCGACCTCTAAGTTCATTTACTAGGGAGAGGACTGCGGAGGGTAGTTAAATATGAGTGTGGGGTTTGCTAGGCAGGCTGAGTCGGTTCCCTTTCGGAGTGAAGGCGGATTCAAAACTGTCATTTCCCCTGCTAGTCTGCTCGCCCGGCCTGACATTATTCCATCTGGCTTCCCAGATGCAGGGCCGCCCACTCCCATTCCGCCAGAAGAACAGAGACCGAACTACAGAGAGTGGGCAGAGGAGCTCAGAGCGCAGCTCGCCAAAGCCACCGATCTAAACGACCGCTACTACCAGCGCATTCAAGCCTTGGAAGCCAGAGAAAAGCTGACTGAGCAGTTCAAGTCAGAGCGAGACTCCCTCACTATCGACCTGCAAGAGATAGCCATGGAGCTGGAAAAGGAGCGCAGTCGCAAGGAGTTCGTGTCGCAGGTGAATAGGGACTTGGAAGGCAGGGGCCAGGAGGTGCAGGAGCAGCGCAGAGAAATCCAAAGACTGCTGGAACTGGGGGAGGCGTATGGACAGAGGCAGACTCGCTTGGAGCAGGAAATCGAGGAACTGCGACTCACACTGAGTGAAGAGCGCAGGCAAAAGACACAGCTGCAGGACCGGCTCAGTACTGTGAGAGACGAGAGGGAGGATAGAAACCGGGTGTTGGAGTTGCAGTCGAACCTGGAGGAACAGAGCCACCGCTGTGCACAGCTCTCCAAACAGCTGCGAGAGCAGCAGGACCTGAACCAGCTGCTCACACTCAAACTCAGAGAAATTGAAAGCTTCAAAGGGGAAAACAGTGCACTTGTACAGCGACTCTCAGCCGCACAGCAGCTCCTTGCAGAGGTGCAGACTAAGTATGAAAAGCAACTAGCTGCCCACTATCAGCTACAAGTGCGACTCAGAGGGACGAAGACTCAGCGTAGGCCGCTGTCTTGCCGCTCCTCCATATGTCTGCAGGAGCAGCGCAAAAGTGAGGAGTGCGACTTGTCTTTTGAGGAATTGGACCGGCTGGTGGCCACTAGGAAGGCGGAACTGGGCTTGAACTCGAAGCCGCCTAAAGGCAAGTCCAAGCACTGGGTCTAGTAATATAGACTTTGAGGGCTGGTAGAAGTATGGACTTGGCTTCGCAGTGTATATGCAGGACAGCTAATTAACGCTTTCGACTGCAACTGTCATATTTTTGTAAGGTGGATGACACACTTAATGTACTAAGAAGGATAAGAAAACCGCATTTCTGTTTTCAGTCCTCAGTCCAATGTCTTCCTAGTTGCTTCTCTATGCACAGAATCCGCCAGATTGGCCATTCAAGGGTACCAAGCCTGCTGAGACAAAAATATCTGACTAGACTTGAGTCTCCTTTCCCTTTCAGACTCTGTGCATTGAAGAAACTGCGTGTAATAGCAACAAATACACTCTGTGAGTCTATGAGAAAGCAGGCTGTTCCGCCCGCAAATCCCCGGCTCTGGCAGTCCACAGTGAAGTCTCGTACTCAAATGTAATGAAATTATTGAGGTGTTTCTGCTGCAAGACGAAGGATAAGACGCAAGCTGCGGAGGTACCTGCGACCACCGACATCTCTAATATCGAAGAAGCAGACCAGACTTCCAAACTCACAGTCCTAAGAGACCAGCTGCGGCAAGTGCAGACAGTGCAGGCTTCGCAGCCGCACCCTCCGATTATTGACCATGTGATAGGAGTGGTGGATATCCCTGTCTATGAGAGTGACGGAGTGTCCCTGCGGAGTGTGGGCAAGAGCCACCAGTTGTTCGTCTACGATAAATAGCTACCAAAGCTAGAGCTAATCCGGGTGAAAGCGCAGCGCCTCCTCATACACCATAGTCTGCAGCAGCGGCTTCGTAGGCGCGAAATCATCAAACGCCCAGTCAAAGTGGTTCTCGCACTTCGGCTCCTCGGCAGGGTTATGCAGGGACTGGAAGTAGGGGTGCTGCAGGCATTCTTCCACTGTAAAGCGTTGGTTCGGGTCGAAGACTAGCATGTGGTTGAGCAGGTCCAGCGCTACAGAGTTGGCCTTTGGGTACAGATTGGTCCAAGGCAGACGTTGGCGTCTGGGCAGGTTGCGGATGTAGCGACGAGCGGAGTCGTTTGCGATAAAGGACATATCTTCGGCCGAGGGCATGCCGAGCACTGCAATGACCCGCTGCACTTGGTCCAGATAGTCCTCACCTGGGAACAACGGCGACTTCCCGAGCATTTCAGCGAGAATACACCCTGCACTCCATATGTCTATGGCTTTGGAGTAGTGACTGGCGTTCAGAATCACCTCTGGGGCTCGGTACCACCGAGTCACTACGTACTCTGTCAGCTTCGCATCCGCTGCCTCTTCGAACCCTCTCGCCAGGCCTAAGTCGCATATCTTCAAGTCGCAGTTCTTGTTGACGAGTATGTTGGAGGGCTTTAAGTCTCTGTGGATTACGCCTGCAGAGTGCAAATACATCAGCCCCCGGAGTAATTGGTAGAGGAAGTACTGCACGTGGTCGTCGGTCAGTTCCTGTCGGGAGTATATCACCCTGTGCAGGTCTGTTTCCATCAGATCAGTCACGATGTAGATATCTTCGTAGCCTGTCCTATTAGGCGGCTTTTCGATATCAAGAAGACTGATGACGTTTTCGTGGTCGAAATACTTCAGAAGCTTTATTTCTCTCAAAATCCGCTTCGCGTCGATAAGGTCTTCGAACGCTTTGGACACTTTCTTGATGGCGACTTTGCGATTGGTCGATTTGTCCAACGCGCTCACTACTACGCCGTATGCACCGTGACCAATTTGCTTGATGAATTGATATCTCTCGTCCACGGTGAAGGAAGTGCCAGCAGTTTCGAAGGTTACAACAGAGCTGCGAGGCCTAGGCCGGGCGCGCCGCTGCAGCAAGTCGCGGGCTTGGGACTGAACCTTGGTGGCAGCCATGATTTGAATTCTAACAGATACCTATGGAGTTAGGCGAAGGAAAAACAGACTGTGCCTTTGCAGATAATGACGTCGATCACTATGAGGAGCACCACCAGGAGCACGAAGCCACACGCTAGCTTCATCTTCAAGTTCAGCCACCAAAAGTGCCGCTTAACCTTGACCGCCGTCTTCTTAAACGCCACCGCCCTTTCCTCCATCAGCTCCGCCTTATCCACCAGTATCTCTATCTTCGTCCCTCTCTCCAACACCTTTTCAATATTCTGCAGCATAATTGAGTTAACTTCCTCGATATTTCGTCTTGCGGCCGCCAACTTGTCGACTTCCGGGTGCGTGTTATAATAGCCGAGTTTCTCCTTCAACGCCAAACTCAGACTCGTTGGACTGGCAATTCCCACTTTATTCGTGACCTCCCTCAAGTCCTCCAGCAGCATAAACGCGTTCCTCTTACTGAAGCTGCTTTCCGTGAAGACCACATAAGCCATGAGGTCCTCAGTGTGGTAGTGGACGTGGTAGATGTCCTTGTAGTTCAGGGAAACGCGGGTGTCCGGACTTAGGCCCTTGCGTATGAGCTGCCGGACGATCTCTGAAAAGTTGCCTTCGACTACAGCGGCTTCTGCGAAGACTGAGACTTCTTTGATGACTCCGGCGTAGAGGGCCTGGGGAGGGGATTGGAGTCGCTTGTAGCCAGCCATTATGAGTGCACCATATGGAGATGAGAGGGAGACGCAGTCCTGACCGGGTGGGTGCACTGCCCAGAGTCGCCTCTATGCTGTATCAGACCGCGGGAGGCAGGATAAGGGTCGTTTTGGACTTGAAGCGGAAATCGAGGCTATTGGAACGGCCGAGACACAGTCTTTCCCCACTACTGAACTCTCAGTCTCTGCTGAGGTTGGAGTCTGCGGTAGGCCGGCATCATTCTGCGTCTAAACTGCCCTCTATACAGCCACGCTCCAACTTGCCCTCCAAGCCTCAAATTGCGGCAATTAAGGCGGAAATGAGTCGCTTTGATGAAGACAGATATCGATTGATCCGCAAACGCAACAGGTCCAGATACCATACATCCGGCTTTAAGCCGGCTGTATTCAGACTGTGGAGGGCGGAAATGGCAGCGAAAGACCTATCTCTACAGCGACTATAGTGCTTTTACATGGGAGTCTGAAGCGTGTGAGAGGGGGGCGAAGTCTCTTCTCTCTGTAAACTCTCTAATATGAGGCCGAGGCGCGGTCTGGCTGTAGGGATGCGAGTCTTGCCATGGGGAGTAATGGGCTTTAGTGGGAAGGGAGGCTGGCCGCTTATTGGTAAATCTCGATATTTCAGCCTGCGCACCTCTCCTAAGCTCTCCTCCTCTGGCTTCATAGAGAATCTGCTGGCTTCTGGCAGCTCCGACACATACGACCTCATAGGATTCCTCAGAGTATCAGCGCCATCCTCCAGGCTTTTGAGTAGCGAAGGGTCTAGAACTGCAGTGAAAGCGCACACTTTGCCAGGCTCAGACCGGGCGGTTAGTCTGAGAGTCTCCCTGGCTAAGACGGACTCTTCCTCAGTCCTCCACTTGATTTGAGTCTGGGCGCCTCGGGCGGTTTCCATCGGCTGCGGGGAGGAGGGCGCCAGCACGATGCTGTGCATTTGGGCGGGGTCCACTTTTTGGGGAGAGGCCTCTGAACTGGTCACGCAGCAGAAAAGCCTACGGAGTGCACGAACACAAGAGTTCTGTCCGACTTCTGGCTTTGACATTTCTAGTCTAAGACGGAAGACGTCACAAGAAAGCTAGAGAAGGCACTGATGTGAATATGGTCCGTTCTCACTGTCCATTTAAACACTGCTTAGAAGCAAAGGGAACTTCGCGTTTTCCTGCGTTCTTTTAGCAGTGCAGTCTCTAAAAGCTCGCGGATTTTAATGCTTTTCGCACCTTTTCGAGCGGATTTCAGCTCTTTTAGAGTCAATTTGGAGTCGAGTAGGAGAGCTGCGACAGTGCTGCGGTGACTCTACTTGCTCGATCCTTCGAGGGCGGTTTCTTCGTGCCCAGGACCCAGGGTGTTGCCCTCGTAGTAGTTGGCGCCTTGGGAAAGAAGCAGAGAGACTAGGTCGACAGTATAGCGGCTTCATATAGAAGCATACGTCTCTGCAGCGACTTGACATTCACCAGACTACGGCATCCTGCAAGTCACATACATTCCGGTCCTCCACACTGCCTCGCACCGCTCGCACAAACAGCATTTCCTGTGTCTTATAAGTCTGAATCGCTGTGAACAAGTCTGATTTTGGGGTTTGCGAGCTTTGGAGGGAGTCCTTTCTACCTCGTCCAGCGACTCATCTAAGTCATGCTTGACAGATAGGTTAGAAGGGCGGAATAGTGGGTGGCTGCGAGGGTAATTTGCTGGCGTTTCCAGGCGGGGCTGGGACTTGGAGAGGCACTTTAAGGGATTCGCCCGGAGTTCATAGAAGAAAGGAGAGTTGAAACAGAAGAAAGCACTTCGGACATTTTAGCATTGCTAACCATCGGGTAATCGTGGCTTTGCATAAATGTGTCTTTATGATTTATCACCTGGATAAGGCCGGATGAGCGGTAAAAATGCCTTATAGGACGCTTCCGGACCTAATAGCGCAGAAATAGAGCTGACATTTCCCTTTACAGGCATTTAATAGGGAATGTATGCATTTTCCTATCAGTGAATAGGACAATCTCTTTAGATCGGTTATGTCCATCACAGGAGAGCAAAACCCACTCCCAGACTTACAGTCGCCTACAAGTCAATTTGATACATAAGAAAGCCAGAAATCGCGAGCCAGAATATCAATAAGGACTGCCAATAAGCCTTACTCAGTCCTTTCGAGCACCGACTATACTCCAAGTGCTGCAAAGCTCGGTACTCTCAGAGTCCATAGTTGCGATAATTGTAGATATGGAGGACCTCACGGCTGCAAACCTCCTACAGCGCAGTTTGGTTGCTTTATTAAAGTACCTCCCAGTGAAGAAACTTGCAAAGTCTGACGAAGTTGCTCGCACTGAGCTGTTTTCGCTAGTCAGTGACCTGCTGGACTATACAGATCATGAGATTTCCGTAGAGTCGAAAGGTCGCTTTTGTGCCCTGTGTGAGCAGTATATTCGGTCTAACAGTGACTGCATACAGCTGAACTGCTCTCCGGACTGCTATTGCTGTGGGCTGGACTGCTTGCAGAGAGTGATAGACGAGCAGAGACGTCCGGGCTGGCACTTGATCTACGATGCGAAGTGTGGGAGGTGTGAAAATACACTGCCTCGCAGTGCTGTTTACACCTTCTACGACCCTGACCAAATCGCTCGTCTTGCAGATGAAAGCTTCCGAGAAGAAAAGATGCTAGAATGCGCAATATGTATACAAGAATACGCAGCTAGTCAGATGGTCACACTGTCCTGTGATCACCGCTTTTGCAAGGACTGCATGACTGAATACCTTAATATCTTGGTTTATAACAGACAAGTGGTGCCTGAGAAAACGATATGTCCGCAGAGAAACTGTTGCACTGAAATCGAAGAACCAATCATATTTAGTCTTATGGACCAGCAATCCATCAATACCATCCAGCGCCTCCGCGTAGTGGCAGCCATGGAAAGCATGAAGAACGAGAATCAGACAGTATTGTAAGGTCTATTTAGTCAATGTCCGACACCCGACTGCAAGTGGGCATGCTTAGTGCCCACTGCGTGTACAATCGCAGTTACGTGTGAGTCATGTGAGAAAAGGTATTGCTCGAAGTGCATGCTGCCGCCGCATCCAGACAAGACATGTGAAGATAAAGCGACTGACGACTGGCTGAATGACCCTGACAACGTAGCTTTTCGAAGATGTCCGAAGTGCAGTGTGATAATTGAAAGAACGCAAGGGAGCAAGTTTATGATCTGCAGGTCCATGATGTGTCAGTCCAGGACATTCTTCTGCATGATCTGTTGTGAAGTGTTCAAGTCGCACCATCAGCCGCATAACTGCAAAGTGGAGGGGTATGGCTTCCTACGCAAGTTGTAAGTCCTTAGACTAGTTGAGGAATATAGACGACAGGCTCTAATTGACAAGTCCTTCCTGAAACTCGACCGATACGAAAATGGCTCCCTCACTCCGAGGCCTATTCTGTCTACAACAGTAGCACGCACCCAAGGTTCAGGAAGGACTGTTCTCCGAGGAACAGGCCTTCCTCCACTTCGTTTCCAATTTCAATGACCTAAGTAGAGACGCACATATTAGTGTGAGGGATGGAAGGAGTACTACGCCGCTGTCAGCTTTATCATTGCGGAAGAAGAGCACTTCGTGGCGCTATCAGACAGTTTAGACTAGTTAGTAATGGAGCCGCGCACTTACGACCAGGCCCTGGCCTGTCTGTTTTCCCGGGCTTCCACTCACAAGAAGGACTGGAGTCGCACTCTCGAGCTTATGCGTCTCTTCAATGACCCGCACAAGTCTTTCCGATCAGTTCACGTGGCCGGGACCAACGGCAAAGGCTCCGTTTCTCTCAAGGTCGCTCGAGCTCTGCAGCACCAAGGCTACCGCACCGGCCTCTACATGTCCCCTCACATAGTGGACTTTTGCGAGCGGATTTCTGTGAACGGGGAATTAGTCGGGCAGGACTTCGTAGTAGAGACAGTGGGCAGGCTGCTGAAGACTACTGAGAAGTGTGAAGAGATGTACCATTTCTTCGAGCTGACCACTGTGTTGGGCTTTCTGTACTTCCAGCAGCAAGCGGTGGATGTAGCTGTAATTGAAGTGGGAATCGGCGGACTGATGGACACTACTAATGTCATTACTCCGGAAGTGTCGATTATTACGTCGATTGGGTATGATCATATGAACATGCTGGGGAATACACTGGAGGAGATAGCCTGGCAAAAGGCAGGGATCATCAAGCCCGGCATTCCCTGTGTCATCGGTCCCAACTGTCCCCGAGAAGTCTTCAAGGAGCAATGCAGACTCACAGGATCAGTGCTAACAGAAGTCCCTGACATGCCTGAATCCACATATGAACAAGAAAACAACGCCACGACTTTAGCCGCTTTGGGAGTACTGGCAGGCCGCGGCTTCCCTCTAAGTCCTGAAAGCCTGCAGACAGTTCAAACGAGCCACCAGCCGTTCCGCTTCCAAAGGACCGTTTTCCAGGAAGTCGAAGTGGTCCTGGACGTAGGCCACAATTCCACCGCTGTGTCTCGCTTTCTAGCGGATATCAAGCTAGTTTTCCCAGGCCGTGCTTTCCAAGTGATCCTCGGAATGTCAGCTAACAAGGACGTTCGCACTACTTTGGAAATTGTGATGGAGCAGGCAATTAGAGTGTCTGCCTTTTCTATCACGCATCCTCGTCTTTTGTCCCATAGCGATCTATTTTCCCTGCTTTCCTCCATCAACCCCGCTAAAGCCGCTTTCCACGGCGGCCAGGAAATAATCACTACTGTGCTGAGTTCCTGCGTCCCTGGCGACCTGGTCCTGATCTGCGGCAGCTGCTTCATCATGGCCGCAGTCCAGGAAGCGCTAGACACGTTAGGTAGCTAGCTAGGCTCAAACCCTGTGTTCTGACTCATATCTCTCATCAAGCTTTCAGTGGGGAACTTGTTACGCGAGGACTGGGCGCGCTTCAGAGGGGTGACAGTGGTCACTTGCAGTACACCGTTGAGTGCTTCTCCTCCCTTTCGTCTGCTTTTGAAGAGGCCGAACCGCTTGCGAGTGGTAGGTGTGTTGAGAGTGCTTCGAAGGAAGAACTTCCCTGCAGTATGCGGCCGAGCAGCTCTTGTCGCAGGAGATTTGAAGGAATGGGCTTCTCTGTAGGCAGTAGGCGAGGCAGTTCTCGCCCTGTTCCCCACAGCAACTAGCACTTTTTCGAGACTTTCGTCGTAGATCGTTCGTGTGCAGCGGCAGACTGCAAGTTTGCAAAGCGAGCACTTTTTCTCAGTTTCCAGCACTCTTGACAGCGCAACGAGGCTGAAATCGTCCTGTTTGAGTCTGGGTCTCCAGTGTGGAGTGCGACTTCTCTCCGGCTCCTGCCTACTTTCCCTTCTGCGGAAGTCTCCTGAGGCCACTACGAGTTTGAAGGCGCCCAAAAAAGCGACCTTACGTTCAAGTTCGGGAGTGAGATTGGTCTTGGGGTAGTAGGAAGTTTGGAAGTTGCTGCTTCTTCGCTGGACGGTAGAGCTGAGCAGCTGTTCGAGGGAGAGACGGGAGACTGGACTCGAGCTGTTGTGAGGAGACAGGGCCATTATAATAGAAATCGAAGATAATCCAAGTTATAAGAAGGGCGTTATGTGCAGGTAAGTCACTTTATTGTCTAAAGGACATGTCGACAACTAAGGTTACAGTCAATCGCATATAAGCACATATAGCAAAATACCCGCAGCCTAAGGCTGTATAAGGCAGCCGTGTTTGAAAGTCTATGGCTAGGCTAGCCTAATAAATGTTTGGTCTGGTAGTGACCTGTCTCCTTCCCCAAGTGCTAAGCATTTCAGTGTACGTGGACTCAGCTTCAGGACAAGACTCTAACAATGGTACTGAAGACTCCCCCTTGAAGTCCTTACAGCAGGCCTTGGAGAGTATTCAAACTCCAGAGCTTGAAGTAGTTCTGCAAGCGTCCGATCAGCCCTACCTCATGTCGAGGCTGGGTCCAGCCCTTAGCACCACTTTACGGTGTGAGGATCGTGTGGATTTGTCGCTTTCTCAGTATGTGCAGATCTCACCGAGCCAGGCTTTGCAGATTAACGGCTGTGTAGTGACATCGTCGCTTCAGGCGCAGAAAGTACCCGTTTTTCAGGTGATGGGCGTACTTAAAGTGCAGGACTGCGTGATTCAGAACTTCATGACTAAAGTGATATTGCTGATTGGCGTATTGGACATAGAGGACTGCCTGATCAGGAGGAATTCGGAATCCTTCCTGACTGTTCCTGGCTTCGGCGTTAGCCTTCACGCTCGGAATTGCAGCTTTGTATTTAATTCCGCTGTGGCAGGAACTGTAGTCGCCTTGCAGCCTACTGCTGTGTACAGTCCCAGCAATTCCACTTTCGACTTCAGTAACTGTTTCTTCGCCAACAACTCCGCAGCGATGGGCGGCTCTGTGCTCTACCTCTCCGCTAGGGCCTCCTCAGCCTTTACTACCAACACTTCCAGAACTGTGGCCTTCATAGACTGCCGGTTCTCTAACAACTCGGGATACCCCTTTGTCGTGACTTCCAAAGAAGTGAACTTCACCTTCTCGAAAGTGGAGTTCCGCGGTCACAGTTACCTATTTGTGTTGTCTCTCTATAGTGGAGTATTTCAGCTCAACGACATGTACGTCGAGGACGTGGGGATCGCGATTGTAGTTAATTACCTGGCTGGGGCAATTACAGGGAACAATGTGACGATCAAAAAAGTGACAAAAGGGCCTGCCCTGTACCTAAACCACCGAGGAAAGCCCTTACTAGGCTCCGTGACTTTCACCCGCCTCTCCATCCTCAACTTCACAGGCCCCAAAACTGCCTTATCTTCGGGCACAATCATCGCCTTTGGCATATCCCTGTCCCTGGACCACTACCTCGTATCTTCAGGCTTCTCTATGACTGGAGCGGCTCTTCTGGCTGTGGGGAGCAGCGTGACCCTGCGAAATGTGGAAGTCGCATACATCCACACCTACATGTTGGGACTAATATTAGGGATGTTCTCAACGGTGCAAGTCGTGGACCTAAGTATGCATGATGTGTATCAGGACAAAATAGCTTGGATTGTCGGCTATCTCTCTGATTACTCCTTCACGGGTTTGAGGGTGTATAACGTAACTCCTGTGATCAATATGGGACTATCAGGCGGAATTAGACCTTACGCGGCTATGACCATAGTCGCTCTTTTCGACACAATTAGCACGTTCAAAGATACAGTTTTATACATGCCCGATGTACTCAGCTCTCCTCCATTCTTTGTGACGCGCTCATTACTAGTCGTCGATGGTCTCATCGCGCCTATAGTGCGATCTGACCTCGTAGACACCATTGACTCCCAAGCTGTTCTGCGGAATTTCACCATCGATTTTATCAACTACACGAGTCTTTTCTACTTTATGGTCAACTCTACAGTGGATGTGGACTCCATCACTATACATAGTGGCATTCTCACTAGCTGCATCCACACAATTACGCACAGCAATGTCACCTTCACCAACTCCACCACACTGACCTTTTACTACAAAGCATTGGCCTATCTGATGTTTTCCCACTTAGAAGTGTACAATATGACCTTAACATCTGTCAGAACTGAAAGACTGCTGCCTTATATTTTCCGCAGTTCCTTCCAAATAAGGGAACTATATGTGGTGAATTCTGTCTTCGATTTGGTGGATTTAACCTTCAGTTCAGGGGTATTTAAGAAGGTAACTATGGAGAACCATACAGCCATACATCACTTCATAACTCTGGATTCGGCTCAGGTATTATTCGAGGATTTCATAATTAATGGACTGAAAGTGTATCAAGATAGTTATTTTCTGAAAGGTCAGCGAGGCGCTGAAATTGTGTTTAGGAGAAGTGCACTGCAGGGACTAGTGACGCAAGGCAGCCACCTCTCAGAGGTGAAAAACAGTTACCTGATATTTGATGACTGCGATATAGGAGGCTTTACTGCTACTTTGGTACAGGCTACAGGGGCTTATGTCGAGGTGCGGTCCACGTGGGTGAGGGAGGGGGGAGTGAGGGATGTGAAGTCTTGGAGTACTGCGGGCTTTCTCATATGCAGAAATTGTCTCTCGGTGGAGATATCGGACTCCTTCTTTATTGCGATGAAGGGGAAAAATGGGGGAGCAATATCGGTTAGCGGTAGCAGAATGGTGCTTAGTGATTCAGTGTTTGCTCGTTGTGAGGCGGTGGGGTATGGCGGAGTTGTGCACAGTATCGACAGTGGGTTAAGTATCAACAACTGCACATTTGATTCGAACTCAGCAGTGAAGGGAGGAGTGCTGTATCATGACTCCAAGACAGAAACTGCCAGTTTCAATAATTGTTCTTTCACTGGAAATCACGCAAATGAGGGAGCAGTGGTGTGGTGGTCACTCATCAGACCTTTTGTTTCAAATCCGCACACTCAAGGAAACTTTGCGATTTATGGAGATTTCGAGGCGACTCATCCCTCTCACTTGGCTATTGTAAATGCCTCATCTAATTATATCACAGGAACCAGTGGAATGCCAGGAACCACTCCCGTTAT
>Ga0247837_1002936_pt1 | contig 30931 bp, 22 predicted proteins | sample LaCtaG_2_FD_187115 | JGI IMG/M metagenome (GOLD analysis project Ga0247837, IMG submission 187115) | Freshwater microbial communities from meromictic Lake La Cruz, Castile-La Mancha, Spain - LaCruzMarch2015_14.5m | ecosystem: Environmental > Aquatic > Freshwater > Lake | place: Spain: Castile-La...
TGAAAAGAGCAGTGTTTCTCCCACACAGTGGACTCCACTTCCTCACATGCACTTTTCTAGGGCTGCATTTACTCCGTGTGTCTTCAAAGCCCTCGTCTACCTACCTTCTACTGCTGCTAAAGACCACAGAGCAGTGGAGAGTTTCAGTCCCCACACTGAGACCTTCACTGTGCTGCCTGTGTCTCTGCCTCCAGACTTAAAGATAGGTTACGGCTCAGTCGCTTTCGTGGCCAACGGAGAACTCCTTCTACTGACTGGAAGTATGCAGATGGCTCGCTGGAAAGTAGGGGAGGCCCACTTCAGTGTTTCAGCTGTGGACAGGAAAAGCTATAGCCTGCACCCCCCTCTCATTGTGGGGACTGAGGTCTACATTGCCAATGCCTTTGGACCAAAGGTGGACAAGTGGAGTCTGGAGGCGAATAGGTTCGTTTAAGTCCCAACTAAACTCCTAGACAGCTCTAATAGACCAATCTGAACATTTCAAGTCTTTACTGCATGTGATAAAGGGAAACATGTACATCACTAGAGTGGTGTATTTTGAGAAAAGCCACTAAATACAAATCAACTTTCCCACCGACGAATTCAATATTGAAGCCACTGTTTACTCTCACAGTGAATATTTCATCAGAGACAGTCTTTTTGGAGTAAATAAATCCAGCCCTGAGGTCGAATCCAAGCAGTAAAAGTCAAAGAAGAGGTCAGAATTAGAGGACTTCCAGAGGCACCAGGAAGAGGAGGGATCTGGATATATTGTGTTCCTGTGAAATAAAACCCTCACCTTTTAGAGGGAATTGGATCGGACACTTCAAAAGCTGGTGGAAAGTAACTTATATATTTGCTGTAAATCTGTCTGGCATCCAGGGTTCTTGACTCTACACAGATAAGTGATGGAAAAGGGCAGGAGTGATCGTAGCTCGAGTAAATTGTCGTCCTATATATAAACTATCATTAGTGAGACCCTCGACAATTTATACAATATATTGGTCAGCGTATTTGCTTGATACAGGCGAATTACGATAAGTGGTGCATACATTTCACATACCAACGAGCAAGACCTGTACTAATATGAAGAAACTGCAAACTGAAAACCCCCACTTGGCCACTCGCATCGAGTTTGGCCTCTACTTGGCCTTTACTCGGGCCCACAGTCCTTTGTACCGTCCTCTCAGTCTCAACATCTGTCGTGAGGCCTTCTCCTACCTTGGCGGAGACCACATCTACCTGGGCTCGATTCAAGACTACCAACTAATCGTGTACGACCTCCTCACTGAGTCCATGCAGATAACTGTCTCTTCTCTCAATATCAAGCTTCAAAGTGCAGGTCTGGCTCAGTTGGACAGCAATACAATGCTAATGATCGGAGGAGCAAATCTCAAACAGGTAAGAAGCATAAACATTTGGACAGGCACTATTACCAAAGAAGCAGAAATGACTGAAAGCAGAGCCTATCCTGGATTACTCCTGTATGGGGAGTTCGTATGGGTATTTGGTGGAAACACTGGGAACAGCTTGACTTCAGTTGAACGATTTCATCGTACCAATAGAACGTGGGAAATGGGTCCGCCAATGCCCTCCCCTAAGGTAGCCTTCACTCCCTGTGTGCACCACAGCCTCATCTACCTTCCCTGTCCCAATGAAAAGAACAGACAGTTGGAAGTACTGGACCCTGCCACTGAGATGTACACACTGCTACCCTTACTACTGTACAGTGGCTTGTATGGCTCAGTCTCCTTCGTAGTGGACAGCTATCTGTGTGTGATAGACTTCAACAAGCAGATGGGCAGATGGGAAATTGGGAGTCAGGACACTCGGCTCACGGATATGAGGATGTCAGTGCATAGGGAAAGGAATTGCTACACGAATGGAATTCCTATTAGATGTGGAGAGGTTATTTATTGGCTGAATGGCAATGTTTCGCTTGCGAAATTCGACTTGAAGACTTCGACTTTCTCAACTAGCAAGACTTCAATGATAAAGCCAGCCTAATAACTAGAATTTATAGGTATAAGTTGAGTTTTACCCCATCAAGCTAAAACATACTGCAATTTAAAATGTTGTAAGCCTCAAATCTGCCCCACTGCTTAATTTCCTTCACAAATGATTGGCTATCAAACACATTATATCCGTATCTAAGTATAATACACATAGAAATCGATCTTTATTTGGCCTTTACAAGAGATCACAAATCCCTTTGTACATCGGTTTGGACTAAATATATATCAATCTCACCACTGAGTTATCGATAGAGTACAGTTTCCCATAGATCTCAGCCTCTATAAATACCCTGAAAACTGCTTTTATGGTCACACTGCACTGTTCCAAGTACAGCGCATCAGACGAGGATTCCTAAATGAATCTGGCAATGGACAGAAAATAATGAGAAATTTGTCTCTTTGACCACTCCAAAAGGTAGCCAACTCCTTGAAATTCCAGGCTTTCAAAAGGCGGAGCACAAGCACAAATCCAGTGACTTTCCAGAGATTTGGTTTCTGTTTGAAGGCTGTTAGTGCATGCTCTAGTGCTCGCTCGAATAATGGCTCTAAATCAGTGCCAGGCAGAAAGCCCCCACCTGGTCACTCGCATCGAGTTGGCCTCTACTTGGCCTTCACTCGAATTCACAGTTTCTATTACTGTTCTCTCAGTCTCAACATCTGTCAAGAAGTCCTTTCCTACATCGGCTCAGACCCAGTCTACCTGTGCGGCATTGCAGACAGTAAGCTAACCGTGTACAACCTCGGGACTCAGTAAATGCAAGTGACAGTTCCCAATGCACGGTCCAAACTGTCAAAAACTGGCATAACATGATACTCGAATCTGGCTATGCTGGATAGGGATACAGTGCTAGTGACTGGGTCAGACAAGAAGCATTAATGTCTGGACTGGGGCGGTGAAGGTAGAAGCGGACATGTATGAAGGGCGATATAACCACGGAGTGCAGATATACGGCGCTTATTTGTGGGCATTTGGAGGCGTCAATTACTCGTCGCTGACCTCGGTGGAGCGGCTCCATCGTGTCTACCACACTTGGCAGAATGCACCCAGAATGTCTTTCCCGAAAGACTCCTTCACTCCCACTGAACACCAAGACCTCATTTACCTGCCCGCGGGTTCTTCCCCAAAGACACAGTTGGAAGTCTTTAACCCAGTCACTGTCGCGTACCGGCTACTGCCCTTACAACTGTTCAGCAAGAACCCAGGGTTTATGTCCTTCATAGTGGACGACCTGCTGTATTTCCTGGACCGGAAGAAACAGGCGGGGTCATGGGCCCTGGAGAGTCGGAACTCAGGGCTAACACCCTTGCAGGTAACTGTGAGTGACCAAGTCAGCCTCTATGTCCACAGTTGCACAGTCAAATTCGGAGCTTCTATATACTGGCTGGATAGAGGTGTGACTTTGGTCAAATTCAATACGAAGACACTGTCAGTCGAGGTCTGCGAGATGGCAGAGATTGGTAATTAGACTAGACATTCAGAGATTTTGCGCACGCAAATAAGGAGCAAATGCCACTCTTACTTCTCCGTAGAAGAGGCAAAACACTGGTCGAGACTAGTAATTGGCAGTTGTGCATAATGATAACCAAGCCGAAGCTTCAGCTTTCCTTACGCATAGAGTTCGGCTGCACCCTGGCTTTTCCCAAGGCTTACACTGCCCTCTCAGCCCCACTGTGTGTCTAGAAGTTGCAGTCTACATTGGCTTGGCTCATTGCTACTTGGGAACTATCAAAGACAGCCAACTAATCGTATATGACCTAACAGCCCGTTCAAAGCAAATCTCTGTTCCCTCCATCAGTTTCTCACTCTTCGGCTCACTTCAAGCCATGCTGACTTGCGACACAATGATAGTGGTCGGTGCAGGACCAGCCAACAGACTGGTAAGTTGCATACGCATTTGGACAGGAACAATTACGACTGAAGCAGAGACCAAAGAAAGCAGGTCCTGGGCGGGACTACTGGTATATCAGCACTCTGTGTGGGTGTTTGGAGACGGCCACATCAAACGTCCACTGAAGTCTGTGGAGAGCTAGGCAGTGGAGAGCTGGGCCGAAGATGCACTCTCCAAAGGTCTGTTTCACTCCCTGCGAACATCAAGGTCTCTTTTACCTGCCGGATACCTCTTCTCCTAGGAAGCAGTTGGAAAGGCTGGACCCAGTCATTGAAGTGTACACAGTACTGGCGTTAGCTTTCTCTCCAACCCAGTTCCCTGCTCCATATCATTCATCATAGACACCCATCTCTTCGTTATCGACTTCAGCAAGAAGGTAGGCATATGGGCCTTAGGGAGCCAAGACAAAGAACTCACAGACTTGCGGATAACTGCAGAAGCAGTTAGGAATTGGAATATCTGCAGTCCTGCGGTCAGATGTGGAGAGGCGGTCTACTGGTTCACCCGAGCATTTGACCTGACTGGATTCGACTCGAAGACACAGACTTTCTATAATGCTTTTGTAGTTTAAATAACACACAGTCCAAGTCCAGCCAGCCCGATGCCGAATCTAATATGAGCGAACCCCGAAGTCAAAGGAAAGCCTTGGAGACTGAGCTCCGTCGCTGCTTAAAGGCGGGAGACGTGGCAGCAGGCCTACGAGTCGTGCAGCAACTGAAAGAAGCAGGCCTAGCAGTCAAACTCACTCACTACACTTCTAGGTAAGTCTCCCTCCCATCCTTGAAATGGCTGAGAAGGTGACGCTGCTGGGGTCTTCGTATGCGAATGATGACAGAGTGGCGCTGCTTGCGAACTTCTTGGCGGATTACTTGGCGGATAGCGATATAGAGATCGAAGCGAAGGTGGGAAGTTATCGATTCAAGGAAGTGCCTCCCAGAGTCTCACATATCACTCTGCTGGACCCCCGCGCCACCCCCTTTTCCTTTCAGTCCTCTGTGGACCCCCGCTACTTCGACACTCTGCAGAACACTCTCCGCACTCGGGGACTCAAGGAAAGCATTTCACACACTGAAGATCTGATCTACGACTGCAACGAGCATTTCGCGAAGGAGCGGAAGACGGTGGATACTGCCACTCAGACAGTGGTGGAGTGCTCTCACAAGGCTAAGCTCTACGACCTCAACTTCCTACTCAACCCTGACAGTTGCCTGGGGATTCGTATTTCCGCGAATAAGGAGTACCGTCTGCCTGCAGAGCCTGTTAGCTGCACAACTCGGTAGCCCATTAGAACTTCTATAGATACTCAACAAGAGTCAAGCACCGGTCGAGCTTCGCTTACGAGTACTTCAGCCTGGACATGACGAAAGTGCTGCAGCAACGTACAGAAACTTGCGAGGTGGAGTTGGAAATTTGCGACCCTAACTTTGTGCGGGGCTTCGTAGGGCCTTTCCTGAACGGAGCAGACCGCAATTCGCTGTTTTCCATCGCTCACAAGTTCTGGCAAAACGCCCTGGCCTTGGCCCAGTACCGAGCTCCGCTTCCAGCCCCAGTGTGGCGCGGTCCTGACGCCGAGTTGCGAATGTTGGAGGCCAACCAGCAAGCGGTGTTCCGCCAAGTGTTCGGCAGTGAGCCGCCACTCGTGGGCGACTACCTCTATACCGTAGCTCGAGAACTAGCAAATGGCTAGAAGAGTGACTACTGAGAAGCAGGAAAGTCAGCTGATCCTGGAGCCCACGCTGACCACAGAGGCTGAACAGCCACGCCCCGACTTCCTCCGCCAGCACCCAGACTTCGTGGGTGTCCGTTGGCTGCTATTCCCTGACGATGTAGTGAAGGCATACTGGGACCTAGGAATGCTCTTCCTGCTGGTCATCAGCGCTGTGACGGAGCCCTACAAACTGGCAGTCGTCGAGGACAGTGACCTGGAGACAGTGGGCTGGCAGACTCTGGACTGGCTTGTCCTCGTCTGCTTCTCAGTGGACCTGTTGGTCAATTTCTTCACTGCCTATTTTGACCAGCAGACACTAGTGGTAAACCGGTTCCGCATAGCCAAGCACTATCTGCGCACGTGGTTTATTGTGGACTTTTTGTCCTGCTTCCCTTTCGATAGTCTGGCGGAATTAGGTGGCGCGCCTACCAAACTAGCAAAGCTCGCTCGCTTGCCACGGCTCTACCGTCTAGTCAAATCCAGCAAGTAAGTGCCAGACAGACTCATCAAAATACTGACGCAGAGCGAAAGCTACTTCCTGGACTGGCTCAAAGGCGCACTCCGCCTGCCAGAAGCCCTCGTCCAATTGCTCTTTTTCTTCAGCATGGCTCTCCTGGGCTGCCACTTTATCGCCTGCATGTTCATCTTCCTCGCAAGAATGGAGGAGTTTGCGCCAGACAGCTGGACTGGAAGACTGGGCCTGGACACCAGTCAGCAGGCAGAACTGTATGTGAGCGGTTTGTACTACATCCTCACTACGCTTACCACTGTGGGGTATGGGGATATCGTCCCAGTTACTAAGTATGAAAGGGTCTTTTGTCTGGTTATTATGCTTTTCGGAGTATTCATTTATTCTTACACTATCGGCTCTCTTATCAACATAATGGCGACTTCCAACCAACGTAGGAACAAGCTGCAAAAGCGTATGAAGACATTGGAAGACCTAAACAAGGAAATAAAGATCGACAAAGTGCTGCTAGTGAGGCTAAAGCGTGCTCTGCGCTACGACTTCACCCAGTCCACTCACCACAAGCAGAAGCTCTTCAGTCTGCTGCCTGCCAACCTGTGTGCAGAGCTACTAGTCCTACTCAACCAACATCTGGTGCGGGGAGTGGCTTTCTTCCACAACCGCTCCCCTGCCTTCATCGCCCGCATCATCCAAAGCCTCCGGCCTCTGTATGCACCCAAGAATGACCGCATCTACCAAGTGGGGGACCTCAATGACAACAGTAAGCACTACTCAGTGTTCTTCCTGGTCACTGGCCGCGTAGCTTTGCAGCACTGCATGGCTAATGGACAGTTCGTCACTTTGGTGCGTGTGAATGAGGGGAACTACTTCGGGGAGTTGGACCTGCTGTTTGAGGTCAAGAGGACGGAGTTGGCGAGGGGAGAAGTGGACAGTGAGTTGCTGTCACTGGGACGGGCTGAATTCTTTGACGTATGCATTGACTTCCCTGAAGCCAAGGACCAGGTTTTAACAACAGCCCGCTCCCGTCTGAAACTAGTGCGCAAGCTGCACCGACTTGCCGAACTAGTCGTCGAGAGCTGTGTGAACTTCCACCTCCCCCAGACTTTCACAGCCTCGGAAAACTTCCAAGATGTAGATGAACACCTGGACAGCAGTCCTTCGGACTCTGACAGTGAGGACATCCCAGAAACCGCCCCCACAGACTCCGGAGGCAAACGCAGTTCTTTTCGTAACAACCACTTAGTTACTCGCTCGATGAATAGTCGTTCGAAATTAGCCCTCAAGTCAGATGCTGGGTTGTCCAATAATCGCAAGGCTATCGAAGTGCTAGCGGTCATAGGAGAATTGGAGCGAAAGGTAGACACGCTGGCGGGACGTCTGGACCAGTGGGATGGTCGTTGGAACTCAATCGAAGGTGCGCTGAGCTTGCTCCTGCACCAACGTCGTTTGGGCCGGCACGCCACCATGCAGCCAATGCAAGGAGAGCAGCCAGTCCGCAGAGGTGCACTGCTGGAAGCCGACTTGGAAGAGGAAGTGTAACTATGTAGACCTAGTTAGTGTGTGTTCTGCTGAGCTTGCCACTCACTGAACTCGATAAATCGGCCCAGTTCTACGTGCGGGTCAATTTGCTGCAGAAGCAGGATAGTGCGGTCAATGCACTGGTCACAGCATTGGTCTTTGGGCAAGGAAGTGCATTCATCTAGACAGCGTGGAAACGTGGCTAATCGAGAGTGCAGTAGTCCCTCCACATGGTTGAAAAAGCGGTCGTAGATGCTGGAACAGCTCTTGAGACAGTCACCGTCCACTGCTGTTTCGGAGACGCAGGTCTGGGAGCAGTCGTAATGCAGGCGGTTTATTTCCTTGAGGAAGTGCTTACACTTGATTTGGAAGAAGTCTTGGTAGAAGCGGTCGAAGCGAGCCTCGCGGAAAGTGGCGTCGAAGTAGGCTTCGGATAGGAAGGGACGCATATTATGGTGGACGGAGCTGAAGAGCTACAGCGGGCCTGTCGACTGGGCGACTTGGGACAGCTGAAGAGAGTGGCGGACACGTACCCTCACCACATCAACACCTTGGACGCCAAGTTGGGCTGGTCGCCTCTGTACCGTGCTGTGATCTGTGGACATGTGGACGCAGCGCGCTTTCTACTGAAGGCAGGTGGAGACCCTAACCTGAGGAACAAGGTGGGAGAAGTGCCACTGCACCAAGCAGCAGACTCCAGCAGTATGAAGCTGGCCCAAGTCTTGCTAGAGCATAGGGCGGATCCCAACCTGCAGGCACAGGACGGAGAAACTCCGCTGCATAAGGCTGCGAAGAAGGGTAACCACCGTATGTGTTGGCTGCTGCTCAAGCACAAAGCCAACCCTAACATTCCCAATGAAGCGCAAGGCCAGACGCCTCTACATCTTGCCGTGGCTGCCTCCAATAAGCGAGTTGTCCAGATTCTCTTGACTTACGATGCTTCTCCAGTTGTGCGTGACCGGGCGGGCAGGCGGGCTCTGGACCTGGTGAAGTCTCCAGAAATCGAGCAGCTCTTAAACGAACCCCAAGCTCCGGAAGTCCCTTATGACCTTTCTCCCGCTACTACTCCCGAGCCTCGCGACCCTGAGTCTGAAGTCAAATTGCCTCTTGCAGAAGTCCACGAGAACAACCAACCTGAAACTAAGGAATCCGAGCCTGCCAGAGAACCCCAAGAGACGGACTTTCGGGACAGCTTCCAACTCACCTTCAAACCTCACGACTCCGAGGTTATTGTCCAGGTGACCAATACTCTCTTGCCGTCACCACGAGAGGATGAAGAGGTCGTTTTTGAGCGGGACGTAACTCAGTCTCCTCCCGGCTTTAAGGCGAGTGAAGTGCCGGCGGCTGACCCTATCCGCTCCTTTTCCTTCGGTAGTGACTACAAGAAATCTACGCTCTACATGTGGCTGTCCAATTCCAAGTTGGACTTTCTCTTCGAGTCTCTTGTGGACGAAGGTTTCGATGATGTAGAAGCGCTAGTAGTGCAGATCCAGTCCCAGGGAGTCACGCTAGACACGCTGGAAAAAGTGGGCATCAAGAAGATCGGCCATCGCATCCGACTCTTAGCCTGCCTGGAAGAAGAAGTAAATGACCGGCGCAGAGCCAGCACCCCTGTTGCAGAAGTCAAGTCCAGACCTGGTCCTTTCCAACTCTGCCGCGCTCCTGAGTCCTCGGCTGCCGCCTACACGGCCTTGCCTACATTAGGGCAATGGCTGGACGCACTCAAGTTGAAGCACCTGCATTCCAACTTCGTGACTGCGGGGTATGAGGACTTGGAGCACTTGCTGGCGCTCATGCATACTCGCTTTGCGGTGACTGACGAAGTGCTGGAACAGCAGCTAGGAATTGCCAAGTTGGGGTACCGACACCGTCTCCTGCTCAAGCTACAAGAGGACGCCCCTCGCATCACTTCCATGCGAGTCTCAGCAGCCCTGGCCGACCCTGACCCTATGCTGGAGCGAGAAACCAAGGCAGTGGCCTGTGAGATGTGCCGAGTCATGTAGGCTAGGCAGCTATGAGACAGAGTCGCCCAGTCCTTCCAGCGCCACCAGTCTGGGCTTCACGAAGATCCCGTTGGGCAGACGTCGTAGGGCTTCGGCTCTTAGCTGCAGCACCTTGCTTCGAAGTGCAGTCTGCTCCTGCAGCGGACTTTGTGACGCTGCTAGCCTCGCCTGGGTTCTCAGTTGCGCAATCACACTGGTTCTGATAGGCTCTTCCTGCTGCGGCTCTGCCTGCCATTTGAACGGACTGACAGAGCTTTTGGGCTTGGGCTTGGTCTCTCTGCGTTCCTGGCGCTGACTGCGGGGATTCCGCTCACTCCACAATCGAGTTGCTTCTGCCAGAAGTTCTTCGTGCTCCGGACATTCAGAGTCCGGGTAGACCTTTAGAAAGCCCCCAGTATGGCTTTCTTCCAGCTTGCGATTCAGCTCAATAGTGCGGTGTTCCCTGCGGATTTTGTCGAGACGTGAGTCCTTTTCATTTCTCTGACGAGGCTTTCGCACTTTGCCTTGCAACTTACGATTGTCTGGAGAAAGGTCAAGCAGCGACATAGCGTCAGTAAGGACTCGGTCTTTAATGGCGTGGTCCAGAGGAGTGTCAGTGGTGAAACTGGGGGAGTGGTTCACCTCCAAAAGCCACGGTCTGCACTTATAGTCGAGGAATATGTCGAACCCCAAAATCTCAAAGCACATCCCATTGGTCGCATCCTCCGGTTGGCAAGATCTATACACATGACTAAGCAGCGGCTGCGCACACAGCATCGTTTTTACCACAATTGCTTGAATATCCTGCCAAAGTCTCTGAACATCATGTCCTTTTTCCTTCAGAATTCTCATCAGAGCTGTCAAACTCTTCTTGTGGCCAACATCGTCGCGGTCTGCACTCTTGTTGAAAACGAAGTTGGGATTGTCCTTGTTTACTGCGTAGTTAGTGAGATGCACACACATATCTGACATGTTGCTTTTCATGGGAGATACATACGCCTCAGTTGCAAATCGAGCCAGTCCCTCCTCGTGCACAAATACTCTGAGTGGGTCGCACCCAGCCACCAACACATACACCCTCAAGTCGAACTTCAGCCCATCCAGTAATAACGGCTTGTGCAGGTATCTCTGCACAACAAACCTCTCAGCCATAGGGATGTCCTCGTACTTCCGGACTAGAAAGATGCCCCGGCCTTGGCAACTAGCTTCAGGCTTCACTATGAACGTCTTCGCGTGACGCTCATTGAACTGGGCGCGTAACAGTCGCGCCTCGGCAGGTAGGACCCAGGAAGGGGGGAAGAAGCTGTAGTGCTGCGGGAAGGCTTTCCGCATGAGAGAGAGGTTGACAGCGAGAGTGTTCTTGCGTGCTAGAGTGTACATCCCGGGGAAATGGTTGATCTTCTGGTAAGGCTTCATGCGGAGGAGTCGTTCAGGTGTCATGCCAGTGTCGATCCAACACAAGTCCCAGTTATCTTCACTTGTCTTGGTGCTAAGCCGCCAGTGCATCTTCCTGGAGACTTCCCGTACTATGCTGTACTGCGTGCTCGCCACATTCACTACCAAGCGGTCTTCGTCCTCCTGCTCCTCTGAATCCATTACTATGCCGCATTAACAGCCAACAGCACAATTGACACTGTTTTACACTAGAAGTGCTGATCCCACTCCGAAGACTCCTTGATTAGGGCCGCTGCAGACTGATGTTCGCATTCCTATGTATAAGTCACTTCGATAAAGGTGGACAGCGGGCGGGGCAGTAGATCTAAAGGCAGTCTGCTAGGCACAGGCAGAAAAGGAGCCTGGATCTGTCTGGTGGAGAGTTGGTCCTAAGTGGAACTTACCCAGTCCAGGTCGAGGAGCCAGGGGTGGGAGCGGAACTTGCTGGCCTGGCTTTTGCGGTAGTTGGGGTTGCGAGCCAGCAGGCTATCGAGGAAACTGCGAATTGGGTGGTTCTTTGGCAGTTCCTCAGGAAACACCAACTTCCCCTTCACAATTGCTTCATAGATCCGCTGCGGACTGCTGTGCTCTGCACCGAAAGGCTGAGTGCCACAGACTAATTCGAAGCAGAGAATTCCCAAACTCCAATAGTCCACTGCACAGCCGTATCCCAACCCCTGCACCACCTCAGGAGCTACATAGTGCGGAGTTCCCACTTCCGAGTAAGTTCTCCCTTCGATTCGCTTCGCTAGGCCGAAGTCTATCAGCTTCGGATACCCTGCCTCGTCGATTATCACGTTTTCTGGCTTTAGATCTCTATAGACTATGTCTCGCTCGTGCAAGTATTCCAGTACCAGGAGGAGACAGGCGATGTGGAAACGACACTGGTCCGGCGACAGGACTTTAAGGCGGGTTAGCACGTCAAATAGCTCTTCTCCAGGGACGAACTCTGTGAGGAAATAAAGGCGCGAAGGGTCTTTGAAGGTCTTGACTAGCTTCATGATGAAGGGGTGTTCCAGCTGAAGCAGCAGTTCACGCTCCAACTGCAGATTAGAAGCGAGTCGGTACGGCCGCACCAACTTGCGTGACACTGTTTTAAGTGCATACACAGACTGCAACTGTCGGTGCTTGACTAGAAACACATTTGCGAATGCGCCGCTGCCCAGCAGTGACAGTGCTTCAAGGTCTGTGAGAGCAATAGAGTCGTTTTGGAGTTGCATTCGACTGGCTAGGTATAGCAGCACTCCCTCGTCCAGTACTCTTTCGAAGTCTTCTCGGTGCAGTACGAAGCACTCAGTGGGCTCGCGGGCCACTACACTGGCGGTTCTAACAGTCTGTTCCATCAGTGCACGCTCCCCAAATAGGCCGTAGCGCTCTATGGTCCGTAGGACTTCTCCGTCTTTGGTGACCTGCACAGCTCCGCTCTTGACTAAGTAGGCGGCGGTACCTTCCTCGTCTTTCTTGATTATTGAAACACCCGCTTCGAACTGCTGAAGACGCAGCACTGCCCAAAGCGCCTTTAGTTGCTCAGTTGAAAATCCTCTGCACAGCGGCACGTTTCTCAGGAAAGACACAACTTCACTCTCTGCGGCTACAGCCTCCAATGGACCGCCCAGAGCCCTTTCCACTCCTGCCTTCAGCATCACAGCAAGCGTACATTCAGTCTCTGCAACTGCCTTGATATTTTCTAACACTGCTAACTGCTCCACCAAATTCTCATCTGCTAGACGCAAATCCCCCTGCAAAACAACCGCCAAAGCCCTAGCAGTCTCCACCTGCGCGCCAGCTTCAATCTTTATAATATCCATAAGATCGAGTAATATTTCTCTCTGAGAGGCAAGCAGACTTGACAGAGTTGGATGTCTACCGAAGGCCATTCGTATGCAGTTCTTGTATATGACTTGGGAAAGTGTGTCTCCCAAGGCTTTATACAGGTTGTCGCGACTGATGGCGAGGAGTTTGGTTTCAGTAGCAGCAGTGACTGTGGCTGTTCGAGGCATGTCGTAGAGTAAGGCTTGTTCCCCGAAATAGTCCCCATGGTGTAACTGGCGTATGACGTGTCCTTTGCATAAGCAAGTCACAGAGCCTTGTTTGATAATGTACAGCACAGAGCCAGCTTCCCCTTCATTCACAATATTCGCTCCACAGGGGAAAGTCAAACAGGACAGCTGTTCAGCCAGTAGCTCAACCTGCTCGTCTGTCAGCCTATCCAACATCTTAATCGACCGCATAAAGGACAGATTTTCCAAGTGCACGGAAGCGTTGTGTTGAGCTAACACCTGCTTGAAAATAGGGCGATCCACACCCCACAGCGTAGAAGTTTCGAGCGTCCTTACTGTCTTCGTATGATGTTGGTCGTAGAGCAATGCTTTGGCGCCAAAGCAGTCTCCCACACGGTACTCATACAGCCGCTCTCCCCTGGCTACGCCTTCCAGCAGTCCACTTGTCACGATGAAGCAGGAAGTTGGGTCCGACCCTGCCTCGTAAACTACATCTAGAGCTGACATTTCGTAAGTCTTCATACTGCTCAGCAGCCTTGCATGCAAGTCTCGAGACAGTTCTCCCAGTACTGCATTTTTCCGCAAAGCGTCTTGTAGGATCGTGGCTTCTGCGGATGTTTGTGACCGTTCAGTGCCCGAGAGATTCTCAGTCGGGCTGAAATACAGCTGCGGCAGCTTTTTCTTAGTGAGTTTGCGAGACTGCCAAGGGAACAGAGTGGCTTCGAAGGCTCCAGTCGGACCAGTGGTGAGGAAAGTAGCGGAAGCAGAGCTGTGGGTGTTGGCGAGAGTGGGTCCACTCGTGACTTCCAGTTTGTTCTTGCGCTTGTAGCAGGCTGTCCCCATAATATGAGTGCGCAGACAGGCTATCCAGCACCTCGCAGCGAAGAGCGGAAAGCCAGTCGCCCGCCTCCGCCCATCGTAGAGGCGCACCTAATCACTCAGCACGGCCAGGGCGGACAGGAAGTCGAGGAAGCGCCTTCCTACAATGAAAACCTCATTTCCTTCGAACCAATCTACCGTGAAGAGGACGTTGCCAATATTGAGGTGGTCGACCTGCAGCGCACTCCCAGACGCTACACCCGCCAAGCTGTCCGGCCTTCTGAACAAGCCAGCATTTACAGTGACAGTGGCAGTGTGTGGGAGGATGTCCGCTCACTACAGAGTGAACTGCGTCGGAAGCGCAGGGAGTTTGAAGAAGTGCGACGTCGCTGTGTGGTTGCGGAGACTGCAATGCAGAACGGTAAGAGTCACTCAGAACACATCAAATCCAAGTTGCTGGAGGAAGAGTTGGAGAAGGTGCGATTGGACTTGCGGAGAAGAGAGCGAGAAGTGCACGGACAGTCAGGCGAGAATGAGGCTGCTGAGAAGCAGCATCTCCGTACTATGCTGGGCCACAAGGACCACGAGAACCAGCTGCTCAGCAAAGAACTAGCAGGACTGCGTAGTGAAAAGCTGAAGTTGAAGGAGCGGGTGGAGGCCATGTGGCGTGACTATGAGAAATACAAGACTCAGCACGAAGGAATTCTGCGGAGTTTGGAGAAGGAAAGACAAGGCCTGCTGGACAAACTCAACAAGCGAGACCCAGACCTCAGTAGAGCGGAAGTGGCTGAGAAGGAAGCACGCATCACTGTCCTGGAAACTCAGCTGGCAGAGCTGCGTGCTCAACTGCACTCCAGGGAAGAGCGTGTGGACCAACTTCAAAGTCTGGTGGAAGAGCTGCAGAGGGACAACCAAGCCCTGCGAGCAGTGCACGAACCTCCCCCCGAGGAAGCCCAGCTCCACCCCATCCTGTCTCAGCCGGAGTCCACTGAAGAACTCATGACAGTGCAGCCAGAGCAGACCTACCCAGAGGACCCTCGCCCTCGTGCAAAGGAACCCGGACCTGAAATCACCCCTGTAACGGCTTTGGTCGAGGAGGTCTCGCTCGAAGGAACACACCCTTCACAGGAGGAGGCAAAGTTGCCTGTACGACATGGGGAGGAAGCTGCTGGAGCGCAGAAGTCCAGTCCTCACGGACCCGAAAGCACGAAGGCGGAAGAAACCAAAGAAGAGGGGGATTTCACTCTGCAAAGCGACCCTTCTGACCTGCCGAAGGCTGAAAGTCCGCCTGCCAGGCACAAGCACTCCACCCTCTCTGCAAGTACCACTGCAGAGGAAGACTTCTTCACAGAAATGCAAATGAAGGGGCTGCAAGACCGAAGAAAGGCAAAGCCGTTCACAACAGTGCCCAATACCCTCTTCGACTAACTAGCTGAGGCTTTAGCTATGGAACGGACTGGCAATAATGCAAGAGACTATTCCCTGTCTATGTGGCTGGCCATATTCATGAAAGACCACTCCCACCGGCCTCACGATAACCACTGTTTCCCTGTGGTGTCCTCCAGACTGCCCTCCGTCTTCAGCCAGTCTCGACTCAAATGCAGGCCTTCGCTGCCTCCACTCAGTCAAGAAGATCTCAGCCACTCCCTCTCACTCCCCACATCAGTACCACTGAGCGACCTTATCACTGTCAGAGTGCTAGCAAGGCCGCAAACTCGCTTGGTGCTGCAAGCCTCGTCCCTGCGCTTATATGTGCTGCACCAGCTACCTGTGGACACTTACTGCAGTCGAGAGAGAGTGGAAGTCTGGCTTGCACACTGGCAACGGATGAGCCACAGGGAGTTGTTGGGCATACGAGATGTGCACTGGAATAGACCTGAAGGCTGTGTGTCAGTGGTAGAGGACTATGCCAATGTAGGGTCACTCAAGAAACTCATTGTATATATGGGCGCACTACCTGAGAGGACGCTGTTGGAGGTCGCTTCGCAATTGGTAAAGGCTGTGGGACATCTGCAGGATCAAGGCTTGATTCATGGCCATATATCGGCCTCGCAGTTGTTGTTCAATAGAGCAGGAGAAGTCCGATTAGCCCCTGGACTATATGAACGTTTGGCCTCAGAGTCCACTTCTGTACTTCAAAGTGATATACGTGCTATTGGCAGAACACTACTAGAGGCACTTTGCGGGGCAGAGCTGCCGACAAACAAGGACGAAAGCTGCTGTACGCTCCACAGCCTCCTCCAGACCCACTCTGAGCCTTTCCTGCTTCGTGTGACTGTGCTCTGCCACAACTTCCTATGCAGCTGTCTCAGAGCCTGTCCCTTGGTGGAGTTGACTCAGCACCCTTGGCTGCACCAAGCACCCCTCCCTGGACTCGCAGTGAAACTTGAAGAACTCCTCGCAGTGGCTGGCCGTTTGGAAATGGCGGATACGCTGACTGCAGGAGGAGAGCGAGAGTTGGGACGGATCAGCAGGGCGCTGGCATTGCTGGACAAGCCGCAGTGTGCGGACCGGGAGAGCGCCGCTGACTTGGCTGCTGAGTTAGGGTGCAGTGCGGAGCAAGTGCTCGATCGACTGTGTAAATAGTTAAAAATGAGAAGCGCGAGTTCGGAACGAAAGCGAGCCTGGGGGGCTCCGTTGCCCAAACAAGCTATCAAGCTGACAGTCCCCTCCATCACTCCCTCAGACCTGTCCCTCTCCTCCCTGCACACGAGACTGGCTGCACTCGCTAACAAAGTCACTGAGTTCGTGAGTGCCTCGCTGGATGCTTTGGCGGGCAGTCGCACTACCAGCACCCCACAACAGGAACGCTTGCTCGAGGAGTTGAAGCAAGAAAAGGAGAAGTGGGAGCACCATGTCTTCTACGCCTTGACACTGGAGGAGGACGCACTGCAGCACTCTGGACTGGAAACTGCCACTTGTGACTTGGGCAGTGCAGTGGGCGACTTCAAGCGGGTGTCCCAACTAGTCGCAGACGCACAAAACCAAGTCACCTTGGCTATGAGGCGAGCAGCCCGCCGAGATGACTCAGGTTTGAATTCCCGACTTTGGCAAGTCTTTACCGGGCTCAACCAGAGCATCTACGAAGCGTTCTTCAGACGTAGGCGTACAGATGGACCGGAGGACCCTCGAATCAGGCAGTTGGAAGGCCGACTTGCAGAGTGCCAAGATGCACTTCGAGCCAAGGACAGCGAAGTGCAAAACATGGAGCGTCGATTAGCCAGGGACCGGGAACTCTTCACTAAGGTGGAGTACGCTGCGCAGCTGGAAAGTGACTTGCGGAGTGCTGAAGACCTGACTCACAAGTTGCGGGCAGACCTTGCAGCCCGGGATCTTGCTCTGAAGGACTTGGAACGCAGGGTCCGCTCTAGTGAGGGCAGTCCCCGCTTCAAGGCCAAGGGAGAGCCCCGCTTCACTGATAAGCGCCCCAGCTCCGCACTCAGAGAGCCAGCTGTCAACTGGAAAGAACTGGAAACCGAACTGCAGCGAGAAAGGGAAAAAAGCAGGTCTTTCTTCAACGCTCTGAAAAGGAAGGAAAAGGAGTGTGACGAACTCTATGAATCGCTGGGGACGAAGGCTTTGGACGAGGTGGACGGACTGAAAAGGGAAAAGGAGGAACTTACAAAGGCCCTAAGTGAGGCGAGAAGGACGGAACAGCGGCAAACCAACGAACTTAGCCAATTAGCCACACTCGTCAAGTCGCTCGAAAGGGAAAAAACACGCCTGGAATCGGAAAAAAACCACATTTTAGAGGAAAAAGACCCAACTTTACAGTTCCAAATGGACGAACAGACCCAAGCAAACGAAGATCTGCGCAAACAGCTGAAACTAGTGCTCGAAGACAAGCAGAAGTTACTGCGCATTCTCAGCCAAACCAAGGCAGAGCTCTCCCGCACTGCAGACGGATACACGCGCATAGAGCGGGAAAGAGACTTATTGGAGCAAAAAGGCCAGGCTTTAGTGCAGGAAAAAGACATACTGCTGAGACAATTGTCGAAAACAGACCTTCGAAAAGCGGAATCTCTCGTGACACAGGTCCAAACCCGCATTGACATTCAGCTGAAGTCGATATCGGAAAGACTGCTTCAGCGGGAAAAACGGCTGGAAGAGGTGGAAAGCCAATGCAAAGAGGGCTTGAGGCACTACGATGACATGCTGCGGGAGGCTAATGACAGGACTGGGGAAGAGCTGGAAAGGGCTGAGGCCAGGGTGCAGGCGAAGGAGGCGGAAATAGAGAATTTGACCAATTCGCTTAGTCAGGCGCAGGGGGAAATTCGACATTTGGAGACTCAATATAGCGACTTCGAGCAAAAGTCCAAAGACTTAGCTGCGTCTTTGAGACTGCAAAACAAGGAAAAGGAAGCCACAATCCAGCAACTTCAGTACGAACGGGAAATCCTGGAAAGCGAAGATGCAGCTTTGAAGCAGGAACTGAGCTTTTTGAAGGACGAAATGCACAGCTTGCAGTCTGCTCAGGTGCAAAACTCCCGAGAAGCGGCTTCCAGTCTTGACAAAATGCATCTTCTGGACCATAGTCACAAGGCTGAAATTGCGGATTCGCAGCGGAAAATAGACATTCAGATGGAGTTAAATCGCAAACTTCGGCAAGAAAACAGCGACTTGCAGTGGCATTTAGACCAGGCGGAGACCAGCAATAAGGCATTGGAGGACCAAATGGCTCAAAGCAGGAGTGAAGATGCAGGACTTGTGGAAGTCACAGCACTGCTCAAAGAGACTCAGAGCCAGTTGACAGCCAAGCAAAGGCAATTGGAGGAAGCCCAGCATATGCTCAAGTCCAGAGAGGCGGATACAGAGGAGTTGAAGCGAGACTTGAAAACTCTCAGAGAGGAAAAGACAGAAATGGAACTTCAGCTGGACGACGCATTTGCACGCTTGCAGGACAACGAGCAGTTTCGGAACCAGGCCGAAGAGCGACTCTGCCAGCTGCAGGAAGACCATCGCAAGGGACTCGCAGAACTCTCAGCCACTCAAAAGCAGCTTAGGGACTTACAGGGCAAAAAGACTGAATCCGATGTGGGGGTTTATAGCGAAAGTGTGCAAGTTGGAAGTTCGGTCGATGCACGAATGAGGGAAATCATTGCGAAGTCGATAGAGGCGTTGCAGGCACAGGAAGGGAAATTGAAGCAGGAACTCGCAGCTTTGGAAATGCAACTTGGGGCTGTTTCTATAGAGAATACACGACTGAAAGGGGATAATTCAGTCCTGCAGGACCAGACAAGAGCCAATGCACAGACAATTGTGAGTCTCAAAGAGGAATTAGCGGAAGCGCACAAGCAACACAATAGCAGTTTCAAGCGAATACGTGTGGAACTTACAGAGGAAATCCAGACAAAAGAGGCGGAAATCGCGAATTTGAGAGAGGAAATGCAGATTCAGAGGGGGAAAGCGGAGGAAGAAGTTAAGGAATTAGTCACAAAGTCATTAGCTGCGCTGCAGGGTCAAGAAGCCCAGTTGCAAATCCATTTAAAGGAGACAAATGGTGCCTTTTTGGAACTTTCAGCCCAAAATGAGCAAAATATCAGGGAAATTGAAGATCTTCGCATCACAAAAACTGAATTAGAGGAGAAAATCGCATCTTTGGAAGCCGATTTGGATGACAAAAGCCGCCAAATCCATACATCCGAAACAGCTTCCAACCAAAAGGTGAAAGAACTGCTCTCAAAGTCGTTATCTGCTTTGCAAGGGCAGGAAGCCAAGTTAAGGGAAGAAATAACCATTCTGGAAAGCAAACTAGAGACTTTTGCAGCTGAAAATAAGCAATTAATTCGAGAAAATGGGAATTTGCATGCACAAATAAGTGCATCTGAAGCTGCAGTTAAGGCTGGAAAGGAGGAGTTGGAGGAAGGCCGGAAACAGCACAGTCTCAGTACTAAAAGGATAAAAACGCAATATATGGCCGAAGTCGAGGCAAAAGACGCAGAAATTGCAAGTCTCAAGGCAGAAGCGCAGGCAACTGATAGAGAAAAGCGGGAATTGATGACGAAATCTCTATCAGCTTTGCAGGGACAAAAAGCCCAATTAGACCAGGAAATAGCCGGCCTTAATGAGCGAAATTCAGTCCTAATGCACGAGCGAGATTCCGCAACTTCTGAAAAAGACCACTTTCAACTGCTCAATCAGAAGCTGCAAATGGATTTAGAGACTTTACAAACGGCGCATAGTCGGGAAATGCAGGCAAAGCAGGAGGAAACAATTACACTTGTAGCCAAGTCGATAGAGGCGCTACAGGGACAGGAGGCGAAATTAAAGGCGGAAATAACAGGCTTGGAACAGCGCCTTTCTGCAGTAAGTGCGGAAAGTAAGAAGTTGAGAGGGGAGATGGGAGGACTGCAGGACCAGGCTAGAGCCTCTGCTTGCACTATTGATGCACTCAGGGAGGAGTTGGTGGAGGCGCATAAGCAGCACAATGCGAGTCTCAAGAGGATTCGGACGGAGTTCACTAGCGAAGTGGAGGCGAAATCAGGCGAAATTGCGACTTTAAAGGAAGCAATCAGATCTATTGCCGAGAACAAGGAACGAGAACGCATGGAACTGATATCCAAATCCATCGAAGCGCTGCAAGGACAAGAAACTTCCTTCAAACAGCAAATCTCCTCACTCAGTACTCAGTTGGAAGCCTCTATGCAGAAGCCTGTTTTTGTCCTGGAACACACTAATGATACCTCTATTGTCAGCCTGGAGCCGGCTTTAGACTCCCCCACTAGTCAGCTTTCCGCCCTGCATGATGCGTATTCTAGCCTAGAAGCCGAACACAGCAGTCTCCAACAGCAGTACATCGACCTCAAAGACACCTGTGAAAAGCAGAAAAACCAAGTCCAGCACTTGACCGCTCTGTTGAAGCAGGCCAAAGAAACCAGTCACAAGCTGAAAGGCAGCAGTGACTCGAGTAGGGAACATAGACGATTTGAGGACCTGAATGCGCATTTGGCGGAATTGAATAGTCAGAAGGAGGAGTTGGAAGGGGCGTTGGTGGCGGCTTTGAGGGAAAGAGAGCGGAGGAAGGGGGAATTGGCAGGGGTTGTGGAGGTGTTGGGAAAGGCAGGGGAGGACTTCAGGGAAATGGTGGACAGGAAGTGGGGACTGATGGAGGGGAAGTTGCAAACACTGGAGGCAAGAATAGGGGCAATTGGACTCATTAACTGCCGCAGACAAAGGGAAGTGTGCATCTCTAGTCCAGCCAAAAGACCCCTATCGTCCGGCATAGCTCCCTTACTGCGCTACAGCCCCTCAAACTTGACACAAACTCTCCAACTAACTGAGGAATTCATTGCAGAACACATGCAAAGGCTGCCTAAGCGCCTAGAGGAAGTAGATGGAAGGGCAAGTTCGCTACTAGCCAAATCACTCCTCTTCACCAAGGACTTATTAACGTCCAGAGAACAGACTCGCAGTCTTATCCAGGCGGAGTTTACAAAAACAGGCTTGGAGATAGGGAAACAAGTCGAAATCATAGAGGGGAAATTTGCCTTTATTAACACTCGGGCGAGTGGCTTAATGAGCAAACAGTCAGCACTAATTTCGTTTTTTGCAGAACACAGAGAAAAAGTTGCAGCGACTTTAAAGGAAAAAACTGCATCGTTTTGTGCAACTTTGAATGCAGTGGCTGAAAAGGTGGAAACTCGCTTGGGAGAAGTGGACAAACGGACTAGTGCATTGATAGGCAGACAAATAGGGGGTCTAGCGGGTATGGTGGAAAGGGGGAAACAGGCGAAAAGCAGGGAAAATGCATCGATTCAGGGCTTGTTTAAGGAACTGGAGGGTTTGAATGCAATGATGGGATATACTTCTGAAAGCCTGGAAAAGCGATTAGAAGCAATAGACGCCAAGGCTAGTAGCCTCCTCTCCAAAGCCCTAGCCCATATTTCCACTTTAGTAGGTGCAAAGACCAATTTCACCCTTTCGGCTATTCAGCCGGAAATCGCGAATTCCCATATAGCACTGGAGAAAGTCTCTACTGTGGTAAAAGCCGCTTTGGAGGCTGTGGACAGCAAGGCAAGTGCCCTAATTGCCAAAAGTCTGAGAAGTATTGCCGCCTTAACCAGTAAAAAAGCCGCTACTGAGGCAGTTATCAGGAACCTGCTCCTCGCCTTTTCAATGCCGTCTCTTGATACGGCTGTTAACAGGGTAAATACCCTTGAAACTCGATTAAAAGCCCTATGTATCAAAGCCACCACTCAAATTACCAACCTCAAATCAGAAAATTCTCGACTAATTTCCCTGCTCGCGACTCAAAATCGCGAAAATCAGCAGAAAATCACAATTCTTAGAGAAGAAACGGAAATCCGCTTCAGTCAAATTCAGGCTGAAAGCGACTTTAAGCTTCAACGTGTCCGAAAAGCCCAAATTTCACAAGAATTTGACACTTTTGCCCTAGTGGATATGCGAGAAGAGACCTTGGCGCGCACTGAATCTGCCTTTAGATTAGTGGAAAAGCGAGTGTTGGAGGCTGAATCCAGACTGCGGGCGGTGCAGAGGGCCTGGACAAAGGGGAAACAGGGCTGGAAAGAGGGGTTTAGTAGGAAAGTACTGGGAAATTTAGCGACTTTAGCAGAGAAATTGAGTGTTTCAGTGGATTTTCGCATGCAGAATATAGAAAAAAGGCTGTTTGAAGCCGGAAATAAGCTCCAAAACTGCAAAACCCCCCAAAAGCCCGCTCCAAACCTTTCCAGTCCCTTTCCAAAGCCTGCCCTTTCCCACGAACCCATCAAAATTTCCCTCCACTTAGACGACTCCCTCGAATTTACGCCTCTCGAGCCTAGTCACCGCAGGGGCAGTTCAGTAAACACCTCCCTAGACGACATGAAGCAAGCACTGGGTAACATGCGAATATGTCGGAAAGTGGTGTTTGACGGGCAGGTTTGGGTGCTGACTGCGACTTTGATGGAAGAGCCGGAGTATTACTGGTGGAGGGAGCAGGATTTGCCGAATGCTGACCTGGTGCAGGGAGAAACGGTGGAGGAGGAGATGCAAAAGGAACTGGAGGTGGTGAAGCTGGCGAATATGGAGGCTTTAGGAGAGCTGCAAAGGGCGAAATCGGACCTGGAAACAGTGAATTCCTGGCTGTCCAGACAGGGATACGACCTAAAGCGGCTTTCCCTCGAAGCCGCCCTAGCCGAAGCCACAAGACCCTCCTTTCGCCCTCTGCTATCGCCTATTAGTGCAGAGGGATCTGTGGAAGTCACCTTTATTCACGAGGGGGAAAGTTCGCAGACTCCGAAAATGGGGAAAGACGCAATTATAATCCCTGCGCCTTTGGACAGTGAGTTGGACGGACTGTTGGAAACTATTCAGCAGCAGGAAGTGGAGAAGATGCACTTGATGCAGCAGAATGACGCACAGAGTGAGGCGCTGCAGGCAGTGCAGGGGGAGATTGCGAGGGCGGTTTCGACACTGCAAGACTCGCAGGTTCTGCCCCACGACGTCAAAGGAGCTGAAGTGCTCCGGCAGCTCCTGACGCTGCTGGCCAGACCAGTCTGGAAGCCAAACTAGTGCTATTTACATCACTGCGGTCTCTTCTCGTTGACGACATCGAAACTTCTGGCTCTGACGAAGAGGTCCTCGGCTGCTTAGGACTTACTGCCGTCCAGGGGAGCGGGGACTTGCTTCAGGAGGTCGGCTGGAACGCGGTCCGCGGAAACGGATCTCCGCATTTTGGTCAGGAATTCCGATTCCTCACGCACCGCTCTATACTTCTTCATAAGCTGCACCGCATTCTTCATCCCGCCCTTCAGTATTTCCTGCCGCTTCTTATGCAGTCCTTCCTGCATCCGTTCCAAAGCTCCAGTGCCGTCCATAGGCGCGTCCTGTGTCTGCTGCTTCGTAAAGTGGTATAGGATTTCCGCCACTCGCTCGACTACGAAGGGCAGACTCCAGGCGAACACGTCCATGAAGTCGGGCAGACAGTAGGGGTGCTGCGTGTAGTTGAACTGCTGGATGTTTAGAGTGCTGTTTTCGAACTTGATGATTGCGCCTTTGTTGTTGTAGACGTCACAGTAGTTGGGAGCCGAAAAGATCGTAATGACGGCCGGAAAGTCCTCGTCCCCATTCCAGTTATACATCTTAAACCCGTCCAGCTGCGCCTCATGCGCTCTGATGACACTGAGAATGTCATTGCGCTTGAGGAAGTTGAGCACTGCTTCCTGCGAAAAGAAGTAGCTGCACCCCCGCACGTCGTTGGTCTTAAAGGGCGGCTCCCGGCCCTGGCTTTCTATGGGGTCCGCCCATAGCAAGTCGCAGTAAGTGCCGGACTTCGGAGGCTCCGAGTACCGCTGGACTCTGTTGATATCGTCCAGTGTGACCAACTCTGGTCCGATGCCACCATGAACGGTCAGGAACTTCCCATTAACCAGGGCCGCCAAAGGCAGGCAGTCGAAGCAGTCCATGATTCGGTCATACAGCTCGATGTCACCCTTGCTGAGACACTCCTTACGGAAGCTGAAGAAAGTGGTCATCTGCCTGCACTCGTGGTTGCCCCGCAAGAGAGTGATGCTGGAGGGGAAGTTGATCTTGAGTGCGAACAGGACAAGCACGCACTCCAGGGAAAAGGACCCGCGGTCCACATAGTCGCCTAGGAAGATGTACTTCGTGCGCTCTGGGTTCCCCCCTAGGTCTAGCAACTTCAGGAAGTCGTAGTACTGTCCGTGAATGTCCCCTACGATAGTCACCGGGTCTTGCACGAGGATCAAGTTGGGCTCTCTGCGGAACAGAGTTTGGGCGATTTCCACGATTTGGAGTGCGTCTTGCTTGACGATTCTGCCTTCGGCGCGGAGGTGGTCCTTGAGCAAGCGCCAGTTGGGCTTGGAAGCTGGCTAGCGATACAGGGAAAGAGCTCGCTGTGGTCGAGCGGCCGAGCTGGGGGAGCAGGCAGTTTCTTTACTACACGGTCTGAAGTGACGGCTGTGCGCTGTCTCTCCATTTCCTATTACAGCCCTTCCTTCTGAGGTCACAAGACAATGGGGAATGCTGCTAAGTTGGACTAGTGCTGTGGCTACATCTATAGGTCTGTCTTCCTTACGCATCATTTCTGCTTCGAGATAGTCCCGGTCCTGCCCTTTTGACGTCTGGATGTATGAGCTTTAGCCACTCAATGGGCAAGGTATTGCATGAATAAAGCCACTGAATCGTCCCTCTGTGAAGGACGAACAGAGGTTATGGGAATTCGAGAAGTTATATTTCTTCGCATATCGATGAGAGATATCTCTAATAAACAGGTCAATTTGTCACCAAAATGGGACGGCCCTCACTCGGCCAAAGGGCGAAATCGGGTATTTGTAGTTACTCTGGAAGTCGAGAAATTCGTCTTTTCAACACTTTCCTAGTGAAACGGATTGACCATATCTCTATAGACAGAGTCCTGCTAGTCAGTTCACTAGAAACATGGGCGAATCAGTCGGCTCCAGTCCCAGCAGCCGCAAACAGCCCGGCCTTAGTGTGTCTCTTTACCGCACTTCTCGGCAATTCAGCACTTCCAAGGCTCCGCCTGACCCAATCGCCAGCGAAATCCTGCAAGCCCGGCACCAACAAACCCAAAACCGCCAGAAACTCATAGCAACTCGCAACCGCATCCGCTTCCTTGAATTTATGCAGCAACAAAGAGTCCGCACCACTGAAAACAAGCGACGCACTGCCGCTTTTATCAGTGGCATTCGAGAAAGACAAAGGGTGGAAATGACTGAGAGGGAAAAAATCAAGGCGAAACACGAAGAAAAGCAATTAGATACTCGCATTCGCCTGCTGAGGGATAAGCAGGAAAGAAGTGCACTAATTTCCACTGCGAAACATCGAGTTTTGTCTGAGAAGCGGGAAACGGTGGAAGAGATTAAGCGAATTTCGGAGCAAATGGATGTAGCTATTGAGAGTCACAGGGAAATGGAAAGACAAAGAAATGTCGACCGCAGGAGGAAAATCGTCGCTGAAACCTGCAAAAGACGACAAGAACGGACCTTATCAGCAGAAAACCAACGAGAAATGCTGAAAACTCAGTACCGAAATCGCCTCGAATTCGAGCAAAGGCGAGTTGAGGAGGAAGCCTTGCGCCTTTCCGCACTGCGAAGGGAGTTGGAAGGCTGTGCAAGTCCTGTCCAGCAGCAAACTGCAGACCTGTGATGTGGATGCAAGCAGTGGATTCCTCTGCGTCATAGAAACTAGCTAGTACCCTAACGCTTTCGCCAACAGCTGCGCTCTCTCCTGCACCTCCGGGTCCATATCCTTGCTGTTGGCATCCACCTTCGCAAACAGTGCCGCAAACTTCTGGTACACATTTCTGGCTTCATCGTTTCTGCCCATATTGAGCAGCGTCAGCGCGTAGTTGAGACACACCAGGTAGTCCTCCTCTATGGACATGGATTTCTCATAAGCAGAACACGCATTTTCGTTATCCCCTAAGTGGGAAAGTGTGAGGCCGAGGTACATGTACGAAGCCGCGAAGTAGGGGTTTAGGTTGATCGCAGTTGTGAAGTAGATGAAGGCACTGCAGTACTGCTGGGTGTTCAAGTGCACGATGCCCAGGTTGTACGCCACAATCCACTCGAACGGGTCCAGGTACAGCGCTCTCTTCAGACACGCAATTGCGGCTACGTACTTCTGCTTGCCGAAAAAGCACATGGCGATGTTGTTCCACAGCTGTGCGGAGTTCGGCTGCTGCACTGCGACGATTCTGTACTTCAGCAGGGAAGCGTCGTGGTCAGACCGGTCCTGTATGATGGACCCTGTGGCGAGCAAGGCTTTGGAGTTCTTCGGGTCAAGTGTGAGTGAATTCCCCAAGTATTGGAAAGCCTTGTAGTTCTCACTCAGTCGCAGGTACAGCAGACCGAGGGTTGTCAGTAACTCTGGGTTTTCAGGTGCGAACTCCAGTGCTTCGAGGTAGACATCAATTGCAGCTTTGAGGTTTTCCTGGCGAACGTACACATCCGCCAGACTGACGAAAGTCGCATCGTGCTTCTGAATCAGGTTCGCACCGCGGAAGCAGTCCACGCTTTCTTCGAACTCGGACCGGTTCACGTGGCAAAGCCCCTTGCTGTGCCACACTTCCCAGTCGTCCGGGTTCAGCTTCAACGCCTGTTCGTAGATTTCAATGGCGGGCCGGGCTTTGCCCAGCAGGTAGAGCGAGCGGCCAACCTGCTTCAAACAGTCAATACTGAGCGGGTTCAGTCTTTGCGACCACCTAAACAGCTCCAGCGCTTCATGTATTTTCCCCGTGCTGCGGAATATCAGTCCTTTGACGTAGCTCGCGAAGTCGTTTCTGTTGCTCGAGTCTCTGAGCACTTCCTCAACCAGTCTGAGCGCTTCCTCGTGTTCGTGCCGGATGTACAGCAGCATGATCAGCCAGTTCCGTCGCTCCTTCACCCCTCGACTCGATATTGACATCTATCTCTATAACGCACATCATGGGGGAAGCGAACTGGGAATTGCCCTTTTGGGAGTGCAGCCAGGAGCCGGTGCACTGCACACTGGCTCTGCTGACCTGTTGCTACGGAGTGGCAGTCATCCAACTTGATGACCAGCGTAAGTTGGAGCAGAGTGGCCACTGGCCTGCGTTCTTCTACGCGCTCTTGGGCTGGGGCTTTGGAATGGCTTGGAACCGCAAACACCTGAGAGAGCAGCTGCGCATAGAGGGGAACTACTGGCAGGACTGCGCACTGTACTGCGTGTGCTGCTTTCCCTGCATGGCGACACAGGAGTTCCGCGAGACTGACTACACGATGAAGAAGGGCGGCCGTCCGGATGCCGAAGATAGCTAATGGCGGATAATGTATACGCCCACAGACGAGCTCGTGCTGCACGCACAGCGCGCCTTCGACCTGTGTCGTGAGCAGGTCTACGACTACGAAGACTGTCGCCAGCTCGACTACGCAGGCACAGTCCACCCCTCCCTCTGCAAACAAGAGAGCTACAAGCTCCTGCAGTGCTACGAGAAAGTGGAGCAGACGGAGCCTATCTGCCTCACTGCACTCAACAACTACCGGGAGTGCTACTTCAAGTACTCAGGCTACTTGATGATGTGTGAGCGGGAAATGACGGAGTTCAACAGGTGCCAGGAGGACCCGAAGTGGTTTAAAGATAACGTCTACTACCGCCGTGAAGGACTCAAGCGGGTCTACGACCCCTACCTTTACCGTCCTCGCTTCTAGGCTAAAGCTAGAGGTTTCCTCTCATTTGCAGGGAATGGGCTTTGCTGTGGTAGACTTTCAAGAATTGCTGGATGTAGGGACCGGCGGAAGGATAGAGAAATTATGAGCGTTTGGAAAGCAGGAAATCGGCTTTGGTCTACTGAAGGGTAATTTTAGGCGTAGGGAAAAGACTAGTTCAGGATTTTGGTTGTTTATATCGGGTGGAAAATATATCAGAAGTGAGTCCACTCCTTTCTATCATTTTCGTAGATTTCCCTTATATTAGCCGAAAAGTGCATTATTTGGGTCGACAAAGTTCACTTTTCCTGCTGATTTCCCCCAATCGTCGACTACAACTGCAACTCTTTCATTGATTATTCCGCACCCAATGTGTAGAACACTAGTGCCAACTCCCACCCACTTGCCCAAATCCAGTCCTTTCCCCTTATTCGCCCTCCGAAGGCTATTTCCCCCAATTTCACCCCTGCCTGATTCCCCTCTCTGCAGCCTCGGTCCTGCCAAGTCCTCAAAAATCCTTTTTAAAACGAATACCAAATGTACATGCAGCCCACGGCTCTACTGAGCCTCGTCTCCCTGGTCCTGCTGCCCCGGGTTTTTAGCACTCAGCTCCATGCTCAGGCCTCCCTGGCTGCTGCGGACACTCAGCAGTCCTCTACGGTCGATAGTGACATCCTCTTCTATATCACAGACCAGGACACAAAGGACCAAGTGGCAGTGGACTACAGCGACGCCTTAACCTACGCCCGCAGTGCACTCGAGCCATGTGACGAAGACGAAATCCCCTCCGTGCAAGTAACCGCCTTCATGACCGGAGACCTTTACGATAACGACTTGACGGATGTGTCGAAGCTGAATGTGAGGCAAATCCCTGGGAAACACATAGTAGTTGTGGTCGATTCGGACGATTATGACGATATGCACGAGACGTATGAAGACCATGACGAGTTGATTCCCATACCGAATCCTTTGCAGGTACTGACGAAGCCGCTTGATACTGCGAAGCTGACTTGGGGGGGAAAGCGGAGAACGAGGGAATTGGACTTAGATGAATGGGTAGCTGCAGAGGTCGACACAGAGGTCCTAGTCTCTAAGGACAATGTCCCGATTCCCGCCCAAATCGTCCCTACGAAGGAAATCGTGTACGACTTGGACGAAGACGGAGTGTTCATTGCAGGGTCGCGACAGGTCAAAACCGACCTCGACGACGTGCAAATGTTCTACACCCGGGACAGCACTCAGAGCATGGTCGGAGACTTATTCGACAATCAAAGGACTGATCAAGTGCTTTTGCGGTTGATGGTGCAGCGCCCGACACCCGACCAAGAACCCGCTCCAATAGCCGTTGCAGAGGAAGTGCCAGTGTTCCAAGTCACTACTGTGGAGGTGGAGATACAGAAGCAGGAAGATGCAGACGATTTGGACGAAATCGATGTAGTGTTCGAACCTAAAGATTTCGATATCCGCCCCGAGTCGAAAGGAGGGGATTTGCCCCTTATGCAGGCCTACGACGAGTATGAATACATGGTTGGAGACTTGTTCGATAACGACCGGACAGACGCGCAAAAGCTTACTACAGTGGTAATCGAAGCGGGACTCGTCCGACTACTATGGGAAGAAACCCGCAAGCCGGACGAAAGGCCTGTAAAGCCTCCGAAAACCCAGGAAATCGATGTAGACGAAGTGGAAAACATCCTTGTTACTCCCATTTCTGTCGACTTCGACGAGGAAATACTCATTCTCACGCCTGAGCCGGTTAGGGACAGGGATGAATTGGAGTTTGTTACGCCGCTGGGGTATTTGACCGGAGACCTGTTCAATAACAAGCGGACGGACAGTTCGAGGCTGACGATTACTGAGAACCGCAGTAGGCCGTTGTCCTGGGCAGTGACTGAACAAGACGAAGCTAGCACTATATATGACCTGCAGCCGCCCGAGGAAGAATGTGAATCAGATGAGCTGTCCGCAGATTCCTCCACCCTGCCCCAGCAAAGCACCTCGCTCCAGCGCACTCGCAGAGTCCCCGGCGCCCAGTTAGAACCCTACGACCTGGACGACGTCCCCACTTTTATCAGTCAAGACTCGAGTAGCTACCTGGCTGGGGACTTGTTTGACAACGACAGAAGTGACTCCTTCAAATTGACAGTGCTGCTTAATAGAGGGGTGGAGCCTGTATTGTGGGACAGTGATGAGAGGAGTGCTAACCCTGGCTTTTTGCAGTAATTCCATAGCGACTTCGACTTCTTTAATAGATTAATGGGGATTTGTGCAGATACCGGGGCCTTCTTACATCTCAACAGACCCACAACCACTACCAACAGCAAGTACAAGCTGTGTCTTTCCCCCACAGGAAAGTGCGCCTCTCCCATCACGTCCACGAATGCACAGACGAGAACACCCAACTGATGACTTGCCTGGAGGAAGAAGAGCCCACGGACAAAAACTGTCTCGGGTTCTTAGCGACTACCAAGTGCTGGGTCAGGTCCCACATGTTCCCAAGTCGCTACTATTGCTCGTACTCCTAGAGAATTTCAAGAGATGTAAGAAAGACCTGAAGCCATTAGAAAATTAGCCGAGGCAAAACTCACTGAACTCTGGCTGCGGCCTCTCATCGATAAGTTGACGTCTTAACGTAAATAGGTATACTCGGGACACAAAAGAGCTAATGGCAAGACAAGGATCAAGTGGTAGAGACTACAGAGGACATTGATGACAGGAGTCTAATAAATTAATGATCCCATAGGAAGTCAATCAGACCAGCACATACACTTTTGTGTATGCAGAGACCTAGAACAGTCTTAAACATAAAGGAAAGGAAGATTATACTGAGATGATATGTGAAATCAAAGCATGTGGGGAGAGGCCCACTACAGGTAATTTTCCATTATGCTGCGAGTAGACTTCTTTTACACGGAAGATAACTAATGGCCGGTAATTAAAAGTGGTGTTATAATAAGTATTATGTTTCCTG
>Ga0247837_1002940_pt1 | contig 30908 bp, 29 predicted proteins | sample LaCtaG_2_FD_187115 | JGI IMG/M metagenome (GOLD analysis project Ga0247837, IMG submission 187115) | Freshwater microbial communities from meromictic Lake La Cruz, Castile-La Mancha, Spain - LaCruzMarch2015_14.5m | ecosystem: Environmental > Aquatic > Freshwater > Lake | place: Spain: Castile-La...
TCATTCATCAACTGATGACGCTTCAGACGCGGTGGCGTCAGTTCCAGACAGTTCCGCAAGTTGACTATTTGGAATTCTATACAGAAAAAGAAAAGGCCTATCTCACAGCCCATATCCAGGGTTTTGCCAGCCTCCAAACAGAAAATCTCCAAAAAACTCTTGACCTTCAAGATACTCCACCTTCCGAATTTCAATGGAAGGAGCAGTATAACAATGCGCTACGATGGTGCTCTGAATTTCATGTAGCAAGTCAGAAGCCAAAGGGGTTTACGACTTAGAATCGGAAGGAAGGCTCGGCTTGATATAGGTATCCGCTAAGCGCTGACCTACAATCACAGAGGCTTGGTGTTGGGACAGTTCACCGGAACCCATTCTGTCAAGCATCACCAACATAGTCTTCAAACTTTGTTTGTTGTATCCACCAGGTTGTGTCACCATCTCAAAGAGGTTTTTGTAATCCCGCGCAAATGTGGGAACCTTTTCCTTAATTTGCTCTGTAGACAATCCTTCTTTTTGATAGGTTTCAATCAGGTCTAGAGAATCACGAATATATTGCGCTCTCTCCTTCGGCTGGAAATCCAAAGGACGGTTCGCAGCCTCTGCCATTCTCTCCACATCGCTTCTCCGATCCATATTCTTTTCTAGAAAGATTCTTTCTAGTAGGATGTCAACCGCAGATTCACCGAACATTAGTGCAAACGCCGGAGATGAAAAAACCTTGAGCAATCCCAATAGCCCTGAAGCGATTTCTCGGAAAGCAAAACAGGCGGAGGTTCAAAGTTCTGAAGATCAGCGCTATGATGCGAAGCCTCCTGAGCGAGCTGGATTTCAAGATTTTATTGTTGTCATTGAAGATGAGCGAAAGAGGTCAAAAGAAATTACTGCGGGTCTCTTTTTGGCCTTAGGAACACTTCTCTTTTTATTCAAGGCTGCGCCCGAGAGTTTGTAAAAGGAAACATCGTAACAAATAGAATGGACGATTCGGACAGAGAGTCTGTGAATTCCATGGAAGCTTACAATGAAAGGGTAGTTCCAGACACCCAAGAAGAAGAAGAGCATATTACAACTGTGCGAAATGCCATTCGGGATTGGAAAACGAGGGAATTTGATACGACAACGGGACCCACTTCGAAGGCAAAGGGCTTACAACTGCTCCGTCACTATGTTGCCAAAAGTGGGCGGCTGTTTTATGACTTAACAAACTATTTACAAACGTCCAGAAACGATGAACAAAATATGAAAGATACCTTGTATGTAAACATTGTCGTAGCGATTGGTGCGCCAGGTTCGTTAAGTTCTCATAGTAAAACAGTGCTAGAAACACTTCTTCAGCGTGATTTGGTTGAATTACCCTTTACAATTGAGCCCAAGGTTGTAAATTCCTATGCGAAGAACAAATTTCAGGCACAGCAAGAATTTCCTGAGGAGGAATAGATATGGCGAATACGCGGAAAGTTCGTTCCTTGCCTTACAATGCGACGAAAGGATGTCCTGCGGGCTTTCATAAGCGCATGACTTACAAATCCAGCTCAGGACGTGTTGTCCCTCCTCGTTGTGTTCAATCTACAACGGTCTATGCGCAGACAAGTAAGAATTTCAAGAGAGGAGTTACACAAAAATCTGCTCATCGTTTGAAGTCTAGAGGCATCGTTAATACTACGGTCAATATTCGTAAATCATGCCCTCCGGGCAAAGTTTTACGCAAAGCCTATGTGAGACGCTTTCGGACAAACGTAAGAGAGCGTGGCTATACGGTCAAGCGTGGAAGCCAGACCTATCGTGCCTACCCTAAGAAGAGCTCAACGGTTGTCCAGGCAGCTTGTATAAAGGATGTCGGTCTTCCTGGAAAGGGCCCTCAGGAAATTGCGCCTCTCCGAAAGGGTGAGTTGATAAAGCATGGCTATGTCTATCGCAAGTCAGAGCTAGAGCGCCATGAAGCTTTGCGCAAGGCCATTAAGGAGTTTGGTGTCTTGGGTGTCTATCGCAAATTAGACGCTGTTGCGAAGTTGTCTGTTCGCGCAGCCCCGAAGGCCTCTGTTATTTTCAAGAAAGATCGTGATTGGGTTCGCAAACGGTTTGGTCCGCTAAAAGCGTTTTAGAAGCAGAGTTCAAATAGAGAGTGAAGGTGTAGAATGCTCGGATTCATTATACTCCTTTTTATATTTTTGGGCATCTGGGTTGGCATGCTAAGCATGGCTGATATAGAAGAGGTCAAGAAGAATTGGCCAAAATACCGTTGTAAGCCGAATATCATGCCATTCGCATCCTTTTATGGACAAAACACGGGAGAGAACTTTCAGTTTTGTATGTCCAACATGTTTGGTGTTGAACTTGCGGAAGCTCTTGGCCCGGTATTCACAGTATTAGCGACCTTTGTCACGACGTTAGTTACACTTCTTCAAGTGGCAAACAGCCTACGTGTTCAACTCGCTACACTCATAGGAGGCATCAATACAATCTTCCAAAATTTCACAGACCGATTCAAACAACTCATTGGTGCTGTTCAACAATCTGCCTATCGCATGAAACTTCTCATGGGTCGTCTCTATGGCACTTTCTTTGCGATTATCTATATGTCTATGGCGGGAATGACATCGTTAGATAATTTCACGCGAACTATTTTGTTTGATTTCTTAGATACATTCTGTTTTGACCCTGATACACTTGTGAACATTGAAGGCAAAGGAGAAGTAAAAGTAAAGGACGTCGTGATAGGGGACCGATTCACAAAAACAGGTGGCCGAGTCACGTCCACGTTTTCGTTTGCCTCAGATGGTCAATCGATGGTAGAACTTCCAGGAACCATTCTTGTCAGCACAAATCACTATGTGTATTATCTTGGAAAATGGATTCAAGCAAGAGACCATCCTGATGCGAAGCCAAGAGACCCTTGGCAAGGAGGAACTGAACGACCCCTCATTTGTTTCAATACATCTGACCATAAGATACCCATTGGATACTATACATTCTTGGATTATGATGAAACGGAAGCAGGAGATACAGATGCGATGAACTGGATAGACACTGCGCTCAACGCGGTCCCCCCTAAGAACCAGCGCACGTTTTCCTATTCAACCCTCGTCGCCAGAAACACAGACATTCGGATGAAGGATGGATCAACAAAACCAATTCAAGAGATTCAGTTGGGAGAGGAACTCTCCACAGGAACAGTGGTGGGCTTGGTGAAAAAACAGACAAAGGAAGTCTGTCAATTGCCAACAAAAGAGTTTGTTTCTCCCGGATTGTGCTATTGGCAAGGAACTCAATGGGTTCGTGCTGGAGATGTGTTGCCCATTCAGTCAGTAGACAACTCTCAAACATTCTACAGCCTTGTTGTCATGAAAACAGCGACCTTTGAAACAAAGTCTGGCACTTTTGTTCGTGATTATGTTGAAATTCATAGCCCAGATGCCGAGGATGCCTACACTGAAAAAATATCCACTCTCGGTGAATTTCGTCACGTGACGCTTCCTGTGTATTAGCAGGATGGGCATACTTGCCTCGGCATTGTTTATACTACTAATCCTCACAATAGGATTTGTTTATAATAACTGGACATTATCATTTCTTATCTTTGCGATGTCATCTGCCTTCGCAATTCTCCTTGCTCAATCCAGTGTGGATGAAGTTATAAAGAACTGGAGTGCGAGGCGATGTGACTTTGAAATTATGGTGACCGCTCAGCTTTTCAAACCAAAAGATGATGTACGGACGAGTGGTGAGTTTGCGGCGGAGAATTTTACCTTCTGCACCAAGAAAACCTTCAAGCAAATCATTACCATAATGTTAATTCCAGTCTTCATGATGTTAAATCAACAATTAGATGTTGCGGAATCTATTAATGAAGTGTTGAATCGTATCCGTGTAATGATTGCGAATATCTTTGATGGCTTTATGAAAATGTTAGATCCATTTTTCAAGAGATTCCAGACAACAGGGAATACGTTTGCTCTAAATCAAATGAAAATCCTATCGGCAATGGGTCGTGCGTTTGGAATCACTCAAGCTGCTCTCTATTTGGGAATGTCATTAGTCACCTCGATTGAAAATTTTGTTCAATTTGTCATACGTGTTATCATGATTATTATGTATATTATTCTGGGTCTTATGATTTTGCTCTGGTTTTTGATTTTACCTGTCTTTGCTCTCATTATTATAACGTGTCAAACAATTGGAAACTCGTCGTTTGGATATTTGGCAAAAGATGTCTGTGGAGAGTTATGTTTTGACCCTGCGACACGAGTGCGCTTGAACGATGGCAAGGTGAAACCGATTGGTGAGTGTAAGCTAGGTGATACCTTTGAAGATGGAACTGTGATTGAAGGTATTTTACGAGTCAATGGATCAAAAGAGCAAATCTACACATTGGATGGTATTCGTGTTAGTGGTTCCCATTTGGTCTGGCATGAAGGCGAATGGATTTCTGTAAAAGAGCATCCAGACGCAGACATTTCGTATGCCCCTTGTCCTTTACTCATTTGCTTACGGACAAGCACACGCAACATTCCTCTTCACGGCTTACAGGGACACTGGCTTTTCCGTGATTGGGAAGAGCTTCCTCTCGATTTACCAACGTCCGACACAATTTGGGACTTTTTAGTGTCTGAAATTCTGAATCAGTCTGCTCCTACACAGTCGGCTCCCACTGAAATTCCTTTGTTGAACCCTTCTTGTGAAGTTATGTTCCAGACAGGAGAATATAGAACTCTTTCCGAACTTCAGATTGGAGATAGAATTTCGTGTAGCCAAGGGTTCACACAGGTTACGGGGATTTACAAAGGACAAGCGGAGTTTTCTGAGGCTTTTACTGATGGAATCTGGTTTCAGGAATATGGTGAAACCAAATGGAGACACCCCGTGATAGAGGGAAATAAAGGGACTCTCGCAGAAGGAATCCATCTCACTACGGACTCTGGTTGTTTCTGGATACAAACAAAGAATCTCTCCGGTTTCGTGCGTGATTTTACTGAAGTAGGCTCTGACAATCTTCCATTGACATACAGCTTCACTCGCAAACTTCTAAAAAAATCCTTCAGTAGAGAAGAATCATGCGTCTCGGCTTCCTTATCACAGGTCTTGTTATCCTCTTGGCAGCCAATATCCTAATGGTCTATTACAGACCCGGTGCGTTAGGACCGTCTGGCGAGGGATTTACCAATTATTTCTTGGAGAATGCGGGTGGCTATGGCAAGGGCTATGAACCCATTGGCAACTTTGATTCCAAGGATGTAATGCCTAAGAATGGAGTGTCTGCCTGGCGTTACACTGCTCCTGATGAGAAGCTCATGGGCCCCGAGTTTGAGCCCGGTGCGGACTCCCTCTTCATCTTCAAGAACAACCAGTGCAAGCCCGAGTGCTGCGGTGCCTCCTTTTCTTGCGGTGGCGGTTGCGTCTGCACAACCCCCCAGCAGCGCCAGTTTATCGCGGGTCGCGGTGGTAATAGGACAAGTCCGGCAGGAGATTTCTAATGATATTAATATATCATGGAGTATCCCCGTTATTTATTTTTTCGTGAATTATATTAATCCATTTTTTTAATTCTTCCATTGATAAATCTTGTTTGATGTTATTTGCTTGCCAACAACACCAAACAACATTCGTTTTTATATAACCCTGATTACTATCTTTTCTATCTAATGATAGCCTTTCAGGACTATTAATATCAAATACCATTTTTCTTCCAGAATATGGACATATTCCTTCCTGTTTATTAAAGAGTTCAACAAGAAAGTCTAAATCAACATCACAATCTCGGTTGTAATTTTTAGAACGTTGTTTTATACCTCTTAGAATTTGCGTAATATTCCACTCAAGTCCATTATTGAGCACCCTTTTTTTTGCTATATCGTCTTTTCTCTTATTTTCACAGTCCCTACATTCCTTTACCCACATTGTATAATCTGGATGTTTCCGTTTACAGAACATATCAAGGCTTTTTTCTTTTTCACAGGATCTACATACCATTTTATTTACTTCCGCAATTGCCTCCCATTCTTTCCGTTTTTCCAATCCTCTTTTTATATTATTCTCTTTCAAAGTATTAATACAATTTTCAGAAGGTTTAAAATTTGGTTTTTTATATCCTTTTACCATCTATTATACAAATTATATTAAACTACCAGTTTGTCAATTTTACTTAAAACCCAACAACCGGGATTATTTGCTGATTGTTTTTTGAATATCAGAAATCCATTCTTTCATTTGTTCTAATGTCATATTCTGTTTCATATTATTTCCTATCCAACAGCACCATCTTACATTTCCTTTTATATATCCTTTGTTACTATCAATTCTATCAAGTGATAATCTATCAAATGTATTTATATTGAAACTCATTTCACAACCCGTGTATGGACAGATACCATTTTGCTTATCATAAAGTTCTACAAGATATGAGATATCAATATCAATTTCTCTATTATATTGTTTTGCTCTTTTTTTAATTTCTTTTAGAATAGCATTAATATTATATTCAATTCCATTCGTTTGTGCTCTCTTATTTCGTTCCTTATTTTTCCTAAGCAGCTCACAATTTTTACACTCTGTTGACCAACTAAGATAAGGTAGATTTCTATTTTTATTTATCCTATTAAAATTTTCAAGAGATTTTTCTATAAAACATTCTTTACAAACCATCTTGTTATATATAGCAATTTGTTCCCATTTGGCCTTTACTTCCTCTAATCTCACACTATTTGACATAGCTAATGCACTTAATGAATTATCTGATAAAGCTCTGAATGTATACTTACGTTTCTTTCCCTTGTCTTCCATTATTTATTTAAATACAATATTATTTTTTCAAATTTTAATCATTCCGGTAAAATCAACTGTATTGTTTGAAACAATCATATTGATTTACTTCGTCAAAAGGTCAAATCCGACTTCCAGTTCTCTCATGTCAGCACCTTCAACACGCTTTACTTCAACACCATCCTTAAGAAAGATAAATGTAGGCATGGAACTGATATCAAACTGACTCACGAGTTCGGGACTTTCATCAACATCGACTTTGAAGAATTGGATAGACGTGAGTGATTCCGATAGTTTTTCATAGGTGGGAGCAATTCGCTTACACGGCCCACACCATGTCGCAAAGAAATCAATCACGATTAGACCTTTCTGAGGGATTTCAAAAGCATCAGAGATGATCTTGACCATACTCACTCTAGATAAAAACTTTGGTTTAGGTTGAGTAGAATGAAGCGCATCTGTATTATTGGGGGTGGAGCAGCGGGTCTTCTTTTGTTATACAACTTGGAACAACACAATCTAGATCCGACTTGTATAACCATTGTGGACCCGCTCCATAATGGGGGGGATTTAATGAAAAAGTGGAATCGAGTTCGCAGCAATACCACATGGTGCCAGATTTTGGATGCAGTCCCTTCCCGAAAGACTCTTTCTCCTCCTTTCTCTGAGCTCAAACCAAATGAGCCTGCTGAGCTTCTTTACGTCATTCAATATCTTAGAGAATGTGTTAAAGACTTTATGGCTAAAACACAACTGCGCACCGATACAGTTGCCTCCGTCACTCAAGACTCCTCCACTTGGAAAGTTACACTCCAGCATGGAAAACAACCCATCATCGCAGACGTTGTCTTTTTCTGTCAAGGCTCAGAGCCCAAATCGCTAGATTTACCCTTTCCGTCCATTCCCTTGGAAGTTGCCCTTGATTCTAGACGTCTGTCTGAGTATGTCAAGCCTGGGCAGCATATTTTAGTGTTTGGCACAGCCCACAGTGGCCCTCTTGTTGTGAAACATCTTGTAGATTTACAGGCCAAGGTGACCAATTTCTATGCCACAGAGAAGCCTTTCTATTTTGCTCGTGATGGTGACTATGATGGAGTGAAACAAGACGCAGAGCACATCGCTGATAAAATGGCCTCTGGTGAGTTTCCTTCGGTTACGTTGGAATCTGTTCACAATTTATCCGCAGCGATTCGTGCGAGCAAAACCGCAGACGCATGTATTTATGCCTGTGGATTTGAACCACGTATCCTACAGCCTGAATGGAAACTCTACAATGGTGAAACAGGCCGAATTGATGGAACAAGCACAGCGTGGGGGTTTGGTATCGCCTATCCAAACAAGGCACCGGATGGAGTTCATTGGGATGTAAGCGTTCCAGCGTTCCAAGCCCATATTCAAAAGCAGATGCCCGATATTCTTGCCTCTCTTCAGTAGAGAGTCTAGGATGAATGCTCCAGCGAGATTTAATAGCCTGCTGCCTTTGGGAGCTCCTGCTGCGGAGGCCATTAACAATTTGAAGGCAAATGTGGCCAAGTTGAACAATACTGTGAATGAAGTTGTTAAAAATACGCAAAAGACAATGAATACGGCTGCGAGCAGTGTTGGTGTTCCGAGTGGATGGCCGATTGCTCTCTTGATTTTCATCGCACTTGTAGGTGTTTTTGTATTCGTATTGTCATATTATAAATCACAAATCCGTGATGGATATGAGTATCTTCTTGTAAATGCGAAACAGTTGCTGGGTTATTCTACCGACCCTTTGCCACCGATGGGAGGCGAACAACCCGGTCAAAATGTTTTGGACAAAGCAGTCGCACCGCAAGATGTTACACCTGCTGAAAAGGCCTTGAGCAAACCTCTTGTAGAAAAGATTTTACCGAATCTTGGCGCACCTGAAGTCTTTAATATCAGTAAGAACACATTTACATACTATGACGCAGAGCCTCTGTGCCGCGCACTAGGTGCTGAGTTAGCAACCTATGACCAGGTGAAAGAATCTTGGGAGCGTGGAGCTGATTGGTGTAACTATGGATGGGTGAAGGGTCAGGCAGCCGTCTATCCTACTCAAAAGGATAGCTGGGAGCGTATCCAGGCCGGTCCTGAAGAACAACGAAATTCTTGTGGTATGCCTGGATTGAATGGAGGATTCTTTGATAATCCTGAGCTTCGTTTTGGTGTCAACTGCTATGGTTCAAAGCCCAGTCAATCGAAGCACGATGAAGCCAAGATGAACCAAGGTGCTCCTCTCAGCCCTGGAGCCTTAGAGCTTCAGAAGAAGATTAACAAGTTCCGAACGGAAGCCTCTTCCGTTGGGGTCATGCCTTTTAATGGAGACAAGTGGTCTATGTAAGTGCCGCCACTTGCGTGCCGACCCTTAGGGTAAGTGCCGACCCTTACCAGTGTCTATCTTGATAATCACGTTTAGACGTTTCGAGGAGGTAGGGATCTTCCTTTCCTCTGTGACCTTCTTCTTGATAGTCCTCATTGTAAAAGTCTTCATAGACTTTCTTAATGGTCTTTGAATTCTCAAAATCCAACCAGGACCATACAAACTCAGCCATCTCAAACTGAATCCGATGGGCATAGCCTTCCGTATCAAAATCTTGAATGTGCCCCCATGTCTCCCAAAATTTCATCCAAGCGTGGGTATCCAACCTATGATGAAATGTTGCATGTTGCTCTTCATACGCATCACATTCAATGAGGTTTGGTTTAACATGCTTTCCTTGATGGATGTAATACAGTGATGTTAGCAGTATCTTAAACAACTCTTTATCCTTGTAGATAAATCTATATCCTGCTTTTTCCACAAAGGGAATCAAACCCTTTACACAAAAGGAATACAGAATATGCTTTCGTTTGGCATAGGAAGCGCCCTTGTCAATAAAAATGGGCTCATTGATCCAATATCCCCAGTGTTCCATGCTCGACGACTCCAACAGCAATCTACAAGAAGTTCGCGACCTGACTTTAGCCCGTGGGCGGAAGAGGAGGAAGTGGGGCGGGTGGAGGGCCTGATTGTTTGCGAAGTTTGCTAACCACCTTGAATTCACGTTGTTTCTTAAGAAACTTCATCATGTTCGCAGTATCATCTGGCATGTTGCGACTCACAAAATAAGTGTGGAGGATTTCTTCAATGCGTGTTAAACTCAGGGGTTGATTGTGACGTTCTTCTTGAAGAATCAAACGGCCCCCTGCGATTTGAATCACAGCGTTCTCCATATTGGAAGCCCGGAGAGAGTCAATGATTTTCGTTTCAAACTCATCACGCACTTTCCGCGCGTTCACAGTTTGTCTATACAAGCTATTGGCAAGGTTGTCGTAGTGAACCCAGTTTCTTACATGAAATCCGACTTCTTGTGTATTTATGGGAGGTGCCACTCCGGTGAGTGCTGTTCCAAGAGGGTTTGCCATGTCTAACTCTGTTAAGAACTAATTGGAGAAATGGGAAGACTTGCCGCGGCCCAAAGCAAGGGTCTATGTTGAAGAATTAGCATACCAAATGTCATCATCGCGACAATTAATAATAAAGCAAATAGCACACAAATCAAAATGATGTAGGGAAAGACCCTCTCCATAACGTGATTCAATAAAGGGTCTATGAGATAGATTTGGAGTTTTTTGCGGGTGTCCTCCCGATTCAGGATATGAATGCTCTTTTCCATGAGTTGTTCCATGAAAGAAGGTTTTTCCGGCTTTGTGAACGTCATTCCTTCTCCTAGCGCTTAAACGATTTGTATTGAACATCCGCAGAGCCTACCATGGAAATCAGTGTCCCGACATGGAATTCCAATACAATGTCGTATTCCTTTCGCGTTGGCAAATCCTCTCATGTGATTGAGGAAACTGTTTATTATGATTCCCAGAGATTTGAGATCCCGGCGAGCTCTTCTGTGTCAGAAGCCTTTGTTCGGGAGTTTTTAGAGAAGACTAAAAAATACTTTACGACACCGCTGACTGTTGAAAAAGTCCTCCGACACCTTCGGCATACTGTTGATACAACAGATGCCCCGAAGGAAGCAGGTTGGTATTCACTTGTTTGGCAACCCAGTGTCTTCGTAATTAAGAGTGGTGACTTTGCTCTCACTTGGCAGCCTACAAATCTAAAAGCAACAGAGCCTGTTATCCCTGCTGAATTTACTTCTACGACGCCCAGAGCCCAGAGTCCGGCTATTCCCGAGCAGCCTGCTCTCCGCCAAATCCAAATCCACGATTCACTCATTCCTGTGGGGGATTTGCCCCTTTCCGACTTGCCTCCTCTCTCCTTCGGCACAGAGGAACTTGACCCTGAAAAAGAGGAAATTAAGAGACGGATTCGTGAAGCACGTTTGAAGCTCCAATTGGCCAAACTGAAGACGCAGCGTATGGAACAAAAGTATTATGAACGATATGGACAAACTGCCCAGGAATCAGACGAATCGTCTTATTTTTCATCTGATTCCGAGGAGGAAGAGGAATCTCTCGCTTTCGGAAGAAGCTCTCATTCATAAAAATATAGGCTGATACATATACAGGAACGAACATGGCTGGAGTCTCAGTAGATACCCGAACAATTCTTTTGGTTGTTTTAGTTGTTGGTGTGCTTTTCGGTGGTGCTTACATGTTAAACCCATCATATACCAAGCGCATGTTGCGCATGGAAGGCTTTGAGTCTGGTATGTCTACTTTGAGCGCGAATGCGAATTACACTCAGCCTGTCATGGATGTGTCCGGCGGTGTTCAGCAGGCGTCTGAGATGACAAATCCGAATGTAGCTACACCTGTAGCTCCTAAGGCTGAGGGCTTTGAGAACTTGGGTGAGGGCCCTGCTCAATTCGGCAATGCTGAGGCTCCTGCGGGCTGCTACCCCAGAGACCAGCTCACTCCTTCTGAACTTCTGCCCAAGGACCCCAACTCCGTGTGGGCTCAGCAGAACCCCATGGGCACTGGCTCCTTGAAGGGCAAGAACTTCTTGTCTGCGGGTGCGTTAATCGGCGTGAACACGGTCGGCCAGTCCCTCCGCAATGCTAACTACCAGCTCCGCTCTGAGCCCCCCAATCCTCAGGTGCCTGTCTCTGTCTTCAACCAGACCACCATTGAGCCTGATATCAACAGACGCACAATGGAAATCAATTAAGTGTACTATCATTTGTGTGTTTCAAAAACATCAATATGATACTAGACAAAGGGATTAAATCCCTAAACTCTCCCCAATCGCCTTCTCCTCACTGTATAGCCATGAGTAGAACCGACGGGATAACAAATCCAACTTCTTGATTAAGTTGAATTGCGCACCGAGCAAAACAATCGCAATGATGATTTCACCTCCGTATTCTGAGGCTTCATACGGTTTATAAGAAGACTTGCCTGAGCCTGAGAAATCAATCACAAACAAGAAAGGAACAATCTTGACAAGTTTCCGAATGTAAAAGACTAAGATAATCAAAAGAAGACATTGAAGTGCGACTTCTGTGAACAAAACACTTGTTTTGGTTTGTTCATTGTAATTGGGGAACGAGTAATCCAAGGTGACACCCGTCGCGAATCCCACAATCAAATATAAAACACCATATTGAATACTTTCCAATAGTTCCATGACACGAATTTCGTTGTTCAACAACAACTTTTCTGTGCGTGTCCGAACATGTTCCATCGCATGGTCTGCAGGACGAACAGAGAACATCTTTCTACTTAGACCTACATAAGTAGGGAGATGGCAGATTCTTCAGTTCTTGCGGGCGCAACAAACGTCTTTTCAAATCTACAGAGTTTCTTTGGGGTAGGCTCGAATCAGTATCCACTGGTCGAAGTCAAAAGTAAAGTGGATGGCCAATCATACCGGGTGCGCGATATGCCCGATAAGCAACAAGCAGCTGATTTACTCGCCAAAGTAAGAAATCGTATGAAGAAACTCTATGTTCATCTTCAATCCAAGTTTCCTGACAAGCCTCAAGTGAAGCGCCTCTTACAACGGTTTGAAGCAAATCCCGATAGAATTCTTGAATCTACCCCCGACGCCGAGCACACAAGCTACAGCGTGAACAAAGGGGAGAAAGTTCATTTATGCCTAAGACATCGTCAAGGTGGAGATGAAAGCCTTGTGAATGAAAATGTAATGGTCTTCGTGGCGCTTCACGAGATGGCTCACATGATCACTGATGAAATAGGTCATCCTCCTGAGTTTTGGAACAACTTCGGCTGGCTTTTAAAAGAAGCAGAATCCATTGATGCTTACCAGTATCAAGACTTCAAAGCCCATCCTGTTCGTTACTGTGGAACGCAAATCACAGACCAACCACGATATGACGCCGCAAAAGATGGGGCTGATATGAGTATCGGAAAACTCAGGTTGGATTAAAAAATCCGCAAAGGTAGATGGCGGAAGATACGCTGACCCCGTTTTTCAAAAACTTTTTTCTTCCAGAATACATTGGCAACTTTCGTGAAGGCTTCCAACGTGTCAAGGTCCGCTATTTTTCAGCTCCAGACAAGGAGCCAACAGAATTTACACTAAAACCCTATCCATTTATGACGCTGTATGATTTAAAAGTCATGATTTATCAGCACCTTCGTAAAGAGGTGTCTGCGCATCCTTCCTTCCAAAGCTTGCTCATTCCTGTGCCTGAAGCAGTGGTGGGAAATAAGGAAAATACCAAATTCATACGAGAGTATGAAACACTTGCGGGTGCCTACACCTGTTTTGAGTATACGTGGATGAAGCCTGAGAATAAACAAGAAATTGAACTGATACATCCCTTTGCTCGTGCTTCCGCAGATGCTCCCGATGGCCAATTTGTGACAGAAATGGGTCGGAAAACAAATGAGTATGCCATTCGGAATCGCATGACGCTTGAGGATTTTATGCGTGAGTTAGACATTCAAGAGAGTTTGACACTTCATTTGTTCCTTTACAAAGATGTTGTTTCAGGCATGAATGCTGACCTACGCACATCGGATAGAGAATGGTTTGGTCGCATGTCTCCCTATTTCCCAGACCTCGCTATCAATCAGCCCACCACAACGCTTCCCCAACAGTTGCTAGCCCGCAGCGCAACGTTTGACTCCTATGTCACGGAGACTATGGAGCAGATGGAAAAGTTAGATGAATTGCTTTCCAGTGAAACACTTCCTCTTTTGCCAATGGTTGTCGCGGGTCTCCGTTTCTTGCGACTGGTCTGGAAAACTCCTGATGCTCTAACCCCTCCGTTGGAAAAACTCTTTTATACAATTGAAGTGACAAAAGAGCGCCCTTTCCTTCGTATTTTGCCTGTAGGCTCTACACCCATTACAAAGTTGAAGATGGATTCTACATTCAAGATTCCTGATATTGCGGACCCTCGTCTCCTTCGCATTTGGAAAGATGAACGCAATCCGAAACCTGATACGGATTTCCTGTTTTCTAAACTTGTCATTCGCAGTGGTATTGGAACTCAGCCTTCCTTGTATGGAACCTTGCGCGTCTTCCATGACAAATCCGCCGATTTCCTTATCCTTCCTCCCAAACAATTACGTTTCTTAGATCCTCGCACAGATTTGAGTGCGCTAGGAAGTCTTGTAACAGCAGGGCTCCAGAAAACACCCTATCAGCAAACGGCTCCTGAAATTGGAGAAGCCTCCTTAATTTGCGCAGTGCGTCTCCCCTTTACTGTAAAACCAATGACAACGGAGGTGTTGAGAAAACGCCTCCAACATTTCCAAGCCTTCTTCCAAGAAATTCCAGCCTTGCCTGGTGACAAGCCTTTGCTGATGTTGCGCTATCGTGCTGTCAGTAATTATGCTGTAGAAGACAAAATCTTTTCCTTTTTGACTCTCATGGTCTCTCGCACGATTGCGAAAGGAGAAGCAGCCATGCCTGAATTGGTCGTGGCCCTTCAAAAGCAGTTCCAAATGACAGAAGAAGAAGCTCAATCAAAAGTTGTCTACTGGTTACGCAATCGTGGAGATATTCAATTGGTTATCCCTGAAACAAAAGACTATATCATGACGTATAATCCTGGAATAGACATTGCGATTTTTGGTCAGCAATCGTATTATACAATTCATATCTATCGGTTGGACTCCAAAAAGGTCTTTGATAGAATTGTCACGGCCATTTCCGTGTTGTTAAGTGCAAAGGACAAACAATTTGGAGGACCTGTCTCAAGTGCTGCGTTTGAGAGAGCCGCAGTGAGTATGCCTGGAGCCATACGAGAAGGTGGAGACGGGGTCGCAGAGGGTCTTTTGGACCCTCCTGAGAATGCTGCTCTTGCTGGAACAAACAATGATGACGCATTAGAATCAGCAGATTTAGGCGACGACATGTATTTGCGATTGATGATGGGACAAGCAGCAGAAGGAGACGCAGAAGCAGAAGGAGCCAATGCGTCTGGAGAAGGCGAATTGCTGAATTTAGGCAATGCGTTAGAGGAAGAAAGACAAGCCAATGCGGCAAATCTCAATGTGCCAGCCCGTGTGGCTGAAAATGGGCGAACCGCGTTGGCTCTCGCAGCAAAAGCAGTCGAAGCCCCCAGGCCTCCACCTATGGCAGAGAGCAAAGAAGAGGAAGAGGAAGAAGAAGTTGCGTCTGGCAAAAAGAAACCCTCCTATCAAGGATGGGTGAAGTCCCAACTTCAGATTGCTGACCAACGTTTGTTCCAATATAATACAGATGTTGCGGGTCGCAAAATCAAGAAATATGTCACAATGTGCCAAGCCACGGAGTCTCGCCAACCTTATGTGTTAAACCAAGAGCAATATGATATTATGCGTGAAACCTATGCGGGAGATGATGGTGTTGTCTTTATTAAATATCCGTTGGAGCCAGGAGAAGCGTTGCCTGAGGCGGGTGATGAAGTCTATACACTCTTAAAATATGGAACCAATCCTTTCAAGCAAAACTACTATTTGTGCTGCCAATTCTTCTGTACCAAGGACTATATCATGGTAAGAGAAAGAGACTTCTATAGCACAACTGATAGACAAGGAAATCCCAAGCCTGGAGAGAGTTCTCCTGGAAAGAAGGACAATGGCTCCTGCCCCTTCTGTCACAAACTTGAAATCAAAGTGTTGAAGTCACCTAGACCCAATGAATCTGTTATCCAACGTCGGTCAAAGAAGGCGGAGTCAAAGCGCCATTTGTATGTAGGATTTCTCCAAGGAGAAACACAACATCCAGAAGAGTTTTATATGCCGTGTTGTTTTACAGAAGATGCTCCTCTCTACATCACTGACCCTCGCTTTGAAAAAGTAAGGTCAGACGATGAAGAAAAAGAAGACGATGAGGTCAAAACAGCTGTGGGTGTTCCTACCACAAGCTACCAGATTACCTTGTATCGCGCACACAAGAAATATATCGTGGGTCCTGAAAAAGAGTCCTTGAAAATTAGTGAGATTGATGGTCCGCAAATCGGATTGCTCCCTGCGGTTCTGGATAAATACTTTGGACAAGAGCCAAAAGAGTATGTCTCTCGCGAAGCAAACAAAATGGAACTCTTACCCAACGCAAAGTGTTTCCTCCGCGTAGGGGTTGAGAATAAGCCGTCTCAGCGGTATGATAGTTTCTTTGCAGCATTGGCGCCTTACTTGGATTATAGAAATACCGCAGAGTCTGTAAAAGCACGCATTAAAGAAGTCATATCCCCACGTGTCTTTGCTTTCCTTAACTATGGCAACATGGTTTTAGAGTTCTATGACCCTGGAGACCCTGGTCCTTCAGAGCAAGACTTACGTTTGTGGGTCTCTCGAGAGCTCCAACTTGAGTTAAGTGCCGCAAACAAAGACGCAGCAATGCGCCTCTGGAAGAGTTATCACCACTTTTTAGGATTCTTGGAAAGCACTCAGGTGAAAGAATATAGACAATTTGCGCAAATGCTCGCACTTCCTGGCTTGGTGTCTACCCGAGGATTAATTCTCATTGTTCTAGATTTAGATGAGAAAGGTGAGCTCAAAGTGAGATGTCCTCCGTTTGGCTATAACATTGAACAGTATTCTCAATCGGATATTGCGTTTATCCTTCATCGCTCTTCAGGAATTTGGGAACCCATTTTCTACACTGCGAATCGCGCAGCCACTGCCAGATTCAAGGCATCCCATCAGCCTGAAATCACCTTTCAGCGCTCTATGGAAGGTAATGCGCGTGTGGATTGGCCTTTGATTGTCAAACAGCGTGTCAGTGAATTTACGAAACAATGCCAGGGGATTGGTCGTGGTGCTTATACTAGCTCTAGACGCATTGACCCTATGGCTCTCATTCCTTTGTCTGTTGCGATACAATCCACAGAAGAAACATATACTGCGATAGGTGTCATACGTGATGCTTACAATCACGTTGTCGCGCTAACGTTCAGAGCAAAATCTGGAAGTTCTCGTCTTGTTGCGCTGCCTGTGATAGATGATGAATATATGGCGATAACGAAGACAATTCATCTGGATTGGGATGATTATACACCTGCGCCAATGGATTTGGTCGTCAAACTCTACCGAGAGAAGTTTGACAAGATTTTTGCCTTGTATCCTGGATATAGAGTCAAGCGTCGCATTAAGAGCAGAGGAACAGACAAATATGTCGCAGTTCAGCTTGCGAATGGTCTCTACATTCCTGCGGCTCCCCCAAAAGATGAGGCGCTTGTTGCTGATTTACAATTAGGCGAGGTGGATGAGATGGAGTGGAGCATGAATCGCGAAATCTATTTCACGAAAGAAAAGACAGCGTCTGATGAAAGTGTTTTCAAGGCTCGTGAAAATGACATGCGTGAAATCTTTGAACATCTACGTCTTACATTTTCCAATTGGTTTTCCAGTGAAGCTGCGTCTCCAGCCTTCCGCCAACAAATCAAAGAAATCATTGATACACCCAGCTTGCCTCTCTTTGAAAAGCGCAAGCGATTGGAGATTTTGCTGGGTCCTATGATTTTGAGTTGGATGGATTCTGAAACACCCAAGGGTGATGTAGAAGGGTCTTTGTTACGCGTAGATTGCCGCTTAGAGGCGAAACCACCCTGCCCTGCTCGCTGTGTCTGGCGCCAGAGTGGAACTGAAGCAATAGGTCGTTGCTACCTTCACTCGCCCAAGGAGGTTCATCTAGGAGGTCGTCTTGTGAATGGTCCTCGCTTGTTTATGTTGCGACTCTTGGAAGAATTATTGCGATTCCCTGAGAGACGACACCAGTTGCTAAAAGGCAGCGTGACAACACTCGTTACACTGAAAGATGCTGTAAAGATTGGACAACAATATGTGTTGCCTGAAAACAGTCTTGCGTGGCAAGATTTATTACGGTTGGACTGGATTGAACAAGGCAAGGAAATCAAGAAATACTATGAGGAAATGTCAAGAGACGCCTCGGAGGAAAAGGAAGACGCAAATGCAAAGGAAGAACCCACAGCTCGGAGAGGAACACCTCTTCCTGAACGCCTTCAAGCCGTCTTTGGAGTCGAGGATAGAAGAACAGCAGGCTTGTATTTGATGGGCGCTGACGTTGCGGAAGGCGTTTCCCCTCTGAATCCCTATTTGATTCCTCTTGGCACAAGTGCGGGTGAGTTAGGTATGAAAGAAGAGGATGCGTATTTGGATAGAGATGCTGTGAAACGTTTAGCGCTTCATATTCGGAGACCTGTTCTCTATGTAGATCTACTCACGGACCCTGTAGAAGTCTTCTCCTTTGGTCCCGCAAGCAAGATGAAATCCCCTGTTCCTTTCCTCCTTGTCATTACAGAAGACGGGCCTCGTATCGTTTCCAGCTCAAATAAATATCTTCAGGATGTCAATCCTGAGCAGATGCCAGAGAAACTCAAAGAACTCTACAAGGAAAGAGTTCCTATACGGGATTAAAATTTGAACATCCAACTTGAGTCAAGTGAAGCACTCACATGATTCTCTCAACCTCCAATTACATTAACTTTCAAGTCCAAGATACAGTCTTCCAGGGTGCCAAGGCGGCAAAGCACTGTCTGCCTGGAGATTCAGTAGAATGGCTAGGTGACACCTGTAAGCTTATCAAGAGAGCCTCTCATCGGTTTATTCCAGGTGTCTTGGAAACGAATTCCAAGTATATCTATGGCCACACATCCCATGGCTCCAAACTCTTTCTCTTTCATCCACACGATAGGAAATATCCTCCCTTTCGTGTTGGTTCCAATTGTCGCGATCGCTCCAGAAATCAATTGGGTCTAATAGAATTCATGGACTGGGAGGACTTTGAAACTATGCCACGAGGAAATCTCATCCGAATTCTAGGGCCGTGTGGCGATTTGACGGCGGAAAAACAAGCATTGACCTATCAATACAGTTCCCCGAAGCTTGCGTCTCAACTCTTTGATGTTGAAGAACCCACTCTAGACGGACGCACAGAGTTACAAGGCTTTACCTTCAACATTGACCCTGATGGCTGTTTGGATATTGATGATGTTCTCACTTTGAAGAAAGTCTCAGAAACCCAGTGGGAATTCGTGATTACAATTTCGGATGTCGCAACTCATATTCTAGAAGGCTCTGAAGGTGACAAGCATGCGGTTTCTCTAGGTGAAACACTCTACCAGAATTCTGAAGCGGTCGTTCCGATGCTTCCTCCTATCTTGTCTGAACTGGCTCTCTCTCTGCGACCGAATGAAAAACATGTCGGTGTTAGTCTCTTCTGTCAATGGGATACTCAGACAAAGAAGCTCACAGTAGGTGATTTCAAGGAAACAGTCTTTACGAACAATTGCTCATACACCTATGAGACAATCTACAAAGCAGATGAGGTTCCCCTCCAGATTCTCAAAGACATTGTTGGAGTCCTCCATGGATCTCCCACGGAGGATAGCCATGAATGGGTCGCAGAAGCGATGCTTCTCTACAACAAACAAGTGGCACAGAAGCTTCTTCAGCATACTGTGGGTCTCCTGAGAGCCCATAGCAATCCTGATGCGGAACGGCTGAAGCACTTTACCTCTATTCATCCAGACCTTCAGTATCTCGCGTATACTGCGGCAAAGTATGCCCCTACAGGACCTGACTTAATTCACGCAGGTCTAGGCTCAGTTCCCTATTGTCATGCGTCTTCACCGATTCGCAGATATGCGGATTTGGTGAATCAGAGGAATCTGAAGGGCATTCTCAAAGGAACACCCCTTCCTCCTACGTCTGTGACAATTGCGGAGCAGCTGAATGGAATTCAAAAGCGCATGAGAGCCTATGAACGGTCTCTCTTCTTCTTGGAGCAGGTTGCGCAGACACCGACAGGAATTGTAGAAGGATTGGTTCTTTCCTTTACTGAAGAAAAAGCCAAGGTGTATATCCCTTCCTGGAAGATTGTGATTCGTGTTGATCCTGGTGCTTATACCCTGGCCCAAAAGGTCTCTGTAGATTACTTTGCCGATTTGAACAAGGCGCATTGGGACAAACGCATTGTCTTTCGTGTTACCAACAACGCAAGCGCAGAAACAGTGCCCTCCGAATGAGTGAACTGGCACGATTATAGTATCGCCAATGAGGGCGATGAAGTCTCTTCAATCCAGGAACTGTGCTCAGCGCAGGAAAATGATATCCAAAGACTCTATATTTTGTTCCCAAATTTGTATAGAGTTTTTGGATCCGCGCATCTCCTTTTTTACAGGTTTTATAAAGCTCTGATTGAACAATTTCTTCTTTTTTTGTATTGTAAAGTCCCTCGTATTGGGCTTTGATAAGTGCGTAAGGTTCCGCGACTTCTGTTTTTTTGGTAGCAATTAATTTTTGTAGGTCTTTCCGAGGCTTACTCATAGAAGAAACAGCATGCGCATAGGTTTTGATATCGCGTCGAAACACTCTATTTGTAGTGTAAAGGTTAAGAACGCGTGTAGCTTGTGCCCCTGTCGTTTGATTTGAATGAACACTGACAGTATCCTCTTCTTCATCTCCCTCTACTTGGACGTCTTGGACATCTCCCTGTGCCACAAACGGTAGCGCATCACAGGTCACACAATGGATATCATGAAGTTCACGTTGATGTGTTGTAAGAAGATGTCTCATATCTGTAAAAAAACATTCTGTATGAAATGTATGATTACAAAGAAGTTGAGTTGTTTGTCGCCCTTCAAGGGCTGTATCACAATACCAGCAAGTGTCTGCCATAGATAGACTTATTACTTCAAGTTTAGGTAGAGGCTCTCAGGTCGCACAATGTCACGCACCAACCGTTCCTTGAGACCTTCTAGGAGTTGAAGAAGCTCAATGGACTTGGTAAAGGTCGCCAAAGAGACCCATTCCTCTACCATGTTGGACACTTTGAGCACGGAGCGAATGAAGTTGCCTTCATAGAGACCATATTCTGAGCAGATTACCGCAGGATCTTCTTCTTGAATCCACTTCAGAAGAGGCTCAATCCAGTTTGTATGAAGATTCCAGAGACCCTCCTTGGCAAACTTCATCTGGTAGGGCTCTTCATCTTTCTGGCATTGGCAGGCTAGACTATCTACATAATTCAGGGCGTCACGTGTCACTTTACTGAGTGTGAGGTCAGCAGGGTTCGGTTCACTGTCTGTCTTGCCTTCATTGAGGAACGCAGCGAGGAAGGCCACAAAGTCTTCCTGTGTCATATCCTTCCAGACACCTTCCTGGAAGGCTTTCGCCATTAAGATAGGTTGCCCTTCGTTGATTTCAGACCCTAGGATACCAAGCTCGGTCAGTTGGTGTTCCTCATCGAGGAAGCCCCAGTGTTTCAAAAGAGCAATCGCAGGCTCCACCTTAGTCATATGAATTGTCTTGAGGTGCTTGAAGTAGGCCTCCTGAGACTCTTGCTCTTTGTTCAGCTCCTTATAGGTCTGATATTTCTTCCATTGCGCATCCCATGTAGGTCCCATCTGTTTGTTCTTCATGGACTCCAACTGTCTCTGGGCTTCCTTGCGAGCTGCGTTTATAGCCGTCTTGACTTTTATTTCCGCATCATCACGCGCCTCACAGGTCTTCAGTTGCTCGTCTGTGAGACCCAAGGCTGAAATCGCATCGTTGAGCTCCAGCATCTTCTTCTCGGTTCCAGTCAATTCACTGCGAATCTGGTTATACCAATAGGATTGCTGGAGCAAGTCCATCCACTTCAGATTCTTTGACTGGAACGTCTTCAGAATGAAATCATAGCCAAAGTCCATTTGACTGGAAATCGCTGACTTCTTTCCTGTCATGATATTCTGAAGCTCTCCAAGTGAAACAGGGTCCCTCTGAGGCAAATAGAACACATAGCCTCGGTCATCCTTGCCTCGTCTGCCAGCGCGTCCTGCCATCTGAATGTATTCGTCTGTGCGAAGAAGACGCAGGCCCTGATTCTCATCGGAATACTTCTCCAATTCTAGGAACACGACTGTCTTGGTCGGCATGTTAATGCCAACCGCGAAGGTCTCGGTGGCAAAGAGACATTTGACTAAGCCGCGACCGAACAGAAGCTCTACCATTTCACGCAACATGGGCAGAAGACCTGAATGGTGGAACGCAATGCCTCGCATGACAAGCTCTTTGAGTTGGTGGGCCTGAGGAAGATGCTCCAAGATGTCTTTGTATTTATGGAGGTGGAAGTCCCAGATATGCCGAATGGCTGCAGCATCAGACGAGTCAATCAAAGACCCTGAGACCAGATGCGCTAGATTCTCACAGCCCTTGCGAGAGAAGACAAAGAAGAGACACGGCATCAAGGACTTCTCCTGGAGATACTTCACACACTCGTTGAGTTGAGCATTGAACGCAGGCATTCCACCTCCCTTCACAACTGCGTTCTCCCAACCACTGGCTTTGCGTTGTGCGACTTGCTTCTCTTTCACTTCCTTGTCCTTACGCTTCTGCTGTCGCCAATCCTGATAGCGCTTGTAGGCGTCGGCATAGAAGATTTCTTTGTTATCCATGAGAATCTGAGGTTTATAGTCCCCTGGACTATTCCCTAGGAACACAGCATGCTCCAAGGGGACAATTCTGTAATTGGTAGAAATCAGATGGATAGGCACTTGCTTCAAATCGCCAAGCCAAGACGCAAAGAGCTCAGGCTTGTCAATGGTGGCAGACAGGAGAACCTGTTGAATATCTGGCTTGAGAAGAATCATAGTTTCTTCCCAGACCTTGCCTCGTTCCCTGTCGTTGATATAGTGGACTTCATCAAAGACAACACCACCAAGGTTCTCTAGAGTAATTTGCGCAGTTACACCAAGACTTGCCGTCTGGGTGTCCTGCTTATAGAGCAGATTACGGAGAATCTCTGTCGTCATGATGAGTATCTGCGCATCCGGCCTATATTTAATGTCTCCAGTCATGATGCCAACAGAGGGAAACATCTGTTTCAAATCATGGAACTTCTGGTTAGAAAGACTCTTAATGGGAGTCGTATAGAAGACACGTTGGCCCTTCTTGAGACAGTGGTGAATGAGATACTCACCCACCATCGTCTTGCCTGAACCAGTCTTTGCTGTCACAAGGACATTGTGTGCGTTGTGAATGGCTTTGACCGCATGCTTCTGGAAAGGATCCAGAGGAAAGGGAAATGCGCAAGCAAGGTCCTCTGCTGCTGGAAAGTCCTCACACGGAGCTGATGGATTTACAATTGTCAGATAAGAACTCATTGGATAGATTTGGTGTATGAGCCTTATGTCACCAAAAACGTGTTCAAATTTTCTATGGCAAAGTAGAAGCCATGCCATGACCTCTCTCCGTGTTCTATGTGAATCGGATTTTAACGATGTGTGGGCAATTTTTAAGAGTGTGTTTGAACATAAATATATTACAGAATTTCATGATGCCTGGGATTCCAGGAATCCTTCTCTCAGTTTTGGCTTCTTTGATGAACAATGTGTCCTTATAGGATTCTTGCTCACCAAGCAACTACAAGAAAAACATCAACAGATAGAATTTATAGGCGTAAGTCCAACCATTCAGAAAGGAGGGGTTGGCACTCTTCTTCTCCGGAGAGTCATAGAGGATTCTAAGACACGTCAATCCTTGGTGACTCTTATACCCGTCAATGATGAAAAGATTATAGGGTGGTATAAGAAACATGGTTTTTTCAATTGGGGTGAGCCCAGACTCTCATCCTATACAGGAGAATGGGAGCAAGTGATGGCTCACAAAATTGAGCAGTTTGCCTAGGGCCTACTAGGCATGAGTATGGGTAGGTTTGCCTTCTTCAATACACATTTTGAATACAAGTTTGTCTTTGGAGTTCAACCTTCTGAAGATATACAAACCTTCGGAGGAGTTGCTTCCTATGAGACTGCTCAACATGTATATTTGTCTCACACATGGAATCAATCAGAGAAACAAACCATTGAAACAGAGTTGAATCTCTTGCTTCAATGGATTGGAGAAGAGCCAGAAGACTTTACTGCGTATGAAAAAACGATTCAGGGAACTTGGGCACTGAATACAAAGTTACAAGGGTTGTATGAAGAGCATGAACATGAGGGTATTGTAGCACGGTATATTCTTGGGTGCTTGATTTACCATCAATTGCTTTACAATGAGACACTTCGCGTGGAGTATGAGCTTTAATCATTCAGAAACGCATAATCCTCCGCAATTTTCGTAGTCCCTTTGGGCTCGGGAATCGGCATCTTGACAGGCTGTGTCCATCCCTCCACAATCGCTTTCTTGCGGCAGTCCAACATACCTTCTACTTCATCCTGAAGTCTGTTGAGGCGCATCCGAATGTAATTTTTATTGTTAGGATGGCAGATAATCAAATACATCTCTGCGATTTCCATATCATAGAGGTTTTCTAGAATCCACCGATACACATTGAGCTGGAGTGTATAATGCCAATAGTTACAATCATCCAGATGGTCACACGGACCATAGCCTTTGGCCCATTTGTTGGACGTCTTAATCTCCTTTGACCTCTTCCAATCGTAAATGACATACTTTCCATCTGATTTTCTTCTAAACAACATATCAATTTGACCACACAGCTTGTGTTCCTCCGAAAAGACAGACCACTCTGCTCTATAAGGCTCCAAATCGGCTCCATGGTCTTTCCAGAAATTCATGAAATACTGGAATTCAACAGAGGTCTTGATTTCAGGAAGAATCACATCCTCCGCGCCATTCAAATACTGCTCAATCCCCAAGTGCATCGCCGTTCCTTTGGTAGACGCATCATTCTTGAGTTCATCCCATCCTTTCTCAATTTCTGCGGCAGTCTGTCCATAGTATTTGCTTTGAGGCCATTTGGGTGAGCGCATCATTTTCTTGATAATATCTTTCGTATCCTCATGAGGAAAGAATTGATGAAGAAATCCAGTGCCTGAAATGAGACCTTTGGAAGACCCATCAATTGTATAGGTGTGTGTCGGCTCATAGAAGGTAATTCTATCATCCCGCGGATGATAATGAGTGTGGCAAAGTGTTTCCCACGATTCAGGCATGTCTATGTCTAGTTGGTTTGTGCCTTTGACTTTAGATTTGACTCCATCAATTTTTGCCTATTCATGGTAAAGTAGTCTTCCATCCAAGAGAGAAACTTTTGTTTTGCTGTTTGATACTGCTCTAACCCCCACGGGATTCGCATAGCTAAACTTTCTGAAAGGACAATATCCTTCAGCATCTAGTTATACTACCTAAATTTCTAACACTCATTTAGTTTAGAATGGTGTGCTTTGATATTACGTTGGCCTATCCTCTTCAGAAAAGCGAACGAAATAATATTGTTCAAGAAAAAAGAATTGAGTATCTTCGCAGGCATGCGAATGCTGATAGGTTGGATTGGAAAGAAGGAAATAATGTCATGTATATAAGATTTTCTGCGTGCGATGAGGATGCGATAGGCTTTCTCCGTGATATTCCACAGCCCATTTATTGTGTTGAAATACGAATTTTGCGAACAGCAGAGCTCTTTTATACGTTTACAAAACTCACAGGGGCTCAAGTGGTTCCTCCTCGGTATTCTCTTCTTGACAAACGGGTCTTCTGGGCAGCGAGCCAGTTGGAGAGACATTTATTCGCTGTCTAGTTTCCAGAAGGTTGGCATGTGTCTGTTCAGCCAATCCTTTACGAAAGGTTCTTCTTCACGCTGAATCTTGATTTCTACACGGTGAACGCCTGTGAATCGTTCTGGTGAAAGGAAGACAATTTGAAGCATTTCACCACCCTTTTCTTCAGTGGTTCCTGCGAAGAAGGATGGTTTCTCATGGGAAAATGTATATCTAATGAGATGATCACACTCAATCTCAGATTTATCCCGTAGGTTTCGTTTTTGTGACTCATATTCATTCACATGGAACGTTTTCCAACACCAAGAGGATAGAATGTAAGGCTTCCAAAGTTTATAAGGCTTACATTCTAGAAATTCTTTCCAAGACTTGTATGGAAATGTGCTATCTGTGTGATCTTGTTTGTTCCTTAAGAACCAGTGTGTTTTCATTTCCCAGAGGTGAGGCATTGTGGTATGACACTTACTTGGAACCGCTTGCGCTCAAATTTAGTCGCTTAGATAGGTGGATATCCAGCGAGCTCCATGAGAATCTTGCCTACTTGGTTCTCACCTTCAATCCGTCCATCATCTTTTCTTACACCACCAAAGCTTGTGATGGTAGAGGATCCAGTGTAATACAACAGATACTTATTCTTCTGTTTCGCAGCCTCTACAATGCGACGGAATCGCGCATCATGCTTCCATCTGTAGATAAGGGCTGTCTTCAAGATATCATCTTTTTGGGTGAGCCAAGCTGCTTCATCAAACTGTGCCTTGTAGCGTTTGATTGTTTTGGGGAGAGCAGCCTCTGCGACATCGGCGGATTCCGCTCGTAATAATTCTTGGTCTTCATGCTCTTTGACTAAGCCACGCTCCTTCTCACCCTTGTGTTTGTGCGCAATTTGCTCTCTCTGTCGTAGATATTTCGTGTGAATGGTGCCCTTTGAGCTAAACAGGTCAGGACCCAATTCAGGTTTATCTGTTGTAACTTTATATTTCATACCCGCGATAAAGTGGTTGATGCTTGGATATTCAATAGATCCATCTGCGATAGGGAAGGGTGCTGAAAGAGCAAGCCATCTAGCAGCACCAGGGTCACCTAGTCCTAAACCATCTTTGAGTTCTGCTTTTCCATAGAAGCGGAAGATATCACCAGGTTTGTATTTCTTTTGGGGTCCTGCGGCCGTTGCTCGTTCTACTGCGATTGTCCGAGCACCTCCTTCTACCACAGACGTTACTAATCCAGACCTGTTTGCCGCATAATTTGGTGTGGCGGCTTGTCTTGCTTCCCACCGAGCAATACTATCAGCAACCGCCCGCTCACCAGCTGCGACAAGTCGCGCTTCGCGTTCCTCTTCAGAGAGCTCAGCAGGAAGAATTGCTTGCTCTCTTTCTCTCGCTTTCGTAACAATTCTCTGCTTCTTTTCCTCATACTCGCGAGTCACTGATTCAGAATCTCCCTCAGAAGGAGCATATTCTAGATAGTTCTCTTCAGATTCACCAACGATATACACAGGAGATTGAGGTGCTGCGATGCGGAGCGCAGCATCTTGTGCTACGCTTCCTGAGAGTGGAACAGCAGACCACGCAGCTGAGGTAGGCCTTGCTTGTAATGCTGCTCCATAATTTGGCGTTCGAGGCGCATACGTTGGTGTTGTAGGAGCATAGGCAGGGGATGTAGGGGCATACGTTGGTGTTGTAGGAACATAGACAGGGGATGAAGGAACATACGTTGGTGTTGTAGGAGCATACGCAGGTGATGAAGGGACATACGTTGGAGTGCCTGGCGCTTCATACGGAGACTTGGGTGTGTAAGGCCCAGCCTCAGGACTTTTAGGAGTGAACGGTCCCGCATTTGTTACTTCACGAACGCCTGGAGCAGTGCCTACACGACGGAAGATATACCATCGGTTGAAGCTAGAGAATTGTTTCACAGGCTCCGTCATAGGATAATGGGATGCGTAGGCTTGTTTGGGATCTTCATAGGTTTCCCAGAAGGCTTGTGTGGCCGATGGGACTCCTAGAGAAGCACATTCAGCAGGAGACGCCAAGGCACATCCTATACTATTCATCTGGCTAATGAGTAATCCAGGGGAAACCAAATACTCTCGGTGAACACTTCCAATACTCAAGAATTCAACATCAATGGCATGACCGAATCCTTCTTCAGCTGTTTCAGGAAGCTCTGACCCTAACTCGTTTTGCTTTGTGATTTTCCAAATGGTAGAATTGGTTGTTTCATCCATACCCTGGATACTCTCACCCTTTTCAACCTCTTCCAAAAGGGTTGTCATGAAATTTCCGTCAAAGCAGCAGCAGACAAAGAATCCTCCCACCTTCAGACTATCACGGATATTGTTGAGGAATCCCTCCCACTTCTCTTTCGTCTCAAAGTAGTAATGGATACTGAACATAGAGGTGATTAAATCAGCACCGTCCTTGAGTTGGTTCCTACACTTTCCTTCCACATAGGGAGGCACGCGACCGACGGTATTCACCTTTCCAAAGGTTGCGCGCAACATATCAGCCTCTTCTTGATCCGCACCAGAAGCACCACTGGTATAGGATTTACTAGAGTCCCCAATGATGAAGAGCATAGTGGGTGGAACAGAGAAACGATTTGTAGAGGCTTCAACCAGTTGATTCAAATAGCGACGATAGGCTCCCTCGTCAGGATCACGAATGCCATCCGCGTCTATATCTAGACCCAGTAAGAACTCAACTCCGTTTTGATATCTGCTCAAGTCTCCACCTTTTCCAATGGACGTATCAATCACCTTTTTCTGAACAGGGATTCGCAAGGAACTGTTGAGAAGGATAGGCTTCGTCAAGATGTTACCCTTAATCACATTGTTGTGAAAGTTTGCCATGGTTTTGACAAGAGTGACATTCTTAATGGTAGACTTCTTTTGATAATAACGATGCGTGAGAGCACTGCTTCTCTCTTTCGCAATATCAACCTCTGCGAGTTCTTCCGCAGAGGGATTTTCATCCCCTGTGGTAATCATATGCTTTGTAATAGGGTCATGAATACTGTTCCACACACTCTCGGCTGTTTCCACACTGTTGAGTGTTTTGTCAATAGAGCCACTCTGGAAGCGCTCCGTCTTGTCATAGCGAACACGAATGGGCACCCAATTCCATCCTGCAGGAAGAGTAGGGTCAGGGTCATACCGCATCTCCACAATGCTATTGTTGAGAATGGGATCCCCTGTCGCTTCTCCAGGGGCATCCTCGGGCCTTGTGCAGCGCACAACCCACTCGCTTGTCGCAATATCTTCTTTGGCCTCCAAGTAACAAACGCTTGCCATTGAATCTTCTGTCCCCTTGGGTGAGAAGAGAACAGGTCGCATGCGATATTTCTTGGCGCCTCTTCCTCCAGGTCTGCCAGAGGGAAGCTTTCGCACCATGAGAATTGTGCGGCGAGGGTCATCGTAGGCGGGATCGGCGCTAGTTCCCACGTATAGGCGTAGGCTCTTGTATTTGACAGTGTCTAAGCTGTCAGGGCGAATGATATCTGTGAGTTTATCTTGGTTTGTTTCAGTATCTTTCACAATTTTTACTAAGAAGTCTACTGTGTTGTCTTTGGAAGGCTTCCATTTGAACTGCTTGGCAAATCGCACACCAAAGCGATCAGGAAGAGGAGCCTTGTTTTCCGTTAAGATAAGCCCGTCGGTATGATATGGGACTACACGCTCCAACATCTGAGCGCATTTTGTGAAGATTTCTGTTTCATTGTCTCCTGCGAACAAGAATTTCTTCTCCATTACCTTCAAACTGTTCTGCGGAGTGAGTCCCTTTACAAGACGAATGGGACCACCTTCAGACCTCCAAGCCTCTGCCCATTTGACAAGTTCACGATAGCGCGACACATTTCCTTCAGGATTTTCATCTGTATGGAAGGGAAGTGATTGCATTTCAGTGCTCTCGAGTCCAATATAGATATCAAACATCATATACATTTGAACTGCTTCATCGTCCTTGTTTCGTGTAATCCATTCACCGTCTACAAGAGTATTGGCACACTTCGCTTTCTTAAGTCCTGTCCGATAGATATTCATACCCATATCAATCAAGAAGAGTTCTCCATTTCCATCACAGAACCCCATGACACGCAAGCCATCGGCCTTTTCAGTAACATTGTAGCCTTTCCGAATATTAGGAACCTTCGGACTGAATTGAATTTTTCTCATATCTTCTCTTTCTAACGTCACGGGTTGAACACCGCGGAAGCCTCGTTTTCCCACTTCATCCTTTGCGCCCACCAACTGATTGTAGCCTTGGATCACTTTGTCCCGCACAGAATTGCGGATAAGAATCGGGCTTCGTTGAATACCACGGAGAATATCCCCCATGCCTTGAATCAACGCAACAACAGCCTTCTCAGGAGTATTCGCATCCTCTGAGGTTCTATCCAATTCTACTTCAATCTCATAGACTGGTTGTTCCTTCATGATATTGTGATGCTTGTCTTCCTGATAGAACTTTGTCACCTGCTTCCATAATCCTCTATCATCCTTCTTGGTGCTGCGCACCATAGATAGGTCATAGATACAACCTTTTCCAACAAATGTCCATCGCTGAATTAAACGGAAGAACTTCACACGCTGGTCCCATGTTGCCAAATGGGATTTGACACGAGGATCATTCATGTCCAAAGGAAGCTCACGACGAATTTTCACACGTGTATCATAGTCCTTGATATCCAACGTATGAAGGTCTCCAGCTCTGTCCTTAATCATGACAACTGCTGACTTTCCCGCAATTGTATTGTCTTCACAGTATTGCGCAATGGTTCCCTCACCTTGGATAGTATATCGGGTATTGTCCTCCAGAGAAATCGTTAAGCGGTCGGGTTGCCGCACTTCTTTGAACCCTTTGGATTTCAAGCGTTGTGCCACAGCAAGAAAGCGTGTGGAATCCACAACGCCTCCTACACCGAACGTTGCTTCCAGCTCACGCTCTTCATGTGGAAACCACTCTTTTGAGACCATGGATCGCAAAGTTTCGGCATCAGAAGGAAGTAACTCCATATCAGCAGCTCTATTTTGAAACCTAGACTTCTCCTTAGGGTGCTTCCAATTTTCATGAGTGGCTTTCAAGCCTTAAAGAACTGAGAGTCCGAAGTGCTTGTGTGCGTCCAAGAATAGATGCTAATTCATCTTTCTTTTGCTTTCCCTGGAGGATAACGTTCCGTGTAGCAAGAGCAGCTTTGAGTTCCTCAAACTTTCCATCGGCCGTAGGCCAAGACACTTTCCAGCCTTCATCTTCCTTCGCAAGCAACCAATTGGAAAAGGACTGT
>Ga0247837_1002942_pt1 | contig 30902 bp, 28 predicted proteins | sample LaCtaG_2_FD_187115 | JGI IMG/M metagenome (GOLD analysis project Ga0247837, IMG submission 187115) | Freshwater microbial communities from meromictic Lake La Cruz, Castile-La Mancha, Spain - LaCruzMarch2015_14.5m | ecosystem: Environmental > Aquatic > Freshwater > Lake | place: Spain: Castile-La...
CCGGGCGGGTGCGCGACGGCACGGCGGCCTCGTCCCATGCCCGCGCCATGGCTGACCAGGTGCCGATGCTGGCGGCGGGGGCCCTGAATTTCGCAGAGAAGGCCGGCGCCTGATCGCCCGGCCTCACGTTGCGCGGCCGTCGGGTCAATGCGGGATCAGAACAGCCCCGTTCAGGATGCGCCGGTCATCCTTCGCCTGCACCAGAATCGCTATGGCCAGGCCTGATCCGGCGGCGTCGGGCAGGGCATAGAGGGCGGGCCGGCCGGTCCATTCGCCCAGGGTCCGGACCGAGCGCACCACATTCATGTGCCGCACCGTGCGGCCACGGTTGTCACCCCGGGCGATCAGGACCTCCTGCGGGCCGGGGGTGAAGGTCACCGCCAGAACCTCGGCACCACCGGCGGGCGCGCGGCCGGAGCCTACGCCGACGCGGTCGCCGCCCGTGCGGAACTCGATCTCGGGCGGAAACACGCGGCGCGCGCCTTCTTCGTCGATGGCGCTCTGCAGGGCCGGAACCCCGGCGCCCACGACCTGGCGTCGACCGTCGATGACGATCTGGGGTGTCGCGACGTCGCGCAGTCTCAGGGGTTTGCGATAGGCGCGCTGGCGCTGGGCGAACTCGGGTCGGGCAAAGGTGTCCTCCCAGCCCAGGTAGTCCCAGTAATCGACAGCATAGGTCAGGGCGATGACGCCGGGTTCGGTCGCAACGGACTCAAGCCGGGCATTGGCCTCCGGACAGTCGGCGCAGCCCTGGGCGGTGAACAGTTCAATGACGACTGGCTCAGGCGGTGCCACCGCCCGGACGGCGCGGGCCGACGACGGCTGGGCCACAGACCCTGCCGCGACAAGGGCCGCCGCCAGGGCCGCCACAGGTATGATCCAGCCCCTCGTGCGCATGCTGCAGAGATTAACCACGGCCGGCGAAATCGCGCCGCTCATTTTCGCGTGAAGGCCGATTGGATCGGCGACCGTCAGACCCGGATGTCAAGCAGGGCACCGGGGCGCGTGGGACGCTCCTCCTGATCGGCCGACGTGGACGAGGGGGCGATGTCGCGCGCGACCGGTTCCGGTCCGCCGGCCTGCACCGCCTCGAGGGCCGCCCGAAAGAAATCCGATCGTGCCGCGCGCACGGGAGGCAGCGCGGCAGGTTGGGTCGGGAACTGGACGGACGGGAGGCCGGGTCGAATCGTGCTCATGCCCGCAGGGTTAACGAAAACTGTCGGAAAGAGGTTAACGCTCCGGCTCGCGAGCTGTGGCCGTCGGCAGGGGCCGGGCCGGAGCCTGTGTGGCCGCGACCAGACGCTCGATCTCGGCCGGGTCGAGCAGGGGACCGGACGACTTTGCCACGACCTGGCCCATCGCATTGACGGCGAAGGTCTCCGGCGCACCGGTAATGCCGAGGTCGAGGCCCGCCCGGCCGTCCCGGTCGACCAGCACCATGGCATAGGGGTCGCCCAGTTCGTCCAGAAAGGCGCGGGTGGCGACCGGGTCGTCCTTCCAGGCCACGCCGACCACAGCGACGCCGCGCGCCTCCAGGGCCATCAGATTGGGATGTTCGGCCCGGCACGGCGCGCACCAGCTGGCGAAGACATTGACCAGCATCGGCTTGCCCACACCGGCGGTCTTCAGATCGAGATGGCCCGGGCCGGGCTGGTCGCCCGTCAACATCGGCAGGACGGTCTCGGGAATGGGCTGGCCGATGAGGGCGTCGGGCCTGATCGACGGATCGCGTTTGAGCGACCAGCCGATGAAGAGCGCGGCCAGGGCCACGAGGACGATGAGAGGGACGATGGACAGCCAGCGGCTCATGGTTGGGGCTCAGTCGTGCCGGGTTCGTCCTGCAGCCTTTCCAGCTCTGCCGACCAGCGGCGCGCCGCGAGGGCGGCGCGGGCGGCGAGCGCAGCCAGGATGACCGCGCTCAGGCCCCAGGCGGGCCAGACGAAGGCGGCGTAACGGCCCATATCGAGGTCAAGCATGATCAGGCCTCCAGCGCCTTGCGGGCGCGGATCGACACCACCCGGCGGCGTACGATCTCGGTGCGGATCGCGGTCAGCCAGATGGCCAGGAACAGGGCCCCCCAGGCCGCCATCATGATCAGCAGGGGCGTCAGATAGACGGCCGGCATGGCCGGTCCTTCGGCCCGCAGCAGCGAGGCCGGCTGGTGCAGGGTGTTCCACCAGTCGACCGAGAATTTGACGATCGGCAGATTGATCAGCCCGACAAGCCCCAGCACGGCGGCGGCGCGCGTCGCCTTCGCCTCGTCATCGATCGAGGCCCGCAGGGCCATATAGCCGATGTAGAACAGGAACAGGATCAGCACCGACATCAGGCGGGCGTCGCCCCAGGCCCACCAGGCCCCCCACATCGGCTTGCCCCACAGACTGCCCGTCGCCAGGGCCAGGGCGGTGAAGGCGGCACCCGGCAGGGCGGCGGCGCGGGCGGCGGCGTCGGCCAAGGGATGGCGGAACACCAGGGCGAAGAAGCTGGACACGCCGAGTGCGCCATAGATCATCAGCCCGACCGAGGCTGCGGGCACATGGACGAACATGATCCGCACCGTGTCGCCCTGCTGATAGTCCTCGGGTGCGGTGAAGCTGAACCAGGTCCCGACGACCAGCAGCACGGCGGCCACCGCCCACAGCACCGGGGTCAGCGGGCGGGTGAAACGCAGGAAGCGGTCGGGATTGGCGAGGCCGAACATCGACGTCTCCTTAGCGGGCCGGGACGGCGCGCGCCATATGGGGGCTTCACGGGGTGGCGCCGCGACGCAGGGGCCGTGCTATGGCCCTGTCTCTCTTGACCAGGGGGCTGCCATGACCGACGACGTGACCAGGGACTCCAACGGCAACATCCTCGCCGACGGCGACAGCGTGACCCTGATCAAGGACCTGAAGGTCAAGGGCTCGGGCGGGGTGACGCTGAAGCGCGGGACCCTGGTCAAGAACATCCGCCTGACCGGCGACACCGACGAGATCGAGGCCAATGTCGACAAGGTGCGCGGCCTCGTGCTGCGCGTGGAGTTCGTCAAGAAGGCCTGAGCCGGCGGGTGCGATCGCGCGAAGCGCAGGAACCCTTGGGCCGCGCTGGTTCATCACAACGGACACAACGAAGTCACGACGAACACAGCGGGATCGCGTCAGGCTCCGGCCCCGTCGTGCCCGTTGTGTGACCGCTGTGTTCGTTGTGATGAAACCGGGCCGCCAACGGGCCCTGAATGGCGCTTCACGCAGCCGCGATCAGCCCTGAGCGTTCCGCACGGCCGCAGCGCCTGCAAACGGCGTGATCACGGCCGCGAACAGGACCCATGCGCCCAGGAAGGCCAGTGCCGGCATCGGGTCGAGGCCGTTGACGGCCCGCTCGAGCGCTCCGGCGCCGAACACCACCGGCGGGATGAACAGCGGCAGGACGACGACGGCGATCAGCAGGCCGCCGCGCTTCGAGCCCAGCGCCAGCGCGGCACCCAGCGCGCCGGTCAGGGCGAAGCCGAGCGAGCCGATCAGGGCCGAGAGCAGGACCAGTGGCGCCAGCGACGGTGGCAGGCCGAGGGTGATCGCCGCGACCGGTGCGGTCAGGGCCAGGGGCACACCGACCGCCAGCCACTGGGCCTTGGCCTTGACCAGAACAACCAGCTCCAGCGGAACGGGGCCGAGGGTGATCAGATCCAGCGCCCCGTCCTCGAGATCGCGCTCGAACAGCCGCTCCAGCGACAGGATCGATGACAGGGCGAGAGCCAGCCAGGCGATGCCGCCGGCGATCGGCCTCAGCCCCGCCGGATCGCCCCCGGCCGCCAGCGGGATCAGCGCTGTCAGGCACAGGAAGAAGCCGCAGGCCAGCAGGGGCCCGCCGCCGCCGGACCAGGCCAGGGCCAGCTCGCGCCGGTACAGGGTCATGAGCCCCTTCATCGCCCGGCTCCGATGTCGAGCGCCCGCGCCGCAACCGGCAGGGGATCATGAACGGCGGCCAGGATGGCCCCGCCCCTGTCCAGATGGGCCTGCATCATCAGGCCGAGGGCGGCGCGCCAGCGGGCGTCCAGCGGGGCGAAGGGCTCGTCCAGCAGCCACAGGGGGCGCGGGGCGGCGATCAGCCGGGCGAAGGCGAGGCGGCGGCGCTGTCCGGCCGACAGTTTGCGCACTTCGAGGTCGAGCAGGGGCTCCAGCGCCAGCCCGGCAATCGCGGCGGCGATCCCTTCGTTATTCGCCCCGGACCAGCGGGCCTGGAACTCCAGCTCCTCGCGGGCCCGACGGCCGGTCTTGAGGCCATCCATATGGCCCAGCCAGTGGATATGGCGGGCCCGGGCCTCGGCCGGTTCGATATCGGCGAAGGCGACCGTCCCGGCGTCCGGGCGGATGAAGCCGGCCAGGGTGCGCAGCAGGGTGGTCTTGCCCGCGCCATTGGCCCCGGTCAGGGCCACGGCCTCGCCCGGCGCAATCCCGAACGACAGGTCGCGGAACAGCACGCGTTCGCCGCGGGACACCGTGAGGGCGGTGGCGGTGATCACGCCGTCTCCCTCCCCCGCCGGGGGAGGGTGGTCGCGAAGCGACCGGGTGGGGAGGGCTCGGCGAAGAGGGCATGTGCGGCTGTCTCGCCGAAGCGCCCCCACCCCGTCGCCGCTGCGCGCCGACGACCCTCCCCCGGAGGGGGAGGGAGAGCATTTGTGCGACCCGTTCTCAATGATCCTGCCGCCGGCGTGGATACATGGACGCGACCCGCAACCCTCGTTATATCCGGCCCCGCCGCAGCAGGCGTTCGCCGCGCGCGTCGGGGACCTGTGCGCCCCGCCGTCGACCGCGCGTACGTGCAACCGGATTGTCGGGCGGCGTGAACCAGAGGAAGCCTCTCCATGCCGTCAGTCGACAGCCTCAAGACCCGCCGGGACATCACCGTCGGGCGTAAGAAATACGCCTATTACAGCCTTCCCGCCGCTGAGGAAGCCGGTCTGGCCGGGATTTCCCGCCTGCCGCGCTCGATGAAGGTGCTGCTGGAGAACCTGCTGCGCAATGAGGACGGGGTTTCCGTCAGCGAAGCCGACCTCAAGGCGGTCGCCGCCTGGATCGAGAACAAGGGCGCGGTCGAGCAAGAGATCGCCTTCCGTCCGGCTCGCGTCCTGATGCAGGACTTCACCGGCGTGCCCGCCGTTGTCGACCTGGCCGCCATGCGCGACGCCATGTCGGCCCTCGGCGCCGATGCGACAAAAATCAACCCGTTGAATCCGGTCGATCTGGTCATCGACCACTCGGTCATGGTCGACCATTTCGGCACGCCGGGTGCCTTCAACCAGAACGTCGAGCGCGAGTATGAGCGCAACATCGAGCGCTACAAATTCCTGCGCTGGGGTTCGTCGGCCTTCAACAATTTCCGCGTCGTGCCCCCCGGGACGGGCATCTGCCATCAGGTGAACCTCGAGAACCTGGCCCAGACCGTCTGGACCGTGGCCGAGGGCAAGGCGACCGTCGCCTATCCCGACACCGTGGTCGGCACCGACAGCCACACCACCATGATCAACGGCCTGGCCGTGCTGGGCTGGGGCGTCGGCGGCATCGAGGCCGAGGCCGCCATGCTGGGCCAGCCCATTCCCATGCTGATCCCGGAAGTCGTCGGCTTCCGCCTGACCGGTGCCCTGCCGGAAGGCGCGACCGCCACCGATCTGGTGCTGACGGTCACCCAGATGCTGCGCAAGAAGGGCGTGGTCGGGAAATTCGTCGAGTTCTTCGGCCCCGGCGTCATCAGCCTGACCATCGAGGACCAGGCCACCATCGCCAACATGGCCCCGGAATACGGTGCCACCTGCGGCTTCTTCCCCGTCTCGGCGGCGACCATCGGCTATCTGACCGCCACGGGCCGCGACAAGGCGCGCGTCGCCCTCGTGGAAGCCTATGCCAAGGCTCAAGGGCTGTGGATCGACGAGACCTCGGAAGACCCGGTGTTCTCGGACGTGCTGGAACTGGACATGGCCTCGGTCGTGCCCTCGATCGCCGGTCCGAAACGCCCGCAGGACAAGGTCGAACTGACCGTGGCCGCGCCGTCGTTCGAAACCGCCCTGGGCGAGGTCTTCGGCCGCGCCACCGACGCTCCGCGCGTCAAGGTCGAGGGTGAGAAATTCGATCTCGGCGACGGCGATGTCGTCATCGCCGCCATCACCTCCTGCACCAACACCTCCAACCCGTCGGTCCTGATCGCCGCCGGTCTGGTGGCGCGCAAGGCCAAGAAGCTGGGCCTGTCGGTCAAGCCCTGGGTCAAGACCTCCCTGGCACCCGGCTCGCAGGTGGTCACCGACTATCTGACAGCCGCCGGCTTGCAGGCCGACCTCGACGCCATGGGCTTCAACCTGGTCGGTTACGGCTGCACCACCTGTATCGGCAACTCGGGCCCGCTGGCGGACAGCATCTCGAAAGCCATCAACGACAACGGTCTGGTCGCCACCTCGGTGCTGTCGGGCAACCGGAATTTCGAGGGCCGCGTGAACCCCGACGTCCAGGCCAACTATCTGGCCTCGCCGCCGCTGGTCGTGGCCTATGCCATCGCCGGCTCGATGCGGATCGACATCTCGAAGGATCCGATCGGTCAGGACAAGAAGGGCAAGGACGTGTTCCTGAAGGACGTCTGGCCGACCTCGAAAGAGATCGCCGACATCCAGAAGAAATGCGTCACTCCGGCCATGTTCGCCAAACGCTATGCCGACGTCTTCAAGGGCGACAAACACTGGCAGGGCATCAAGGTCGAAGGCGGCCAGACCTATGCCTGGGACGACAGCTCGACCTATGTCGCCAACCCTCCGTATTTCGAGGGGCTGTCGATGGAGCCGACCCCGGTCACCGACATCGTCGAGGCCCGCGTACTGGCCATCTTCGGCGACAGCATCACGACCGACCACATCAGCCCGGCCGGTTCGATCAAGAAGACCTCGCCCGCCGGCGCCTGGCTGACCAACCGCGGCGTCGATGCGCTGGACTTCAACAGCTACGGTGCCCGCCGCGGCCACCACGAAGTCATGATGCGCGGCACCTTCGCCAACATCCGGATCCGCAACCGGATCACGCCGGAGATCGAGGGCGGGGTGACCAGACATTTCCCGTCGCAGGACACCATGTCCATCTACGACGCGGCCATGCGCTACCAGTCCGAGGGCCGGCCGCTGGTCGTGATCGCGGGCAAGGAATACGGCACCGGCTCGTCGCGCGACTGGGCCGCCAAAGGCACCCGCCTGCTGGGCGTCCGCGCCGTTCTGGCCGAGAGCTATGAGCGTATCCACCGCTCCAACCTGGTCGGGATGGGCGTGGTGCCGCTGCAGTTCAAGAGCGAGGGCTGGGCCCGTCTGGGCCTGACCGGCGAGGAGATCGTCACTATCCGCGGCCTGTCGGATGTGAACGTCGGCAAGCTGCGCCCGCGTCAGGACCTGTGGGTCGAGCTGTTCCGCCCGTCGGACGGCAAGATGGCCCGCTTCCCGGTCCGCTGCCGCATCGATAACCAGACCGAGCTGGACTATTTCAAGGCCGGCGGGGTCATGCCCTATGTCCTGCGCAACCTGGCGCGTGGCGCGGCGGAATAGGCTTCAGGCCGGACGAAACGAAGGGGGCCGGCGGAGCGATCCGCCGGCCCTTTTTGCTTGGCGGCGTGTGGCGCTGGAAGCGGACCCTCCGAATGGCGGCTACGGGGGGGGGAAGCGGAAGTTGGGCTGATGGTGCGGGACTATTGCCGCTGCAACTTGGTGACCAGTCTGTTGAACAGGTCGGCGGCACCCCAGCCAGCGAACAATCCACTCAAGCCGGACGCCGCGAGTGAACCAAAGAGCCTGAGTTCATGGAGTGGGTTGCAACCCTGCTCCCAGACGGTGTCACACATGAACACATCGAACATCGGGGATAGGAGCATAAAGGCCGTGACGATTCCGACCGCCACGCCAAGCACCACGCCGACGACCTTGCCTACCAATACGCCGAGACTCTTCACTTGGCTTCTCCAGCAGGCTTTGCGGTGGCCACGTCCTATACAAAGACATGGTGCGACTGCACTGCAAGTGCATCGACTGGCGGAAAACTCGACGATAGCCGATCCAATGTCCGCTATGGGTCGGAAGCCGACCGACGCCTGAGGTTGGAAAGCGGACGTTTAAAGCCCTCGATCCTTGTCATCCCCGACGGAGCGAAGCGGAGATCGGGGACGGTTGAAACCCCCTTCTCCGTCCTCCCGGACAGCCCACTTGGGCTGAGCCGGGAGCAAGATCAGGACCGCACGAGCAGTACCCGCCGGCACCGCGGGGACCTCAACGACCGAGGCGGCCCTGACCCGTCTCCCGGCTCAGCCCAAGTGGGCTGTCCGGGAGGGATTGGACACAGCGCGCCGTCCCCGATCTCCGCTTCGCTTCGTCGGGGATGACAAGCTCACCTTTTGCGACGACGCCGGGAATCAGCCCCCCGTCGCATTGTGCAGCCCGCGGTCGCGCGGATTCCGTCCGAAGGCCTGTTCGCACACGGCGCGGCCGAACTCTTCGGAGACCATCATCTGGCGGTCGCCCAGCAGGGCGCCGAGCCGGCCCTGGGCGCTGGTCGCGACCGAGACGGGGAAGCGGCCCACCACCCGGTTGTCGTCGGCGGGGTCGACGAACTCCACAGTCCCCGACAGCGTATGGCTGCCCTCGCCGGACAGCAGGGTTTCCAGACGGCCGGCGCGCTCCATTTCGTCGATATGGACGCGGACATTGATCGGCACCGTGCCCCACATGCAGCGGCGCAGCTCCTCATGGATCTCGGCCGAAAAGGTCAGGGCGAAGTCTTCCTCCGCATCCAGCCAGCCGGTCGACAGGGTGACCGAGCCGGCCTGGGCGGTTTCCTGCAGGCCGATCGGCAGGGCCATGGGCGGGCCGCCCTCGATGACAGGCGCGCAGGCCGCAACGGACAGCAGGGCGGCGGCGACGACGGCGGTAACGGCGGATTTCATTTCGGGCTCCCCGGGTTTTCGGGTCAAGCTTTAGCGTCGCGCGCGGTGAACGCCGGATGAACTGCCCTCGTCCGGCGATGAATTCGCCGGGACCTGTGTCAGGAACCGAACACCTCGACCCCGATCCCGCCGTCGGGGGTCAGCCAGGCCCGTTTCATGCCCTGGCTGTTGAAGGGGGCGGTGATATTGCCGTCGCGGTCCAGCGCGATCAGGCCACCGTCGCCGCCCATGTCGCCGATCTCCTCGATCACGGCCCGCCCCGCCTCGGCCAGGGTCTGGCCCGCCCCGACGCGCCAGCTGACCTGGGCGCAGGCGGCGACGCGGATGAAATACTCGCCCTGTCCCGTGCCTGAGACGGCGACCCGGCCGTCGGCCCAGCTGCCGGCACCGGGAATGGGCGTGTCGCCGACGCGGCCCGGCATCTTGCCGAACACGCCTGCGGTCGAGGTCGCCGCCGCCAGCCGGCCGTCGAGGTCCAGAACGCAACAGCCGACCGTGCCGTGGGCGAGGGTGCCCGGCGGGTGATTGTCCTCGCCCTGACCGGCCCGGGTGAACCAGGCCGCTTCGTCGGCAATGGGTTCGAGCCCCTGATCGAAAGCGAACAGGGATGCGCCCTCGCCTGCCAGCATGACGTGGGGGGTCCGATCCATCACGGCGCGGGCGGCCACAACCGGATTGCGGAACCCCTGCAGGGCGGCGACGGCACCGGCCTTGCGCGTCGACCCGTCCATCAGGCTGGCGTCGAGCTCATACGCCCCCGCCAGATTGGGCGAGGCCCCGCGCCCGGCGACATAGAGGCCGGAATCCTCCAGCAGGACCGTGGCCTCGACCGCCACGTCCAGCGCCGACACACCGGAATCCAGCCGCGCCTTCATGGCCGCCACGACCTCGCCCATGTGAGCGATCTCGCGGGTGTAGTCGCGTTCGCGCCGGGCACCGGCGCCGCCGTGGAGGATGAGGGCAGGTCTGCCGGTCATCAGGGCCTCTTTCAACTCGGGTCGAGGGTCGCTAGCGTCGCGGGACGACGGCAGCGCTTTCGCCCGTCATGCGCGCCAAGGGACGATCCGTGCAAGCTTCAGGGCCTTTTGTGGCTGCAAATTCCGCCGGGATCGGGATCGATCCGACGCTGAACCCGTCATCGATGGCCGCGTCGTTCAAACGGTTCGGTCGCATCCACATCCCGGGCTTCCTCCAGCCGGCTTCGGCCGAAAGGCTGCACCGGAGCCTCGCGGCGGAACGGCTCTGGATGTGCTCGACCCTCGGCGGGGGCCAGACGATCGACATTCCCGTCGAACAGCTGGAGGCCTTTTCTGCGGATCAGGCGACCCGGTTCCTGACCCTCGCCCATGCCGAGGCGCGGGACGGCTTCCACTACATGTTCGACAGCCTGCGAATCAGCGATCTGGTCGAGAAGGGGGAGCCGCTGGATGCGACCTATGCCGCCGCCTATGCCTTTCTCAACAGTCCGGTCTTCCTTGATTTCGTGCGGGCACTGACGGGCGATAGCCGGCCCAACCACGTCGACGCCCAGGCCACCCGATATGAGCGCGGCCACTACCTCACCCAGCATGATGACAAGAAGCCGTCGTCCGGCCGGCTGTATGCCTATGTGCTGAATCTGACGCCCCATTGGCGGACGGACTGGGGCGGGCTGCTCAATTTCATCGACGCCGACGGCCATGTGGCCGAGGCCTACAGCCCGGCCTGGAACGCCCTGAACCTGTTCAGTGTGCCCCAGCCCCACGCCGTGTCCTGCGTGGCTCCCTTCGCCGGCGCGCCGCGCCTGTCCATCACCGGCTGGGTGCGCCAGATTGAGCCCGGCCTCCCCCCCTTACGAAAGACGTCCTGATGCGCGCAGTCCTGTCCAAAGCCCCCGGCGGCCCCGAAACCCTCGTCGTCGAGGAGGTGCTGGATCCCCGGCCGATGAAGGGCGAGGTGGTGATCGATGTCCGGGCCATCGGGGTCAATTTCCCCGACACCCTGATCATCGAGGACAAATACCAGTTCAAGCCGACCCGGCCCTTCTCGCCCGGTGGCGAGGTCGCCGGTGTGGTCGAGGCGATCGGCGAGGGTGTGACCCATGTCCGCAAGGGCGACCGGGTCATCGCCGTGCCCGGCTGGGGCGGCATGGTCGAGCGCCTGGCCGTGCCCGCCGCTTCGGTGATGAAGATTCCCGATGCGATGGATTTCAACACGGCGGCCGCGCTGGTGATGACCTACGGCACCTCCTGGTACGCCCTTAAGGACCGGGCGCAGCTGAAGCCGGGTGAGAGCCTGCTGGTGCTGGGTGCTGCGGGCGGCGTCGGCATTGCCGCGGTCGAGCTCGGCAAGGCCATGGGGGCCCATGTGATCGCCGCCGCCTCGACCCATGAAAAGGTCCAGTTCGCCCTGGAGGCGGGGGCCGACAACGGCCTGATCTATCCCTCGGGCAAGATGGACAAGGCCGCGCAGAAGGAACTGTCGGGCGAGCTGAAACTGGCCTCGGGCCGCGACGGGCCGGATGTGGTCTATGATGCGGTCGGCGGCGACTATTGCGAGCCGGCCCTGCGCGCCATGGACTGGAACGGCCGCTATCTGGTGGTTGGATTCCCGGCGGGTATTCCGTCCCTGCCGCTGAACCTGACCCTGCTGAAGTCGGTGTCGGTGATCGGGGTTTTCTGGGGCGCCGCCGTCATGCGCGACCCGGCTGCCCACGCCGCCAACATGGCGGACCTTCTGCGCTTTTGGGAGGAAGGCAAGATCCGCCCCCGCGTCAGCCGCACCTTCCCGCTGGAACGCGCCCATGAGGCCATCAAGGCCCTGGGCGACCGGTCGGTAATGGGCAAGGTCGTGGTCACGGTCGATTCATGACCCTGCGCCTGTCGCCCGCGCTGGACGTCGCTGCGCTGCGCCAGTCGTTCGGAACCCGGCGGCGGCTGCATGTTCCCGGCGTGCTCGCGCCCGATAGCGCTGACAGCATCGCCGCCGCCCTCGAGGCCTTCGACGGCTGGAAGGTCAGTGTCTCGGCCGGGGGCGAGTTCTTCGAACTGCCGCTGAAGGGGCGCGTCGCCGCCGAGCCCGGCAAACAGGGCTGGATCGACGGGGCCCGCGTCGACGGGGCCGAGCCGCGCATGCAGTATATCTTCGACACCCGCCGGCTGGATCCGGAGCCGGAGGACGCACAGCAAGACGCGGTCAGCGCTGTGCCGGATTTTCTCAACGGGCCGGACTTCCTCGCCTTCGTGCGGGGTCTGACCGGTGACGACCGGATCGATTTCGTCGACGCCCAGGCCACCCGCTACCGACCCGGCCAGGTCCTGACCAGCCATGACGATGCCGCCGAGGGCAAGAACCGGCTTTATGCCTATGTGCTGAACCTGACCCGCGACTGGCGCGCCGACTGGGGCGGGGTGCTCGCCTTCGAAGGGGTGGACGGCCACATCGAGGCGGGGTTCGTTCCGGCCTTCAACGCGCTCAATCTGTTCGCTGTGCCCATGCGCCATGCCGTGACCCAGGTGGCCAGCTTCGCCCCCCGCGACCGGCTGTCGATCACCGGCTGGCTGCGCTCCCATCAGGCGGTCCAGACCGTTCTTCACTTGAGTTGACGCACCGTCGGGGGCCGTCCCCGGCGATGGCTGGTTCATCACAAAGGACACAAAGGAAGCCACAAAGGACACAAGGGGTCCTGTGATGTCCTCCGGACCGGGCCCTCCATTGGAGGGGATCAATGCGGCGTACGCCGCGATCTCAAATCAGCCATGGCAGGGATCGACCTCGGCACGGACCGACTCTCTTCGTGTCCTTCGTGGCTTCCTTTGTGTCCTTTGTGATGAACCTTCCCGTCGCGCCTCGCCTGAAGGGTCGGCGGCAGATTCAGCGCAGCCGACGATTGCCCTAGACGTCCCGCAGCCGTTCCAGCGCTGCATCGGCCAGGTCCTTGTGCCGGCGTTTGATATTGGCCCCCAGGGTGGCGATCAGGGCCGTGATCACCGCCGCATCGTCGGTGAAGCCGATGCCGGCGAAAATGTCCGGAATGGCGTCGACGGGCAGGACGAAATAGGCCAGCGCCCCGAGCATGACCCCCTTGGCCGCCGTCGGAGTCTCCGGGTCGCGGGCGGCATACCAGACGCTGACTATCTGCCGGGCGAAGGGGATGCGGGCCGCGGTGCGCCGGATCTTGGGCCAGAACCCTCTCTGGACCCGGACCTCATTGACCTGCTGGATGGACGGCACGAGGGCGCGGGACGGGTCGAGGGCCTCGTCGGGCGTGATCGGTTTGGAATTCGTGGTCATGGCGGCTAAAGCCCCGCAACTGATCTCTGGTTCAACATCCATATAGGGGCTTCGGCCATGAAACTCGACGGGTCGATTGCGGCAGTGGTGACAGGCGGAGCCTCAGGCCTCGGCGAGGGCACGGCGCGGGCCATCGCGGCCACGGGGGCGAAGGTCGCCCTGTTCGACATGAACGCCGAACGCGGCGAGGCGATTGCGGCCGAGATCGGCGGCGTCTTCTGCCATGTCGATGTCACGGACGACGCCAGCGTCGCTACCGGCTTCGAGCAGGCCCGCGCCGCCCACGGCCAGGAGCGTCTGACGGTCAACTGCGCCGGCATCGCCACGGGCCAGAAGACGGTCAGCCGCAAGAAGGACACCGGCGAAATCCGTGCCCATGACATGGCCGGTTTTGAGCGCACCGTGCGGGTCAATCTGTTCGGTACCTTCCGCGTCCTGTCGCAGTCGGCGGCCGGCATGGTGACGCTGGAGCCCATGGCCGACGGCGAGCGCGGCCTGATCGTCAACACCGCCTCGGTGGCGGCCCAGGACGGCCAGATCGGTCAGGCGGCCTATTCGGCCTCCAAGGGCGGTGTCTATGCCATGACCCTGCCGGTGGCCCGCGACCTCGCCCAGGAGGGCATCCGCTGCAACACCATCCTGCCCGGCATCATGTGGACGCCGATGATGGCCGGCATGGACCAGAAGATCCAGGACGCCCTCGCCGCCGCGATTCCGTTCCCGAGCCGGCTCGGCACGCCTGCCGACTATGCCTCGCTTGTGCTGGAGCTGGCCCGCAACGTCTACATCAACGGCGAGTGCATCCGGCTGGACGGCGCGATCCGTTTGGCGCCGCGCTGACGCGCAGGCAGGGCGCTACGCTCGGCTCGCGGAGCCTCGCTGCTTGAGCGCGGAATTCTGGCTTGGGGGCTTGCGAGGGGGCGGGCCGCTCGCTATACGCCCGCCTCCGACTGAAGTGCGGGCGTAGCTCAGTGGTAGAGCACAACCTTGCCAAGGTTGGGGTCGAGAGTTCGAATCTCTTCGCCCGCTCCAGTTGGAACCTGAAAAGCCCGGCTTCGGCCGGGCTTTTTGCATTTTGGGCGCTAACGCCGACGACGCGGTCGCCCGCTGCTTGAGCGCGATGACCTCATGGGCGTCCAGTGGGAAGGGTTCATCACAGCGGGCACAACGGGCCACAGCGGACACGACGGGATGGAGACGGTGGCACCATCGCCAATCGCTTCCTTCAGGCTGGATTTTTCGTCAAGGCGAGGATCGGCGGCAAAGCCGCCCCTGTCTCGTTTCGATGCCGGGAAGGATCGACACCCGCGGCAACCGCCCGGTCCCGTCGTGTCCGTTGTGACCGCGTTGTGCTCGCCGTGATGAACCTCTCGACCCGCGCCAACTGAGCCGACGAACGGTCTAGAGACCCAGGGCGGTGCGGATGTCGCGCCAGTCGATGTATTTGAAATTCTGGGTGCCGACGTCGTTGATGTCGTCCTGCACCACAACCAGTCCTTCCGGGAAGGCGTCGCCCACGGGGCCGCCCAGGGCGGCCAGGCCGTCGGTACCGGTGACACGGTCGACCGCGCCGTCCCGGACCACGAAACGCCCCGCATAGAAGGGCGCGGCACCGTCGATACGCCAGACGGGGAAGGTCGAGTCGCCCTGGCTGGAACCGATCAGATAGCGGGCCGCGCCGTCCTCGATGACCGTCAGTCCCTCGGCGTCCGCGACCAGCACGCCCGGCGCGATCGGCTGGATCAGGGTGCGCGCCGCGCCGGTCGACGGGTCGAGGCCATAACGCCACAGGCCGACGTTCTCCTCGGTGATATAGAGGGTATTGGTCGCTTCATCGGCGGCGCAGCCTTCCGAAATCGTGCCGACGTCGAAGCGGCGCACCTCGCGGGCAACAGGCGTGCCTGCGACGTCTGCGGTCAGGACAAACTGGCGCACCTCGCCCTCGTGACCGACCAGCACAGCGTGAATCTCGGTGCCGCGCCGGGCGAAGCAGAAGCCGTAGGGTTCGATGACGTCGGTCGTGATGGCACCCCAGGGACGCACGCCGCTGTCCGCGGCTGGATCGAACAGATACAGGGCCACGCCCGTCTTGCCCGGGGTCCGATCACTGGCCCCCAGCACCACCTGCGGCCGGCCGCCCACGGTCAGGCCTTCGGTCAGATCGACATTGTTCAGCAGGCCTTCCGGCAGGAACTGGAGGACAGCGCCATCGAGGCCGTAGATGTAAAGGCCGGCCTTCTTGTCAGTGCCCGCAACGAAGCCGCGCGTCGCGACCCCGCCGATCATGATCGGGGCGGAGCCGGCCCAGATGGCAGGATCATCGGCGGCGTCCTGTCCGGCCGTCCCGACCGACGGTGTTTCGAGCCGGGCCGTGACATCGGTGCCTGCGCCGATGAACCCTTCGCCCTCGCCCTGGTAGTCGACCTCCCGGGTCGCACAGGCGGTCAGGAGAGCGGCAGACGCCACAAGCGTGGTCAGGGTGCGGACGAACATGGGGTGCGCCTGTGAGCGATTGTGCAAGTCGCGCCAGAACACGGGGCTTCGGGAGCGTCAACGCAAGCGTCGATGACGTGACCGCGACAAAATGGTGAATGACCTTCAGCTTCCGGATTAATCGTCACTTTCGCGTTCAAAAAACGCCAAGCCTGCTTCGTCAAACCGTCGCGCCCGCGTCGCCCCTTCACCCTAGCTGGACCGCCAGAACCGGCGACCGTGGGGGCGTTCGGGCCATCGGGATGCTCGTTATGAAACTTGGACTTCTGCTCGGCGCATCGCTCGCGCCGCTCGCCTTTGCCGGCGCTGCCTTCGCCCAGACCGCTCCTGAGCCGTCGGCCCAGCTGGACGATGTCGTTGTGATGGGCAATCGCCCGATCGCGGAATCCGAGGCGGCCGCCCTGCGGGTGCAGCGCAACGCCGACTCGCTCGTGACCGTCGTGGCCTCGGACTCGGTGGGCCGCCTGCCCGACCAGAACGTCGCCCAGGCCGTCGGACGCCTGCCGGGTGCCGCCGTTGCCCGCGACCAGGGCCAGGCCCGCTACATCAGCCTGCGCGGTGCGCCGGTGAACTGGACGACCCTGTCCATCGGCGGCATCTCGATCGTCAGCCCCGAGGGCCGCGACACCCGTTATGACAGCCTGCCCTCGGCCATTGCCTCGCAGATCGTGGTCAGCAAGGCCGTGACGCCCGACATGACCGGCGAAACCATCGCCGGCAACGTCAACATCATCACCCGTTCGGCCTTCGACTATCCGGGCCTGCGCATCTCCGGCAAGGCCGGCGGCGGCTATGTCGAACTGGGCGAGCGTCAGGAATACGAAGGTCAGCTGGTCGCGTCGAACCGCTTTGACACGGACATGGGCGAGTTCGGCCTGCTGGTCTCGGGCAGCTACTACCAGCGCAACATGATCACGGACAACTATGAGATCGACTGGGAGACTGTCTCCCAGGACGTCCAGCCGGGCGGTGCCACCCGTCGGTGGGCGCGCGAGACCGAGAACAAGCTGTACCGCCTGACCCGCAAGAACTACTCCCAGTCGGGCCGCCTCGACTGGCGCCCGTCCGACAACCATCGCCTGTTCGTCGAGTCGATCTTCACGACCTTTACGGACGATGAGGCCCGCGACAACTACATCTTCGACATGGACGACCGTCAGTCCGATCCGTCGACCCCGCCGCGCTCGGCCCTGACGCCCTGCACCGTGACGCCGGTCACCACCGTGACCAACACCGGCTATGCCGACACCTGCATCGGCAACACCTCGCTGGTCGGCACCGTCTACGGCATCGACATCAACCAGCGCGCCACCCTGCGCGCCTACGAACAGTCGGTCTTCACCAACACCCTCGGTGGTGATCACGAGTTCAACGACGGCTGGTCGTTCGACTGGCGGCTGAACTACACCAAGGCGATCGACGACCGCTCGGTGGTGGGTGAGACGCGCTACGACAGCCCGTCGACTCGCAACCTGCGTCCGACCATCTCCTACAACTTCACCGATACGGACGTTGCCCGCATCCGGCTTTTCAACACGATCTCGACCTCCGGCCCGACGACCTTTACTGCCGGTGGACTGGTCCGCGACATCGATGCCTTTGCCCGTCCCCTCAGCTCGCTGACGTCGTCCAAGCTGATCGACGAGACCGAGGCCTATACCGCCAAGTTCGACCTGCGCCGGAATTTCGACTGGATGGGCAACGACGCTACCTTAACCTTCGGCGGCCAGTACGACCAGCGGACCAAGGACGCGGACAATCGGGTCATGACCCTGAATTCGGCAGCCCAGTTCACGGCCGCCGGAATCTCGACGACCTTCGTCCCGGTTTCGCTGGGTGCCGCCTTCAACGGCGAAATCCCGATGGGCTATGACTTCCGCTATTTTGACCAGCAGGCCATGCGCGACCAGGTCGCCCGGGCTGCGGCGCTGAACCCCTATGTCTCCCAGCCCGCCAACGACTACAACGTCACGGAAGAGGTCGCTGCGGTCTATGCCATGGCGCGCGTCGCTTATGACTGGGGCTCGATCCTGGGCGGCGTACGGGTCGAGAACATCGTCAACACCGGCCAGGCCATTGTGACCCTCGCCGGCGTGCCGACCGGGATCGAGGTCGAGAATGACATGACGCTGGTCTACCCCAGCCTGCACATCAACTACGACATCGCCGAAGACAAGAAGCTGCGCCTCTCGTTCAACAGCGGCGCGGCGCGTGCGGACTATGACCAGCTGCGTCCGAACTTCACCTTCAACGACGCCAACCAGACCGTCTCGGGCGGCAATCCCGAGGCCCAGCCCGAGCGCGCCTACGGCGTCGACGCCTATTTCGAATGGTACGTCCAGCCCCAGGGCTATGTGATGTTCGGCGCCTTCTACAAGAAGGTCGAGGACGTCCTGTTCAGCGACACGCGGACCTTCGGATCCAACGTTCTGAACACCCCCGGCGTGGATCGCTCGGGCTATCTGCTGAGCACCGAAGTCAACGGCGGCGAGGGCTATATCCGCGGCCTCGAGTTCGCGGTTCAGCAGCAGCTCTCGATCTTCACCGAGCAACTGGACCTGCCGGAATGGATGGGTGGCTTCGGCCTGACGGCCAACGTCACCCTGAACGACAGCGAGGCCGAGGCCCCGGACGGCAGCAAGGTCGTCCTGCCGAACACCTCGGACCTGGTCTATAACGTCGGTGCCTACTACGAGCAGTACGGCCTGTCGGCGCGCCTGAACTATCAGCGCCGCAGTGAGTGGCTGGACTCCTTCGGTGCCCTGGCCGACGGCGGCAATACGTTCTGGGCCTCGGATGACGAGCTGGACTTCTCGGCCCGTTACGCCTTCAGCGACAACATCGAAGTCTATTTCGATGCCTCGAACCTGCTGAACAACCCGGGCCGCCGCTATGCGGGGGAATCGGCCTACACGATCGAGTGGGAACAGTTCGGCAGCCGCTACACCGGCGGTGTCCGCTTCGTTTTCTAAGCCAGGCTGATCGACAGAAGAACGGGGGCCGGGCAGCGATGTCCGGCCCTTTTTCTTCGGTGCTGCCCCGATCCGCTAGGGTGACGCTGGACGGGACGTTCAAGCCCGGCTAGGTGGCCGTCGGGGCGAAAGCGGACCGGCTCGGTTCGCCGTTTGCAAGGTGTCTCCCGGATGGGCGTTTGTCGCGCCAGAACGGGACAGTCAGGTCACATGTTTCTCGAAGGCCAGGTCAACTGGATGTGGGTTCTCGGGGCGGTCGCCGCCGTGGGCTGGATCGTGGGTCTCGTCGCCCTGTGGTTCGCCGTCCGCAACAGCTCCCGTCACGTCGACACCTCGGACCAGCTCGATCTGGTTCAGCGCGTCGCCGACGACTCGCAGAAGCGCCTGTTCGAAACCCTGAATGCCATTCCCGTCGCCCTGGTCGAAACCGACCGGCAGGGCAAATTCGTCTTCGCCAACCGTGCCGCCCACCAGCTGCTGGGCCGCAAGGACGCCGAGCTGATCGGGCTGCGTTTCCATTCGGCGACCTGGGGCATCACCTTCCCCGACGGCCGGCCCGTACCGCCGGACCTGCTGCCCAGCGCCCGCGCCCTGCGCGGCCAGACCGTGCGCGGCTTCCAGCATCTGCTGGCCAACCCTGCCTCACGCCGCAAAATGCTGGTCTCCGTCACGGCCATGCCGATCGAGAACGAGCTGGGCCAGATCACCGGCTCGACGGCCGCCATCGTCGAGACCGAAGGCCTGCAGACGCCCGAACGCGCCGCGCCCGAATTCACGGCGCCTGAGCCCGTCGCGGCCACAGCTGACGACCTGACCCGCCGGGTCTTCGACGCCGCCTCGAGCGCCCTCGTCGTCGTCGGTGCCAATGGCCGGATCCGCGAGGCCAACCGAACCGCCCTGCTGGTCCTGGGTCGCCCGGACGCCGAAGGCGATTTCGTCGACCTGTTTGTGGACGAGGATGAGCGCGTAGACGGGCGTCAGGCCCTGCACGCCGCCCTGGCCGCGCCGGCCGGGGAAGCCGAGCCCTTCACCTCGCGTCGTGGTGACGAGGGCGGCATCCGCTGGTCCATGCTTCCGCTGGCTGATGCCGAGGGGCGGATCGATGCCCTGCTGCTGGCCGGTGAACGGGCCGAGCCGATCGCGAGCCCCGCCCCGGTGGTCCTTGAGGTCGTGGCCGAACCGCCGGCCGTCTCTGACGAAACCCTGGCCCTGCGCGAGGCGGCCGAGGAGGCGCGCCGTCAGGCTGCCGAAGCGCTCGCCGCTGCCGCCGCCGCCCGCGAGGAGGCGCAGACCGCCCATGCCGCCGCGCGGAAGGTTGCAGAGGACGCCCGGGCCGAGCTGGCCGGGGGCCGCCGGATGGAGAGCGTCGGCCGTCTGACCGGCGGTCTGGCGCATGACTTCAACGCCCTGCTGGGCGTGATGACCGGTGCCCTCGACATGATGTTGCGCCAGGCCGACGACCCGGCCCGGGTGCGCCGTATCGGTCAGGCCGCCCTGGCCGCCGGCCAGAAGGGCGAACTGTTGACCCGTCGCCTGACCGCCTTTTCTCAAGGTGACGACGAGCCGGTGCTGCGTGCCCTCGACGCCGGCGTCCTGTTGCGGGGCATGGAGACCCGGCTGCGGGCCCTCGGGGGGCCGGGCGTTGACCTGATGATCGAGGGCCCGTCGGGGGACGCCCCGGTCCGGCTGGATCCTGTTGCCTTCGAGGGCGCGGTCCGCAGCCTCACCCAGAACGCCATCGACGCCGTAGCCGGCCGGGGCTCGGTCGCGGTGCGGCTGGAAACCCTGCTGGAAGGCGGGGTGCGTCTGAGCGTGCGGGACAGCGGTCCGGGCATGGATCGGGAGCTGGCCGCCCGCGCGGTCGAGCCCTTCTTCACGACCCGCGAGGGCGCGGCGGGCCTCGGCCTTTCCCAGGCCTATGCCTTCGCCCGCCAGTCGGGCGGCGTCCTGTCGATCGACAGCGCCCCCGGCGACGGGGCGGAAGTCTCGATCACCCTTCCGCAGGGCGACTGAGCCGCCCGCGCCGACGCCGGCGCGAGGCGGGGCAGCGGATTTTCTGATCGATGCCTGCGGATCGGCCGCGAACCCGCCTATATGGGGTCGGACGGTTGACCCTCGCGGGTAGGCCGCTAGGTTCCGCCCGCCCTCCCGCGTCCACGACTTGTCTTGAGAGATTCCATGGCCGAAGCCGCCGCTCCCCGCGCCCCGTATGACGTCGTCATCATCGGCGGCGGTCCGGGCGGTTACAACGCGGCCATTCGGGCGGGCCAGCTGGGCCTGACCGCCGCTTGCGTCGAGATGCGCGAGACCCTGGGCGGCACCTGCCTGAATGTCGGCTGCATGCCTTCCAAGGCCCTGCTGCATGCCTCGGAACTCTATGAGATGGCGGGCAAGGAATTCGCCGGCTTGGGCATCGAGGTGACACCGAAGCTCAATCTGGCGCAGATGATGGCCCAGAAGGCCGAGAGCGTGACCGCCCTCACCAAGGGTATCGAATTCCTGTTCAAGAAGAACAAGGTCGACTGGGTCCGCGGCCGCGGCCGAATCGCCGGTGCCGGCAAGGTGGAGGTCACCGCCGCCGACGGATCGGTCAGCATCCTCGTCGCGAAGAACATTGTCATCGCCACCGGCTCCGAGCCCACCCCCCTGCCGGGCGTGGCCTTCGAGGCCGGCAAGGTGGTGGATTCGACCGGCGCCCTGTCCCTGCCGGCCGTTCCGAAACATCTGATCGTCGTCGGCGCAGGCATCATCGGCCTGGAGCTGGGCTCGGTCTGGCGCCGGCTGGGGGCGCAGGTGACGGTGGTCGAATATCTTGACCGGATCAGCCCCGGCATGGACAGCGACCTGGCCAAGGCCTTCCAGCGTACCCTCACCAAACAGGGCATGGCCTTCAAACTGGGCTCCAAGGTCACGGCTGCGAAATCCTCGAAGGACGGGGTCGAGCTGACGGTCGAGCCCGCGGCCGGCGGGACGGCCGAAACCCTGACCGGCGATGTGGTTCTGGTGGCCATCGGCCGGCGCCCCTACACCGAGGGCCTCGGCCTCGAGACGGTGGGCATCACGCCCGACAAGCGCGGCTTCCTCGACAACCACCATTTCAAGGTCGCGGAAGGCGTCTGGGTCATCGGTGATGTCACCCACGGCCCGATGCTGGCGCACAAGGCCGAGGAGGACTCGGTCGCGGTGATCGAACTGATCGCGGGCAAGGCCGGTCACGTCGACTACAATCTGGTGCCCAGCGTGGTCTATACCGCCCCCGAGGTCGCCTGGGTCGGCCAGACCGAAGACCAGCTCAAGGCGGCGGGTGTGGCCTACAAGGCCGGGAAATTCCCCTTCACCGCCAACAGCCGGGCCAAGATCAACCACGAGACCGACGGCTTTGCGAAGGTCCTGGCCGATGCCGCCACGGACCGTATCCTCGGTGTCCACATCATGGGGCCCCAGGCCGGTGAAATGATCGGCGAGGCCTGTGTGGCCATGGCCTTCGGCGGCTCGTCGGAAGACATCGCCCGCGTCTGCCACCCCCACCCGACCCGCTCGGAAGCCGTCAAACAGGCGGCCATGGGCGTCGAGGGCTGGACGATGCAGGCCTAGAAGCAGGCGGCAGCCGTCACCGGGACTCACCCGCGCGGATGGGCTGCGGCATAGGCGGTCAACAGGTGTTGGGCGTCGACCGCGGTGTATTTCTGGGTCGTCGACAGGCTGGCGTGGCCCAGCAGTTCCTGAATGGAGCGCAGGTCTGCCCCGGCCCCCAGCAGGTGGGTGGCAAAGCTGTGGCGCAGGGCGTGGGGGGTGGCCGAGGCCGGCAGACCCAGCCGCCCGCGCAACTGCTGGACCATGGCCTGGACGTGGCGTGGCGTCAGCGGCCCCCCGCGCCGGGCGCGGAACAGGGCGTCGGTGGATGTGAGCGGGAAGGGCAGCAGCGCCAGATAGGCGTCCACCGCCTCGCGCACGGCCGGCAGGACCGGGGCCAGCCGCGTCTTGCCGCCCTTGCCGGTGATGCGCAGGGCTTCGGGCAAGGGGGCCTCGGCCCGGGTCAGCGACAGGCCCTCCGAAATGCGCAGGCCGCAGCCGTAGAGCAGGGTCAGGACCGCGCGGTCCCGGGCGGCCTCCCAGACCTCGGCGTCCGGGTCGGCCCCGGTTTCGTTCAACAGGCCGCGCGCCTGATCCTCGCTGACGGGGCGGGGCAGGGACGGCTTGATCCGAGGGCCGCGGACAAGGGCGAGTTGAGGCGCGGGCGTGGCGCAGCGCCGGTCGAGAAAACCGTGAAAGGCACGAATCGCCGACAGGGTCTGGCTCAGCGACCGGGCCGCCAGTGGCTGATCGCCCCGGTCCTGTGAGCCCTGGCGACGCTCGGCCAGATGGGCGCGGACCTCGGCGGCGGTGACCGTCCCGAGGTCGGCCAGCCGCTGCGGCTCGCCGCGATGCCGCTGCAGAAAGGCAAGATAGCCCCGGCCGATGCGGCCATAGGCCTCCAGGGTGTTCGGGGCCAGGCGGCGTTCGTGGGCCAGGTGCTCCAGCCATGCCGCCAGGGCCTCATCCGCGGTCAGCTGAGAAGCGGCCATCGCTCCGCCGTTCGTTCTACCACCCGGGCGATGAAGGCCACCAGTTCGCAGCCCATTGTGGGGGTGAAACCGTCTTCCTCGGGTGAGCCGAAGGCGCAGACGGCGGGGCGAGCGGCGCTTTCTCCGCCCGGAAACTGTGGTGCCATCCGGATCAGGGCCACGGACTTCACCTCGGCCTCGTTCGCACCGAACAGGTTCAGCCCGTCGAAATTCGGCCCCAGCCAGGTCAGGCCGTGCTCGCCCAGAAGACCGTCGACACCGCCGGCCTCGAGTCCGCGCCAGCCGAACGGCACGCCGCCGGGTTTCTCAAGGGCGATCGCGGCGCCGGCCAGGCCGAACCGTCCCTGCGCCACAGCATCGAGCCGCCGGGCGAGGTCGGACGGATTGCGCGCCTCCATCAGGTCGAGGGCCGCGACATGGGTCTGGGTCTGGGCGGCGAAATTGGCCCGGGCGATCGATTCGATCCGCTTGCGGGCGTCCGCCTCGCGCTCGGCGGCCTCTTCCAGCTTCGTCAGGGCGGCGCGGCCGAACTCCACGACATTGCGGCCGTGGGGCTTGAGCCCGATTTCCTCCAGCAGGGAGCGGTCATCCAGCAGGGTCTGCGAATTGGCCTGCAGCCAGGCGCGGATTTCCGGCCAGTGAGGCTCCTTGGGGGCCTCGGCCGCCGGCTGGCTCGCGGAGGGATCAGGCTTGCCGCTCAAAAACCTCTCCTCGAGGGGACGCTACAGGATCGCGGTCCCCGGGTTTTGTCGATCCTTACAGGATCGACTGGCCGGTCTTGCCCCAGTCCGCGAGGAAGGCATCAAGCCCCTTGTCGGTTAACGGGTGCTTGACCAGGGCCTTGAAAACATCGGCCGGCAGGGTCGCGGCGTCGGCACCGGCCACGGCGGCGGCGCTGACATGGCCCGGATTGCGCAGGGAGGCGGCCAGAATCTGCGTCTCGAAGCCGTGCACATCATAGAGTACCCGGATCTCCTCCAGCAGGCCGATTCCGTCGGCACCGTGGTCTTCCAGCCGGCCGACGAAGGGCGAGATGAAGGTGGCCCCCGCCTTGGCGGCCAGCATGGCCTGGGCGGCCGAGAAGCAGAGGGTGACATTGGTCCGGATGCCCTTGTCGGCAAAGGCGCGGGCCGCGCGCAGGCCGTCCCATGTCAGGGGCAGCTTCACGACCACGTTCGGGGCAATGGCGGCGAGCTTGTCGCCTTCCTTGACCATGGTCTCGAAATCGGTCGCCACGGCCTCGGCCGAGATCGGCCCCTCGACCAGGGCGCAGATTTCGGCGATGACCTCAGCGATGTTGCGACCGGATTTGGCGATCAGCGAGGGATTGGTGGTGACGCCGTCCACCATGCCGGTGGGGACCATGTCCCGGATGACGGTGACGTCGGCTGTGTCGAGAAAGAGTTTCATGTCGGTCACTCTAGCGGAGCGCGAAGGGCGGTGAAAGTCGCCAGCGTCCTCATCCCCCTGCCGGTGCCGGAAGCCTTCGACTACGAGGTCCCCGAAGGGCTCGAGGTCGTGCGCGGGGATCAGGTCGCCGTGCCTTTGGGGCCCCGGCTGATTCGGGGGGTTGTTTCCGAATCGCGCGAGACCACGGGATCAAACCGGCAGCTGAAGACCATCGACCATGTTCTGGACGAGCCGCGCCTGCCCGAACGCACCGTGGATTTCGTCGAATGGGCCGCCCGCTGGACCCTGAGTGCGCCGGGGGAGATGGCGGCGGCGGCGCTGAAGGGGCTGCGTGCCCCCCGGCCCCGGCCCGAGCGGCGCGTGCGACGGGTCGGGGACCGGGCGCCCGCCAAGCTGACGGCACCGCGCGTGGCGGTCCTGGAGGCACTGGGTCACGGCGCCATGCCGGGTGCCGATCTGGCGCGGGCGGCGGGGGTGTCCTCCGGCGTGGTCAAGGGCCTGCTGGATGAGGGCGTGCTGGAGGTCATCGAGGTCGAGGCGGTCGCCGCCTTCGATCCGCCCCATCCGGATCATGCCCCGGCCGCGCTCAATCCTGACCAGGCGGCGGCGGCGACCGCGATCGCGGCGGCGACGGGCAAGGGCGGCTTTGCCCCCTTCCTGCTCGACGGCGTCACCGGCTCGGGCAAGACCGAGGCCTATCTGGAGGCCGCGGCGCGGACGCTGAAGGCCGATCCGGCGGCCCAGATCCTGATCCTGCTGCCCGAGATCGCCCTGACCCAGGACCTGATCGCCCGGATCACGGCCCGGTTCGGCACCCCGCCGGCCGAATGGCACTCCGGCATTGCCCCGCCCCGCCGTCGCCAGGTCTGGGAGGCCGTCTGCGCCGGCCGCTGCAATATCGTGGTCGGGGCCCGCTCGGCCCTGTTCCTGCCCTTCGTCAACCTGCGTCTGCTGGTCGTGGACGAAGAGCACGACGGCTCGTTCAAACAGGGGGAGGGGCTGGTCTATCACGGCCGCGACCTGGCGGTGTCGCGGGCCCGGATCGAGGGGGCTACGGTGGTACTGGCCTCGGCCACCCCGTCGCTGGAAACCCTGTGGAACGCGCAGCAGGGCCGCTACGGCTGGCTTAAGCTGGCGGCGCGGCACGGGGCGGCGGTCCTGCCGGAAGTGACCCTGCTGGACCTCAGGACCTGTCCGCCCGATCCCCAGACCTGGCTGTCCCAGCCCTTGCGCGAGGCCATCGGCGAGACGCTGCTGCGCGGTGAACAGACCCTGCTGTTCCTGAACCGGCGCGGCTATGCGCCGGTGGTTCTTTGTCGCGCCTGCGGTCACCGGATGACGGCCCCCGACACCGACAGCTGGCTGGTCGAGCATCGCTACACCGGCCGGCTGATCTGCCACCTGACCGGCTTCACCATGGCGCGGCCGAAACACTGTCCGTCCTGCGGCGCGGTCGACAGTCTGGTCTCGGTCGGTCCCGGTGTTGAACGGGTCGAGGAAGAGGTGCGCCAGCTGTTCCCCGAGGCGCGCACGGCGGTGTTCAGCTCTGACACCACCCCCGATGCCAAGGCCGCCCGCGCCCTGATCCAGCGGATGACCGACGGCGAGATCGACATCCTCGTCGCCACCCAGGCGGCAGCCAAGGGCCATAATTTCCCCCTTCTGACCCTCGTCGGTGTGGTTGATGCCGATCTCGGCCTGCGCGGTGGCGACCTGCGGGCCGCAGAGCGGACCTTCCAGCTGCTGACCCAGGCGACGGGCCGGGCGGGGCGGGCGGACAGACCTGGCCGCGCCGTCCTGCAGACCTGGACCCCCGAACATCCGGTGCTGATGGCGCTGGCGGCCGGCGACCGCGACGCCTTCGTCGTGGCCGAACTGGCCGAGCGTGAGGCCGCCTTCCTGCCGCCTTACGGCCGGCTGGCGGCGATCATCCTGTCGAGCGAAAATGCGGTGGCGGTTGAGAAATTGGCGCGCGAACTGGCCGGTTCGATTCCCAATGCGGAACGCCTTGAAGTCTATGGCCCGGCAGACGCACCGCTGGCCCTGGTGCGCGGTCGCCGCCGCAAGCGGCTGCTGGTCCGCGCCGACCGCGACGTCGACCTGCAGGGCTTCCTCCGGGCCTGGCTGGCGCGGGTGAAGGTGCCGGGGTCGGTACGGCTGACGGTGGACGTGGACCCTTACAACTTTCTTTAGGGCGCTAACGCTCGCGACACGGTCGCTCGCTGCTTGAGCGCGAAGCGCCAGGCCGCGTCGGGTCGAAAAGGCGGAGCCTTTTGACCGCGGCCCAACAGGGACAGCGAAGCGCCAGGCCGCGTCGGGTCGAAAAGGCGGAGCCTTTTGACCGCGGCCCAACAGGAACAAGCGCTGGCGTCGCGAAGCGAGGTCAGCGCGGCCCGGTCAGCCGGATCTCGAACAGCTTTGGCCAGTTCTTGCCGGTCACGAACAGCCGGCGGCCCTCCGGGTCCCATGCGATGCCGTTCAGCACGGCGTCGGTCGGGTCCAGTCCACTGCGGTCCGGCATCAGTTCGGTCAGGTCGATGATGCCCGTGATCGTGCCCGTGGCCGGGTCTATGCGGACGATGTAATCCGTCTGCCAAACGTTGGCGAAGACCTCGCCCTCGATCCATTCCAGCTCATTGATCTGGCTGACCGGACGGCCCTGCAGGGTGACGGGGACGCGCCCGGTTTCCTGCAGCGTCACGGGATCGAGGAAGCGCAGGGCTGCCGTGCCGTCTGACAGGATCAGCCGCGTCGTGTCGTGCGTCAGGCCCCAACCCTCGCCGGCATAGGTGAACTCTCCCTCTGGCTCGAGCGTCTCGGGGTCCCAGATGAAGCCCTTGCCGCCTTTCCATGTCAGGGTCAGGACGCGATCACCGACCGCGGTCAGCCCCTCGCCGAAATAGGCCTCGTCCAGCTCGCGCTTCTGCAGGACGACGCCGTCCTCCAGCCGGACCCGACGGACGGTCGAGGGATAGCGACCGGTGCTCTCCAGCAGCTCACCGTCGCGGAAAACCAGCCCCTGGGTGAAGGCCGCGGGGTCGTGCGGATAGACCCGCACGACCTCGAAACCATAGACCGGAACGGGCGTGGCCGCGGGCGCCGTCGCCGACTGTGCTGCCGCCGGGAGCGGCGTCAGCAGCAGGGCGATCAGGAGCGCCGCGGCCCGCATGGTCAGACGCCGGGCTCGGCGGTCTCGGCCTTGTTGAGGCCGGCCTGGTGCGCTTCGGCGGCGGCCGCCTTCTTCGCCTGGGCCTTGCGCGAGATCATGTTGAGGATCTCGACGGCGGCCGAGAAGGCCATGGCCGTGTAGATATAGCCCTTCGGCACATGGGCTCCGAAGCCCTCGGCGATCAGCACCATGCCGATCATCAGCAGGAAGCCCAGCGCCAGCATCACGACCGTCGGGTTGTCGTTGATGAAGTTCGCCAGCGGATCGGCGGCCAGCAGCATGACGGCGACGGCCACCAGCACGGCCACGACCATGATGGGCAGGTGATCGGTCATGCCGACCGCGGTCAGGATCGAGTCGATGGAGAAGACCAGGTCCAGCAGGATGATCTGGAAAATGGCCGAACCGACGTTCGAGACCACGACGTCCTTCTTGTCGAGCAGCTCGTGGCTGGCCTTGGTATCGACGCTGTGGTGGATTTCCTTGGTCGCCTTCCACAACAGGAACAGGCCGCCCGCGATCAGGATCATGTCCTTCCAGGAGAAGGCATTGTCCATGACGGTAAAGACCGGGGCGGTAAGGCTGACGATCCAGGCAATCATCGACAGCAGCGCCAGCCGCATGATCAGGGCCAGCGAAATGCCGATGCGACGGACACGCTGCCGGTGCTCAGGCGGAAGTTTGTTCGACAGGATCGAGATGAAGATCAGATTGTCGATCCCCAGCACCACTTCCATAACGACAAGCGTAACCAAGGCCGCCCAGGCGGCGGGATCGGAAAGAAGCGGGATTATGGAGTCGAACATCGTTGGCGTGATCCTGAGAGCTTGGAGCTGGAACTTACCTCTATAGTGTCGGTCGCCGGTGCGGCAATGCGACGGGTTGTGGCGGCCAGTCTCGGTTGCGGTCGGGGGGTTACGATGCTATCAGGCGCCCGGCTGAGCCGGAGGGCGCGTTGCGAGACGCGTCCACCAAGTGCTTTCTCAAAGCATTTCAGACCTTTGACTGGCGCGGATACGCCGCCGGTCGCCAACCCGAACGCTAACCGCGCGGACATGACTAGTGGCTGACGACTACAGGACGACGGAAGTCGGCGAGCGCTACGCACAGGCGCTGTTCGACCTTGCTGATGAAACGGGCGCGCTGGAGGCGGTTCGCGCCGACCTGGCCTCGCTGCGTGCGGCCTGGAACGAGAGCGCCGACCTGCGCCGTCTGGCGCAGTCGCCGGTCATTGCCGCCGAGGACCAGCAGAAGGGTCTGACGGCCATTGCCGACAAGTCGAAGTTCAACCGGGTCACCCGGAATTTCCTCGGCCTGCTGGCCCAGAACGGCCGCTCGCGCGACCTGACGGCCGTGATCGCCGGTTTCGACCTGCTGTATGCGAAGAAGACCGGCGTGGTCGCCGCCGAGGTCGTTTCGGCCCAGGCCCTGACCGCTGCCCAGATGAAGTCGATCCAGTCTGCCCTGCGCACCTCGCTGGGCAAGGATCCCGAAATGACCGCCCGCGTCGATCCGTCGATCCTGGGCGGCCTCAAGGTCAAGGTCGGCTCGAAACTCTTCGATGCCTCGCTGAAGACCAAGCTTGACCAGATGAAGTTTGCCCTGAAGCGCGCGTAAGCGCGCTGACCCACCAGAATCCAGCGGGCCCGACCGGTGCGCTGACAAGACGATAACAGAGAGCCTGTCATGGACATCCGCGCCGCCGAAATCTCGGCCATCCTCAAGTCGCAGATCGCCTCCTTCGGCGTCGAAGCGGACGTGTCCGACGTCGGCCAGGTGCTGTCGGTCGGTGACGGCATCGCCCGCATCCACGGTCTGGACAATGTTCAGGCCGGCGAGATGATCGAATTCCCGAAGGCCGGCGTGAAGGGCATGGCCCTGAACCTCGAGCGCGACAACGTCGGCGCCGTGATCTTCGGCCAGGACAACCAGATCGCCGAGGGCGACGAGGTCCGCCGTCTGGGCGAGATCGTGGACGTGCCGGTCGGCAAGGGCCTGCTCGGCCGCGTCGTCAACCCGCTGGGCGAGCCGATCGACGGCAAGGGCCCGATCCAGTTCACCGAGCGTCGCCGCGTCGACGTCAAGGCCCCGGGCATCATCCCCCGGAAATCGGTGCATGAGCCGATGCAGACCGGCCTGAAGGCCATCGACACCCTGATCCCGATCGGCCGCGGCCAGCGCGAGCTGATCATCGGTGACCGTCAGGTCGGCAAGACCGCCGTCGCCGTCGACACCATCCTGAACCAGAAGAGCACCAACGCCGCCGCGACGTCGGAAGGCGACAAGCTGTACTGCATCTATGTCGCCATCGGTCAGAAGCGCTCGACCGTCGCCCAGATCGTCAAGACGCTCGAGGAGCGCGGCGCCCTGGACTACACCATCGTCGTCGCCGCCACGGCGTCCGAGCCGGCCCCGCTGCAGTTCCTGGCCCCGTTCTCGGGCACGGCCATGGGCGAGTTCTTCCGCGACAACGGCATGCACGCCCTGATCGTCTATGACGACCTGTCCAAACAGGCTGTGGCCTATCGCCAGATGTCTCTGCTGCTGCGCCGCCCGCCGGGCCGCGAAGCCTATCCGGGCGACGTCTTCTATCTGCACAGCCGCCTGCTGGAGCGTTCGGCCAAGCTGAACGCCGACTACGGCTCGGGCTCCATGACCGCCCTGCCGCTGATCGAGACCCAGGCCAACGACGTGTCGGCCTACATCCCGACCAATGTGATCTCGATCACCGATGGCCAGATATTCCTCGAGTCCGACCTGTTCTACCAGGGCATCCGCCCGGCCGTGAACGTCGGCATCTCGGTGTCGCGCGTGGGTTCCTCGGCCCAGACCAAGGCGATGAAGAAGGTCGCCGGCTCGATCAAGGGCGAGCTGGCCCAGTATCGGGAAATGGCCGCCTTCGCGAAATTCGGCTCGGACCTCGATGCCTCGACCCAGAAGCTGCTGGCCCGCGGTGCCCGCCTGACCGAGCTGCTGAAGCAGCCGCAGTACAGCCCGCTGACCATGGAAGAGCAGGTCGTCTCGGTCTACGCCGGAACGCGCGGCTACCTCGATGGCATCGCCGTCGGCGACATCGGCCGCTTCGAG
>Ga0247837_1002943_pt1 | contig 30898 bp, 18 predicted proteins | sample LaCtaG_2_FD_187115 | JGI IMG/M metagenome (GOLD analysis project Ga0247837, IMG submission 187115) | Freshwater microbial communities from meromictic Lake La Cruz, Castile-La Mancha, Spain - LaCruzMarch2015_14.5m | ecosystem: Environmental > Aquatic > Freshwater > Lake | place: Spain: Castile-La...
GCGGCCATAGGTGTTCCGCATCATGCCCACATAGGTGAACTCCGTGAGTTTGTCGCAGGTCCTGACAAGCGACGCGTAGAAGAGGTAGAAGCTGACCCCGACGAAAAGGAGCAACAGTACTCCCGACAGCAAGCCACAAGTCGCAACAGCATAGGGCAGCGACAGCATTCCCGCCCCCACTGTGCTGCCTATGAAGTTCAGCACTGTGCTGCGGATTCCGCTCGGGGAGAGTGCTGAAAACGTGCGCTGTCTCAAAGGCCTGTTGGACAGCAGCGGCTCAGCGGCAGTATCCATTACTAAGCAATTAGTTAGCCGTGCAGGTTGAACACGTCCAGTCCAGAACGTCAGGACCGATACACGCCGGGTGGAAGAAGTGTCTGCAGCTCGCACACACACGGTAAACGTCTAGAGGACAGAGCACAGCATCACACACGCACACGCGCTTCCAAGCATGAGTCGGCGGCTGCAGCACTTCCTGCCGATACCTGTAAGTCGCCCGTGAGTAAAAAACGTCCTCAGGCACTGAGGCGAGCTGCAGGTAGCTCTCAAGCGTGAGCACTTCGATTTTCCCCGATAGCGCCAGCACTGAAACTTCGTCCTCGTGGTCAGAGTCGAAGAGTTCGTCCGGACCGATGGGTCTGCATGGCTCTGCAAACAGCGAGGTCGGCTTGTAGAACCACCGCACAGTCAAAGTGGAGTCAGAAGGATTTCGTGGGAAGCCCATGATCTTCACAATGGTGGCGTAGGCGTCTGAGTCGGAATACTCGTTGATGGAAACGGTGTCTCCGGGCTGGTAGATGTCCTTGCCTATCTTGAGACGGGTGTATTCCTTGCGTTGAGGCACCACCTTCTTGCGAGCGACGTTGCGCGTTGGGTGCATATTATGGCGCGAGGGATCTGGAACGTGCTGGGGGAAATCGTGAGCACTAAGCAGGACTTCGAGGGACAGCGGAGAGCTCAGCTTATCTACCTGGTCCTTATCACCGTAGCGACGCTCCTGGGCTTCCTCATCACCTGCTTCACCCGACAGTTCTTCTACACAGGCTGGGCCGCCGTGGGCTCGACTGTGCTGGCGGAGCTGCTAGTGGCGCCCAACTGGTTCTACCTGCGGCGCAACCCTCTGCGCTGGGCGGAAGCAAGCAAGAAGAAGGACTAGAATACTTCTCAGCGAACTCCTGCTCGTAGAGTCGCAGGAGGGAGCTTTCAGCCACAACGACTTGCGCCAGCAGTAGTTCGTAGCACTGCTCCTGACAGCTGCGCAGGTCTTCCTCCCCTTCGTGGCTCTGCGTGTGTTCTGTCTGGCAGCGGAAAACGCAGTGCTTGGCTCGGGCGTTGGCCGGGGCGTACACACTTGTGAAGGCTTGGAAGAAGCGGGTGTGCAGCTGAGTGCAGGGCTGCAAACATCCACTCCGCACATCTCTCCACTGAGAGTAAGGAACTGCAGGTGCAGAGTAACAACTCTCGCTACAGCGGGCATAGCGTGCTTTAATGCCTCTAAGTAGCTCTGTCACACGTGCGAGACGGTCCTCAGTCTGCTGTGCGAAACTGAGAGGACTGAGTCTACGCACAGTTTCTTCCATTTTAGGCGAGCTGCCAAGCGGTTCTGCGCTGCAGGGACTTCTGGAGGTAGTTCTTGTGGAGCTTCACGGCGGGCACGAGCTTCGCGTTGTCCGCCACGGCGGACTTGAGCTGCAGCATGGACTCCTCGACTGCTTGCAACTGTGCTGTGATTTGAGGCTTGGAGACCAGTAGGAAGCTTTGCCGAGGCTCCTCGGACTGTGAAGGCTGGGGAGCGCAGAGCTCCGGCAAAGCCCGTTCCACCCTTACCCGGCTTCTAGGCGCAGGCTGCTGGTGGTCCGCAGCAAGCACCTCCACTTGCTTGCTGAGTTGCTCCACCACTTCCACCAGTGCTACAGTCTCTTCCCTCCCAGCGTTCATCTCCGCACAGCACTGCTCCAGCAGACTGCGTTGCGACAGACACACAGACCTGAGTTCGCCCACTCGTTGAGTCAGTTCTCCTTCCTCGGGGTTCTGAGTGGGGGCTCTTCGCCTTAGTTCTCTGCGGAGTTGCTCGTTTTCGCTGCTTAGTAAAGCCGCTTCTGCATGCAGCCTTCGTGAGTCTTACGCTTCCAAAGCCCTTTGCGCCTTGTCTCTCGCAGTGATTGCAGCTCTCAAGGCGCATTCCGCACTTTCCAATCGCCTGCCTAGGTCGCCTTCCGCCATTTCAATGACTGCACAGACACTGCTAATCGACTCTGATTAATGCACCTATACCAGAGTCCGCTCGCGTTTCTTGAGGATCGCCTCCACTGCCGCAGGGTTGCTCAGCCGCTTGCGGTACTTCTGCTGCTGCACCAGCAGCTTCAAAGCCGCCACCGTCTTCTGCGTCTCCAGCAGACTGGCTTCCTTGGCCTTGAGTTTGGCTTTGAAGGCTTTGTGCTCTGCGTACTCCTGCTGCACATTCAGTGGAGTCACAGCAGGCGCAGGCCCTTTGTGCGTGGTGTTGGAGAAATCCAGCTCGTCCATGGCTGAGAACTGCAAAGGAGTCTTGGGCTTCAGGTACTCCCGCTCCATTTTCATGTCCAAAGCGTGCTTGATGGCCTGGCTTTCCGCCTCGTCTTCGCGAGAAAGCGACTTGAAGACAGGAGCCTTGAAGGGCTGCATAGCTTCGTGCTCAGTCGCGATTACGGCTAGTCGTGCCTTGGCGCCTGTGCTGGTGAGGAAGGCCTCTTCGTGGTAAAGCTGCTGGAGGAGTGCTTCGTTGAACAGTTCCGCTGTGAATGCGTGCAGGAAGCGCTGGTCGAAACTCACGAGTTCGGCTCGGGTCAGGGTCATTTCGATATTGGCCCGGTATTGCAGTAGGATTTTGGAAAGACGAAGCAGATTTCTCTGCAGCCACTCCTGAGGCAACTCCGTGAAGTTCCCCAAAGTCACCAGTTCCTCCGGCGGCTCCTTCAGCCCGTTCGCAAGCGTCGAAGGCATGAAAGCCCTGTCCCCCATCGTAGCCTGCAGGTACATAGTGTCCAGCTGCACACTGTGCGGCAAGTCAGTTAGCACAAGATCCGGCTTGTCGGGAGTCAGAACAGGACCAGTGAACTTCAGGTCTCTATCCTCCTCCTCGGACTCGTAGTTCTCCACTGGGCGCTTGCGTTCTCTGCGTAGAGACCGCATCGCTCGCGCAGTGTCCACGAACTCTCGAGCGCTTTCAAGCTCTAACTTCCCTGCTAAGACGTCATCTACTTCTGCGTCGTCAGGCTCCACGTAGAGTTCTGTGAAGAGTTGCTTCATTTTGAAGGCTTTGGAGTTGGGGTGGAGGACGCGAGTGTCGGTGTGGAACTGCATTTTCAGGATTTCGCGTCTGCGTGCTTTCATGCCAGCCAGGTCCAAAGGCAGGCCCTGGGCCAGTCTCTCCGCTGCCTCCACAGGCGAAACTTCCCCGAACTTGACATACAGTTCAGCCAGCAGTTCCGGCAGACGGGCAGGCTCAGGCTCAGGCTCGGGCGGAGGCTCGGGCTTAGTCTCCTCCACTTCCAGTTCAGGGAGGAACTGCATTTGGTCTTCATAGACCCTAACATCCTCCTTCTCCTCCCCCTCTTCAACAGGCTGTGCAGCTTTGAGGAGTGTGTCGAGGGACACTCTCTGTGTAAGCAGGGTATCGGTCGTTTCGCTGTGATCTGGATTCAAGTGGGAGTAGGAGAAGTTGATGGTGTCGGTGAGGTGACGGCCAATGTCACTCAGCATTTCATTCAATGCGTCAGTGATTTCCCTCGACTGCTCGTAGGGCGAAGCGCCGCTGTAGAAGTAGTTCTTATAGTCAAGAATCGAGTAGAAGTCCAGGAGCGGGGCAGGGTCTCTCAACTTCCCTGTGAGTTCCTGCAGGAAGCTCTTGTTATTGTCTTTAGGGAACTTCATCGGTAGCGCCAGTTTAGTCTCTAGGATCATCTTCATGTTATCAGCGACTTGCTGATCCTGACTCCGGATGAATCTTTTCTCCACTAGGAACTCCTTCAATTCCTTCAGGAACGAGTTCTTCGTGAGTCGCTGCGCGTCTTCGCTTTTGGAAGTGACTGTGTCGAGACGCTCAGAGAAGGAGGCTCGGAAGCCCTGCTTCAGCAACTCAAGGATGCAGGTCTGCGCCTCAGGTGCACTAAAGAACTTCTGGATAGCTGCCTCTCGCTGACGCACGAACATCTTCACCGAAATCGGGTCGCTGCTGGACCCCTGGATTCTCTTCACTTCCTTCTCAATCCCCTTCTCCACTGTGTAGTAGGTGAAAAGCAGTCTCCGCACTAGGCCCGGCGTTATGTCCGCAGTCCTCAGATCCACATCCATTCCATTCAGAAAAGTCTTCACATCGAACTCATGGTCTTCCCGCAAGTAAGGAATATTCGTGCTGAGTTCATTCAGCCACAGTCGAGGTGAAGACGGAACTCTCCGGAAGTAATCGCGAGTGGGCAGCAACTCATTGTGCTTTGCTCCCAAAGACAGTGGCCTAGGCTTGCAGACCCGGGCAATGAGACTGGGCTGCACTGGGTACTTCACTGTCCATTCCGGCTGCACGTTGCCGCCCAGCCGCTTGCGCACACCTTCGTGGAAGTCGGGGTGGCTCGCAAGGTTGGCAGCAGCGCTGAATTCCCGCTGCAGACACTCGTACCACTGCAGCTGTGCAGCTTCAGTGACGAGTTTGAAGGTGACGGCCGTAGCCAGCGGGGAGCGGGATTGGATCTGCTGAAGGGTGAAGTCCGCCCAGTCCTTCAGACCATGCACGCTTTCCTCTCGCAGCCGACTGAACAGTTCGTCGAGTGTCGGTGCAGAGAAGCAGCGCAAAATGGCTCCGCGGTATTTCTCGAGTGAGAAGTTGGACTTGACCGTGTGTTGCATTGTGCTCACGCACTGTGCTTCGAAGTTGACCAAGTGGTTGACGATTGTCTGGCCCTTGAAGCCCCGGTACTGCCGCACTCCGTCCTCGTTGGCCTGTTCTTCGAGCTTTCGTCGGTACAGCACGTCTGCGATTACCATTCGGGTGTTTTCACGCTGTTTTAGCCAGTGCTCTTTGGGATCGCCGCCGTTGATTCTGTTCTTGATTTCCAGCAAGTCTCCCACCATTTCCACGTATGGACCCATTATTTTCGCTTCTCTGTGAAGCAGCCATTGGTCTCCGAACATACGTCTAGTCCCCAAGCGCTCCGGCATGCTATTGATACTCGCCGCGAACTGGTCGTCCTGACTGACATTCGACTCCATATGGTTCTCAGCCAGGCCCAAGTGGCACAAATCCGCTCCCAACAGTCTCGTCCCCGTAAGGGCAAGGTAGAGACCAATGTGGTCAGGCATGCGACTCAAAAAGTAGGAAGCGCCGCCTGTGGGCACGAAGCCGAAGCCAGTCTCAGGGAAGCACACGTTAGTGTTGGGCGTGGTCGTTGGGAAGTGGCTAAGCAGTGCGAAGCAAGCTGCACTGCCGTAGCACTTCCCATCCATCAGAGCAACGATCGGACTTTCCAGCTTCCCCACGGAGTACAGGAACTGGTACAGTTGAGTCAGGTACTGGTGACTGGAGTCGAGTCCCTTGGAATAAGTGTGCGCGAGACCCCAGTAGTCTGTGCCCTTGGAGAAGCATTTGTCCTGGCATTTGATCAGGGTGCCCCGCACGTCACTGTCTCTGTCCATAGACTAGATAGAACATACAAACACGGCTCTGCTGAGGTCTTGCAGGAAGTATGAGCGAAAGACGTTGTAGTCGAGGGAGCCCGCCAGTGTGATGAAGCCAGCGGTGCCATTGAGGGAGTTGACGATCTGCAGGTTGTTGCGAATACGTGTGAACTGCGGAGCGTCCGAGTAGTAGAGGTAGTGGGCGGAGCGCTGGCTAGCTGCGAGGCGTCCAGCGCGAAGCATAGCCACGATTATGGCGCTCTTCAGGACTCGCTTCTGTGGGTACGCAGTGGAGTTCAGTCCCTTTGAGGGGCGCCGACTGGCCGTAGCGACAGCCCAGTACTTCGGAGTGGTGGGCAATGGACAAGTCCATGTGCTGGACCATAGCGGCCCTGTGCCAACCGAGGTGTACAGTGCTACGACGCAGGATGGGGTGTATGACGTGGCTTGGAACGAGGGCAACGAAAACCAGCTTATTGCGGCTTGTGCGGATGGCAGTGTGAAGCTCTTTGACTTTGCGCACCCGCAGCCTGTGATGGACTGGCGTGAACACCAGGGGGAGATATTCGGGGTGCATTGCAACTACTTGGCTAAAACCACCTTCGCTACTGCTTCTTATGACCGTCTAGTGAAAGTCTGGGACCTGAGCGCTCCTAGATCCGTGACAACGCTAGCAGAGCACTCCTACATAGTATACTGCGCAGTGTGGAATCCTCGCAAGTAAGCTCCAGGCAGTCCCAGCATCCTGCTTTCCGCCTCCGGAGACCACACAGTAAAGGTGTGGGACGTGCGCAAAAGCAGGTCCGTGCGCACTCTAGCCGCCCACACCAATGAAGTCCTTTCCTGTGACTGGGACAAGTACTCCAACCACTTTGTCACTGCTTCAGTCGACCAGTCTCTCGCAGTCTGGGACCCTCGGCAACTCCAAACTCCACTGCATGTGCTCACTGGCCATACCTTCGCTATCCGCAGAGTCAAGTATTCGCCGCATCAATCTTCTATGCTAGCGTCTGCTTCCTATGACATGACTGTGTGTCTGTGGGATACTAGTGTGGGGATGACGCCGGTGAAGCGCTTCCCGCATCATTCGGAGTTCGCGATTGGGGTGGATTTCTGTCTGTTTCAGGAGCGGTGAGTTCTACATAGCCTCATGGCGAGCTGCGGCTGGGACCGCAAGGTGGTCTTATGGGACTACAGCACTAGCGCTTAAATTAGTGAGCACAGAACTATGGTACAACTACATCCTGAGAGCGAAGGGAACAGGACTCGCGACTCGACTGCCTGAAATGCTCCACAGCTTGGCTCTGTGTCTGTGCAGTGCAGGCTTGAAAGAGCTGCCGCTCTTCGTGCGGAGATGCGTGCTTACATTGGAGAAGAGCTTTAGCGAGGCTTTGAGTTCGGGCGACTGGCAGGACTGCCAAGCCTGAGTGTCAGGACGTCTAGGTGAGACTAGCTTGTGCTCCTCGACACTGAGCAAAGTGTCCAGACGGTCCGACATCCACTCTGTCTGTCGCTCGCTCCTGCGGTATATGAAAGTCCAAGTCTCCATGTTCTGAATCCGCTGTGTGAAGTCAGGCTTTGTTATGGCCCACAGGAGTCCGGTCGAGGACACACATGTGCAGTTCATACTTCGCACCTGGTCACTCAGTAAGTCCAGTTCTCCAAACAGCTCCCGACTGCCCTTGATCACTACTTGCAGTTGCGTCTTTCGAGCGGAGATCTTGAAGGGAGCTGCTTCGCGCTGCACTTTGCAGTTCTTCGTTAGCTTGAACTCTCCCTGCACTACGATGTAGGCTTCGTTTGCTTGTGCTCCTTCCTCGTACACGCTGTCGAGTCTTTTGAACTTACGCTCTTTCAGGTAGTAGGTGAGTCGGGAAAGCGCTTGGCGACTCCAGGATGAGAACATGGGTGTTGACTGCAGGAAGTTAATCTTCCAATTCAGCTTCTTCGCCTCATGTTCCTTCAAAACCACATTGAAGTTCTCCTTGCTGAGCACTCCCACGACCGTCCTTTCCAAGCACTGAATTGTAGCGGACCTAGACAGTCCCTGCAGCAGCGCCAGCTCCCCAAAGCAGGCGCCCGCTGCCATTTCCGACACCGAGACCAGTGAGTTCTCCTGCACGGCACTTCTTTCCTTCAAGTCCGCAGTCTTCCGGACGAGGGAAATGCCCAGGATCTTCTTTGTGTATAGGAAAATGCGTGCAGCCGGAGTTTCCGTCTTAATTTCCTTCTCACTTTTCACAAGTTGCCTTGTGTCTTTGGAGAGATGAGACGAGGGCAGTTGCACAGAGACTTTGCCTTTGAGGATGATGCAGAAACTGTCGCCCGGGTCTCCCACCCGGAATATGTAGGAGTTCTGCTCGAACTCCGCGTATTTCATGACTTCGCAGCAGGCCGCATGCACTGCAGGGTCCTGCTCCGCGAGGAACTTCACAGCTTTCGTGTGCTGCATGAGGGTTTGAATGTCCCTAGCGGTGCGTTTGTGGGAAGGAACGTGCAAGAGACGCATCACTACGCTGAGTGCGACTTCGTCCATATATCGACTGTAAGAGAAGTAGAAGTTCCTGCTATACTGCACTTGCTCTTGGTTGCACTGGCAGTAGGGTTAGCTGTGCAGTTGAAAGGTGTGCTACTCGGCTCAGTTCGAGTCCTTTCAGTCTCACTGAAGCCAGCGACTCTCTTAGTATTACCTGCAGCCTATGGATAATAGTCACAGAGTAGTGCAAATCTCATAGCAGACTGCAAGTGCCCATGTTCACCTAGCTCCCTTTCTTCCTATAAATGAAGTCGTCTGAGTCTCGGTCTACTATGCCCAATCTACTGAGTAAGTACGTGCGGGAGCTGCTGAAGCGCAAGCTTTCCCGCTACCTCGAAAACCCGGACATTGAGACGCAGGGATCTCTCATCCGGCCGGAAGTCACGCTCAAACATATCATACTGCGGGAAGACGCTTTGGACATGTACGTACTACCTGTAAGCGTCACCCGTCAGTCCCTTGTGGACACCATCAAGGCTTCATTCCCTCTCAGACCCTTCAACAAGGAACCCGTCGTGCTCGAACTGTCAAACATCAGGATCTTCGCCGTCCCAAACGAATCCAACTGGACCGACTTCGGCCGCAACAAAGAGAAAGCGAAGAAACTCGAAGAGTGGAAAGAAGAGCAAAAGAGCGAATTCCGCGATATGGAGAAAAAGGGTCTATTCGCAGCACTGAAGCAGAGGGTGCTGAACAACATGAAGCAGACGATCAGGAACCTGGAACTTGTGTATTTGGACAACAAAAGTATGGGGTACCCCTGCTTTGTGCGTATTTACATAGGGAAACTGCAGGCGGAGACTACGAACAGCGCTTGGAAGCCTGAGTACTCCTCCAATGACGCAAAAGCCACGCACCGGTTAATCACAATAACAGAGTTTTCAGTGTCTATTGTGGCGGATAAGCATGAAGTGCCTTTTGGGGAAGTGACTGACATGCATGATTACTACAAGAGAGTGAGACTGAGTGAGCGCCATTACATCCTCAAGCCCTGCAACATCACGATCCGCCACAGGTTGTCGCATATGGATCCGCTTGAGGAGGCCTGGCAGACTGTTCGGGTGGAGTCTGCGGGCTTGGAACTTGCTCTGTCAGAGGTGCAGTTCCAATACATCAAGCACCTCCTCAGCTTCATCAACTTCAAGCACTCCTACAAGAAGTACCAAAGCACCCGCCCTTCTGGCTCGGTGCAGGACAACCCGAGAGCCTGGTGGAACTACCTGGTCAGTGCAGCGAAGCACGACATCCAAGCCAACTTCAAAGTTCTATACGACAACAAACTCCGCATGGAGCGCTATATCAATCTGTTCAAACGGGAACAAGACATCATCCACTCTCCATGGCTGCAGATGCTGAAAGGTACCGAGCGAGAGGAACTGAGAGCCTTGGAGGAGGAGCTGCCGGTTAACGACTTGCTGTTCTACCGCTCCGTGGCTCTCAATCACTTGCGCATCGAAGCGATGCAGTACGTGCGAGCGAAGGGGAATGTGAAGGGAATCACTCACTTGGGAGACCTGTGGGACTACTATTTGAACGACTTCGAAAGTCTGCTGGGTGACCCGAACCAGCAGGTCGCTCGAGAGGAGGAAGTGGAGATGAACCGTGAGGAGCAGCAAGAACTGAAAATCCTCATGTCCATGGACAAGCAGGGAGCGCTCAAAAGTCTGCTCAGCGGCAAGAGCAGCACTGCGCATGACCAGACCTTTCTCATCGATGTCTCCATCAGGTACCTGGTCTTCTACCTGCAGAAAACCAGCGAGGCCGAGGTCGAAGGACCGGAAATTTACCAGGCCAAAGGCTGCTCCTGTGAACTGTGCAGAATGAAACCGACAGACAGACTGCAGAGCATCATTGCCAGACCAGGACTGTTTTCCCACAAATTACTAGGCTTGACTCCCCGGCAAGTCAACTTCGAGGACCGGAAAGACGAGGAATCTGAAGACGAACATCGGAAGTTCATGAAAAGCAGCACTCTCCACAAGGAAGACGACCAGGACCGGTCTCTGGACTACGTGGTGGAAGTGCAGAAAATCACCCACGACAACCCAGACCCGAAACTACTGGGCGAACACACACTGCTGGTGTTCAATCTAGAGGCCTTGGAGGGGTCGATGGCTGTACTCAGGAACGGCAGGAAGTGGTCGGATGACGGATTTCGCGTGGGCAAAGTGTACATGTGGGACCCGATATCTCTCCGAGACCCAACGACGCGCAAGGGCTTTTACACTGCCTACAAGCTCAAAAACATGTTAGATGACCTGATCGAACTTAACGTGAACGACGACCCGGCCTTTTACTCACTGAAGCACTTCATGTGGCGCAGTGGCTTGCTGCCCTGTTTCGAGTTCTACGTGCATCACAAGGAAATCACTCCTGATGCTAAGACCCCACTAGTCCGGACTACGCACAGGTACTGCAGTTGCGGGCACTCGTATACTCGAGAGCAACTCTATGCACTTGCATTCAAGGACGTGGAGTCCGCTGCGTATATTCACATGCCTGAGGAGGAGCGGCCAAGTAACATTGGAGGCATGGCAGCTGTGGCTGAGCGGATTCAGCAGGCTTTCGAGAAAGAGATCCTGCCCTACTTCGTTCGAAGGTGCGCAAGGTGGATATTCCCGAGTACACTCAGAAGACTGGCCACTGAAAGGATAAAGCTGGCGAGCAGGGAGGAACGGCCTGGCAGAGAAAACTCCAAAAAGCCGCATTTGCATGTTGAATTCGAGTTGCTGGGTGAAACCAACCCCATTGAAGTCACTTTCGGCCAGGCTCCGGTTCGTTCGGTGCCCCGGGACAACGGCCGCACTCGCAGTCACTTGCATGTCACTATGGATTCGATGCGTTTCACTCTCAGCAATACCACGCTTTCCGCCCTGCTGCAATGGCTCGGCTCTGAAGAAACAGAAACTGAAGTGTTCGCCAAAGAATCCCTACTGGCTACATTCAAAGAGCGGATTGGACGTATGAGACCTGAGCTATTAATGGTCTCTGAACTGAACAAACAGGCTCAAAAGGACGTCCGTCACTTGTACCGCTATATGCAAGACCTGGTGAAGGCCTACCCTGAACTCACCACTCGCCTTCTTGTCACCATGTTTGAATTGCAGCTTTTGGACGAAGTTAGCTTGGAGAAGTATTTGCGGCCTCCGCTTGTCATTGTGCGATTTGAAAATCTGGAAATCATACAGCGAAGCCGGGAAGCGGATATGAACGACCTGGAGACTGATAGACCCAGACATGCTATGTACAAAGACCTGAAGTTTTATAGACTGACCGACCTGTCTATTAGCCGTGTCGCTGTCAGTTGCATGGAGAAGTTGCTGCTGAAGACGAGTTTGAAGCTTTCGTTGTGTGAGTGTTTGGTACGGCACCACCCTGAACTACCAGATTTAGTGCTAGACGTGCATATTCCAGACCTAGAGGTGCATATCAGCCAAGCTGTTTTGCCACTGCTATCCTTCCTAAATCACCTGGACTTCTCTATGCCTGACAACTCCCAAGGCGAAGAAACCGCTGAGCAGTGGTCTGATGCGGGCTACAAGCCTCTCTTCGAAGTCGACCGCACTCGCACCAAAGACCTGATGATCAAGCTGAATAAGCAGCATTATAAAGGCAAACAGCCCTGCCAACACTGCCAACTGTTCTACACGAAATACCGCAAACTGCTCTACTTCTCTATCGGAAACATAAAAGGAGAAGATGGACTGTCAGTAGGGTTAGTGCCAGATGGAAGCGCTCAGCATTCGGTTAAACTGAAAGTGCCAATGTTAGTGCTGACGTACACTGAGAGATGCTTTCTGCAGACAGCTTCTTTGCTCATGTCCAGTGTAATTGTGGAGGGCACTACAGATGAAACTGTGCAAGTCAAGGTCAGTGCATCTCAGAAGTCGGTCTTTCCGGTTATTCCTGCGAAGGTTTATTCCCAAGTGCCGCACTTACGCAGGGCCCTAGGCGCTCAAGAGTCTTACGAAGAGGACGAGGCTTTTGACGCCCGAGACCTGACTCTACAGGAAGTACTAACACTCCGGCAGCATGTCCACCCTGAAGTCTACACCGAAGGCCACTGGAACTTCCGCGAAAGTGAATATCTCCGCAACAAGCTAGAAAAGGTCGCAGGCCGCAAGCCCGCCATCGGCCTGCAACACAGCGAGCCGATGAAGCCCAGGGACTCAGACATTCGCTACAGTGACGCTGATTACCTGTATATGCGTCTGGAGGGGGTTTTCGTGCATACTACGAAGCCACTGCACGACTCTCCCCTACTTGCGGCGGTCCTGGGTGTGCAGAGTTTGCTGGAAGCGGGGAAGTTGCTGGGTCCTCCTCCGGCTCCGCAGTCGTTTGTCTATTCGAGGAGCAAACTTTACATAATTGCGAAGGTGGCAGAGGTGCAGTTGGAGTGCAAACATCAAGATGCAGAGTTGCGTCTGAGCTGCTATGACTTGTCCTACGAAAAAACTCCCCACAACGACGAACTCCCTGCCACAAAGTCCCTCGAAACGCTAATGTTCCGCGCTTCCTCAATCGAACTCGCAGCAAAGCTGAAATCCGCCTCCACCATAGAAGTCACCAGTCTCGCAGGCTCAGTCCTGCAGCTCTACGGCTCTATCGACACTTTCAAAGACCACGAAAACGGCTTTTTCCACCTCAGCAACCTAGCGATCGCCGACAGGTCAGAAAAAAGAGAGGTGTTGCTGCTGGCTGCGCCTTCCAATATCAATGGAGACGTGGTGAAGCGGCCGGAGGGCGAATGTATGAAGGCGAATTACCGGAAAGGGGAGAACCCAGAGCCTTTGGAAGTGGCAATTCAGCCTGTAGCCGTCCTTTTGAAGGCTGAAATGATCCTTGGACTGCAGAAGTTCTGCGAAAGAGTCGCTGCTTTCACGAAATTCGCAAGTCCGATACGGCCTTTGGAGCTGCTACGCACTGAAAATATACTTCTGGGGACGAAATCCGACTCACTGCCTTTGATTGTGAAGGCGGAAAGTCTGCAGGGAGTGCTGGTCGCCCAGAACTGTCCTTTCCTCACAGTGGAGCTACTCGGCATCCAGGCCAGTGGGCAGGACGGAGGGGTAGCGGGGTCGATAGAGGACGTAGGGCTGAAAACGAAGATGCAGAAGTACCCGGATATCGTCACAAAGAGGCATAAAAATGATGTGTTATTGACATTTACCTACTCCCGGTCCCTGCATACTCTCCGCCTCCTCAGTCCCGGCCTTTCCTTCGTCTTCCTCAACCATGCAATTGAAGACTTGGTGGGGTACCTAAGGCTGGTGAAAGGCGAAAATGAGGATGCAGATGAGGAGAAGTTGAGGCTGGAAATGGTCTTTGACAATGCGGAGTTGCTGTTACCTGCTGCGAGCACAGGCAGCGATGTGCTGATTCTGCAGTTTCAGACCTTGAGGGTGGAAAACGGCAGAAAAAAGGTGAGGGTGGATACTCCGGTTCCATTCGACCCTGCGGCGGAAAGGGTAAAGAAGCAGGAATTAGACGTACCGCTCACAGACCAGCAGTCCGAATACCTCTGCGACCTGCTCCGATTCACAGGCCAAAACTCCAAAGCCAGCCTTCACTTCCACACCCAAGACCAAGCGCTAGGAGACATCCCTGAAGTCACGGTCAGCATCCTGTCCACTCCCCAAATGCGGACTGACCTGAAGAACAGGTGGGGACTGGACACGCAGGTTAGGGTGAAAGTGGCGAAGCCGCTGTTGGTGCCGAGACTCTCTGATTTCGTTCACTTCATTGATATTATTGAAGCGAACATTGATGAGAAATCGGAACTATGGGAAAAGATGTTCAAGTTCGAAAACACCCAATTCGACATATCCATAGAGACTGGGAAAGTCGAGGTTGACAAGTGGATAAACTCCCCTTCCATTCCACCTTCCCCAATCCCTACTACTCCAATAGTCCTGGAAAGCCGCAAGTCAGTAGAAGTCCCCCTCTTCCCTCCTCCCATCATGCCAGTCATGCAGGTGGACTACACTGACTCCGAGCCCGAAGACCCCGCAATTCCCGACCTTTCCGGCAACAAGGACATCGCAGACCTGCTAAGTGCCTTAGAGTAATGCAGCTTACGTTAGCTAGCTGGGGTCGAGGCTTGGCTGGGGTCTTTCGGCAGGGAAGTAGGCGGTTGCACTGGGTCGAAGGGACTGGAATCTGCCTTGCTCGGCTTGGGAGAAGCGTCTAAAGACGGGATTCGAGGGTGTTCGTATAGGAAGTCTTCGAAGGTTTCATCGGTAAAGAAGCTGCGGATGTGTCTGAGACTCACAAGAGAGAGAACAGAGCCGGAAAGGATTTGCAGCATGAGCCAGGCCAGTACAAGTATGAAAACAATGAAGCTTTGGTCCGCTTTCAGATCCATTTCTTCATACACAAGCACTAAAATCACAGCCAAAAGCAGCCTTGTAAGCCGCAAAAGTGACTCGAATATATTGTATTCAGGCAGACGATATGGCCTTAAAAGCACGATTTCCGCCCAGGAAACGCATATTATAGTCACAATTAAGTAAGCCTGAGACTTCCTCCACTGGCCTAACACACACACTGCAATTCCCAGTCCAATGTTCTCCACATATCCCAAAGTCATGTAAACTGTCCTATAACTGCCTCTGTATTCCCGGTATAGACTTCCGTAAAGTCCTCTGATTTGGTCATCGTCTAGGGAAGCTGGGTGCTTGAGTACAGTGATAGAGAATAAAACTATGGGTAAAATCACGACTGTAAGGAAGCTGAATGCGACGCCAGTGGCGGAAGTCCATTCTTCTCGCTTCCCATCGTAGAGAAAGCGAATTTCCAGCAAAAGACTGAGACATATTCGCATGTGCACAACTTGCAAAGTCTTCACTAACGGCTCCAGTTGCAGACAGCGCAACTTTAGTCCGCAGCAAAAACGCAAAGCAAGCCAATAAAGCAGACAAACCGCAGCTGAGAGAATTAACGCCGCGGTCGCAGTGAAGCCGTTGCCGTAGTAGGACCGACTCCAGTGGTTGTAGGAAAAGCCGCCGAGGTCTCCATGTAGACTCGATGTGAAAGGGATGCTCTGGGCGTCTTCGATCACCCCGTCGAAGTAGTCTACCCAGATCCAAGACTCTGCACAGCGGAGGAAGCGGGAAGTGTCAGGACTCCACCCTGGCACTGCGTACGCCAGCACACAAATGCCCTGCAGGCCCACTACACACCTTATGCTGAAGTCCAGGATTTGCTCAAGTACAAACTTGAGTCTTCTGCTCCACAGTCCCAGCACAAACCCCCACAGTGCAGCAGGCAGCGCCACACTCACAATAGCCAGCACAAACAGCACTGTGCAGGCCACGCTTGCATCATACACCAGCAGTCCTCGTATTTCCATTGTCCCCTTAGTAGGAATTCGACAATAATGAAGCTGACGCGAGGCTTTGCAGCGCTGCAGGGTTACGCTACTGCCCAGGGAACTGCGGCTTTTCGCTTGCGGAATAAGAGCATTCCTGCCTCTCACTTTAGGCAGATTGGCGAAGGAATGGCGCTTTCTTCGATTGGCCTGGGAACCTACATTGGAGCCCCAGACGACGAGACCGATGCGATAGTCCAAAGGGCCATAGAGACCTGCGTGGAAGCAGGCGCAATAAACCACATCGACACAGCAATAAACTACCGCTACCAAAAGGCTGAGCGCAGCGTGGGCAAGGCACTAAGGGCACTAGCAGCCAAAGGCTACCATCGCAATGAACTCTGGCTATCCAGTAAAATCGGGTACATCCCTGAAGACGCGGACAACGGACTGCCAGGCAGCACTGTAGTTCAGAGGCTGATTAACGCAGGGAAAATGAAAGCAGAAGAAGTGGCTGGCAGTGTGCACTGTCTGCACCCTGCCTTTCTGCAGGATCAGCTGTCGCGCAGTCTTTCCAACCTGGGGATTGCCACGCTGGACTTGCTTTACCTGCACAACCCGTGTGAGGGGCAGATGCCGATCACTGGAAATGCGCTCTTCCTGCAGCGACTTGCAAAAGCCTTCGAGTTTTGTGAATCTGCGAAAACGGCAGGACTGATTCGAAATTATGGCTTGGCGACCTGGCTCTGCTTCCGCTCACCTTCGGACGAAGAAGGAGTGCACATGCCACTAGTAACAGCCCTGGAACTGGCTGAAAAGGTCGGCGGAGAGAAGCACGGCCTGAAGTTCATACAGCTCCCTGTGAACTTGATGATGCCTGAGGCTTTTGTGCAGAAGTGGCAGCCCAGTAAATCCGGGGAAAAGGAGCTGTTTCTGAACGTGGCGGCCGACCACAAGGTTCACATCGTGACTTCCTCTCCCCTAATGCAAGGCAAACTCGTGCAACTCGCACTTCCTAAGAAACCGCCAGGCCTCGCAGACCCGGGCGCGCAGCACGTCCAGCTGATCCGCTCGCTGCCCTCTTCGGTTCTTGTGACTACGCTGGTTGGACTTAAGTCAGCTGCACATGTGCAGGCCGTCCTTTCTCTGTGTCAAGTCCCTCCTCTGACCCCAGACGCCTTCTGGTCACTCCTAAAGCCCGAGTCCAATCCCCAGGGCGAACTCGCCATTCATCTTAGATAGTGTAATGCTGCGGTACCGCATATACGAAGTGATCACCCATCCCAAGTTCCCCACCTACGCGTACTGGGCCTCGTGGACTGCCTTCGTAGGACTGTTCTACCTGCTATGGCTACTGCCAGAGCACGGAGAACGAGTCTTTATTTCTGAAAACGCACTGTCGCCGCTATATCACTCCGCACGTATACAGCCTCCGAAGCAGACTTTACCGAATTTCCAAGGGAGTGTATTGCCCTACCTGATAGAGCTGTTTCCAGGGGCGGATATAGAGGCCTACCCGGCTTCCCACCCCTCCACCTATTCCTTCCTTTTCCGCTCTCCCAGGGCTACAGGGTACGAGTGTATGGCCTTGGTCCTGCCTTTCTCGGAAGAGGACTTTAGTAGTGTGGAGCTGGGCGCGGCCGTGTACCGCTACATGCAGCAGGACCAGAAATGGCTGGGCAAGAACATCCTTTTCCTCATCTACAAGGCCAAAGTGCCCTACGCTAAGCCTGTGCGCGACTGGCTCACAGGCTACTACATGCTAGAAGGGGAGGAGTACCCGAGGTACTACGGACTTATTAGACTGGCGTTAGTGCTGGATATAGGGAAGAGCTTCGACTATGTGACGGTACTGCATGATGGGATTAACGGACAGCAGGTCGATATCGACATTTTGACTGCTTCCTTGCGGATTCTAGAAAGCAGTTCCTCGCTTTCCCTGGTGCACCCGGAGCCAGTGCCAGTCCACCCCAAAATAACCAACTTTGCCCACCTCCTAGGAGGCTGGAAGCGGCTAGTCCTGGGCAATACTGACAGTCCCCACTCCTACTTCCTACAGTGAGTTTTACACAGACATGGCATAGTCGCGCTTTCCTGGCAGACTAGAAGTATTAGGGAAAAGCCCAGGACTACCTACACAGCCACCAAAGCAGCACTGATGACTTCAGTCGAACAGTTCTTGAGGACTGTGACGGGACTGGACGAGCAACTGCACGCAGGGTACTACTTCTACTTCATGACCAAGCCAGACCACTTCCTGCCACTCAGTAAATACGCCTACCTGTCCTTAGCCGCTATTCTGCCTTTACTGTTTCAAGCTGTTTTACTGCTGAAAGACCGCAAGGAAGACTCAGGCGCTGTGCTTCTCATCGGTCTTTCCTTCCTGCCAGCGCTTACTCACCTAGCATTGAGGATGTGGGTGGATGGGGAGTGCGGCCTGGAGCAGGGAGTCAGTCCCTTCGTAGTGCCGATTTTGACTTTGGCGGTGCTGGGAGTGCCTGTGAGTGTGAAGGACCATTACTATTTGAAGGGTCTGGGAAATGCAGTGACTGGGCTGGGAGTGGTCAGTCTCACGCTATACTTCTTCCCTTTGGGCTTAATTGCAGGGGTCATATTCGTCCCGCTCAAAATACTTGCACAGCCTATCCCTCTCCCACGTGCTTTAAAGTGGGGACTCGTGCTCGGACTGCTCGCCCTATGCTCCTGCTACGAAGGACTCGACAGTCTCTGGACCACCGAAAAATGCACAGGTCACAAACTGTGGTCAGCCCTGCAACTCGCCATCCACCCTGCTCTACTGCAATTGGTGCAGCTTCTGCTTCTGCCAACCAAGGCCTAACTTAGCTTTCTCTATACTATGGGCTGTCATTGCGCTCATGACAATATCGACTCCAACCCAGAGGAAGAGGCACTCCTATCTCGCTGTGAGGCGACTTTGGGGTTCTCTGGCCACTCCTCCGCTCGCCTGTTTACCAGAGTTTTGGTCCTCACTGTTAATCAAGCCCTCAACACTAACAGGTTGAAACGACTCGGAAAGGAACTGGGAGTGGACTTGAGCGGCATCCAAGAAGGAGGCAAAGAGCCTGTGTCCCACTTTTACGCAGGGTTAAAGACTTCCGAGGACACCTGGGAAAGCCGCAAGTTGTTAATTCTCGCATTACTGCTCGGCAAAGGCACCATCTCCGCCAAGGCCGAAAGCCTCTTCTCTCTATTTGACTTGGAGTACAACAAGTACCTGACCTCGGAAGAACTCGAGAGCATGCTGGAGCAGGTCGTCAGAGTGGCACTGGATGTGCTGCCGAGGTACTGTGTGGAGTACTTGGAGCATGTCGGGGATTTGGATGGAGCGGTGCTGGTGCAGAACTACTGGGAGAAGTTGAGAGGCACTCGGTCTGAAGCAAAGCACAGTCTGAAGGCTTTGATCCTTGACCCTCACGAGACCCAGGTGACTCTGCCTACCTTCAAGACCAAGCTAATGGCGCAGGAGCCAGACCTGCTCTCCGCTTGCGGCCTGCGGAGGAGGGCGTTGCAGCACTACAAGCAACTGATGAGAAGCCAAGCCCGGCACCGTCCTTCAGCTCCCCTAGTACAAGTCTCTCAATAGAACGAAGGGCTATAATGGAGGCTGAAAGGAACCCTGTAAAGGTCCAAAACCAGTCGCAGGCGGGTGCTCCGCAGACTTCGATGTCTCTAGGCCATATGCTGCGTTCTCTCAAATCCGACACCTCCGACCCCCGCACAAATCCCGAGCACACCCGCAACACCTTCAAGTCTCTATACCAGCAATACGACCGAGGCGTCCTCACTCGCCAAAGCTTCGAAACCCACTTAAGCGAAGACCTCGGCATTCACATGAATCCGGAACTGAAGAAAGTACTGGACGACCCAGGCAGAGACTACCTCAGTGTTGCGCAGGTGAGAAACACGCAGAACTTGGGAGTGTCGCTGAAGACGCAGGACCGAGGGTGCGAGTTGTACGACAACCCGAAAGGCCCGAAAGTGAGAAGCTCCACGGAGTTGACGACTATGGGAGGGAAGCGACTGACTGGGACTGGAAACGGCACCCGGCCTTCAATTAATACAGAGGAACTTAGCACTCAAATTCGGCTGTATGCGCAGGGCCGGGTGAGGGAAAACGATTTCCGGTCCTATCTGGCTTCGAACTCTATACAGGTCTCCGCGGAAATGAACCGCTACATCAAGTTACATGCAGAAACTCAATCAGTCCCTTACAACACTTTAGGCAGAGTGATTCTGAGTTCCCTGGACAACAGTGAGTCAGAACTCGCAGGCAACCCTCAGTACCGCGCCCTGAACAGTGGCCCTCGAAGCATAATAAGCACTGCTGAGACCAGGGAAGCAATGAGAAGTGAACTGCTGCAGCAAGAGCTGGACCGGGTGGGCTCTACTCACTTGGACCACAAGCGCAGAGTGCAGCCGACCTTCAAAGACACGGAGGAACTCACTGCCTGGAAGCCGGAAACTGCCCCTGCTAGGGCCAGTTTGCACTCCAATCCGCAACTTCAGCACCATGACATCTTTTCCTCTAGTGAGCCGCTGCCTCCCCGGCCTACACGTGCTAGACCCGGGCCTAGCAACGGCAACATCATTTCATGGGCCGACTAGCTATTTAAACAGTCCTCCCAGCCAACCCAGGACTCCCTGGGATCCTTTCTTGCGGACTCGGGGCAGCTCTGGCTTCTCCACCTCCTCTGCCAGGCGCTTGAGGTCTTCCTGGTACTTGGCGAGGCGTTGCTCGAGTTCGAGGGACTCGAGTTCTGCTTGGAGAGGGTCAAGCTGGGGCAGGTGACGAGCAATCAACCAGTCATCCTTGACTATGTTAGGGACAATGGGCTTAGGCTTTGGAGAGTTCTTGCGACTGTGATTTCTCTTCGGCTTGGGCTGGTCATCGATTTCATCTTGATCAAGTAAAAAAGACGGCAGTTTCAACGGCTTTTCAGGGTGTAGTTGATAGCCCTGCTTAGGCTGCATCCTTCCTTCCTCAATAGGCTGCACCGCCCTATAGACCTGCTGAGGAGGCAGCTGCACTTCCTCCCTGCCTTGGTCCTGCAGAGCTGCGAGTGCACTATCCAGCCTCCGCCGGGACTCATCTAGTTCCCTAAGTCTAGGGTTGTCTGGGGGTAGGGGAGGGTGGCACCAGCGGTTAATTTTCTCGAGGATTTCAACTTCATCCTCAGGTTTCAGTTTCAAAGGAGGTTGGACTGGTTCTGCTTCTTTAGGCTCTGGGACTTCCTCAGCAGGCGGGTTTGGCTCTGCCGGGGGAGCCTGCTGCAGGGCGACTAGCTTGGATATAGGGACTTGCTGGTAGGCGCCGTTGACCTCGAAATAGAGAGTGCACAGGCCTGCTTTGATGTCTGTGACCAGGCCTTCAGCCATGCCGAAGCCTTTTAGGTAGTAGTGGTGGGAGTCTCCAATGGACACAGCGGCTTCCTCTTCCTTCGAGACCTGAGGGGGCAGCTGCAGACCCAGCCATTCAGACTTGGGAGATGGAGCGACTAGCGGCACATCTTGCAGCCAGGGGTGCAGAAAGATCTGCGACACAGAGGGTCTTTCCTCCGGCTCCAGCCTCAATATCTTCCCTATCAAGTCCCCAATCAGCGGATTCACCCCTTCCCTGCACCTATACTTCAACCCCACAATTTGCTCCGTCTTCGCCTTATCTCGCTTCGCAGTCCAGGGCGCCACGCCATGAATCATCTCATACAACAGCACTCCCAACGCCCAGACATCCACAGAGAAGGAGTGGCCTTTGCCCCTGATCATCTCAGGAGCCATGTAGTCCACTGTGCCACAGAAGGTAGACCGCATTTCCAGCCCTTCCACACACCAGCCGAAATCGCAGATTTTCACTTCTTCTTTGGAGGATAAAACGAGGTTTTCCGGCTTTAGGTCTCTGTGCACTACCAGTCGCTCGTGCAGGTATTGGATGCCTCTGCACACTTGTGTGAAGTAGTCTTTCGCCTTGGACTCGGGAAGTCCTCTGTTCTTCCTCACTTCCATGTACAGATTCCCCTTGGCGGCGTACTCCAGCACTAGGTAGAAGTTCTCTTGGTCTTCCAAAGACCCATACAGTCGCACTATATTGGGGTGTTTTAGCTGCTCGTGGACTGATATTTCTCTCCGAAGCACTGATTGCAAGTCTTCGGAATTGGTCATTTCCTTCGGAATCGACTTGAGGGCGAACTGTGTGTCTGTAGGGAGATGTCGGACCAGTCGGACTTCCCCATAGGAGCCCTTGCCTAGCAGCTTTGGCCTGCGACCGACTTTCACGTCCTCGAAGTCTTCGAGTCGGAAGCGCAAGCCACAGGAGGGACTGTGCGACTGCGCATCCTCTGCACAGCAACGCTGCGAGCAGTACAGCGTCCACCCGCACCGCTCACACTCCTGCCTCCTTTCCGCCTCACACCCCTCTCGCACACACTTCATCTTTACAGTATTACCACTATTCGTTAACCGGCGTTGGACTGGAGAACTGGCTAATGGGCGTAATGCTCTGCGGAGCGATGGAGGAAAGGTAGCTTTTGTCTGCGAACTCCTCTCGAAACAGGTCTCCGAGTAGGAAGTTGGGCCCTGCCTGCTGCAATCTTTGCTCCAACTCCAAGTTGAGCGGCCGCACACTCTTCTCATTGGCCACTTGGTTTTCCTCTTCCAGCTTTTCCTTGTCTATGAGCACGCCTGCACTGCGCATTTTCTCCTCCAAGTAGGCTGCAATGGACTTGTCCTCGCAGAGTAATAGCGTTTCTTCGCAGTGGTGGAGTACATCCACTTTCACTTTCTCCACTAAATATTTGATGGTTTCGTAGTGCTTTCCCAATTTGTGCTTTTTCGAACCCACAACCGCCAGTTGAATCGCACTTTCGCCTCTTTTGTTCAGTTTCCCAAAGTCCGCCTGACATTCTTCATATAGAAACTTCACAAGTGGCAAATCGCCCAGTCGACAGCTGATCAAAGCGCAGTTTTCCCCTGTCTTTTCGTCCTCCCCATGTATATCCAAGTCCCTAGGAGTGTCTTCCTCATTGGAGTAGCTCGCGATGTACCTTACTATTTCAAGTTGTCCGTGCTGACAAGCTCTCTGCACAGCAGTGTATGTGATTCCGGCAGGACGGTGGGAGCGACTGGGCGCCACTCGAGATTTATCAGCGAAGATAGAGAGTTGTTCACAACTATCTTCATAACTGACCAAGGGCGACTCCTCCGCGGGCCGTTTGAGATGCTTGGGCAGGAAGTAGTGCAGTAGGTCGATATACCCATGCTCACACAGCACATCTATCGGACTTTTGCCGATCTGTTTGAAGGTCTGGTACAGCTTCGTCAAACTACTATTGCCTTTTTCTATCAGAAACTGCGCAATTTCGACCCTTCCAAGTCGGAAAGCGTAGGCCAACGGACTCAAGTCGACGCCTTGGATATGTACCAAAGGATCGTCTACGTCCAGTATTGGCATAGCATAGGGCAGCAGGGCTTTGGACATGTAGTTCTCGAAGAGCTGCTCGAGGACGCGCACTCGGTCTTCTTCGATGGCACCCGCGAGTGCACGCTGCAGGTTCTCACGACTTACGACTGTAGTGGGCATGCCTCTGCAGATGCAAGAGCCCATTTTGTTAGGGGTTAGGAGGACTAATGAGGGCGAGCAGTTCGTCGCCTGCTACAAGCCAGGGAAAGCCATACAGTCTCTCCTCATACCCCATTCTCAAGCACGCCACCGCCAAGATCGCTCCCCCCAATCTCTCCACCCTTTTTTTAAACCGCTCCTTCAACGCCTTCACTATGAGCGTCAACTTGTGCCGAGTTTCCTCCCTGCGTTTATGCTTATTCTGGTTCTTAAAGTGCTTCGCGAAGGATATGATTTCCCCAGTAATAACCTCCACTTCACTTCCAATTCCATATATATTCATAACTCCGTCAATTTCTTCCTTGTACTCCAACAATATGCGTTTGACGTCCTCCACCGGTCCTGAGTACTCAGAGAAGTCGTAGGAGTCTTGCCTGCCCTCCGCTTCGATGTTTTCCGACTCTCTCCACAGCTTCCCGATCACAGTTCCTCTGGAGTCCCACTCCGGGTAGTGCTTCTTTTTCATGAAATCCGGCCATTCCTTCACTGCAGGGATAGAGTCAGGGTTCACCTTCTCGCCGGTTTTCGCGAAATCGACGGCAGTGGAGTGCAAACCAGCGAGTCTTAGACACTCTTTGTCTTTTGCTTTATCAGGACTTTTGGTGGCGATGGCTAAGTGGGTGTTGGCCACTCTGCCCAGTACGTCGCTGGTCATGTACTCCAGGAAGAATTCGGCAATGGCTTCCAGTGTGACGGGCTTGTTGGGACCTGGAGGGACTGAAGGGAAGTTCATAGGATCCTGCGGCTGGAATTGGGTTAAATCTGGGTCCCAAGTGACGAAGAACAGATCTCCGTCCAAGTCCGACCCTGTGATTTCGTTGGGGTGGGGTCTGGAGCCCGTCTGAGGGAACACTATCACGTTGCGGTAGTGCCTGAGCTCAGGACGCACTGACACCGCTGTCAGTTTGCGGAAGTCTCCAGGGTGGAAGCACGGGTTTTTGCATATAGCCACCTGCCCAACAACCGCTTCAACCCCTGTATCCGGCTTAGAAATGTGCACATACACCTCATCCGGCCCCAACACTCCAAACTCATCCAGCACTCCTATCAACAGCGCAGACTTCTCCACCTGTATTCGCTGTCGCTCATGTATATCCGTCTTCGCTACAGTGAAGAGAGCTGCAGCGACTTCGTGAAGGAACATGTCGTTCACTTGGTTGAACCGGAATGGCTCCTCGACAGACAGTAGCTTGCAAATGGTGGACCAAATGGGACTGGCGAAGTCTGCTTTGGAGGCGTACAGGGCTCTTTTTCGCAGTTCGGCTCGACAGGTTTTGATGGATTTGATGGACTCGATAGCAGTTCGCTGCAGACGGAGGAAGACGTGGTCAGGGACTCCGAGGGTGCTGAGAATGGTGATGAACTGTCGGTTCAGGTAGCCTGTGCGGTAGCAGGCGACGTTGAGGATTTCCAGTTCGAGATGCCGACTGGGGAACTTCTCCATAGAAGGACGGTAGCACAGGCGCCTTTCACTGAGGCGAGGATCAAGGCAAACGACTCCTTTAATCCCTCGAATCCGGATTTGAACCGCACTCCCGTCCAACTCACCATCCATATTGCTCCTTACCGCCTCCAACAGTTCCTTACTAATCGTCCCTGCGCCGTCACTGAAGGCAAAGCCATTTCGCTCTACTTCCGCTATAGGGCGCAGGTGATGTTCCTCCACCATTATCCTGCTCTCAGTGTTGGTCAGACACAGACCCATGCGACTTGCGCACTTCGCAGGGAGGTGGATGTGGCTGAAGTCTCCCATCCACTCCACTACTTGGGTTCTCGTCACTTCAGCGCTGGAAGCCAGCATCCACAGGGAGCGCTCCCGCAGTTGGCTGCTGCTAAAGGCCAGCAGCTCGTATTTCCGGTCCAATAGGCGGAATCGAGGCAAGAACTCCCTGCGGATGCGAGCCAATTCGAACTCCGACGGACCAATGAGTGCAGACAAGTGCTCAGTGACGAAGGAAACTCGCAGGAAACTGCCAATCTGCGCTTTAAACTGCCTCGTGACTCGATTGGGCACCTGATGTTCGGGAAAAGTGAAGTAGACAGTACTGGGAGTCACCATAATCCGAGGCACCATAGCCTGCGAAGCCACTTGCAAGCCTGTTATCAATGCATAGAACTCCTCGAACTTGCTTTCTACCCTTACTAGTTCCGTGTCAAATGGACGTCTGAACTGCAGTATCCGCTTAAGTGCCATTTTTACCTTGATAGGGTCCTTTGTGTGGAGGAAGACTAGGAAGCGGTAGGAGAGGTGGAAGCAAGTGGTGTAGCACAGACTTAGCAGACAGAGGACTAAGTACTTCGTTTCGAAGTCCAGTAGGGCGGATTGTATGTGAAACATAGTCACACAAGGCTCTCGATACTGCACTTCTCGTATACTTTCCGTCTCAACATGCAGTCCACTCGCCCTAATCACCTTTTCCGCACTTTCACTGACATTAATCAGTACTGCAAAGACGATAATTCTGCCTGTAAAGCCCTCTAGCTGGTCCCTGCCACTCGCCATAGGACTAGTCACTTGCTTCCACACCTTTCCAGGCTTTAGGTCGTTGGCGAACCAGACAGAAGCGATGTCTTTGCCTCTGGCTTGGAAGTATTTGGGACAGTGGGAAAGGTGCAGGTAGACGCGGTTTGGAAACAAATGCAGTGCTACTACGTCTTTAAACTTGATTTGAATCTTATACGGCTGTCCATTGTCCACATATTTGAGTCCTATCAGGCGCAAACTCGTATCCGACACGAAAAGAACGCTCTTAATTTCCTGGAAATTTGGCGAAAAAGGCATAAATTCCCCTTTTTCCACAAACAGTCCAGCCTGCATTCCCCCACAGTACCCAAAAGTCCTCTTTTCCTCCTCCGGGTCCTTCCAACTCTCATAAGCGATACTATAAAACGTTAATCCTGCAGGCGGAGTCTTAATAGTTGCAATTTCCGGATAAGGTTGCAGGAACTGCACATATAATAGGGTCTCCTTTACTACTACACTTAGTAGGTTGCCGAGGAGGCGGAAAGTGGTGGAAATCGCGGTTAGGTCGATGTCTTGGGAGAACTTGTACCGAGCGCCTAGTACTTCTAGAGCCATTATGGCCACTAGATAGGCCTGGATGGGCTATGCTTGGCTATGTGGGAAAATAGAGGGATTGGACTGCTCAAGCTAAATTCCTGTCTTTAGATATATACAAAAGCCAGGCTTCCTCAGTCCTCCAGGCCACTCCCACAGTTAGCCTCATTTAAAAATGAGTTGGAAGCGAGGCCAGCACCGCCACAGCCAGTCCACCGACCTCTCCTCCCTGCACACTCCCAACCGCGAAGCAGAAAGGACCATCGAGCAGAAAATAATCGCGAAAGAGCTGTCCCTGCGAGTGCAGTGGTCCCTGCAAGACCAACTCCTCGTCCTAGACTCTGAAATTGCCACCCAGCTCTCCTACAGCCGCACTGTGGAGACACGAGAACGACTCGCAAACAGAGACGCAGGAAAGACGCATAGGAGGACTGCGACTGACACAGGACTACCACAGGGGGAGGACCAGGCTGGGAGACTCTGTAAGGAACTGTGGGGACTCATATCGCTGCATGCACTAGAGTGTCCGGCACTTAGAAGTCAATTAGCGCCTTTGCACAGGCAATACCGTCACTTGCTCATATAGCTCTAACATAGTGAATTCCCCTCACAGGTGGTAGGGGAGCCAGTACTCCATTAGCAACAATGGACTGCAGGACTGACTCCTTTGCAAGTCTGATGGGAGTGCGACTGGTCAGTTCGTTGCTGGACCGGTCCTCTGCAGGCACTCAGCTGCAGCACAGTATTAAGGCCAGGCTAGAAGCGCGCACTGCACTCGCACCTGCCATTAAGCAGCAAAGAAAACTGCACAGTGAAGTGCAGAAAGTAGAGGAAACGATGGAGAGACTGAGGGACAGAGCTGCAGTCCTACACTATCGCCAGGCACTGGTGAGACTGGCAACTGCGGAAAAGCTGCAGGGCCAGTTGAAAGAAGAGCTGCAGGACAGACTTGCGGAAATTGACCAGGACGCAGGGGTGCAAGCCCTTGCAACAGAGCTGCGAACCCAGAAAGATGAACTCGCCAACCTGGAAAAACACTCCAAATTGCTTCGAAGCCGCCTCAACTCTCTTAAAGCCTGCGCCAGTTCCCAGACACACGACCTAGTCGCCCTGCGAGAAGACCTGCACTCCCTACGTCGCCTCAACCACTCCCTTACCCAGGCTCTGGACAGCCGCCCTCCTCCCTCGCATTCCCGCCACTTTTCACTAAGTGATCTCCACCCCTCCCATACTGCAAAAAGGAAACTTCCCCTCCTACTCCTACGAGGAAATACACAAAGACAGACCCTTTCCGAGGCCTTTGGAAGGAGGGACCGACAGGACTTCTTTAAAGCCTGTATGGACGCTTGGACTCGGGAGTTCCGCAGAAGTCAGTTGGTGAAGAAGCACGGCAGAGGCTTATCTCTGTACTTCGAGTCTATTAGACCCGTTACCTGCTCTCCCCAGCCTTCGAGCCCGGCTTCCCCTGCTTTCCCCCACCTTCCGCCGATTCAACTACTCACCTGTCTTGCTCTCAGTTCCCCACTGCGTGAACGCCTCCAGCACCTCCTATTCCCCTAGCGCTAGACTCTTATCTAGGTGAAAAGGTAGACTAAGGCCGAAGGCAGCAGGTGAATGGAAGTCGAGTTGTGGTCGTCATTATCGTCATGGTCGTGAGGGTGGTAGGGGTTATTGGCCTGGTGCTGCTGCAACAGGACATAAGTCTGCGCATACACATCTAAAGCGCAGGCTTCCGCATCCACCAGTCCAGGAAACTGCTGGAAATAGGTCAAGTTCAGCGCATAGTTGTAGTAATAACTCAGCGACTCAGGGTTGAGCTGGTAACAGCGCTCGTTTTTGCGGGAAAAGGTGTTGCACTTGGAGTTGTAGCGGGGGAGGTATTGGAACTAGGTGGGAAATACGTTGTAAATGGCTAAAACGAGGGGCTGGTCGCCTTCGAAAAGGGGGCAGTAGGACTTGCCTGCGCTGTTATAGCCGCAGGTGCAGGGCTTTTGGGACACGTTGTTGAAGGATTTGCACATAGTTCCCGGCACACACTCAATCGGCCCTACCGCCGCTGACACAGGCGCAGGCCCACACACTCCCCACACCGGCTCCTCCTCACTCACCACCGTCGCATACCCACTTGCACACAGTTCCGCCAGCCCCGAAGACAGCATCGAGTCCGTCCTCGCTCCACTAGGCAGTGAAAAGTACTTCACACACTGTCCTAAGTTGCACCCCAGGTAGTTTTTGCAGTCGAAGTCACTGCTGCAGTTCATACCGAGGGCTACTTGTGTCTGGCAGAGGAAGGGTTCTCCGTCTGCAAAGTCGCAAAATAGGCCGGGCTGGCAGTCGAAAACGTTCTTGCAGGTTTGGCCCTGAGCAATTCCTCCAGTGCAGATATTACTAGTGCAGGAGTCTGTGGAGCAGTCAGAGTTCGCTAGGCAGTAGTCTCCAGGGAAGCCTAGGTCTGTATTGGGCGGGGAGCAGGTGGAATTGAGGAGAGTAGTGGGCAAACATGTGCTGTTTTGCGGGCATTCAGAAAGGAGCATCACATTCTGAGTCATATACTGGAAAGTCTCATTTGCGTACAATATGCACTGATTAGTACCCCAGCCCACAGTGGTATTGCTGCAGAAGTACCGGGGACACAGGCTGTCCTGGTAGTCCTGCAACGCAGTGACCAACTCCCAATAGTCACTGGTGTAGACAGACTGCACGCAGGGAGGGTTGTTTTGGGTGGTGGGGAAGTCGTTCAGTACTACTTGGTCCCACAGGGCTGCGAAGTTGTAGTACTGTTCCAAGTACCCTCGCATGTCAGTCCTCGCGTAGCAGTTGTAGCTGAAGCGGGAGTAGGTGTTGCACACTCCGTTGCCGTTAGTAAGCAGCACTAGTAGACTGAAGAGCTGCGTCACTGGCGGATCTCCGGGGAAGAGACTGCAGTAGGCCTGTCCCTGCGCAGTGTATCCACACTGGCAGGGGTTGTTCAACTTGCGAGTGGAGTCTGGACACTGATTAGGCAAGCTTGGGTCGCAGAACATAGGGACAGTAGTGGCGGACACAGGCGGTGGGCTGCATATCCACTGTCCCCCGGCCATAACGGCATACCCACTAGCACAGGCCAGACTGAGACCAGTCTGTACACTCATCACCTGGTCAGTAGCTGCTCCATTCTGCACGGAAGCATAAGGCGTGCATATACCCAAGTTGCACATTAGTCCGTTCCCGCAGTCGTATTCCTGCACACAGCCTGCGCCAGTCACTCCCTGCAGCTCGCAGGTGAGGGTTGCTATGTCGCAGGACAGACCTGGAGCGCAGTCGTACACATTTGAGCAGTTCTGGCCTTGGGCTTGGCCTGCGCAGAGGCCGTAGGGTAGACAGGTCCCTGATGAGCACTGAGAGTCCAAGGAGCAGAAGTCGCCTGGGTAGTAGATTGGCTCGGGGTCAGGCTGACATGTAGCGTAGCCTGACTGAACCGGTGGACAGTAGTACCCGCCCTCACACGTGCCTATCTCCACCTCTGTATTGGTACTATTGGACGTCACAGAAATGCAGTCTGTCACCGGGAGAGAGCCGCAGGAGTACGTAGGACAGGTGCCAGAGACCAGACAGAAAGAGACACACAGGAGAAGCACTGGGAGCATTTATTAGGATGGGTGGAGAAGTGCTAGCTACAGGGACAACCCTACACTACTGGTATCTCGACCGCTCAGTACAGTGTCTGGAGTAGACTGGCACCTTAATTGGCCGAAGTGAAAAGTCGATGCAAACATACATATACCTCCCAAGCCTTTGAATGACTATTGGCTGGAAGAGAGTGTCTATCACTGCGAGTTGAGGGTGTTAGTGCAAGTCTCCATATATGTCCGACTCTGACCCTCACTCATATGCACTTGCCTCCATCGACGCTACGATTTCCCGCAGTCGGCAAGTAGTGCAGGACAGCTTGGACCTGACCAAGAGGAACTCGGAGCGGAAGCAGCAGCTCGACCACCGTCTGCAGGCGTTCATGCAGCGACATGTCACGAAGGAGGGCGATGAAAGGATGCAAGAGCTGGAAGAGAGACTACGACAGGAGGAGTACTTGAAGCAGGGCTATGAAAAGACAGTGAGGGAACTCAGAGAACGGGTGAAAGCGGTGGAGACCGAGGGCGGCAGCAGAGAGACGTACCGACGAGAAATCGACGACTTGCGCAGTGATTTGACCAAAGAGCGAGAGTGGAGAGCTCGCTTCAACGATATCGAAAAGGAACTAAACCAGCGACTCGCTGAGCAGGAAGGCAGAATAGTGGAACTGGAGACACAGCTCCGAGAGAAAGACCTCGCACTCACACAGGCCTCTTCCCAGGCCCTGGAATACGAACAATTAGCACAGGAAAACCAAGCTCTCCACTCCGCTCTCAGTGACCTGCAGTCTCGCTACGAGGCTGTCACTGACGAGTGTCGGACCCTTTCAGACCCTAGCACAGGCCAGTACCTGTCCACTCTCCACAAGGAACTGAGTCTGCAGAGGCGAGAGAGTGAGGAGCCGGGCAAACAGGTGGCGGAGTTGGAGCGGAAAATGAAGGAGTTGGAGGGAAAATATGCGGTGCAGATGGAGTATAGTCGGGACTTGCAGCCAGCCTCGAGTCTGCCGACGTCCAAACGCATAGAGGAGTTGGAAGCCAAGCTGCGCACCAGCAGTGCCAAATACGAGGAAATGAAGAGGCAAATCACCGCCCCTTCCAGCTT
>Ga0247837_1002944_pt1 | contig 30891 bp, 31 predicted proteins | sample LaCtaG_2_FD_187115 | JGI IMG/M metagenome (GOLD analysis project Ga0247837, IMG submission 187115) | Freshwater microbial communities from meromictic Lake La Cruz, Castile-La Mancha, Spain - LaCruzMarch2015_14.5m | ecosystem: Environmental > Aquatic > Freshwater > Lake | place: Spain: Castile-La...
CTGACTTAAACGCAAAGTTTCGAGTCCACACGGTGCCACCAAAGTTTCCGGTTTCGATAAAATTCATCGCCCGAAACAAGGTCCGCATGCCCCGCCATGCGAGTGCGCGGAGTTGTCCCTTGGCATCGCTTCCGGTCCCAAGGTGTTCGACAGCAGCAAAATCCATTAAACCAAACAAAGTGCAAAGGGTTTGGGCACTTTGCGGCGTAAGGCACCACTCGTGCGTCATGTCGCTCCAGAACACGTGCCCGACGAGTGGCGAGAGACCATTCGGGAGGTGTACGATCAAACGTCCGCCGGGTGCCAACCGCGTGACGATGAGGGCCATGAGGTCGAACGTGGATTGCGGACCAAGGTGCTCGACGACATCAAAAATCGTGATGAGATCGACAGAATTCTCTGGTTGAGCTTCGAGAAAAGCGAAGAGGTTCGCCACCTGAACGTTGGGAAAACGTTTTGCGGCGATGGCAATTTGTTCGGCGCTGAGGTCACAACCTCCAAGATTGCGGAAGCCGAGATCATCCAGGACGCGCAATAACTCCCCGGCCCCACAGCCGAGATCGAGCACGCGCGCGCTGCGATCCATTTCGACCACCCAAGGCACGAGGACTGGGCGCACCTTGGAAGCGGCAAATTGCAGTTGCTCTTCAGTGCCTTCGCCTTTGAAAGCCGAACGATACGAATCGTAAATGTGGGTCTTGTAGTTCATGTGAAAAGCGCGAAACAGCTTCAAGGTTGGTGCGGGTGCGTTTTCGTCGCCGAGGTGAGACTGCGATCCGCAGTTAGTGATGGCATCTCAACGTGCCCAGCCATTTCGTATTGGAGTCCTACTTTAGACAGTCGGCGCGCCTCCAGCGGGACCAGTTCCGTCGCAATCTGTCGAATCATTAGGTCCTGCGCCCAGAGTAATCCCGCCAGACCGCGATGGCGTGCTGACCAGCACCCGCGCAGAAAGTGATAATTGATCCTTAAAACGTAACGTAAGAGCGGTAGGAGTGGCAGCATGCCTGATGTTTCGAAGGGGTGAGCCACAGGGGTGGCCTCGTTGTGGAGATGTTCGATTACACAGTATTTGTAATTCTTAACCCAGAAAAGTAACATATTCTGGTCTTGCTCGTGTCGAAAGCGGCTAGTCATCGTGAGGCGATTGCCCTCAGGATTGGGCATGTCATGCAGTGAGAGCATCGGAAAGCGAAGCCGATCGCGACGCACCACTCGACAATACGGCCCGCGGTCGCCAAAGCTTTCGAGGAAATAAATGGATTCGTTGAAAAAGTCTAACCCTGTGACGTCACCCGGGGCAGCAAGAAAGGAGAGGATTTCGTCGGCGACTGGGCTAGACCAATCCTCGTCGGCCTGCGCCCAAAGAATGAAATCGCAAGTAGTGACTTCAGCGTGTCGGAGCAGGCGGGCGCGGATATCGGGGTCGCGGTCCTCGCAAACGATCACTTCGGGCCGTATGGATCGCGCGAGCTTCCCGACTGACCCGTCTGAGCTTGCATCGTGGACGACGACGCTGTCTGTCCAGTTAACGCTGCGAAGGGCACGCTCAAATTGAGGGCCAGCGTGATTGCAAGGCAAGTGGGCGGCGATGGTACTGCGTGTAATTGCGGAATTAGGCATGATCAAATGCGGTTTAGAGACCTATCGGTGCTAATCTGAAGTAAATTGTAGGGTGCGCATCTGGCTCATGCACAGTGTGCTAAAGGCGATCGCGCCGGTTGGTAATTTCCTCTCGAATCAGGCAGATACTTCCACCGGAGATCGCCACGCGGGCGTAAAAGTCCACATCGCCAAAATACTTATGGGAAGGATCAAAAAGAGTCTCCGCTGGCAAAAGCTTCCGGTTAAGGCCGATGTTTGAAAGTCCCCCAAGAAAACAGCCGAAGGCAAAAAGGAGCTTCACGCATTGTTCGGAGGTCAGTGGATCGTCACCGTAAAGGCGCGAGATCGTGTGCCAGTGGATGTGATCCGCGTGGCAAGTGTCATTGTCGAATGCAAAGACTGCGACACCTGGATGCTTCTCGATCGCTGCAAGAATCCGCGCCAGCGAGGTCGGGTTCGAGTAAAAATCATCCGCGCATAGAATATGCGCATGATCGAACGCCGCCTCACGCACAAGGAAGTTCAAATTGCCATACGCACCAAGATTTTGCTCCTGGCGAATGAGGCGGAAGTTTCCGCGGCCAGATTCGGTAACGAAGCGTTCGACTACCGCTGCGGTGTCGTCTGTGGAGCAGTTGTCGGATATAAGCACTTCATAGTGCGCCGCATTAACATCTTGGCTTGCGACGCTTTCCAAACACTGACGAATATACGCTGCGGTATTGCGCACAGGGATGAGGATGGAAATCATAATTTGAAGCTGGTCAGGATGCCGTTTTGGTCAGAAAAGCGGACAGCTTTGCGATGCTTTCACGCACAAAATCGCGGGTGGAAATCACGGTTTCCTTGGCCAACTGAAGAAAGCTTTCCTCGGTAATGACAAGGGTTCGATGGAAAATGACCGGAATGACAAACAGATCGGCGACCAAAGGAGAGAGCGCCGCGCCGTAGAGGCCCCAACTTTTGGTGAGGGCGAGGCACGCGGGCAGCGATGCAAGGCAACCTAGGAGATAGGCCATGGCATACCCTTCATGCCGGTTGGCAGCACTAACCACCACCGAGCCGGAGAACCAAAGAGCGTTGGCCACCACGCCCATGGCAAAACAAAGCAAAAGCAAGCGGCTGACCTCGAGCTTATTTGCCGTCCAGACCCCATAGATATACGGCCCGAAAATCAGAATGCCCCCGGCTACGCCCAAGGCAAGCAAAAGATTCGTTCCAAGCAGAATATGGTGGAGCTTGCGAAGACGGCGAAGATCTCCGGCTCCGACCAAGTGAGAGAACTCAGGCCAGAACGATTGCCCAAGCAAGTTCATCGCCTGCTGCGACACGCGCATCATCGTTCGACAAGTGTTAAAAATGACGACCCAGGGACCCCCGAGAACATGATTAACAATCAAAGTGGTCCCCTGAAGAACGCTGGCGTTACTCAACGGAAGGGTGCAGAAGGCCACTCCCTTCGTAAGGCAATACTTGATGTCACTAGCATTTGCATGGGAAAAGCCCAAGCGGATGTTCGGGCACAACTTCAGCCCGAAGGCAACTCCGCCTAAGGTAAAAGCGATCTGTGATAGCATGAGAGACAAAGCTAGGAGGTAAAGGTCGCGCCCGATCAAGAGCGCGATTAGAGTAAACGTCAGATCCACTAACGGCTTAGTCCCTGAGATCCAAATGGCAAGGTCAGCTCGTTGAACGGCACGAAGCAATCCCACCGCCAATGTTCCCTGCAGCGAGATCAAGGAGGAGAATCCAAGAATTGTGAGCGTGAACCGAAGTTGGTCCGGAGAGATTGAATCAACACCGAGCCACGGCCCGAGCGGCAAGAGAGACACTGCACCGAGAACAACAACGCCGCCGAATGCAAGCAGCGCCATCATTGCGGCCAGCGTTGAGTGAAAGATCCGTTCAGCTCCCAACCAATCCCCTCGCGAGACCCGCAGAGACATTTCATTTGCCGCTACGGATCCCAATCCTATGTCCGCCATGGAAAGCCACACGGGTATGGCCGAGATCACCAGCCAGGTTGCATAGCTTTCTACGCCAAGAAAGTTTATCAGAATGGGAACCGAGGCAACGGACGTAAGCGCGGACGTTGCTTTCGCAAACACTGAGGCATTTACGTTTCGAAGAAGCCGGATTCTGGAACTCATGGCGGGGTGGATCAGTGCTATCTAGCTCCTCCAGCCACGTAGTGACTCAAATACTGTTCGCGCTGCAACCCGTGCCCGGGATCTCCACGAGGTGGAGATAGAAACACGATGTCCCGTCTCCAAGATCTCCTTTGCGAGGCAGGCGTGTCCCATGAACGCCGCATAGCTCAAGACAAGGTCCTGAATATCGGCTAACTGGGTTGAATCCAGATTGTTACTGAGCTTGGCCAGCATGGAAAGGCTCCGGACTGCCATGCATCGGCGAGCCTCATCAACAAAAGATGCCCCCTTTTGCTCGGCCAAAGGCAAGATGTGATCGCGATAGATGATGAGTTCGTCCTTCATCTCGGTGGGGGCTCTCGCCAACCCACGGTCGGCTCGTTCCCAGTAGCGATATCGGCTTATGAGACGTTTGCACAAACCCGCTCCCCCGATTTGGGATAGCCTTACCCACAAGGCCCAATCCCCAAGCAGAGCGATGTTGCCATCGAAGCCTTGAACCGCCTGCCATGCGTCTCGTCGAAAGGCGGCCGCTTCAAAGAAGGTTTTCGGGCCACCGATGTTCTCGAAGAAGAAATCATCCGCAGAAACATAGTCGGCCACGCTGAGTAGCGACCTTTTGCCAATGATCCTCGAGTTTGAGTCTACCAAGCTATGTCCGGCTCGCACTACTGCGGCGCTAGGGTACCTCAGGACACCGTCGATAAGCACTTCGACGAAGCAGAATTCAGCCACGTCGTCTGAAGTCATAAAGGCCACCCAATCTGAGCTCGCTTGAGAGGCGCAAAACTGGTAGTTCTGGACCATTCCCAAGTGAATGGGCGGTCGTACTACCTTGATACGGGACCCGTAGTTCGCCAAAATCTGGTCAGTCTCATCAGAAGAGTGGTTGTTTGAAACAACGATTTCATCTGCCCTACGAGATTGGCAAAGCAGGGAATCAAGACACTCCTCAATAAACGCACCTTGATTGTAAGTGGGGATGCACACACTTAGAGACGGCATATGCTTAAAAACTTGATTTCGTCCACTCGAGCATTGCGCGGATTCCTTGGTCTGCGGAGAGTGCTGGTTTCCAATGCATGAGGCGTTCGGCTTTGGAGATATCGGCGACGAAGAAATCCTGGTCGCTTTGGCGGCGCGGGATTTTGGTGAAATCGAGGGCGTCGAGGTCGACGAATCCGGCGAGTTTGGTGAGTAGTTCGAGAAGGCTGAGGCTGGAGGCCAGTCCGCCGCCGATGTTGAAGGCGTGGCCCGATGCGGTGTCGCGGTGGGCGTAAGCGGCGTCGTAGAGGGCGATGAGGTCGTCGGCGTGGAGCACGTCGCGAACCTGCTTGCCGGTGCCGGCGATGGTGAATTGCGGCAGCGGTTGTCCTGCATCAGAGCTGGCTTTTTGCTCGATGGCTTTTTGGCAGAACCATCCGACCCAGCCCTGATCGAACGTGGCGAACTGGCGTCCTCCGTAGATCGACGAGTGGCGGAAGACGACCGTCTTCAACCCGTAAACGCGGCTCCAGTCGTGGACATACTGGTCGGCAGCGCCTTTTGAGCAGCCGTAGGGAGTTGAAAAATCGAGCGGCAGGGATTCATCCAATCCGGCAGGAAAATCGGGGAGGTTGTAGCGGGTAGCGAGTTCCTCGTAGCGGAGGTGCTCCAAGTCCCCGTACACTTTGTTGGTCGAGCTGTATGCGATTAGCGCGTCGGGTGAGAGCGCGCGGGTGGCCTCCAAGATGTTGAACGTGCCAAGCACATTGGTTTGTAGGTCGCGGCGTGGATCGGTGAGTGAGGTCGTCATGGCGACCTGGCCTCCTACATGGCAGATGAAATCAAACGGGGCATGCCGTCGATACAGCGCGAGCACCGCATCGGAATCTGCGAGATCTAGCTGGACGAAGTGGAACTGATTGGCGGATTTCGCCTTGGATTCCAGCCATGCGAGATTCGCCGTGGACCCGTGCCGGAACAGGGCGTCGGCAACAATGACTTCTTCGCCACGATCAAGGTAGTAGGCTGCAAGGTTCGAACCAAGGAAGCCGCAGCCGCCGGTGATGAGGATTTTCATAGATGATCTAAGGATTTACAGCGATGAAGGTGATGAAAGAGATGGGTAAAGGTGACGAGTGGCGTGTGAAAGGTGATGCAGCTATCCCGTCTATCCGGTTTATCCCTGTGAGAGATTTCCTATGTTGGAATGGATGAGAGTAGCGCCGATAGCCCTTGCGGGGCGGTAGTCTTTGGTTGCCAGTTCCGAGGGAGGTGGGTGGCTTTTAGGACGAGATCGACGTCGGGGCGGTCTTTTGACGGATCGAATGTGATGCTGGGGTTCGTTCCGTCCGGTGCGAAGGTAGCGAGAGTTTCGATCATTTCGCGGATGCTACGCAGTTCGCTCGTGCCGATGTCTTGCTCGAGTATCGTGCCGGGCTTGTGATCGATAGTCGCCTCCAAGGCTGCGACGAGCGCGGATGCGGCGTCGTCGATGTAAATCCAGTCGCGCCTTCCCATGCCGCTGCCAAACGCGGCGGACTCACCGGCGGCGATTTGTTTTGCGGCGTAGCTCAAAACATTCGCGGGGTCGTCCCCAGGACCGTAAACCTGAAACACCGTGGCCAAACAAACCGGACCCTCGTAGCGTTGAGACCAAAGATTCACGATCTCTGCGGCGGCACGCTTCGTGGCGATGTATGGGTTATCCAGAAGTGCGGGTGATTGATCCACCAGATGCTCGTAAAACGTGCGCGTCATGACGAACGCAGGTCGTCGCGTCGCATAGCGACTTATTGCTTCCAGCAATCGCTGAGTCCCGACGACATTGAAGTCCAGCGCGTCCGGCCATTGCCGATGGGATGATTTCACACCACTCGCTGCCAAATGGAGGACGGCATCAAGTTCGGCCCATGGCAGGGCATCTTCAGCAAGAGAATCCGCCGTCGCACAATCGATCTGCGTCAGATTCGTGTGCTGAATAGTTAACGCCTTCCGCGTTGGGGCGAAAACCTGATGTCCTGCGTCAAGTAGCAGCGGCAACACATAGGACCCGAGAAAGCCAGACGCGCCAGTGACGAAAAGCTTCATACGGAGAATCTACAGGGGTGAAGGCAGTGGAGCTGCCAGTTTAAGTCGCAAGTTTAAGTTGAAGCGGGCCCTGCGGGCAGTTCAAGTGGCGAGTTTAAGTTGAAGCGGTGAGTAACTCACGAACGTGTAACATTAGCTCAGGTAAGGCATCTTCCACGATGCCCCAAACGATTTTCTCCTCAATGCCGTCGTAGCTGTGAGCTAGGATGTTTCGGAAAGAGATGATTTTACGAAATTCGGGCAAGGCTTCCATCGCATGGGGTTCGATTTTTGAGGTGCGATTGAGGGCTTCGCCGATGATTTCAAAGGATCGCTCGACAGCGAACCGAGTGCGGGTGTCGAGCAGGTAGGCATCAAAGTCTAGTCCAGAGACGAAATCCTGAATGTGTGCTCCATGCACGAGGACCGCTTCGAGGTTTTCCCTAGCCTCCGGCTTCATAAATTAGGACGGAGTCGCGACTGAGGTTGTGAGTCAGAGACGGGCGGCGGACTGAACCTGGTGTGAGGAGATCGACGGGGCGATCAAGCGCGTCTTCAACGGAGTGAAGAAACTCAAAGTAGTGGCGGGCGTAGTCGCTGGGCGACATTTCCCCGAACTGGACCAGCAGATCGACATCGCTTGTGGCTGTGTCCACGCGGCGGGCCGTCGAGCCAAAGAGCTGGAGTCGCCTGACGCCGTGCTGCTGACAGGACAGCGCAAGTTTCTCTTTGATTTCGTGCAAAAGCATAATCCAAAGCTTATCGTCAACCGGGTGCTGTGTCAAAGAGTTGAGATACTCAGAAATCTGAAAAGTTTCATGGTAAACTCACAGTGATGAAGGCAGCGGAGCTGCCAGTTTAAGTCGCAAGTTTAAGTTGAAGCGGGCCCTGCGGCCAGTTCAAGTGGCGAGTTTAAGTTGAATCGGTGAATCGATGAGTCTCTTCGCGTTCTTGGCTGGCTTCGCGCGAGATTGTATTCCGCTTAAACTTCAACTCTCCTGTTGTCCACTCTGCGCCAATCTCGATAATCTGCGGTTGAACCATGTATTGGAAACCTCTGCGGACTTACCAGATCTCTACGACTTCGAGTTCCATATGGGGTTGAGACTCCAGCATGGCAATACGGTCGGCTGCCGAACGGAGTTTTTGGTGAATCTGGTTCGTAGAGGCATTTCCGCAGCGCAGCCAGACGATCTTTGGCGGCGCGCCTCGCAGTTTATTCCAATCCGCGTAGTCCGAATCCTGGCTTACGATGACAAACCCATGGGCAGCCGCGTACTCCCAAATCTCGAGGTCGTTGGCTTCGGCTAGTCCGAGCCAACGAACGTGTTGCGAATCTGGGAAAGCATCGTCGAGCGAGGTAACCAGTCGATGGCTCAGATTTTGATCGAATAGCAGTTTCATCCGGTCGCAGCCACCAAGTGGTGATCGCGATCCGCTGCGAAGGCGAGGGCCGCATGAATGTCCTCTTCACTCAAATCGGGAAAATCCTCAATGATTTCGTGATGAGTCATGCCCGCAGCAAGCCAGCCTAGGATATCGTAAACGGTAATGCGTAAACCTCGGATACACGGCTTCCCACCCCGCTTTCCAGGCTCCATCGTGATGCGGTGGTCGTGGTTTTTCATGAATTAATCATGGCGTAGATCGTCGTAGAACTCAACTTTATCGTTGGCGAAGAGCCATATTGCGGTTTTTGAAGGTCGGGTGCTGATTTGCTTGCCAGGCCGTTGCTCTGCATCCGTTGCAGCGCATGCGCTGCTGCACCAGCGGATCGCAGAGGAATTTATCCGGTTTATCTCTTTTATCTCTGTGAGAAAGTGAGTGAGGAAAACTGAAATTTAAAAGTGTTGGCTGCGTCAGTCGCTCTTTTCGACGAGGAAGCTTCGAAATTCGCCCGGTTGGATCGATTCCACCTCGCGGTGTATGTCCCCTGCCGAGGCTTTGATTGCATGCCAGTCGTTGGTCGATAGCTCCAAGATTGCAATCTTCCGGTTTACGAGGTTTTGTTGGTATCGCAGCCCTTGGTCAGAGGTGATGAATATGTCATATTCTGCTTCGGCGAGTCGTAGTAGCGGTCCGTTTTTCACTCCAGCCCAGCCATTGCGGTGAGGGTTGGAACAAACGTGCCCCGGAAGGTGGCGGTTAAGAGGCCAAGGGACGCATTCGTCGAGCAGAATTCTCACGCCGCCAATAGCGCAGCTTCGGATCGCTCCAAGACGTTGCACGCCATATTCTTGGTGACCGACGGGAAGCACTCCAAGAACTCTTCAAGCTTGTATCCACGCTCCAGATAATCAAACAGCGTCTTGACCGGCACTCTGGTGCCCTTGAATACAGGTGTGCCGCCGAGAATGTCCGGATCCAAGGTGATAATGTCTGAAGCATTCATAACAGACATAATCGTACAATTCTCAGGGGGTGTCGAGCCTCCGGTGGGGGCGGGGAGGGTTTTTGACCGCCTCATAGTCGTATCAAATCCGCTCGCTGAAGGATTCCCGCGGTTGGCGCGGTTTTAAGTCGCAAGTTTAAGTTGAAGCGGTGAGATGCGGAGCTCTTAAATTTCAACTGTGGACTTAAACAGCGGCAGAGCCGCTCCTCAGAACGGGCTAACAAAATCCTCGAAGGCGGGGAACTTGCCGTCGCGGTCGGAAATAGTGGGCGTGAAAGGGACAGTTAAAGCTGCGCGTTTAAGTTTGAGGGGCTCAATTTCTTCAACTTCAACTCTCAACTTCGACTCCGTGGAATCTTTCCACGGAAACCCAAAGCTGCTCCAGAGGATGCCGCCGTCGTTGGCCGGGGCGTGTACCGCGTCGGTTTTGTAGACGAGGCAGGAATGGTCTTCGATGCTGCAGAATCCGTGGGCGAACCCGACCGGGATGTGCACGATATGACGGTTAGCAGCCGAAAGTTCGAATCCGGCGGACTGACCAAAGGTGGGTGAGTCTTTGCGGAGATCGAGGACGACATCGATGACGCTGACGGTGATGCAATAGACAAGTTTCTGATGCGCATGCGGAGGTGTTTGGAAGTGCATCCCGCGCAGCACGCCGGCGGCCGACGTGGAGAAAAACTCTTCTTGCACGTGGATCGCAATGCCGTGCACCGCGAGTTGGTCTTCATGGAACGGCTTGACGAAATTCCCACGCGCATCCTCAAACACGAATGGCCGAAGGACTTTAACGCCAGGAAGGGGCTCGGAGGTAAGGTTCACAGGGGTGAAGGCAGTGGAGCTGCCAGTTGAAGCGGAAAGTTTAAGTTGAAGCAATTCCTCTGCGGCTCAGCGCCTCGGCGCGATCCCATGTAATCGATTGTCTTAAACTTCAACTGTGGACTTAAACTTCGCAGCTCAGAAGCTGCGGACAAATCGATGGATCGTCTCGATTTCGTAGGTGAGTTGTGCGTCGGTGAGGCCGGGGAATGTTCCGAGGAAAAGGGCGGTGTTCATGATTTCGTCAGCTCCAGGCACGGCGTTGGCGATGGATTCGCTATTGATTGCCTCGACGTTGCGTCCGTCCGGTCCGACGACGCGGATCGCATTGGGCCGATCTTTGCGGAGTTGAACGAAGACGGGTTGCCGAAGCAGGTTGCCGCCGAAGAGCATGCGGTTTCCGATTTTATGCTCGTCCAAGTAGCGCCCGAACTGGCTGTGCGTGAATGGTGCGCCGGGTCGGACGCGGATCATGAACCCAAACCACGAGCAATCGGTGCGGCGGCCGGAAGAGTCCCAGTCAAAAGTTGAAGTTGAAGTTGCTGAATGACTTGGACTTAAACTTGCCTCTTCAACTCCACGCCAGCCGGTCGCGTGAGTTGGTAGCGAAAATTGGAAGAATTCTTCCAAGTCTGCCAATCCCCGGCGAAGGACTTCCCAGTTGCGTTTGCGGGATTCGATGAAGGCGGGGAGTCGCTTGAGTTGTTGGCGGCCGATGGCGGCTTGCGGGTCGAGCGGCTTGAGGTTGAACCCGAGGTGTGAGTAGATGTATTTGTGATCGTATCCGTCGGGAAGTTCGCCGAGTTGCCATCCGAAGCGTTTGTTGCAGGTGTTGTCTTTGCCTGATGGGCACCAGCAATCGCGGCCCCAGTCGCGGAACGACTCGGCGTAGGTTTTTAATGGGGGGCGGTGACAAATGCTCACCGCACCGCCTTCGCCCATGGTCAGATGGTGCGGAGGGTAGAACGACTGGGTGGAAATGTCACCCCATGAGCCGGTTGGAGCAGTGATTGTGCCGGCTTCGAGGTCGATCTGATACAGCGGACTCTCGACTTTGAGGCGGAAGCTCCCGGTTTCTTTGTCCTGAACGACTTGGGTGAGGCCGAGGCTGATCGCTTCGTCGATCGGCATGGTGTAGGAACAGCCGAGCGCGTCGCAGTTGTCTTCGACGAGCGAGAGGTCGTATTTTTTGCAAAACGCGAGGATCGTGCCGATGTCGAACGGATTCCCGAGGGCGTGGGCCATCATGACGGCCTTGGTTTTGCCGGGAACGTAGGCGGCTTCGAGGTAGTCCACGACGGCGTTGCCGGTGTTCGGGTTATTGTCGATGAATACCGGCACCGCTCCGACCTGAAGAATCGGGGCGACCGTGGTTGGGAATCCGGCAGCGACCGTGATGACCTCGTCTCCGGGGAGGATGCGCTTGTGTTCAGGCAGTTTGTGGGTCGTGAGGGCGGAAATCGCGACCAGGTTCGCGGAGGAACCCGAGTTGACAAGCAGGCTGTGTTTCACTCCGAGGAGCTGCGCAAGTTCCTTTTCGAATGCTTCGCCTTCGGGTCCGAGAGTAAGCCAGAAGTCCAACGTGGAGCTGACGGCGGCCTCAACTTCGTCTTCGGTGAAGACGCGGCCTGCGTATGGCACCGGGAGTGCGGGAGCGGCGTCGGTAGGCGCCTCGCCCGAGGCCGCAAGCTGGGCTTTTTCGGCTTCGATCCGCGTTGGATCCCAGCCCGGACGATTGCCCGCGTGGGTGAGTTTGGAATATTCGCGTGTGAGGCGAAGGATTTCGGATTTGATTTCGTCAGCGTTCATAGAGTTTTTTTACAGCGATGAATGCAGCGGAGCTGCCAGTTGAAGTGGAAAGTTTAAGTTGAAGGGGAACCGCTAGCGCGGCAGTTGAAGTCGCAAGTTTAAGTTTAAGCGGGGCAGGAAAGCTGAAGCGATGCGGTGAAGAACTCTTAAACTTCAACTCCGGACTTAAACTCGCCTGCCCATGGCAACCGTTTGGTTCGGGCGGCTGCGGTGTAGGCGGTGATTTGTTCGTTACACAGGGCTGCGGCATCTTCGCCGTTGCCATCTCGGACATACCATGAGGCGGTGTGAGCGAGTGTGGATTCGAAATTCCAGACGGGTTCCCATGCGAGCAGATGGAATGCTTTGTCCACCGCCAGATTCAGCTTGGATGCTTCGTGCGGGGCATGCGGGTTGGATTGATCTGTCCAGCTTCCCCCATCGACGTTCCGGAGAAGCTCTTCTACGAGTTTAGCAACTGTGCGATTGCTCGCGAGAGTCGGACCAAAATTGAACGCACTGCGGAATGATGCACTTGTCGGGTATCCAAGGTGCTCAGGATGTGCGAGCGCTGCGCCCAACCAGAGGTATCCGGAAATCGGCTCCAACACATGCTGCCAGGGACGCGTCGCAATTTTGTTGCGCACCGGGATCGCTGCTCCCGCGCGGATCGCGCGAAAACAATCGGGCACGATGCGATCAATCGCCCAGTCGCCGCCGCCGATCACATTGCCAGCACGTGCGGATGCGACGCGGATAGCGGCTTCGCCGCCGTTTAAGTCTGAAGTTGAAGTGGCGTGAGTAGGTTCGAAGAACGAATTCCGATACGATGCGATGGCGAGTTCGGCCATACCTTTACTGGCGCTGTAGGGATCGTGTCCGCCCATGGCGTCCTCTTCGCGGTAACTGTGCAGCCACTCCCGGTTTTCGTAGCATTTGTCGGTTGTGATACAGACGACCTGGCATGGGTGCCCTGCGCGACGCACTGCATCGAGCACGTGAATCGTCCCCATGACGTTGGTTGCGAAGGTCTCGACCGGGATGTCGTATGAGAGTCGCACGAGTGGTTGCGCGGCGAGGTGGAAAATGAAATCCGGCTGAACTCGCGCGACCACGGATGCGAGCAGGTCACGATCTGCGAGGTCACCCCGGATGTCTTCCTTTAGCAGGCTCGCCACTCCAGCCTGCTCAAATAGTGTCTCGTGGGGCAGGGGATCCCGCGCGAATCCAGTTACCTCGGCACCGAGCGAGGCAAGCCACTGCGCCATCCATGACCCTTTGAATCCGGTGTGTCCGGTGAGGAGGACGCGTTTGCCGGCGTATGCGCCGGCAAACGCGTGTTGAAGCTGAGAGTTTAAGTCTAAGTAATTCATGTTCATTGCATTCGAAGCGAGCGGACCAGTCCCCATAGCATTCTCGAAATTTCGCGAAGTTCGGAAACAAGCTTTTCGCCCTCGTCCGTTGAAAAACACCTTAACTCGATTCCTATCATGATCTGGGTGCGTGGTTCGGCAGTTGAACCACGGGCGTATCCGAGGAACTGAATAAACTCAGGTTTTCAATTTCGCTCGGCGCCTTCTGCAATGTTTGAGGGAACCGATATTGCCGATCGAACGACTTGATCGGAAAACGCCCTCGAAGGGCACTTCTCAACAAGCTGGCATGCCCGAATCGCGGCAGTTTTCCCGCGCTTCCACACGTCTAAGTCTTCAAAAGACATTCGGACTGAAGTTTATCGTGGGGTTGAGAGTTGCACTGCGCGGCTGCGAATGCTTCAACTTAAACTTCGGACTTCAACTTGCCGCAGACTCCGCGGCTATTTCCAAATCTTCCATGGTGCCTCGCTTTTGGACCACATGTCTTCGAGTTCGACGCGGTCGCGCAGTGTGTCCATCGGACGCCAGAAGCCACGGTGTTTGTAAGCTGCCATTTGGCCGTCTGCTGCGAGATTTTCCAGCGGGCCACGCTCCCAGATCGTGGAGTCGCCGTCTTTGATGTAGTTCAGCACCGTGGGGCAGAGAACAAAATACCCACCGTTGATCCATGCGCCATCGCCCTCCGGTTTTTCCTGAAATTGGCGAATAAGATCCGGATCGTCCTGACAAAACCCGAGCGCCCCGTAGCGACCAGGAGGTTGAACGGCCGTGAGCGTCGCCCGTTTCCCGTGCGCCTTGTGGAAGGCAATCAGAGCGGTCACGTCCACGTCCGCTACACCATCACCGTAAGTGAAACAAAATGGCTCGTCGTCCAGATGCTGGGCAACGCGGGCGAGGCGTCCGCCTGTCATGGTGGCCTCGCCGGTATCCACAATCGTGACGCGCCACGGCTCCGCCTTTTTCCGATGCACCTCCATCGAGTTGGATGCCATATCAAATGTCACGTCCGACATGTGCAGGAAGTAGTTCGCGAAGTACTCCTTAATGATGTAGCCCTTGTAGCCCGCGCAAATGACAAAGTCGTTGATGCCGTGCGCGCTGTAAATCTTCAGAATATGCCAAAGAATCGGGCGTCCCCCGATCTCCACCATCGGCTTGGGTTTGAGGTGGGTTTCTTCTGATAACCGGGTGCCGAGACCGCCTGCGAGGATGACTGCTTTCATGGAAGTGTGGGTTTTGTTGGTTGTGAGAGAAGGATGTTACGGTGGTGAAAAGCGGAAGGGGGAACTGCGGGCAGTTGAAGTGGCGAGTTTAAGTTGCAGCGGTGAGGTGATTAACTCTTAAACTTCAACTTCCAACTTCAACTTCGCGGCTGAGCGGGGCAACGCGAGGCGGGCTTGAGGAATCTATCCCATTCATCCAGTTTATCGCTGTGAGATCTAAAGCATTCGGAGATGCTGCCGCCCTTGGTGAAACTGGTGAATTTCACTGAATCAGAATGAAACTTGGCGACCTCGGGCATCTTGTGTATCGATCTGTCGAACGGCTCCATGTGAGCAGTGGCGTTCAAGAAGTTCAAGGAAAAATGAACAAACATTCTCGTTTTGTTGTATTTTTCCACACCACGCTGGTAGGATTTCCCCATGATTCGTTTGTTGATCGCGATGCTCCTTTCGGTTCACGTTTTGGTGGCTGCTCCGGCCGGTATGGTTTGGGTGCCGGGTGGTGTGTTCGTCATGGGAGACGAGACGATGCCGGACGCGATGCCGCGTCACGAGGTTTGGGTGGATGGATTTTGGATGGACGAGACGGAGGTCACGAATGCCGAGTTTGCGCGGTTTGTGGATGCCACCGGGTATGTCACGGTGGCCGAGCGGCCTCTGAATCCGGCAGATTTTCCCGGAGCGCCCGCGGAGGCGTTGGTCCCTGGAGCCGTGGTCTTTGCGGCTCCTGACCACGAGGTGGCATTGGGAAATCACCTCCAGTGGTGGAGTTATGTTCCGGGCGCGCACTGGCGGCACCCTCTGGGGCCAGCGAGCAGCATCGAAGGAAAAGAAAACCATCCCGTCCTGCATGTCGCCTATGAGGATGCCCAGGCGTATGCAAAATGGGCGGGCAAGCGTCTGCCCACCGAGGCTGAGTGGGAGCGCGCTGCGCGAGGTGGAATGGAGGGGGCACCATTTGTGTGGGGAGAGGAATGGATGCCGGATGGGAAGTTTATGGCAAACACGTTTCAAGGGCATTTTCCTGATAAAAACACCAACGAAGATGGATTTGAGTCCTCCGCGCCGGTGAAGTCATTTCCGGCGAATGATTTTGGTTTGTATGATATGGCCGGCAACGTCTGGGAGTGGTGCAGTGATTGGTATCGGGCGGATACTTATGCGAGTCGCGAAGGGTTGACGGTGAATCCCATAGGCCCTGATGCGTCATTTGATCCAGCCGAACCGGGTGTGAAAAAGCGCGTGACCAAGGGCGGCTCCTTCCTTTGCACAAGCCAGTATTGCAGCCGATACCGTCCGGGCGGACGCGGGAAAGCGGAAATCGACACGGGGACTAATCACATTGGATTTCGCTGCGTTCGCGATGCGGCCGCAGATTGATGCTCGTCGCGATGGCGAGCCGTGGCTGGGTGCACGGATTTTATCATTGGCCGTTTGGCACCCCCGGTGCTTTCTTTGACCTCGCGTATGGGTGTTGATCGGAAATTGCTGGATGGTGAGGAGCCGAGGGTCTCAGTTAATGGCAGGAGTTATCCGATTGCGTCTGAGCCGACGGAGCGCACGCTGCTGGACTGGCTGCGGGGCAAGGGGCTGACTGGCAGCAAGCAGGGGTGCGCCGAGGGCGACTGCGGTGCCTGCACGGTGGCTGTGGTGGATCGGGATGCAAATGGCCGCCCGTGCTACCGCTCGATCAATAGCTGCATCGCTCTTCTCCCTACAATGGCGGGACGTGAGGTGGTGACGGTCGAGGGATTGGCCGAGGGTGAACATCTGCATCCTGCGCAAGATGCCATGGTTCGATGCATGGGATCCCAATGTGGCTACTGCACGCCGGGAATTGTCATGTCGATGTTTGAAGCGTGCGGGCGTCCTGAGGCGCTTGAAAACGAAGCTAAAATTGCCGATCAGCTCGGTGGCAATCTATGCCGCTGCACCGGATACCGTCCAATTCGCGACGCGGCCATGGCCTGTGCGGGGCGGGGATTGGGTGAACGGTTTGACCGTCAACTTGAGACGGCGGATGGGAAGGTGGCTGCGGTCGAGTGGGGGAACTATTTCCGTCCGGATTCGCTCGCGGGATTTTTTGCGATTCGGTCGGCGCACCCCGATGCCGTGCTGGTGTGTGGTGCCACGGAGCTCGGAGTCGAAGTAAATAAGCGGTTTCGCAGGCTGCCGAAGTTGATCTCGCTCGAGGCGATTGCCGAGTTGATGGTTTGCGAGGCGTCATCGGACCACTGGCGGATTGGTGCGGCGGTTTCGCTCACGCGGATCGAGGACGCTTTGGGTGGCGAGTATGAAATCATGGATGAGATGCTCCATGGTTTTGCCTCCCGCCAAATCCGGAACCGGGCCTCGCTGGGTGGAAACCTCGTGACGGCATCGCCCATCGGAGATTCCGCCCCCGTGTTGCTCGCGCTGGGTGCATCTTTGGAATTGGCATCACCGACCGGAACCCGCTGTGTCCCGCTGGACGAATTTTTCACAGGTTACCGCACGACCTGCATTGAGCCGGACGAAATCCTGACGGCAATTATTCTGCCACGTGCAATCCACGGTGTTCGACGTCAGGCAAGGTTTTTCAAAGTATCCAAGCGCCGTGAAATGGATATCAGCATCGTGTCGGCTGCGGTGGTTCTGGATTTCGATGCGGATGGTTTGATTTGTTATGCACGCCTCGCGTATGGCGGGGTTGCAGCGACTCCGTGGTTGGCGGCGCAGGCAGGAGAAATGTTGCTCGGGCGTTCGCTGACGCCCGAGCTTATCGAGTCGGTGGCTAAGGCCCTCGAATCGGGCGTTCAGCCGCTCAGTGACGCACGCGGAAGCGCCGCCTATCGCACGGGATTGGTGAGTGGACTGTGGCGCAAATTTTGCAGCGGCGACGCGGGAGAGTCTCAGGATTTGCCACTGGGATTTGTGACGGGTGCCGCATGGCCCGGTGACGACGGCTCGCGCTATCGGTCGCACGAAAGTGCAGTGGGGCATGTGACCGGTCGGGCGAAATACGTCGATGACCAAGGCGTGCGGAGGGGCATGCTGACAATGTGGCCGGTTTGCTCGCCGCATGCATCGGCAAATATCGTCAGCGTTGATATCGATCCTGCCTTGCAACTTCCCGGCGTGGTGGCGGTGCTTACGGCGTCGGATGTGCCGGGAAAAAACAACATCGGATGCTCCCGTGACGATGAGGAATTGCTCGCGTCCGCGAGTGTGCATTTCCATGGGCAGGTGGTGGCCATGGTGGTTGGAGTTTCGGAGGAGGCGTGTCGGGCCGGTGCGGCGGCGCTACAGGTGGATTACGAGCCGCTCCCGCCGATCCTCGGCATCCGCGCCGGAATCGATGCGGCAAGCTTTTTGACCGAGCCGCATCGGATCATTCGCGGGGACGCGGCTGCGGCGATGGAATGCGCCGAGCATCGGCTGTCGGGCGAATTTGAGTTCGGAGGCCAGGAGCACTTCTACCTTGAAACCCAAGCGGCATGGGCCGAAGCAGGTGGCGACGGGGATGTTTTCATCAGCTCTTCGACACAGCATCCGAGCGAAATCCAAATCATCGTCGCAAAAGTTTTGGGTCTGCCACGACACCGCGTGGTGGTCGAGGCACCACGCATGGGTGGCGGCTTCGGGGGCAAGGAAACACAGGGCAACGGATGGGCGGCGCTCGCAGCCATCGCCGCGCTGAAAACCGGGAAACCGGTGCGAATCCAACTCGACCGCGATCTGGACATGATCCTTAACGGCAAGCGCCATCCGTTTTATGCGCGGTTTGAAGTTGGATTCGATTCCGACGCGAGGATCACGGCTGCGGACATCTCGTTGTATTCCGACGGCGGATGGGCACTCGACCTATCGATGCCGATCATGGACCGCGCGATGTTCCATTTGGACAATGCATACTACCTCCCGGCGGTTCGATTCACCGGACAGGTTGTGCGGACCAATACGGTCTCGAATACCGCATTTCGGGGCTTTGGAGGGCCACAGGGGATGTTGGTCATCGAGGAAATCATCGCGCGTATTGCAACCGCGACCGGATTGCCCGCCGAGGTCGTGCGCGAGCGAAACCTCTACCACGGCACCGGCGAAACCAATACGACGCACTACGGCCAGGACATCGGCGATAACCGGATTCAAACTCTTTGGGCCGATGCGATCACACGCTCGGAGTTTCACAGCCGACGGCAATCCATAAACGACTGGAACGCGACAAGCCCGCGAATCAAACGGGGCCTCGCGGTGACGCCAGTGAAATTCGGCATCTCATTCACCTACACCCCCTACAACCAGGCCGGTGCACTCGTGCTGATTTACGCGGATGGAAGTGTGCAAGTAAATCATGGCGGAACCGAGATGGGGCAGGGGTTGAACACAAAAATTCTGGGTATCGCGATGCGGGAGCTTGGGCTCTCCGGGGATCGGATCCGTGTGATGTTTACGCGAACCGACAAGATCCCAAACACGTCGGCAACGGCAGCATCCAGCGGGGCGGATTTGAATGGTGCGGCAGTCCGCAATGCCTGCGAAACCCTGCGCGAGCGGCTGCGGGCAGTGGCGGCTACGGCACTTGGTGCGCCGGATGAGGCCGGCTTTGTTTTGGCCGATGGGCACGCGTGGTTCGACCATGATGCCGAGCGGAAGATTCCGTTTGAGAAGCTTTGTGCGATTGCATACTCCGCGCGGGTGCAACTATCCGCGACCGGATTTTACCGCACACCTGAAATCCACTGTGACCGGATGTCTGGCAAAGGACGTCCATTTTACTACTTCTCCTGCGGAGTGGCTGTCTCGGAGGTCGAGGTGGACGGCTGGACCGGGATGCACCGGGTCCGGCGCGTGGATATCATTCATGACGTTGGAGACTCTCTGAATCCGGGTGTGGATCGTGGACAAATCGAGGGAGCATTCGTGCAGGGCATGGGATGGCTGACCCGTGAGGAATTGAAGTGGGGCACGGACGGACGACTGCTCACCCACAGCGCGAGCACGTATCAGATCCCTGCTTTCAGCGATGCTCCCGCCGATTTCCGGATTTCACTGATGCCACACGCGACCCAATCCGGAGTGGTTCATGGAAGCAAGGCGGTGGGTGAACCGCCGCTGATGCTGGCCATCTCGGTGCGTGAGGCATTGCGTGATGCGATTTACGCCTTTGGCTCAAATCGCTCTGGTGACACGCTCGGATCACCGGCCACGTGCGAGGCGATCTGGCGAGCCGTGCAAAACCAAACAGCTGAGGCACCCGCATGCAAATGACGCATCACAAAGGACAGATCGTCGATATCCATCAGCGTCGGATTTTCCCCGGCGAGATCACGGTTGAAGATGGGAAAATCACGGCGGTGAGAGAGGTCGAGGCGGCGGAGTCAACTGCGTTCTTGCTGCCGGGCTTCGTGGATGCGCATGTCCACATCGAGAGCTCGATGTTGCCGCCGTGCGAGTTTGGACGCATTGCGGTGCGGCATGGCACGGTGGGCACGGTGAGCGACCCGCACGAGATTGCCAACGTGCTTGGTGTGGCCGGCGTTGAGTTCATGATCGAAAACGCTCGGCGCTCACCGATCAAAACAATGTTCGGTGCGCCGTCCTGCGTGCCCGCAACGGGGTTTGAATCGGCCGGCGCGGCGTTGGATTCGTTGGCCGTTGCGGATTTGTTAGCCAGGCGTGAAATCGGCTATTTGAGCGAAGTCATGAACTACCCCGGCGTGTTGAACCACGACGTGGAGGTGATGCGCAAAATCGAGTGCGCGAAAACGATGGGAAAGCCGATCGATGGCCATGCGCCCGGACTTCGTGGTCAAGACGCCGCGCGCTACGCCGCTGCCGGAATCACGACGGACCACGAGTGTTTTAGCTTGGAAGAAGCATTGGATAAAATCCACGCGGGGATGATGATTGCGATTCGTGAGGGGTCGGCTGCGCGGAATTACGACGCACTAAAATCGCTTCTCAAAACGCACCCATCGCGCTGCATGTTATGCACTGACGATATGCACCCGAATGCGTTGGTCGATGGTCACATCAACCGCCTTGTGGCCCGCGCCATAGCGGATGGTGCGGATGTGTTTGATGTGCTGCGCTGCGCGTCTTTGCTCCCGGTCGAGCATTACCGGATGCCAGTCGGATTGCTCCGCGTGGGAGACCCGGCGGATTTCATTCGGGTCGAGAATCTCGCCAACTTTGATGTTTTGGAAACATGGATCGATGGGCAACTGGTCGCTGAAAATGGACAGTCACTGATCGCTTTTAGTGCGAGCGACACGCCGAACCAGTTTAATGTGCGGCCGGTCGAGTTGAAGGATATACAAATCTCTGCGAGCCCTGGCACATGCTCAATTCGGGTGATCGACGCTTATGACGGTCAGCTCATCACCGGTCGCGTCAAGGAAACGCTTTTGGTTAATGACGGGTTCTTGCATGCATCAATCGAAAAGGACCTGCTCAAAATCGTAGTTGTAAACCGTTACCGTCCCGCGCCGGTGGCGGTTGCGTTTGTTCGTGGGTTTGGATTGAAGCACGGAGCGATCGCGTCCACCGTCGCACACGACTCGCACAACGTCATCGCCATCGGTGCAGACGATGAATCCCTGATGCATGCGATCAATGCGGTGATCGGATCGCGCGGCGGGCTGTGTGCGCATGCCGGTGAGCAAGTGCATGCGCACTTGCCGCTTGAGATCGCAGGCCTGATGTCCTCCCAAGACGGAGATTTTATTGCTGCGAACTACGAATTGGTCGCCTCGCTGGCCCGCCAAATGGGCAGCCCGTTGCGGGATCCATTTATGACGCTCTCGTTCATGGCGTTGCTGGTTATTCCTGATCTCAAGCTCAGTGATCTTGGCCTATTTTCAGGCGGGACATTCGAGTTTGTGCCGCTGGTCGTCGAGTGATTGAAGCGCCATCGGCGGGTTAGCGGTCCGGGTAATCTTTGGGCGACGCGTTTTGCATGATATCGACCCAAACCGGCAGCGCGAGGTCTGCACCGTAGGCGTCTTTGTAGATCGATCGCGGTTGATCAAACCCGACCCATACGCCGCATGTCAGGCTGGAGTGGAAGCCAATGAACCAGGCATCCAGCGAATCATTGGTCGTGCCGGTTTTGCCAGCACCCCACTTTTTATATCCAAGCGCTTGGGATCGGGCGGCCGTGCCGGAAGTCATCACATCTGCGAGGATGTCGGCGGTGGCATTGGCCGCTTCCGGTTTGAGAAATTGGATGCGTCCGCGAGTGGACTTGTAGAGCACGCGGCCCTCGGAGTCTTTGATTTCGGCGATCAGATAAGGCTGAAGCCGAACCCCGCCGGTCGCGAATGCCGTGAATGCTGAGGTGACTTCTTTGAGCGTGGCTTCGAAGGCGCCAAGCGCAAGCGAGGGCAGGGGATCCGCTTCGTTGGCAATGCCTGCCCGCGTCAGGAGATTTGATAAATCCATCAATCCAAGCCGAAGCCCGATCCGGACCGACGCAGGGTTGCGTGACCGAATGAGTGCTTCAGAAACGGTGATCGATGGGTTGTATTTTCCATCAGCATTGACGGGATCGTAAGGTTTGATGCCGGGCGGGAGTTCGTTGGTGGCTAGGCGAGCATCCGAGATTTTGTCATTCGGTCGGATGCCGTTTTCAAACGCGCGTGCATAAACAAATGGTTTTGCGGTCGAGCCGACTTGCCGCCTCGCATGGATCGCCCGGTTAAACCGGCTGTCTTTGTAATCCCGTCCTCCAACAATTGCGGCGATTCCTCCCGTTCGGTTATCAAGAACCACGACCGCGCCCTGCAAATACGGAGTCGACAATGCGGAGGTCGGCGTGGGCGCTGACATTTTCGGATGCGGATAATCGGGGCGGTCCTCAATGGCGGCGAGTCGGCGCTTCAGCGAGGATTCTGCAGAGGATTGGATGGCGGGATCGATCGTGGTCGAAATTTGCAGCCCACCCCCGGTGATCTGCTCGCGGTCCAGCACCAAGTCGAGCTCGCGCTCCAACGTCTCCATGGCCCAATTTTGCTGATACGACGGTTGGTTCTTTTCCACCACATCGACCTTCTCCGCCAATGCGCTCTCGAGGCGGTCAGCATCAATGATCCCGGTTTCGTGCATGCGGTTCAAAACGATGTTCCGCTGTTCCATCGCTCCCTCGTAATCGTTGATGGGATTCAATCGACTCGGGCTGCGAATCAATCCGGCCATGAGCGCAGCCTCCGAGAGCGTCAGCCGCGCCGCTGGTTTTCCGAAATACGTGCGGCTCGCCGTTTCGATCCCGTAACACCCGGCGCCGAAATAAATCCGGTTCATGTAGGCTTCGAGGATTTGTTCCTTTGTTAGCTCCGTTTCGATCCGGAACGCCAGTGCGGCTTCGATTAACTTCCGCCCGTAGTTGCGGCCTCCGAGGGGAAAGCTGTTCCGGGCGAGCTGTTGGGTGATCGTTGAGCCGCCTTGGCGGATGCCGCCGAAGATGAGGTTGCGGATCGCCGCGCGCGCGATGCCAATCGGATCCACCCCGCGATGGCTGTAAAATCGTGTGTCTTCCCGTGTGATGAGGGCGTTCACGAAATCATTCGAAATTTTGTCAAATGGCATCACCACCCGGTTCTCGCCAGCTAGACGGCTATAGAATTCACCATTTCGATCCAACACCGCAGACCGCTCCGGCAGGTCCTGAATGCGGTCCAAATCAAACGTGAGAGCCCACAAGTAGATCAGTCCAGCCAGCCCCAACCACAGGATTGCGGCTGCCACCGCGAGCTTAAACACGACGCCACGCCACCTATGATGCTTGCGCGGCGCACGCCGTCCACGCCCGGATTGCAGCTTTCGCCTTTTGCGGACCGATGCGCGGAGCTTATGAATCTGTGATAGAATTTTCACCGAGAATTGTGACACTATCGTGCCTGCGCATCAAACACGAGCACCCGGAACAATCCCATTGAAAATCCAAATTTTGTCTCTTTTCCCTGGTATCTGTGAGGGCGTGATGGCTGAGAGTATTCTGCGGCGGGCTCGCGAGCGGGGATTGGTGACGGTTGAATCGCTGGACATCCGGGAGTGGGCTTTAGGTAAACACCGAGTGACGGACGACATGCCCTACGGCGGTGGGCCGGGCATGGTGATGAAAGTTGAGCCGATTTACCGGGCTCTCGCGGAGCTGAGAACTCCGGATTCCCACGTGGTCCTTATGTCGCCGCAGGGCAGGGTGTTTAATCAGAAACTCGCGCGCGATGCCTCTGCGTGGAGCCACCTGATCCTGATTTGTGGCCACTACGAGGGAGTGGACCAGCGCGTTGCGGATCACCTGATTGACGAGGAATGGTCGATCGGGGACTACGTGCTAACCAATGGTGCGCTCGCGGCCATGGTGGTGACTGATGCGGTCGTCCGGCTGATTCCCGGTGTGTTGGGCGATGCGGAGTCGGCGGTGCAGGATTCCTTTTCCAAACCGCTGCTGGACCATCCGCATTACACGCGCCCCGAGCGGTTTGAGGACTTCGAGGTCCCGCCGGTCCTGCTTTCCGGAAACCACGCCGCCATCGCCGAGTGGCGGGCGGCGCAATCGTTGCGCCTCACAAAAGAGCGGCGTCCGGACCTGCTTTCGGGCGATGAGTAGCCGGGTGGCGGCTATTTTGTCATCACACCCACGAGTTTGGCGACCCAGTGATTCGGGTATCGACAATGCGCAGACGGCGGCTACTGGTTGACCTAGGAAGCCATGAAAAAATGCCCGTATTGTGCGGAGGAGATCCAGAACGATGCCATAAAGTGCAGGTATTGTATGGAATTCCTCGATGGAACTGCGCGGACGGCGTCTGTGGGTGCGCCGGAGATTGAAGAGCGGTGGTATAACAAGACTGGGATTATCATCTTGGCATTTTTAATCATACCGCCACTCGCGCTGCCTTTGATTTGGGTTCATCCGAAGCTACGAATGGAATGGAAGGTGGTCGTCACGATCTTGATTGGTCTGATTTGCTGGGGGATGTATTGGGCCTCGGTCGCGTTGTTGGAGCAGCTCGAAATGGCGAAGACGCTGCTGAACGAAATGCAGCGTTGAGGGAAACTGCGATCCTGTCGCCGAGGACAATGCGATGTTTCTTTTTGGTCAGTAGCTCGCCCGTGTGTCCCGAATTGCGGTTTCCAGTCAACATCGATAGTGTTCTTGTCGTGAAGAGCGTCGCCGGGGTGAGTTTCATTTTTGTATGAGTGCGAACCAAGCGCTTACGGTGGTCGTGACTCGTGTGATCAAACCGGGATGCGAGGCGGAGTTTGAACGAACGATGCGTGAGTTTCTTGAGGTGGCGTGGACGTTTCCCGGACACCTCGGCATGCACGTGCTGCGACCAGCGGAAAATCAACACCTGAGCGGTGAGTATACGATCATTGTGCGGTTCGATTCAATGAAGGCACGCCGGGTTTTTAAATCGTCGGATGTTTTTAAGGAATGGATGGCGCGGATGGATGCACAATCCACGGGCCCTGCCGTGGTGCGGGAATTGCATAGTCTGAGCGGATGGGCGGCTCTGGCCGGCGAAACGGTGAACCCCCCGCGCTGGAAAATGGCAGTCACGGTATGGGTCGGGGTGGCGTCGCTCTCGCAGCTCTTTGCGTGGATGCTCGGGCCGGTGATCATGAATTGGCCGCGCCAGATTCAGATGCTACCGCTCACCGCGCTCACGGTGATAACGCTCACGTGGTTTGTTTTGCCTGCAATGATGCGGGTTCTGAATCGGTGGTATTTTCCGCGCCGTAAAAAATGATTTTGCGGGCAGCCGCGGAGTTCGTGGTCAGAGTCCGGCGAAGCAGATGTATTTGATCGTGAGGTAGTCCTCGATGCCGTATTTAGAGCCTTCGCGGCCAAGTCCGGATTCCTTGATTCCGCCGAATGGAGCCATCGGATTGGAAATGAGACCGGTGTTGACGCCGGCGATGCCGTATTCCAAATCCTCAGCGACGCGCCATGCCCGGCCAAGGTCGCGGGTGTAGCAGTAGCTCGCGAGACCGACGTCGGTGGCATTGGCAAGTTCCACGGCTTCGCTTTCCGTGCTGAAGCGGAAGAGCGGGGCCACAGGGCCGAAAATCTCCTCCTGCGCGAATTGCATATCCGGCGTGGCGTTACCAATCACCGTGGGTTCAAAAAACGTGCCACCGAGCGCATGTTTGCTGCCGCCGAGAAGGAGCGTGGCCCCGCGTGTGACGGCGTCCGCGACGAGCTCATCCACTTTGGAAACTGCGGCGTTGTCAATGAGTGGTCCTTGCTGCACGCCGTCTGCAAATCCATCGCCAACCTTCAACTCCGCGACCGCAGCGCAGAGTTTGGCTGAGAACTGGTCGTAGATGGAATCTTGAACCAGCACGCGGTTCACGCACACGCAGGTCTGCCCGGAGTTCCGGAATTTTGCTGCCATGAGGCCGGATACGGCCGCATCGAGGTCGGCGTCGTCGAAGACAATAAATGGCGCGTTGCCGCCCAGCTCCATGGTGACTTTTTTCACCGTGCCCGCGCATTGTTCCATGAGCATTTTTCCGACCCCAGTCGAGCCGGTGAATGTGAGCTTTCGCACGATCGGGCTGGCTGTGAGGGCACCCCCGATGGCGGATGCCTTGCCGGTGACCACGTTGAACAACCCGTCTGGGATGCCTGCGCGCGCGCCGAGTTCCGCCAATGCAAGGGCGGACAGCGGAGTCTGACTGGCGGGTTTCAAAACGACCGCGCAGCCGGCGGCAATGGCCGGCGCCACTTTGCGCGTGATCATGGCATTCGGGAAATTCCATGGTGTGATGGCAGCGCAGACGCCCACGGGTTGTTTGATGACTACCAACCGGCGGTCTGCGGATGGGGCAGGAATGATGTCCCCGTAAATGCGTTTGGCTTCCTCGGCAAACCACTCGATGTATCCGGCGCCATATGCGATCTCGGCGCGGGCTTCGGCAAGTGGTTTGCCCTGTTCGCTGGTGAGGATCGTGGCGAGGTCTTCGGTGTGTTCAATCAGAAGATCGAACCATCGGCGCAAAATCCGTGCGCGGTCGAGGGCGGATGTCTTTTTCCATGCCGCCATTGCGTTCGCTGCGGCGTCGATGGCCCGCTGAGTTTCTGCGGCTCCCATGACTGGCACGCTGGCGAGAATTTCGCCCGTCGAAGGATTTACAACATTGCTTCGCTCGCCGGAGTCAGCATCGATCCATTGACCGTTGATGAATGCCAGAGATTTGAGCAGGGAGGGATCTTGAAGCGGTTTCATGAGGGGAAAACTATCATATTCGGCGTCGGTTTGCTCGCGGAATCATTGGGTGTGAGTCTCGCTGGCATAGCGATCTAAAACTTTGGCAAGTCGATGAAACATCCATATCGCGAGGTCGCAGGAATCGCTGAATGCGGAGACCTTCGCTGTCGCTTTCTCGGGAAGTGTTTTCGATGTTGCGAGCATCTCCGTGCGCACTGGGAGGATATTTGGATGGTTTTTGCAGCTGGCCCCGCGAAATGCGGCGACGCATTTGGTCGTGGGTTGTTTCGCGCATTCTTTGGCGAGTGCCAGTAGTTCATTCAGACTTGTAACCATGGGTGCTACCAGTTTTTGGTCCGGTGCGGATTCCTTGATTCTATACAGGTGTTCGTTTACCTCGCGCACCGCTTCCTCCAAATAGCGAATGACTCCGAGTTCGGACCGCAGGAGGTGAATCGCGTGCGCTTCCTCGTCGCGCAGCCGGTTGTGGGTGGATACACGGCTCAAAAAGCGCTCGATGGCGGTTGCGAGTGTTATGAATGCTGGGTTTGCACAGGATTCACCGTTGGCGTCATAGACGGGAGCCGAAGCTTCGAATCGCAGCGATCCCACTAGGCGTGCCGACTCCTGAAGCACCAAATCCGCTGCGGTGCCGGGGTCAGTAACGGCGGTTTCATTGATAAACTGGGGTTTTGCGAATGCCTCCTCGCCGCTCTCTGGAATGAGGCGCTTCAGGACGTCGATGACTTTTCCGGTGAATGGAGCCAGCAGAACGGCAGGCAGCAGGTTGGAAAGCAAAAATAAAACCGCGAGTTGGAGTTCGGTGGAATCCGGCGCGATGAGCATGGCGAGCGAAATCGGCCCGGGCGTTCCAAGAAGCTCGGCGAATGTCAGAATGATCATGACGACGCCCGTCCATACACAAAATGTGTCCTCAAACCGCACCAACCGCTTGGATGCGCTGTCAAGATTCATAGATAAAAGGAATCGCAGTCCGATGGCACCTAGGTTTGTGCCATAAATCAGAAGCCCGGCCTGCGCGGTATCAAACTCACCAGCCGACGCGAGTGTGATGATCAACATCGCCGCTCCCGTGTTCGATTGCAGAATGGCAGCTGCCAAAATCCCGACTGCAAAGGCAATCGGTGCCGAACTCACCGCTCCGCTCATGAGCGTCTGAAACCAGATCTCGGACTTGAGCGGTGCGGCACCGGCACTCATGGATTGCAGGCCGAACAAAATCAACCCGACTCCGAGTAGTCCTCCTGCCGCGCTGCGCCAGAGGGACTGGCGGATCAACGCGGACAAAATCCCGGCGGCCCCTGTAAAATAGGCCACGAGCGGATGGATATCCAGCGTGGCGAGGAAAACCAATGCGGTGAGGCCGACATTGCACCAGAGAATGACGGGCGCAGCACCGTGGGTAGTCGCGAGCCCTGACCGTTGCATGCCTGCAAGGACAAATGTCACGGCGGTCGCGCTTTGCATCAGCGCACCAAACCCCACCCCGGCGAGCGCCGCCAACGCTGGCCGCGTCGAGACCCGCTGCATCACGTGGCGAAAGCTTCTTCCCGAGAGACGCCGCAGGTTTTCGCCCACGAGCTGCATCCCGAGGAAAAACAACCCGAGACCAAGGACCAGCGAACTCAGCCCCTCCATGCGACAAATCTCCTCACGATGGATTCTTCAAATACGAAAAATCCACATTCACCAGGTCGCCGATGCGCTCGATTGCGATGTCCGGCGCGGGGTAGGCGTATTCAACTCCGGCGGCCTTCGCGTAGTGCCCTTGTTTGACGAACACGGTCGTCAGTTTGTTTCCCCAGATTTCCTTCATCGCCGCGAGGATGCGGAGTTTGTCATCGATCATGACATAGTGTTTTGCCGGGTGCAGGCGCTCGACGTCATCGAGGTTGTTTTCCTTGTGGATGAAGATCATCACATGCCGGTCGATCGCTTCGAAAATCCCGGAACGCTCGATTTTACGGGGTTGGAAGACAGCATCTCCATCGGAAAGGATTGCCGCCGTGCCCCATTGCTGGACGTGCTCGATGGCGTCGAGTGAGCCTGGGAAGAGGCGATTGGCAAAGGGATAGTCCACCAGAAACGTGGACATCCGCAAAAGCCGGGCGTCGTGCATGTCCTCAAGCCGGTAGCGTTGCAGGGTGCCCAGATAGTCCGCGTAACCCAGTTCTTTGCGGAGCTCCTCGAAAATCTCGAAGTATCTCCGGGACGAATCCTCGCCAAACGTGTCGAGATACTTGTGCAAGTCGCGGGTCACGCGGTCGTTATCGAGCAGCGTGTTATCAATATCAAAAAGAAAGACGACGGGTTCCATGGTGTGGTGTTAGGCTGCGGCAAATGCGGCGGTGAGGATTTCTTTGGCTTCGGACTGGATGCGCTCAAGGTGCGCGCGATCCCGGAAACTCTCAGCGTAAAGTTTGTAAACATCCTCGGTGCCGGATGGTCGGGCCGCGAACCAGCCGGAATCCGTCTCGACCTTCAAGCCGCCAATCGCCGCCCCGTTGCCCGGAGCGTGTGTGAGGGTGCGCGTGATCTTGTCGCCTGCTAGCGTGTCGGCGGTGATCGAGGCGGCGGATAAATTTTTCAACGCTTTCTTTTGCGAGGCATTGGCCGGTGCATCGATGCGTTCGTAAATCGGCGCGCCAAACTCTGCGGTGAGGTCCGCATAGTGTTCGCCCGGATCGCGTCCGGTGCGTGCGGTGATTTCTGCGGCGAGCAAGCCCATGATTGGGCCGTCTTTGTCTGTGGTCCAGACCGTCCCGTCTTTGCGCAAAAACGAAGCCCCGGCGCTTTCCTCCCCGCCAAATCCCAGCGACCCGTCAAACAACCCCGGCACAAACCACTTGAAGCCGACCGGCACCTCCACCAGCTTGCGGTTGAGCTTGGCGGCCACGCGGTCGATCATGCTGCTGCTCACCAATGTTTTGCCGATGCCGGCGGCGGCAGACCAGCCGGGCCGGTTGGCAAAGAGATAGGAAATGGCAACCGCAAGATAGTGGTTCGGATTAAGCAGTCCGGCGCTCCGCGTGACCACCCCATGACGGTCCACATCGGTGTCATTAGCAAACGCGATATCGAATCGGTCTTTCATTCCGACTAGCCCCGCCATCGCATAGGGCGATGAGCAATCCATGCGGATCTTCCCGTCCCAATCCACCGACATAAACCGGAACGTGGGGTCGTAGTCCGCGTTCAGCAACGTGATATCCAAACCGTAACGCTCGGCAATCGGATGCCAGTATCCCATCGACGCATTTCCTAGTGCGTCCACGCCGATTTTGAGCCCCGCCGAGCGGATTGCATCAAAATCAATGACGTTTGCCTGCGCCTCGACATACGAGGTAACAAAATCAAACCGCTGAGTTCCCGGCGCTGCGAGTGCCTTGGAGAGCGGCATCCGCTTCACATCGCGGAGTCCGTTCGCAAGGATTTCATTGGCCCGGTTTTCCACCCACGACGTGATATCCGTGTCGGCTGGTCCACCATTGGTCGGGTTGTATTTGAATCCTCCATCCTGCGGCGGATTGTGGGACGGCGTGATGACAATTCCATCTGCCAGCCCGGTCGTGCGGCTGGTGTTATGTGCGAGAATCGCGTGCGAGACTGCCGGAGTGGGCGTCCAGCCGCTCGCCGCGTCGATGCAAACCGTCGCGTCATTCGCAGCGAGGACTTCGAGCGCCGTCGTCCACGCGGCTTCCGACAGCGCATGCGTGTCCATTCCGAGAAAAAGCGGGCCGTTCGTGCCTGCGGAGGCGCGGTATTCGCAGATCGCCTGCGTGGTGGCTAGAATGTGGTCCTCGTTAAATGTCCGGTTTAGCGACGAGCCACGATGCCCGGACGTGCCGAATGCAACGCGCTCCCCTGCGACCGCTGGATCTGGATGCTCCGCAAAATACGCGGTAATCAAGCGCGGGATGTTAGTGAGGATGGACGGAGGGGCGACGTGACCGGCGAGAGGATACATGGTGCTCATGGCTAGGACTACATGCAGTACCCAGAATCCGGAAACTTATCAAAGCCAGAATTGAAGCAGGAACTTACCCTTAATATTTTGGGCGGAAATCCCGGAGATATAATTTGCTATTTTAAACAGGGGTGATAGTGAACGCGATTAATGCACATCCGCTGGTCAGCTCTAAGAGCCTGTTTGAAAAGGCGATCAGGAGTAATGATTGAGCATGAGTCGGAGGGAGGCGAGGTAGACGAAGGCGTCTGCGCTTTCGATGGATTTCTCGTAGTCACGGACGAGGCGGCGATTCT